>Ga0163159_1002635_pt1 | contig 14441 bp, 12 predicted proteins | sample BioMet9_FD_108702 | JGI IMG/M metagenome (GOLD analysis project Ga0163159, IMG submission 108702) | Microbial communities from bioreactor (seeded with sewage sludge) at Lawrence Berkeley National Lab, California, USA - Biofuel... | ecosystem: Engineered > Bioreactor > Anaerobic > Unclassified ... | reverse complement strand
CGCTACCAGTGTGCCGTCCGGCCTTACGAGCGCTTTCACCTTCGCGTGGATGGCGTGGCGCACACGGGTGCAGGCCATGGTTTCCTCCCGCGACAGTTCCGGCTTAACCAGTCGCCCGCCCACCTGCTGGCACAGGAAGGCGTTCAGCGGCTCGTACAGCACATCCTGTTTGTTGCCGAAACCGCCGCCGATATAGGGTTTGATAATGCGAACCTGCGCCCACGGAATACCCAGCGCCTGCCCCACCACCCGGCGCACGATGTGCGGGATTTGCGTAGAGGTGACGATCGTGATGCGTCCCGCTTCCATATAAGCGTAAGACTGCGGGGGTTCCATGTGGCAGTGCTGCACCGTCTGTGTGCCGTACTCGCCGGTGAACTCCAGCAGGCCCGGTTCCTCCGCCTTCACTTCGTCATAGGTTTTGTCGCCAATCCGGTAGTTGCTGTGCCCCAGCAGATTGGTCTCCCGCACGTCGGGATGAATCGCGTCCGCCTCCAGCCCCGCCTCGGCGCTTAAAATGGGCGGATACTCCTCGTACTCCACCTTGATCAGCCGCGCGGCGCGGGCCGCGGCCACGTCGTCCACCGCCACTACGGCGGCGATGTCGTCGCCATAAACGCGCACCCGATGGTTGAGGATTTTCCGGTCATATACGTCACCCTTCGCCTTATCCAGCACATAGGGGTGCCCGGCGGTGGCAAACTGGATATCCGGCACGTCGAAGCAGGTTACGATTTTCACGACACCTTTCACCTTCAGCGCTTCGCTGAGGTCGAAAGACAGCACTTTGCCGTTGGCGATGGTGCTGCGTACCACTTTGGCGACCAGCGCGCCGGTGGGGAGCAGGTCGGCGGTAAACTTTGCCGCACCGGTCACCTTATCGTACGCGTCGACACGCTTGATGCTCTCCCTTACGCCCATATATGGGTTTCCTCCTCGTGTTTGATCGTTTTGCCGGTTCGGTTATAAAATCGCTTTCCCGGCTACATATTTCTGGGTGACGCGGCATTCGCCGGAAAGGTACAGGGCCCTTTCCACTCGTTCCCGCACGGTCAGTTCCTGCGGATGGGGCAGGGCTGTATCATCCAGCACCACCGCGTCCGCCTCGTATCCGGCCTCGAAGCTGCCAACGCGGCCGAAGAACGCGCCTCCGCCCCTGGTAGCAAGATAGAAGGCTTCCGGCAGGGTCAACGCCTTCTCCCGCTGGTCGACCAACCGCCAGTACAGTTTGCTCACCTGCACAGCGTCGGTCACGGCACGCAGCATATCAATCGTTTGTCCGCCCGCCACATCCGTGCCCAGTCCAACCTTCACCCCGGCGTTGAGCAGTCTTCGCACCGGCGCGATGCCGGAGCGGATGTTGGTGTTGGATGCCGGGCAATGGGCCACGGTCACGCCGCGTTCCCGGAGCAGCGCGATTTCCTCATCCTCCGGGTATACCACGTGCGCCATCACGGTGCGCGGCCCCAGCATCCCGATCCGGTCGTACGCGTCAGCGTAGCCCTTCGCCTGCGGGCAGAGTTGCTTTACCCATTCAATCTCCGATCGGTTCTCCGAAAGGTGGCTTTGCACCGGCACATCGTACGTTTTCGTCAGTGCGGCCAGCCGTTCCATCAGCGCGTCGGTGCAGGAAGGGATAAAGCGCGGAGTGATCATGGGCCGAATAGCGGTAAACCGCTTTTGGCTTTCAATCAGCCAGTTTTCACAATCGCGGGCCGCCACCTCTGCGCCTCGCTCGCAAAGCGTTTCCGGCGCGTTGCGGTCCATGCTTACCTTGCCCACATAGCCGCGAAGTCCCGCAGCTTCCAGCTTCTCCATCAGCAGCAGGGTTGCGGGCGCATGCAGGGTGGCAAAGCAGCAGAATCGCGTAGTCACGCTTTTACGCAGGGCGTCGACAAACAGGCCGTAGGCAAGGTTGGCATATGTCAGATCGCTATACTTACTTTCTTCGGGATAAGCGCGCTTTTCCAGCCATTCAATCAGTTCCAGATCCATCCCAAGCCCACGGTAGGCAAACTGCGGCGCGTGCAGGTGCAGATCGGAAAAACCCGGTAAAATCAGCCGGTCGCCCCAGTCCGTTATCGGCAGGCCGCGATATTCGTCCGGCAGTTCGGAGAAGGCGCCGGCATATGTGCCGCCTGCCACTACAAGATACCCATTCTCAAGCGTCCATAAACGTTCCGGGCGATCACTGTAACAGAGATTGCCTTTGATTACATAATCCATCGGTTATCCTCGCATTTCCGTTTACCCCGTCGAGTTGTATTTGTATTATAAAGCCGGGGCACAGCGATGTCAAATTAAAGAAAACAAGGGCGTGCGCCGCTTTGAACGGTACGCGCCCTTGCGAAAACCGCGTCTGACTGAAGCGATCGGTTTGATCCGGGTGGGGTTCCGTTATCCTGCAAAAAGGATATCGGGTGTTAATGCCTGTTCTTATGGCCCAGATAAGCTTCCTGCACGCTTTGGTTGTTCAGCAGTGCTTCGCCGGTATCCTGCAGGATGATGGTGCCCGTCTGCAGCACATACCCGTAATGGGCCGCGTGCAGCGCGGCGTTGGCGTTCTGCTCGATCAGCAGAATGGTAATACCCTGTTCGCTCAACTGGCGGATAATCGCGAAGATATCCTTTACCACCAGCGGCGCAAGGCCCAGCGAAGGTTCGTCCATCATCATCAGTTTGGGGCGCGCCATCATCGCCCGTCCCACCGCCAGCATTTGCTGTTCGCCGCCGGACAGCGTGCCCGCCAGCTGCCAGCCACGCTCTTTCAAGCGTGGAAACAGGGTATGCACACGTTCCAGATCGTCACGGATTCCGGCTTCATCCTTGCGCAGATACGCGCCGATCCGCAGGTTTTCCAGAACCGTCAGGTTCGGGAAAACCCGACGGCCTTCCGGCACCAGCGAGATGCCGCGTTCCACAATCTTTTGCGCATCCAACCCCAGAATGTTATGCCCCTCATAGAGGATGGAGCCGCCCTTGGCCCGCACAATGCCGCTGATGGTGCGAAGCGTGGTGGATTTTCCCGCGCCGTTCGCTCCGATCAGGGTAACGATCTGCCCTTCCTCTACTTTAAAGCTGATACCGCGCAGCGCCTCGATCCCGCCGTAGCTGACGCGCAGGTCTTTTACTTCCAGCATGCTCATTCTTCCGTCACCCCCAAATAAGCCGTGATGACGTCCGGATTGCTCTGGATTTCCACAGGCGTTCCGGTCGCGATGCACTTGCCGAAGTTCAGCACATAGATTCGGTCAGAAATATCCATCACAAGTTCCATGTCATGCTCAATCAGCAACACCGTAAGGTGGAACCGGTCCTTGATTTCCCGGATGAAAGCAGACAGGTTTTCCGTTTCCTGCGGGTTCATGCCAGCAGCAGGCTCATCCAATAACAGCATGGATGGGTGGGTGGACAGCGCGCGCGCGATTTCCAGTCTTCGCTGCTGGCCGTACGGAAGCGATGTGGCGATTTCGTCCCATACTCCGTCCAGCCCCACTACTTTCAGCAGCTCCATCGTTTCTTCCCGCATCCGCGCTTCCTCGCGCCCGTTCAGGTGGAGGGCCGAGGCGAAGAACCCGGCTTTCATATTCATGTGTTTGGCTACCAGCACATTCTCAAACACCGTCATGCTGCTGAACAGCCGGATGTTCTGGAATGTACGTGCCATACCCATTTTGGTGATGCGATCAGGTGAATAATCAATCGTATGTACATACTCAAACTGGTGCCCGGCAGCATAGAGCTTTTTCATTTTTCCGTGGGGATGATCTTCCGCGATCACCTTACCGCGGAGAGACACGCGACCGTTGGTTGGCGAATAAACGCCGGTGATCACGTTAAAAACCGTCGTCTTTCCCGCCCCGTTGGGGCCGATCAGCGCGACAATCTCGCCATCGTTCACATCCATGCACACATCGTTTACGGCCACGACGCCGCCGAATTGCATGGTCACGTTTTCCAGATGCAGCACGTTCTGGCTCACGCTTTAGCGCCCCCTTTCCCGGAGGGCTTGCGTCTGCGGAACAGATCCGGCAATTCCCGCGTGCCCATGATACCTTTACGGAAGAACAGCACCACCGCCATGATAATCAGGGAGAACACCACCAGGCGGAAGCCGTTGCGAAGCAGCGGTACCTGCCAGCCGTTAATCGTCTGCTCCTGGTCCAGAAAGCGCAGCCACCACTCGCTGCACGCCACAAACAGGAACGAACTGATGCAGCTGCCCGTGACTGACCCGATCCCGCCGATGACCACGATCAGCAGAATTTCATACGTCATGGAGGTGGTAAAGTACTTGGCCTGTACGGAGTTTTGATACATGGCAAGCATCGCGCCGCCCACGCCCGCAAAGAACGAACTGGTGCAGAAAGCGATCATTTTATGCCGCGGCAGGTTAATACCCATCGCCTCGGCGGCTGTCTCATCGTCGCGTATCGCCTTAAACGCGCGCCCATAGGAGGAGTTGATGAGCATCACAATAAACAGGATGCACACCCCGGCGATCAGAAAGGGGATCAGTGTGGATAAGTGCAGGGTCACGTTCCCGCTGGCGTCTTTGATATTAAAATCATTGAAGGTGGGAAACAGGCGCAGCAGGTTGCTGCCGTTGGTGACCACGCCCAGCTTGTCCCACTGGAAGATGGCGCGGATGATTTCCGCAAAGCCCAGCGTGGCAATCGCCAGATAATCACTTTTCAACCGCAGCACCGGAAGACCGATCAGGAAGGCAAACAGCGCCGCGAACACCCCGGCCAGCGCGATCGCCACCAGCACCGGCAGGGTAAACTGGATGACGCCGCCGTTGTAATACTGATACACGGACATGCGTTGCGCCACCGGGATGGTGAACACCGCATAGGTGTATGCGCCGATCAGCATAAAGCCCGCCTGCCCCAGCGAGAACAGGCCGGTAAAACCGTTCAGCAGGTTCATGGAGACCGCGACCAGCGCGTAGGTCGCGCCCTTTTTAAGCACCGTAAACAGCATGGAGGTGGAGGGGATCACCTGCTCCAGCACAAAGGCCAGCGCATAGATGGCAAAGATCACGCCGATGGCGATCACCGTTGCCCGATCCAGCTTCTTCCGTGGTTTGGCAGTTAAGGAATCCGTATTCATATCCGTCACCTCACACCTTGTCGGTCTGCTTTTCGCCAAACAAACCCGTCGGTTTGACGATCAGGATGATAATCAGCAGGGCAAAGGTAAACGCATCCGAGAATGTCGTAAAGCCAAACATCTTGGTGCTGATGCCCGCCTTGACCAGGATGGTATCCAGCCCCTTGATGAGGTTTTCACAGATGCCGATGATAAACGCGCCCACAACGGCGCCGGGCACCGACCCGATTCCGCCGAACACCGCGGCTACGAACGCTTTCAGCCCCGGCATGGACCCGGAGGTTTGGATTACGGTGGAATAGTTGGTAAAATACAGGATGGAGCCGACAGCCGCCAGGAACGAGCCGATCACGAACGTAACGGAAATTACGGAGTTGATCTTGATGCCCATCAGCCGGCTGGTCTCAAAATCCTTGGACACGGCGCGCATCGCCATGCCGATCTTGGTATGGTTAATCAGCATCACCAGCGCGATCACCAACAACAGCGTTAAAATCGGCGTAACAATCGTCACCATCCGTGTGGAAGTGGTGCCGATCGTAACGGTATCGGAGATAAAGGGGATGCTGGGATAAAACTGGTTTAAGCCCCCTGTGATGTACAGCACCAGATTTTGCAGCGTGTAGCTTACGCCGATCGCCGAAATCATGATGGACATACGGGGTGCGGACCGCAGGGGCTTGTACGCCACACGCTCGATGGCAAAGCCGATCAGCGCGGTGGTTACCAGCACCAGCGGGATGGAAACGTACAGCGGGGCGCCGCTTGCGGTGATGTAAACCATCAGGATACCAGCCACCATGAAAACATCGCCGTGGGCGAAGTTGATCAGGCGCAGGATACCATAAACCATGGTATACCCGATGGCGATCAGCGCGTATTGCCCGCCGACGGAAATGCCGGAAAGCAGATAAGGCAGGACGGTGCTGAGCACAGGCAGACCTCCTCGACGCTTGGGTTGCCCGACAGGGGCGCAGGATGAGGCACGCGGGCAGGCCCGGGGCCTGCCATATAATACACATACCATACGATATCGGCGAGGGCAGGGATGCCCTCGCCGATATCGCTTACCCGTTACGGAAGAACAGACGCGGGATCAGGCTTATTCCACGCTCTGTACGGTCACAAAGTCCCAGGCGCCGGTTTCGGTGTTGGCGGTCTTGATGTAGGCCACATTGCGCACCGCGTCGCCCGGATCGGCAAACTTGATTTCGCCGGATACGCCGGTGTAATCCACATTCCAGATGGCCGTGTTAATGGCCTTGGAGTCGGTAGTGCCCGCCGCCTTGATGGCTTCCAGCGCTACGAAATACGCGTCGTACCCCATGGCGCTCACAGCCGCGACCATGTCGTTGCCGCCGTTGTTGGTCAGCATATCGGGATTGGCGTTCAGCCAGGCTTTAAAGCCGGCATCGAACTCCGGGTTGCCGCCTTCCTGATAGAAGGTGTCGATGTATACCTTTACTTTGGTGCCCTTGGCGGACTCTACCACCTTGTTGCTGTCCCACGTGTCGCCACCCAGCAGCGGGTAGGTGACGTTCAGGGCATTGGCCTGCGCCACGATCTGCGTGGAGTAGGACAGGGAGCACGGGGCGAAGAACACCTGCGCGCCCAGCGTGGTGGCAGTGTTGAGATACGAAGTAAAGTCGGAGTTACCGGTGGGGAAGGTTTCGGATACGACCGTGCCGCCCAGCGCCTCAAAGGCGACCTGGAAGTAGTGGCACAGACCCACGTCGTACTCGTTGCCCAGTTCCGCCAGGCAGTAGGCATTCGTTACGCCCAGCGTTTTATAGGCGTAGTTGGCCAGTACCGTGCCCTGGAACGGATCCAGGAAGCAGATGCGGAAGTAGTGGGTGTTGCCGGCCGTCACCTGCGGGTTGGTGCAGCTGATACCGATGGCGGCAATGCCCGCATCCGCGAAATACGGGGAACCGGCAATGGATACGCCGGAGCCGTAGGAGCCAAGCACCACGCTTACGCCTTCGCTGACCAGTTGCTGGGCCGCGGAGGGCGCTTTATCCGCGGACGAACCGTTATCCGCGTATACCAGCTGCACGTTGTAGGTTTGTCCGCCGATATCCACGGTGGGCTGCACGGAATTGGCATACTGAATGCCCAGCGTTTCCTGTTTTCCGCCGGCGCCGCTGTCGCCGGAAGCCGGCTCGTACACGCCGATTTTGATTACGTTTTCTGCCATTGCGACAGCCGAGAAGGACAGGATCAGTGCCAGAGCGAGAATAACCGCTACGATCTTTTTCATGTGTTCCTTTCGCCTCCCGAATTATTGGTTACTCGCATTATAGAGGAACGAGGCCCGTTTTGCAAGCTGTAAACGCTCATAGTGCAAAAGCAATACAAGGGAATTTTTGTCTGTTATTGTTTTTCTGCTGTTTCTGGCTCTTCGTGCCAAACAATATGGTTCTCATTCTATCCCATTATTCAAATTTTGTTGAAGCCTGCAAATTTTACGGCAGACACAGGCACAGAAAAAGCGCCTTCCAGCATTCATTGCGGAGGCGCTTTTTCAGGGTCTTATCCGATCGTATTTTACTGTAGAGTAAACTCCATCGCAACCGGCTGATGGTCGGTATTGCGGAAGTTCAAGTCGATCGTCTGCACGGAGTTCACCTTGATGTTGGAGGAAACGATGAATCCATCAATCACATAGGCAATCAGGTCTTCGCGGTTTCCATCATAGGGTTTGTTCAACGCCCGGCAGGTAGGCACGCTCATATCATACGCGAAACTGAACCCTTCCGGCAGGTCGGTTTCGCTCAGTTGTCCCGGTTCCCAGCTTGGGTTTGCCGGCAGCGGATATTCCGTAAGGGACCCGGGAAACGCCTGATTAAAGTCGCCGCCCGCAAGCACATAATTTCCTTTCATCTGCTCCGCCTTCAGCAGAGTCGCCAGCTGCTTCATCTGGGCTGTGCGCCCCTCCACGCTGCTGTATGCCTCCAGATGCAGGTTCACCAGCACCAGTTCCCTGTCACTGTCGGCGATCGGGATACGCTCCACCAGCAGGCAGCGCTTCAGGTTGGCGATTCGAAGCGGCCAGCTGAACGGTACGGGCAGGCTCTCACGCGTCGCCTCGGTCACTTCCAGATTGTTCAGCGTCGTGATGCCGCTTTCCACCTGCCCGATCGGGGGCCACGGGAAAGGTACGAACGGGCAGCGGTAGTTATACGCGAAAGCCGAACCCATCGCCAGCCCGCGGGTGAAATAATCCACTTCGTTGATGGAAAAGCTTCGTTTGGAGGATGTGTCCGTTTCCTGTAAAAAGCACACATCCGCGCCCTGCAGCGAAAGCGCGCTGAGCAGGCCGGACAGGTTCTGCTGTACCTCGTCTTTCGACCCGGGCAGCACTTTGGTGCCCCCGTCCATAAAGAAATCCTCATCCCGGTCCAGACCGCCGTATCCGACGTTCAGCGTCACGATTTTATAACGCTGGTTCAACTCGGCCGGGTCGTGCCTCGCTCCGGTGGAGACCGCAAGGGCTTCCACATCCGCGGGGTGGTATTCGGCCACCGTCAGCCAGATCAGTACCCCCACGGCGGCAACGACAATCACCAACACCACGATCAGCAGGGCTTTAAGAAATTTCCGCACTCCGCGCATATTGCATCCTCACAATTCTTATTAACAGTATGCCTGTTTGGAAACGGCTGTTACGTAACCGGAATCCCTCGCAAACGCGACCCGCTGTTTTTCGTACCCAGACAATGCGGACACACCTCGCGGCAACGGTAGCACTTGATTTTCCACTCGCCGCCGTTTTCGCCGCCAAACGCGTAGGCGACGCAATCGCTCTGTTTCATCGCAGGTTCCCCTACAGCGTGCACCGGGCAGGCTTCCGTGCAAAGGTGGCAATCGCCGCAATAGTCCGCTTCCATCACAGGGTCCGGGGTAAGCGGCAGCTCGCACACCACAGCGGAGAGCCACACCATATTTCCGTATTCCGGAGTAATCAGCAGGGTGTTGCGCCCGATGATCCCCAGCCCCGCCGCCTGCGCCGCGTGTTTGGCGGAAAGAATATTGCGGTAGCGGCCCGTTCGGGTATCAACCTCCGTCGGCCCGATCGCTCCGGTCGGCACGGCGTCGATGCCGAGCCGATCCATTTCCGAGCAGAACTCGCAGGTAATGCGATCCAGCTCGGCACTGAGGTAATTACGAACAATCGTATAGGGTACGGTCGTCGCGCACCGCAGCGTGCTTGTCGGAAAGCGTTTGGCAATCGCGATCACCGATTGCGCGCCCGGCAGCACATCCCGGGGGTGAAAACCTTCCGGTGCGCCGCTGAAACGGTCAATGGACGCGATTCCACACAGGTCCGCACCAAGCCGGAGAAAAGCGTTCTTCACTTCTTGCGAGGTGTGCATGGAAGCTCCCCCCTCACTGTTTTCTATATTATAGCAGATTTCCCCGTATCCCGTAAAGCAGACCGCGCGTATTTTCACACGGCCTGCCTTACGTGTGCCTGACCGGGCGCCTTTACGCCGTCGTTTCTCCCCGGCCGCAGCCAACGCGGAAAAGTACATAGCCGGCAAGACACAGCAAAACGCCGATCCACATTGCCAGCGGAAGGGCGGTTTGAGCCGCAGCCCCAAAAACCAGATTGGTGCCCACGCCCGTTCCTTCCATCAGCAGTGCGTTCAGGCTGAGCGCGGTCGCCCTGTCCGGCGTTGCGACACGCCGGTTTTGCAGTTCCGTCTGCAATGGCTGATATAGGCTGAATCCGACCCGCAGCGCCAGTATCGCCGCAACCGAAGCCCCTGCGGAATGCGTTACGCAAAGCACCGCACATGCCCCTGCGCTGCCCAGCAGCAGCAGGCCTCCCGTCCGTTTCACGCCCAATCTGGCGGTAATCCGTGCGGAAAACCCACCCAGCAGACCCATCGCCGTCACCGCGATGTAGGCCGCGCCGATGGCCCGGTCGGACATGCCGGCGCGCACATATTGGAGCTGGTTTAAGAAAACCGTTATGGTCTGATGGGTTTCGTTCAGCAATGCCGTTCCCAGCAGCAGGGCCAGCGTGCGCTTATCCCGCCAAAGATGCTTCAGGGCCTGCCGCGCATCACCCCTTCGTTCCTCGCGCGGCGCGGCGGGCGGTTCCCTGATCCACAGCGCCAGCGCCGCCGCCAGCCCGTAGCTCAGGACCGTAAGCCAGCCCGCAAGCCGGTAATCAGTCCCGGTCCACAGCGAATAGACCCCCGCCGCGATCACCAGCCCCGCTGTTGAGCAGTTCTGATACAGCGAAAATACCCGGTGCGCATCCTCCTTTCGGCAGGAGAGATAAAGGATTGTCGTATCCACGCCGGAGAGCCCCGAGATGACCACCGAAAGCAGGATGCGTTCCAGCAGGAACATGCCGAAGCTGTCGGCTTTCCAAAAGATGATTTTGGACAGAAAGTATAATCCGCAGCAGATCAGCAGGGTGCGCCGGTACCCGATCCGGTCGGCGACAATGCCCCAGGGCACTTCCAGCGCCATACAGAGCGCAAGCGAGATAGCCTCGATCTGCGTGATCTGCCACACGCTTACCCCGGCGGCTTGCCGGTACAGCGTGGCGATCGGCCCATAAAACACCATTCCCTGCAGCAAAGCAATTGCGCAGAGAAGCCCGATATTCTTTTGTTTTATCATGATGAACTCCCTAAAAACAGATGTGAAAAAACAGGTCAGCTTTACGCCGCCCCGGCGATCCGTTTTCCGGGAATCAAATGGGCCTGCACATAGTACACAGTCCGCCTTATCGATACATTACCCGTTTATTATACACAACCCCCAGCCTGCCGTAAAGCGCTGTTTTCAGGCGACGGATGGGGATGCTGCAATGTTCTGATTTTTCATGATGAACCCCCCCGCTCCCAGTTTAACCATCAGTTTGTCAATAAATCGTCCTTATGGTATACTATTACTACAATATGTCTTTTCACGTCTGATACAGATCACGCAATCCAGACCCTGTTGCGGGAAGGAGGGTTCTGCATGTCACACCATATCAAGGCAGCCTCACGGGCGCTGTGTCTGCTCGCCGCGCTGGCGCTGTGCCTGATGGGAAGCGCCGGGTTATCCGCTGCCCGCGCCGCCGTGTTCACGCCGGAAAGTACCTCCGAGCCTTTCTACCTTTCAGGCTCCGAACTGATCTATGTGACCGCTACCGGCAAGTGCTACCACAGCATTGACGATTGTGGAACCACAAAAACAGCCTTTCTTATATCGCTTGCGGAAGCCTGCCGTCTGGGGTACGCCCCCTGCAGCAAATGCGATCCGCCCGCGCCCGTAGAAGCGGAGGAACCAACCTTTCCCCAAAATACAGTAATCGTTTACATCTCTGTCGGCAATGCGAGCTATCACCGCACGCCGGATTGTTCGGGGCTTACGAACGCTGTCGCCGTTCCGCTGGAGGAGGCGCTGTATCTAGGGAAAAAGCCCTGCAATAAGTGCGACCCGCCAGCGCCGCCGTAAACGGCTCAACACAGTCGTTCATCAGGGAATGGCAGCTATTGCACGTCTGTTCCGATATACGAAAGCCGGGCCACCGCCCGGCTTTTCTTTCTTTAGTTACCGGCTTAGCAGCATCCGGTCGTTATCCAGTTGCTTTCCCTGCTTCCCGGCGTACCGTTTCAACAGATCGTCCACCTGCATCCGGCCGCGTTCTTCGCCCGCAATATCCAGAATTATTTCACCCTGCTCCATCATGATCGTGCGGTTGCCCAGTTTCAGGGCGCTGGCCATGTTATGGGTAATCATCATGGTGGGCACCTTCTGTTCCCGCACGATCTGCACGGTAATCGCCAGCACCTTTTCGGCGGTGGCGGGATCCAGCGCGGCGGTGTGCTCGTCCAGTAGCAGCAGGCGCGGCTGCGCTACCGTCGCCATCAGCAGGGTCATCGCCTGCCGCTGGCCGCCGGAAAGCAGCCCCACCTTCATCTTCATACGATCTTCCAGCCCCATGCCGAACGCCGCCAGCTTCTGGCGCATCTCCTCGGTATCCCGTCGGGTCAGCGCCCGCGCCAGCGGAAAACGCCGCCCGTGCGTATAAGCCAGGGCAAGGTTTTCGGCAATCGTCATGTCGGGCGCGGTGCCCTTGAGCGGGTCCTGAAACAGGATACCGATCTTACGGGCGCGGCGGTATTCCGGCAGATAGGTGATGTCCTCGCCGTCCAGCAGAACATGCCCCGCATCCGGCCAGAACGTGCCCGCGATCGCCCCGAACAGCGTGCTTTTCCCCGCGCCGTTGGAGCCCAGTACTGTCGCGAAGTCGCCGTCGTTCAGGGTAAAATCGATGTTTTTCAGCGCCGTATGCTCGTTCACGGTGCCCGGCGCAAAGGTTTTTTGTAAGTCTTTCAGTTCAAGCATGGCTTTTCCCCTCCCTGCGAATGCGACGTTTGCGCATGTTTTCGCGAACGGTCGGGATGCTCAGCGCCACCGCGACGATCACGGCGGAAATCAGCTTGAGGAAGTAAGTGGGAAACACGTTGGTGGACAGCGCCAGCGAAATAATGACCCGGTAGATCACCGATCCCACAATGGCGGACAGCAGTCCCAGTGTTACCCCGCGTTTGCCAAAGAACGCCTCGCCGATGATGACCGAAGCCAGCCCCACCACCAGAATCCCGATACCGCTGGTAATATCCGCGTAGCCCTGATACTGCGCCACGATCCCGCCGGAAAGCGCGATGCAGCCGTTGGACACCGCCAGCCCGGCGATCTTCATGGCCGAAGAATTGATGGAGGAGGAGCGAACCATCGCTTCATTATCGCCCGTGGCGCGGATGCACAGTCCCAAATGCGTTTTAAAAAACCAGATCAGCGCCAGTAGCACAAGGATCGCCAGCGCCCCGCCCACCAGTAACTTTACCCCGTCTTTGCCCAGCGGGGCCAACGCGGTAAAAAGTTGCTGAAACAGCGTCGGCTTGCCGATCAGCGATACGTTGGAGCTGGCGCCCATCACCGCAAGGTTGATGGTGTACAGCCCGCTCATCGTGAGAATGCCCGCGAGGATCGCGTGGATGCCCACCTTGGTTTGCAAAAGCCCTGTCACCGCGCCCGCAGCCATACCGCACAGAAACGCGAACGCCAGTCCCAGCCAGGGGGAACCGCTTAACGTAGCCATTGCGGACGCGGCGACGCCGAGGGTAAAGCTGCCCTCGGCGGTCAGGTCCGGGATATTCAGGATTCGGAAGCTGATGTAAATGCCCATGGCCAGCAACCCATACATCAGCCCCAGCTGGAGAGAACCGAACAACAAAGCCATATTGGATCATCCTCGCTCAGGATTTCCGGCACGATGCCGTAACGTGTGAGCTTCCGCCGGGCCGCGTCGGATGGGCTGCGACCCGGCGGCGTTTCGCTTATTCCACAATCGTCGCCTTGGAAAGCACGTCGTCGCTCAGCGTTACGCCGATCGCGTCGGCGGTCGTTTTGTTAATCACCATGGTAAAATCGCTTACCACCACGGCGGGGATATCGGCAATCGCCGTACCCTTCAGGTACTGGTCGCACATGTCGGCGGTCATGCGGCCGATGTCGGTATCACTGATGGAGATGGTGGCAAACGCGCCGGAGTTGACCATGACCGCGGACGAGCCATACACCGGGATTTTCGCGTCCTTGGCCACTTCCGCCACCACGTTTAACGCGGTCTGCACCACGCTGTCGTTGGGGATAAAGATCGCGTCCACCCGGCCCACCAGCGACTGCGCCGCCTGCTGCACTTCACCGGAGTTGGTCACCACGGCTTCCACGTATTTCAGCCCGTTGGCGTCCATGTAGGCCTTGGCGTTGTTGATGGTGGTGACGGAGTTGACCTCGCTAGTGCAGTAGATCAGCCCGTAGGTCTGGCAGCCGGGGGTAAGCTGATCGCTGAGCTTGAACATTTCATCCACCGGGATTGCGTTGCTGGTGCCGGTGCAGTTTTTATCAGGCTTTGCCATGTCCGTAATCAATCCCGCGCCGACGGGGTTGGAAACGGAGATAAAGAACTGCGGGATGCCGCTGTCCATGTTCAGGAACGCCTGCGAAGGGGGCGTAGCGATGGTGACGGCAAAGTCCACTTTTTCATCAATCACCGCCTGGCAGATGGAAGCGAGGTTGGTCATATCGCCCTGCGCGTTGCGGTAGTCGAAGGTCATCACGTCTTCCGTGTAGCCCAGTTCGCGCATCCGGGCGATATACCCTTCGCGCATGTCGGTGAATGCGCCGTTATCGGCCATTTGCAGGATGCCGACGTTGTAGGTTTTGGCGGTTGTTTCGGCATTCGCGGCGGCGAAGGAAAGTACCAGAGCCAGCGACAGGATCAGTGCGGTCAACTTTTTCATGTGAGG
>Ga0163159_1002615_pt1 | contig 14536 bp, 10 predicted proteins | sample BioMet9_FD_108702 | JGI IMG/M metagenome (GOLD analysis project Ga0163159, IMG submission 108702) | Microbial communities from bioreactor (seeded with sewage sludge) at Lawrence Berkeley National Lab, California, USA - Biofuel... | ecosystem: Engineered > Bioreactor > Anaerobic > Unclassified ... | reverse complement strand
CTGAATCACGAGCCCTTTTTCCTTCAGTTTTTTAAGCTGGGGCAGGATCGCGACTGAGTTCGTATCAAGCTCATTATTGATCTCTTCAATGGTTCGAGGCTTTTCTTTGAGGAGGAGAAGCAGGTCAGTCCTTTTTTCGGAAGACAAAAGAATTGTGATCAGGTTAGATCTCATTAACTCTACTTTATAAAGGATAAATATATATTTTTTCATCCTTAAATTTAAATTCCTTAATAGATTAGTTCAAGGATTTTGCTTAGTAGAAAAGTCCTGTTTTTCAAATAGTATTGCCAGAAAATGGATAGACGTGTTTACTGTGTCAACGACGGTTAATAATCTTCCAATTTCGGCGGTTTAAAAATTTCCAATTCTCAATCGTTACAGGCTGAAAGAAAGGAAGAAACAGGGAATAAAAACAGGAATTATACATACATAATTCTACAGAAATTTCTGAAAATTGAGTAAACATTATATAAAAAGGTTGGAAAATTCTAAACCGCCCAAAATGGAAAAAAGTTAACCGCCCTTGACACACAATGCTTGCTAAATATTTTATCAAGTTATAAGCTGAACCAGAGCATCGATTTCATCGAAATATGCCAAAATTTAAGGCCGGTTTCTAATGCACAATCGATACTTTCTGGCAAGAAAATTCCTTAACCGATGATCAATGTAATTGAGTTAAATGGCTGCATTGGTAGAGTACTGAAAATGGTGCTAATTCTAGCTGCCGTTGAGTGGTTTGAAAAATGCGGAAAACCTTAACATTTAAGGTATATTTTTCAGAATATATATTTCATAATGATTTTTATTCCCATTATTCCTCTTACAAGTTGTTATAAAATCAAGATTTCTTTTTTGCCAGGTTAATTTTAGTAATTTTAGGGGTCGTTGGTTTATGGAAAGGAAACTTACTCAGGCTATTCTCATAATTTCCCTATTTATATTGACAGTAATTACTCAAGCTGAGGCTGCGGTTGTAATTGTAAATAACAGTGGAGATAATAACAGTGGAGCTGGAAATTATACTTCGATCCAGGAAGCTATCAATAATGCACATGACGGGGATACAGTCCTTGTCAGCCCTGGTGTATACAGTGAAAATATAATAGTCAACAGGAAACTTACAATTCTCTCCCATGCCATGCTCTCAGGCAGCCAGACTAACCGCACTTATATTATAAGTACAGCTTCTGACAATGCGGTCTTCAGTATCATCTCAGATAATGTGACGATAAACGGTTTTCATATTGCAGGAGGTCCTTTAGAAAAAGATACATCTCAGGAGGTTGGACTTTACCTTGAAGGCGTAAGAAACTGTTCTTTAAAGAACAATACGCTGATACTAACTGATCAGGGGATTGTTCTCAAGAATTCTCAGGACAACTATCTTAATGGAAACCTTGTAAGCCTCGGGAATGAGGGAATTGTGCTGGACAGTTCAGAGGAGAATGTACTGTCAAACAATTGGGTAATGAAAAATAATCAGGGAATTTCGCTGAATAATTCCTTTAACAATACTCTTGTTAACAACACAGCAGGTTCAAACGGAGTGGGCATTCTCCTTCAAACATCTCAGGGAAATAAGCTTGCTTATAACCTCATTTTGAAAAATGAATATGGGGTTCTCGGCCAGACAGCAGGGTCCAATATTTTAACCAATAACAATCTTTACCTTAATGACATTGGTTTGGATCTCAGGAGTTCATCAAATAATTCGTTCTATGAAAATGAATTTATTAACTTTCTGAATGCCGTAGACGAAGGAGCTAATATATGGAACAGTAGCTCGGCAGGTAATTTCTGGAATGATCATACAGGGATAGATTCCGATGGAAATGGTGTAATTGATAATCAGTACGTCATTAACCATATCACCGGAGCAATTGACTATATGCCTATGGTAAATATGCCTATGGTAAATGGGCCTATGGTAAATAGGATTTCTTCAGGCAATAGCTCCAGAGCTTTGGGAGCTAATGGCAACATTTTGTTGTCGCTATTTGAAAAAAAATACCCTGAAAACTCAACGAGTAAAAGCAAAAAAGGAATTGTTATCGAAACAACCGAACTTGGCCAGATAAATAAATTCCTTGAGAGAGGCCCGGTCTTTTTGAGACTTGGAGCTGAATGGTGTGGAGCTTGCCAATCTATGAGCCCTATTCTCGATGAGCTGGCTGCCAGGTACGGAGATAGAGCAACAATAATGTCCATAAATATAAACAAAAATCCTCAACTTGCAACTTATTTTGATGTCGGCTATATTCCAGACTCTTCAATGATTATGGGTATTGAAAATGGAACATATGTTTACATGCAGCTAGATGGGAATATTACCACAGATAGAGTAAAGGCAAGAATTGTTGGACTAGAAGACAAAGAAGTGTACGAAAAAGTTCTGGAAAACGTCCTTGCCTATAAAGAAAAAGACAAATCGGGATGAAAGAGTCCACTGGTACGTAATTTCAACTGAATTCAAAATATACTTTCTGAAAAAACGGAAACTCTTTTTTGAATGGACTGCTTCGGTTACAAAATAGTAACACTAATAACCTCGTAACTTCATAGAGTAAGCCAGACTCTATTTCCTGCGCAGCCCGTATATCTTACGCAATAATCTGAAGTCGAAAATATGTGATGAAACATACAGGCAAGAATTATAAAACCTGCGGGATAAAAGTTGAAGCTTAATGTGTTCTATCAATAATAAAGGACGCTAAAAATGAAGAGGGATACTAACAATAGAGAGGGGCAAAAAGAATGATTACATTAAATGAGGCAGAGGCAGTTGAAGTAAGTTTATCTGCAGTTGACGAGGGAGATGAGAGCAGAGCTTTCCAGGCCCTTGACTCCCTTACAGGAATTGCGGCAGATTTCCTTTCTGAGAATGAAGAGGCAGATGCCGAGAGAGTTATCCTATCAATTGAGAGTGGCGCACAGGCAGCTGCAGAGAGAGAGATGGAGCTCGTTACGATCAATTCTATCCTGTCCCTCGGAAAACTGGCAAGGAAAGCAGCAGACAAGGGATTTGAGTCTGCCCTGGGCAGGGCTTTCATAGCAATCGGAAAACTTGGAAAAACTGCAGCCGCACATTCCCTTGAAGCCGGTTCAAAGGTCGCTGCTACAACTCTGATGGAGATCTGGAACTTCTTCCCAGAAAAGTGGGATCAGGAAAAAGTAATTGCCTTTTCTTTGCTCTTTAAAGAGATCGGAATCTCTGCTGCCATAAATGGTATGGAGGACGTTGTGCTCAGTGCAGTAACTGGTCTGGGAGAGATCGGGAAAAAGGTTGCAGTAAAAAGCCTTGAACTTGAAACTATAAGCAGCATGCTTTTGCTTGAGGAAATAGGTAAGCTTGCGGCTGAGAATTATTTTGATGAAGCTCTGAGTTCAACAGCGCTTTCCATAGAAGAGATAGGAAAACTATCTGTAAAGAAGGAGCTTAATGACGCGGTTTTGCAGTGCCAGTGGGCACTTGAGACTCTGAGAGTCCAGGCTGAAGAAAAGGCTCTAAATAACTCCTCAATTGTGGCGGAAGTAGCTCTGGATAACTTTAAAGATATCAGGTGTACGGATTCCGAAGAAAAAATGGAGAAGTTCCAGGAAATAAAAGTTCTTCAGAAAAAAATCCAATCTACTCTGTAAATTCAGGGAAGAGAAATTTTCTAACTCATCTGTTGATATGACGAAGCGTAAAACCCCTGAGTTTAACTCAGGGGACATGGATAACTCAGGAAGCCCCTGAGTCTTTAACTCAGGGAACATGGATAACTCAGGAAGCCCATAAGTCTTTTACTCAGGGATAGTTCATGCTTCAAATGTAAGAGAAAAGTATTTTGTATGTACACGCTGCGGGAAGACAAAAATAGTTTCTGAACCAAAAAACGAATAAGCTTCCAGAAAATCTTAAAAACCCTAATCTTTACCTGTTGATGATTCTTACTTATAATTGGGCACCACTTGCCAAATTATTTATATGTTTCTATGAATTTTTTTTAATCCCATTAAATTGATACCTTAATTACGCAGGTGTTTGTAGAAAAACGCTCTCTGCTAATGAAAATTTTAAGTTCATGAGCATTCAAGAATCTCCTTTATTTTTGTAAATTTTCTAGTTTTATGTTTTCAGATAATTGCTGAATGAAAGACTTATTAGCGCCAGAAAAACTATATAGTTTCATCTCACAAATTATTTTGATAACATGCAAAATTTTGACAACAGACAAAAATTGGAGCCCCTCCCCATGATCTGCAGTCACCACAATTTTTTTCAAAATGCCCCGGATTTAATCCCCAGAGAGATCTTCCCTTGCTGTTCCGTGGAAGGCAGTGAAATTAAACTCATATATGGACCCACTCATGCAGGTAAAACAACCTTCATGAGCCAGGTTGCCAGTAACATTGTTGGAGTAAAAATTTATATTGATTTTGAAGATAGTCAGATACCGGAGCCGGGATCCGGAGATTTACAGGCTATTGAGGATACTGCAGCCGAAATCCGCAAAAAAGAAACTGAAGACGGAGAAGGGCGAATTTTCTACTTTTTTGATGAAATCCAGAATCTTCAGGGTTGGGAGAACTGGGTTGACAGGCTTCACAGGCAGGGGGCAGAAATTTATCTAACTTCATCGAGATCAAAATTAATAAATGAGTTTTCTTCCAGGTTTTCAGGTAGATGTAAAATTTTAAGGCTTTTTCCTTTCTCTTTCAGGGAATACCTGCAGATTAAAGGTAACAGAATAGCAGAGCCTAATTTTCTAACGCCATCAAGCAGTGATGAGCTATTATGCATGTTTTTGCAGTATTTCGAAAACGGTGGTTTTCCGGATGTAATCAAAAAAGATGATATCAGTCTTTCCCGCAAATATTTTGAAGAAGAGTTGAAAAAAGGAGCTGCAGCCGGATATGATATCCAGAAGTTAAAAAAGCTTGCCATATTTCTAATTTCGAACATGGCTTCGGAATATTCCCCCGATACCCTGAAAAATATTAGTGGAATCGAGAGTGAGGAACTCATAGACACCTATCTGGACTATCTAGAAGACATTTTCTTACTTTACAGGGTCCCAAAACTCAACAGCCTCCAGGAAAGCGGGAAGGAAAAAGACGTTCCCTGTAAGATTTATGCAGGCGATACCGGTCTTTTCAAAGCAGTATATCCCTGTTACCCTGACAGCCTTGGGCTGAGATTTGAGAACCTTGTGTTCCTTGAACTGCTGAGAAGGGAAAAACAGGTATTCTACTTCCGGAACCAAAGAGAATGTGATTTTATCATTAAGGAAAAAGACAGCCAGAAAGTTTCAGCTGCAATTCAGATTTCGGTTTGCTTCGGAAATCCTGCAGTAATGGAAAGAGAAATTCTGGGGCTTACGGAAGCTATGGACGAGTACGGCCTTGAAGAAGGTCTTATTCTGACAATGGACGAAGAAGAGACCATTAGAGTTAATGGCAAAAACGGAAAAAAAATAGTCATGGTTAAATCAGTGTGGAAATGGATGCTGGAATAAAGAAAATAAAGAGCAAAAATAAGGGTGCTGCTATTTAAAGGGTCTGCTATTTATTATTTATCAAGCCTATCCCGAAATTGATATTATGCTAAAGTTATAAACTCTCGTTTATATCCTTCTGTGAAATTCTCATGTATTTTCAGCTAATAAAAAGATAAAACCTTAAATGGTTCTATCTTCTTAAATTTTAAACACAATGGCTGTCACACTGGCAGAACTCACTCCGCTAGAAGAACGGCTTCTTGCTTCTTTGCAGCCTTCAGTTCACTCTGTAAGTGGCCCCACATAGGCACATACAGAAGAAGCACAGCAAAACCAACCGCTGTGGCAATCCACCCGCTTTCCAGAGTGCTGATATATATTATCCCGATAAGGAAGAAGGGGATGTTCAGAATTCCGGTTGCAAGAGCTATCTCAGTCCAGCCACGGGGAGCTTTGAAGGGCCTTTCCAGTTTTGAAAATTCAGGGTCCTTTTTCGATTTTACGTAGGCAAATAGACTCATCCCGTTTGCTACAATGTATCCAACTGCAGAAGCCGAGAGAATTGCAGTCGGGCTACCAAGAAGGATCAGGAACATGTTAAAGAGACCATCTACGATCATTGCATTAACAGGGTTCCCGTTAGCGTTCAGTTTTCCAAAGACGGCTGGAAGGTTACCTTCAATTGCCATTGAGTAGATCGACCTTGCCGAAGACAGAAAGGCAGTCTGGATGATCAGGAGCATGGCTGCAACCAGCATGAGAATCGCAATCGAGCCTCCAATCGGACCTAAAGAAAGTTTTGCAAGGGGAAGCATCGGAGATACAGGGTCTGCAAGTACGCCTTTAACTCCGAGAGCTCCGATAACAGAGGTCTGGACTAGCACATAGAGTACAAGGCAAATCAGGCCGCAGACAAGCAGAGCTTTTGGTGTATCAGTATTGGGGTTCTTATACTCTGGCCCAAATATTGCTGCGCTTTCCCAGGCAACAGCACTCCATTCGGCCATTGCGAAAAGCCCGAGGATAATTAAGATATGCTTCAGGTCCCAGCTCCAGTCATGGGGCAGCCAGGCTCCTGTAATGTTAGTAAGTTGGAAGTCTCCAGTAAAGAATGGGGCAAGGGTGATAACAACCAGAGGCAACAGAGATACCACAGCCAGAATATACCCAAGGGTAGCTCCGTTTTTGAGCCCTTTGGAGTTTATAACGATCATGTACCCGAATACCAGAGCTCCGATTATCAGGTTGAAGAGAGTCTGGGGAATAACGCTGAAGATAGGGAGTAGCCCGTGGAGATAATCACCTATTAGGATTGCATAGATTCCAATTACCGGACTCCAGCCTAGCCAGTAGCTCCAGGCACTGAAACCTCCTATGAATTTTCCCATAAGCCTGGATTTTTCACTTATGTTGTCACCTGTATTCGAACCAAAAACAATCTGGGTGTAACCTGGTAGTCCTGAAGCCCTGGGTAAAACAGTTGCAAGTTCTCCAAACGAAATGTTCTGAAAAAAGCCCAGAATAACGGTTAAGCCCCAGACTATTATTGAAAAAGCCCAGACATAATTGGTGAGATAGCCTATGGAAGGCAGAATCAATAAAGGAACACCGAGGGCTATTGCAAGTCCCTGCTTCCAGTCAATGCTTCTCTTAAGCTCTTTTAAATCGCAGTTTGCCCTGCTGCACTCTTCTGCGGATTGCCAGTCTATTTGAGAGTGGTTTTGATGATTAACAGGATTATTATGATTGTCCATAAAATAGCCTCCTCCAAACTCCTTTTTTCAGGCAATCTGCTTTCTGAATAGGTTGCAGGAATTAATTTTAATGTCAAGCAACTTTTCGATGTTCATCTTTGCAGCAATACCTTTTGCCGCGCCTGGTACTGACGTTATAACCCCGATATCTAGCTCCTCACGCAGCTCGCGCATAACGTGCTCGTCCACAAGGTCCATCTTGTCGACCCCGAGTTTTTTTGCGACGTACTCTTTTGCCTCGCCTATGCGCATATTCTTTGAGAACTCCATCCTTGCAACAAGGTCACCGGCAGCCCTAATTCCAGTCATACCTGAAGCCATTATGTGGGAAATCGGCATACCCATCGGGTCGCCGACTCCTATCTATATGCCGTCGACGCCTGCAATTTCGACCATCGCCTTGCTTGCTCTGGTAACCGCATCAATCGGAGGAGTTTCAAGCATTGGAATTCCGCCAACTCCCATTCCCATATTTACGTGACAGGGAATCGGAGATGCTTCGACTGCAGCTTTGATGAAAGTAACTGCACGAGCAAGGTTCCAGGCTGAGGTCTTGCTGGTATTGGTGTTGCATACTGGTCCGAAAACATTTGCTCCGGCTTTTGCAATAAGCGGAGCCTGTTCATGCGGCCATAAACCTGCGAGCCGCACTTCATCATACTCCAGTTCTCCGTGCATACCTAACACCATCTCGCCAGCCATGCCTGCTTCAATGTACATATCAGGGAACTCTTTTCTAAGGGCCTGGATTGCATAAAGTGTGCCGTACATATCTCCGTCGCCTGCCGCGCCGGTTGTATCAAAGTTAACACCGTCAGCCCCGGAGGCAAAAAGTTTCTGCATGACCCAGACCGTGTCTCTGGTAAGGTGTTCGGCAGCGTGTTCCATGGATTCTTTTGCCTTATCAATCTTGAATAGCTTCATAAGGTCGCCAGGGTTCTCAAAGGGCCCATCAGGGGTGTAGTAAAGTCCCATATTGGGCATCGCCCCGTAAAACAATGGAATAATCATGTTTTGCTGACAGACTTCCATTGCCTGACACTCGTTTGATACAACAGGTTTTACCGGCTTGAAACTGTAATCAATGTGCCCGAGTTCCATCGTGTCAGCACCAAAAGCACGCTCGTGCATCATGCAGCCAACTAAACGGCTGGAAGGAATGCCAACTCCACTGTTACCCTGATCACCATCAAGCCTGATAGTACCAATGTCGTGTGTCACAGGAATTTCCATGCCCTGTTCGACACTCACAGCCTTTCCAGGCATGGTAAGGATCTCTGCAAGCTTGTCCATTTCATTGGCGCTCAGGGTAGGGATCTCGCCAAGGTCGGCAGCGTTTGCAGTACCGGCCTCGATTTCCGCCATTATTTTTTCTTTGGTCAGGAAGACACGTTTCCCGTCTCCCATTCTCAAAGCGTATTCGGTTGCCATTTTTAGAATTCTCCTTTTGACAAACTTAGTTTAGATGATATCGATTTTATTGAGAGTTGAGGCTCATAGCAGCAGTTCTTTTGCTTTTGCCACGGCTTCGCTTGCGTTTTCAGCATAGCAGTCTGCACCGATTTTGTCAGCCCAGGACTGGGTTGCAGGGGCTCCGCCTACCATAACCTTTACTTTGCCTCTGAGCCCTTCTTCCTTGAGGAGTTCAATTACCTCCCTCTGCCCCTGAAGGGTCGTCGTCATAAGGGCGGAAATTCCGATCATATCAGCATTGACTTCCTTTGCCTTTTCTACGAAATTCCTTGTAGGCACATCCCTGCCAAGATCATAAACTTCAAAACCTGAGGACTGGAGCATAGTAGAGACTATTGACTTGCCGATATCGTGGACGTCGCCCTCGACAGTTCCGTTTACGATAACCCCCAGTTTCTTTTCCTGTGTGCCTGCTGGCAAATCTTCTTCAAGCAGCTTTACCCCGGCAGTCATTGCGTCGGCTGCCATCATCACGTGGGGCAGGAAAAGTTTCCCTCTCTCAAAAAGAGTTCCTACCTGGTTCATGCCTGACGAGAGCCCTTTTTCTATGATCTCTTCTGGGGGGAGCTTTAACTTCGCTTTTCCTACCGTTTCGATTACTTTTTCCTTTTTACAGGAGATTACCGCATCAGCAATCTCAAGGAGTAATCCTTCTGTATCTGCCATTTTTTTTCGGTCCCATCTTTATTTGGAAGTAGTTGACGTTTTTCTTTATGATTATTCGGAAGACGGTAAGTTAGTTCCTACTAATCTTATATATATTTTTCTAAAATTATATAATAAGGTCTTAAAAATATAAAGGAGACAATAAAATAACAGCAAATATTAATATCAAAATTTTTTATAAAGAGTGTAACTTTCAAACAGATAATAAAGTTCAAAAAAGCGCTGATGCTAAATAATTTTGAAAACTTATTCTGTTTGCTTATCTTCAGCCTGGCATTCTTCAGTGACATTATCTTCCTAGAGATCAAGTATATATTTCATTATCAAAAATAGGAGTATTAGGGGAGTAAGAAAATAGTGTACTATTCTTGAGATAAGGGGATCTGAAGATTCTTTATGGAAGAAAACAGAATACGCTATTTTTCTATATAATAAATTAATTTGAAGTCTCTGTCTACTTCATTACGAATTATGTGATCGATAATTAACGTATTTGTTAAAACATAAATTCAAAATTATAAATTCAAAATTATAAATTATAAATTATAAATTATAAAACACAGAATTTTATCGGGGGGAAGGGGCATGGAAGTAGAAAGTAGAAAAAAGATGAAAAAAACACATACGGGGCCAAAGAATACCTGGGAAGGCTTTTTTAAGGATAAAACACACGGAGGGCACAGATATTCGTCTGAGGAGTTTCTTGCTATGGAAGCCAGGGAAAAACTATTCCACCTCGACGGAGGCAAAACGCTGCTTGACTTTGGGTGTGGTTCTGCAGAACTCCTTACCTACTATGCTCCTGAATACGAACAGCTTTTAGGAGTAGACTTTTCCCCATCCATGCTTGGAGAAGCAAGTAAAAGGATCAGTCAAAGAAAATGTAATAATATTGACCTTATACTTGCTGACCATGAGACACTCTGGGAAAACCTTGACTCAAACTTTGATCGAATAACTGCAGCCGGAGTGGTCCAGTACTTAACGTTTCAAGAAATTGATGACTTTATTGCTAAGGCATCAGAGTATCTCAGTACAGACGGTAAGATAGTATTTTTTGACATACTGGACCCGCGATTATATCCATTGTGGAAATTAGGAGTATTTGCACCGAATGCAGGGCTTTTAAAAGCTTTATACCGGGTAGGTTGCGATTTTCAGAGTTCAATATTGGCGGCCTTAAAAAACCGTCCGAGAAACATTTACGGTTTTACCCATAACCCTTACAAAATCCAGAAAATTGCGAACAAACACGATTTTGAGATGCGCTATATACAATCAATGTACTACGAATATAAGTATCATGCAATAATGTTTCGGACTTAAAAGAATGAACTGAAAAAAAGCAAATGAATTCCTAAAAAGTGGAAGAAACTTTACCTTCTTATTCCAGCTTGCCTGCAGTACCCAGATTTTCCTGATTATGTATTATCTTCGGTTGTATCTCTTGACTCATGGCGACGACCTCGTTTTCAGCTTAAACTTATTCCACCAGCGGTTTTTTTCTGCTTTCTGTGCTTTTTCTTGGAACTCTTTGATTTTTGTCATTGAGTATCCACATAACTCTTCATAAACTTCTTCAATATCTTTATTCTCGCTATTTGCTAATGCTTCTGCTTCGCTTTTGCAGTCGCAGATTTTCTCAAATACGTCATTTGGATTACAGTTTTTCAGGTCATCAATATTTCTTATATCTGCGAAATAATAAAGTTTGAATGCCAGATCTCTGTCCATTCCTAGTTCTTTGACTAATTCTGATTTCTCATCCATTCCCTTGTATTCTTGTGCCATTTTTACATACATTCTAATGGACTCAATTAAATAAGATTTTTCAGCAGGAAGATCTGCTCCTTCGAGGTCTCGGATATCACTGTTAAATTTATTAAACAGATGCTTAGGATTACAAAATGCAAGTTCATCTATTTTTCGTATTTTCGCATTGTACAGCCTATATGCAACCTCTTCGTCAAGTCCCAGTTTTTTGACAAAGTCAGAATTTTTAACCTCATTTTGGATTCTGGATTCAAACTCAATCTTTTTATCCCCTGGGAGAAACTTTTGAACCCATGCATATATCCATTCTTCTATTGTTTTGGTGAATGCACCAACAATAAAAGAAAATACGAATACAAAAAAATGATTTATATCCTTTAAATCTCCTGCCATATTTATATGTAAGAGGTAAATCAACAAGTAAAAACCTATGATCGCTATAAAAGGTGCAATAAGGAATCTCCGGAGGTACGACCAGATTTTGCTTAATTTTTCGTACTCCGGAATAAGGTAACTGAAATTCTGTTCGATGCTTAAAAGACTGTAAGAGATAATACCAATGAGCGAGGCAGTTATTATATAGACAGGGAACTTTAAATCCTCAATTCCATTAAAGGTAACATATTGAATTTTATAATAATAAAAATAAACCAGTATGGCAGGCCATATAAGTAGGGCGCCAATTATGTTAATACTTCTTGCCTTGAAAAGAAAGTTCTCTTCTATATTTCTATCTAGTTTTGGATCATCCTCTATTTTTGCATATTTATTATAAGCAACGTATAATAATAGCAGGTGTATTAACAAAATAGTAACTAAAATTACTAAAATGTATTCGAGTACTAAAATATATTTAGTAAAACTTGATAACAATATTATAAAATATATTAATAATATCGCATCAAGTAATAAAACAAAATTTAATTTTCTATTTTTAGAGTCTAGTTCTTTGATCTCATAATACAACTCGTATAATAAAAGCAGGAGTACTAACGGAATCGATAAAAGTACTAGATTACTTTTGGTAGATCCTATTAATAATATCACAGCTAATAACAATAATAACATAAGTAACACAAAACAAGAAGTTAATTCAGGGAAATATCTGCATACCCAGCCTAAAAAAAGAAAGCACCCAAAAAAAAGTGGTAATAGAAGAGCCCATGAAAACATTTGTGTGTTTCTTACAGTACCATCTACTGTGCCATTTACAGTACCGTTTATAATGCCAATTATTGTTTTATTTGTTTCGTTATATATTGTACCATTTATTTTACCGTTTATTGAGCCATTAATCTCTGCTATTGTGTCATTTAAATTCGTATTTTTTTCATTGTTTGCTTCTGCTGCCCAGGTCCCCTGAACCAGCAAACTAAAAGTGAAAATTATTAATAGAAATTTACAGACTCCGCTTCCCCTCCCCATAAACAGTAATTTGTAAATTCAAATATAAATATATTCTTTTTTATATATAATATTGAATGTGGGTCCCACCTACTCGTCTACCCTTTCCCTCTCAAAAACAGCACAGTTCATTTACATGTACAATCAGACCAGTAAATCCTCAATCCCTGCCTCTCTCACAATATCGATCGCCTTACCCTCTTCTTCCTGAGTCAGGCGGCGTCCGATATCCGGATACTCCATAGCCCGGTAGCATGGCCTGTACTGGAACATCAGGTTGAACCTGATTTGAGGGATATTTTTTGCAACCCATTCGGCAATCGGCCTTGTACAGCATTCCAGATGGCCTGGCAGCACAAGATGGCGAAGGAGAATTTCTGAGGTTTTGTAGGCAAATTCGAAATTTGGCTGCACGATTTCCAGGTAATTTTTTATTTTTGAATATTTCCGGGCGCATACATCGTTTCCGTATTTGAAATCTCCAAGGTAGACATCCACAACCCCTTCGAGGATTTCCGCAATTTCAGGGGAATGGTACATATTTGAGTTCCAGACCACAGGCGTATTTACAGAGATTTCCCGGACTATCTTCAGGACGGTATGCGCGTGCGGAGTTGGGGTAACGAAATTTACGTTCCTTGCTCCGTGCATTCTCCGGATGTCGATCAGTTTTGCAAGTTTCCTTGGCTCAATTCGAATTCCGGCATCAGGACAGGTCGAAATATCCCAGTTCTGACAGTAAACGCAGGCAAAAGTACAGCCTGTAAAAAAGATCGTGTGAGATGGTACAAGCTCAGGCTCTTCTCCCATGTGAAGGAACTCAGAAGCATAATTGGAAAGGTCTGTCAGCCTGCAGAATCCTTTTTCGCCGGCTTTCCTGTCAACCTCACAGCGCCACCCACAGCAGTGGCATTTTTCCAGCATTCTGTCTACAATCGCAATTTTAAGGTCAAGAAGAGAGGGACTGGCTTTTGGAAGTTCCAGGAAGCTTCTGGTAAAAAATGCCAGCCTGTCATTTGCATTTTTATAGTCAAGGGCTTCCGCGGCTTCTCGTTCAAGGTCTTCTTTGAGTTTTCGGTACTCTTCGATCTCGTTACCATGAATTTTCCTTAGCTCTTCAAGCTGCATGCCTGGATCAAACTGGACCGGAATTCTTTCGGTTATCTTAAAAAGGGAAGGCATTTCATCTCTCTGCACCTTAAAGTAACGTTTCAGGTACTTCGGGGCTGCCATACTGAAATATTATTCCACATGGGTTAAAGGTTTATTGTCTGTTTCTTCTGGTTTTAATTCCAATATCCGGTTCTGATTTTTAGTTCTGATTTTTAATTTTGAGTTCCAGTTTTGAGTTCCAGTTTTGAGTTCCAGTTTTGAGTTCCAGTTTTGAGTTCCAGTTTTGAGTTCCAGTTCAGACTTCTATAGGAGTTACGCAATTGGCTCCTAGCATATCGTTTTTTCCAAACTTACAAATATCTGAATTAATTTAACGTGTATTGGGGATTCCTTAAGTATTCTGTCACTGCCACTCTTCTAATTTTCATAGTACTTTCAAACCAGGATATTCCACTTTTTGATTCTTTGTAATTCCAGTCTAAGAAAAGCTCTAATAGTCAATTTGTATCTGATTGAAATTATATATTTGAAAATCATATATTAATACTATGGGAAAACGAGGTCCAAAACCAAGATTCATTGACGTTTCTTGTCCGAACAAAAACTGCAAACTCTATGGTCTTACTAACCAAGGCAATGTTGTTGGAAATGGAACTTACATAAGTCGTGGAGAAAAAACAAGAAGATATCTTTGCCGTCATTGCGGTAAAGTATTCAACGACCATACAGACACTTTTTATCATAATCTTCGGAAAGCTGAGAAAACTATTGATTTAGCTTTAAAAATGTCTATGAAAGGTATGAGCATTGAAGCCATTGCCGATGTTTTAGAGGTAGAATCTGCCAGTGTAAAACGATGGTTAG
>Ga0163159_1002608_pt1 | contig 14556 bp, 13 predicted proteins | sample BioMet9_FD_108702 | JGI IMG/M metagenome (GOLD analysis project Ga0163159, IMG submission 108702) | Microbial communities from bioreactor (seeded with sewage sludge) at Lawrence Berkeley National Lab, California, USA - Biofuel... | ecosystem: Engineered > Bioreactor > Anaerobic > Unclassified ... | reverse complement strand
CCCTTTAGGGGCTGCCCGGGAAAATGGTGCGGTTGGCGGACTTCTTCGGGCTCGATAAGAGCTGCCGGTAATAGGCCCTTACAGGGCCTGTACAAACCACCGGCTACGCCGGTGGTCCTGATTGGCAAAGTTCTGTGCGGAGGCTATTTCTTCCAGGTCAGCACGTAGCTCTTGTCCATGGGAAAGTTAAGCAGCGTCTCCGTCTGAGGAGGTTTGCCCTCTGCCAGGTTGTTGAATTCCGCGAGCATGCGCACGTAGGCGAGCCGCTTCCTGGGGTCAAATTCGCCCTGGATGCCTGCGCGCAGCAGGACCGCGAGCTGCCGGTAGACGTCCGGCACCGGCACGAAAGCCGGTCCTTCCGGCGTGAGCCTGACTGTGTAGACAAAGGAGTAGCTCTGTCTGCCGCTGTACTGGCCTGCCTTGGTGTAATCAGGCGTGGCGGGGGAGACGTAGACCGCGGTGCTGGTCGGAACTACAAGCTTGGCAGGGATAACGTCCCACCTCGTGTACTGATAGGGCGAGGTATAGACATATGCTGTGGGAGCCCAGGTCGTGAGTCCGATCCAGAGGTGGACGCCGTTGCCGTCAAAGTTTGTGAAGGAGATGCGCCAGAGCAGATCGTCGTCGCCGTCCTGATCTACGCGCGAAGCGAAAGTGCTGTCGGCGACGTAGACCATGCCCTCGATCTGGTATATATGCTTGGCTCCGGCAGGGGTGGTCAGCCAGGCCGAGGCCACGGTGCCGCTTTTTAGCTCCAAAACAAGCGCCACCGGGAAGTTTGGCGCGCGCATTGTCCTGATGGAAGTGCCTTCGGCGTTGATGTGCGCGCCGGGGATCAGCCATACAGCAATGAGCATGAAGAGCAGCAGCAGAAACGGCGGCAGCAGATACAGGCGGCCCCGCAAAGGACCTCTGTCAAGCAGCTGGCGGAACCTGCCGGGTCTCTGCCCGGTCTGGCCGTTCTCAGGTTCTTTTGCCGTTATATGCGGATTATCCACGACATTTTCTCCGGCGTCAGCGCCGCTAACAGTTCTTTGGCCGTCTTCTTCAGGAGCGGGTGCACGGCGTCCGGCGCTATCTCGCAGAGAGGCACCAGTACGAAAGCCCGCTCGTGCATGTAGGGGTGCGGCACACGTAACTCCGGCAGCTCTAAGGTCTCGCCGCCGATCATCAGGATGTCGACATCGATCTCGCGCGGACCCCAGCGGCGCCGTTTTTCGCGTCCCAGCGTCTGTTCGACTCCCTTGACCGCAGCCAGAGTCTCCTCCGGCGTCATGGACGTCTCGGCCTTTGCGCACATGTTGAGGAAACGTGGCTGGTCGGCGACGCCCCAGGGCTCCGTCTCCCAGACGCGGCTCTTCGCCGTTATGCGCAGGCCGGCCTTGTCAAGCTCCTTGAGCGCCCTGGTCAGCATCGCGAGGCGGTTCCCCACGTTGGAGCCGAGCGACAGCAGCACTTCGCGGCTATGCATAGCGTGAGCCTCTGATTGCTTCTGCCATCATGACGGCCTTTTTGTTCTCCCTGACGTCATGTACGCGCACGACGTCGATTCCGCCCCAGGCGCACAGCGCGGATATGGCCAAGGTCCCCTCGAGTCTGCCGTCCGGATCCGGAGAATCTGTCGCCTTGCCGACCGAGCCTTTGCGCGAGGCTCCTACCAGCAGAGGCAGGCCGAACGTGCGGAAAGCCTCCGGATGCTTGAGCAGGAACAGGTTTTGTTCGTAAGTTTTGGCGAAGCCGATGCCTGGGTCCAGGATGATCTTGTCCTTCGCCAGCCCCAGAGAGGCTGCTTTGGCGATGCCGTCATCGAAAAACGCCGTCATCTCAGCCAGCAGATCATTGTAATCGCACAGGGAAGACATCGTGGCTGGCGTACCGCGCATGTGCATCAGGACCAGCATGGCGCCGTTTGAAGCAGCTGCGGCGGCGAGCTTCGGTTCGAAAGTGAGCCCGGAGACGTCGTTTATAATGTCTGCTCCCTCAGCCAGAGCCGCGCGCGCTACGCTCTCGCGCGTCGTGTCGATTGAGAGAGGCATCTGCGGCAGCTCCCTGCGGATGGCTTTGACCGACTCCGTCATGCGCGAAAGCTCCTGTTCCTCAGGCACTCTTTCGGAGCCGGGCCGCGTGGATTCGGCGCCCAGATCCAGAATATCGGCGCCTTCGGCCGCCATCTTCACCGCTCTGGCGGCCGCCGGGGCAACGCTGCCTCCCGTGCGGCTGGCCGCGTAGAAGGAGTCGTCCGTGAGATTTATGATGCCCATGATCATCGTGCGGCGGCCGAATTCGAGTTCAGCGCCGCATGGCAGAACTGTCTTTCTTGTCCGTGGCCTGATGTTCGCCAAAGCTTCCGCGACCTCGGCGGAAATTTTCGGAAAACCCCACCAGGGCATCGTCTTCAGTTTGTCTGCGAACTGCGAGAGTTGCTTGACGCTGCCGAAGAGCAGCACGCTGCTTTTTTCCGTTTTGCAGTCCACCGCGTGGGCGTTCACGGCCGCGTCACCGCCCAGCGAGAGCATCTCCTGCTTCATGACGTTGGCTGCGCGCACGTCCGCGTCCGGCACGAAGAAACACTCGACCGCCCTCTTGTTGTCGAAGTAGGGCAGGCTGCGCCGGTCGGCTCCGAGCGAAGACAAGGCGCCGGACAGTTCCCCGGTATCGGTGATATTGATCCTGTGTATGGTCAAATCGATTCTCTCCTAGTCAAACTCCTGAATGATTGGAATTCCCTTCAGATGCTCCGAATAGTTCAGCCCCATGAGGCAAAAGCCGTGCACGTCGTCGTAAGTGAGGATGCTGTATGCCGCCGTATCGAAATGCAGCCGCCAGTAGCGGGGCTTTGCAATCCCGAGAGCGCCGGACGTCATCGGTTTCAGCACGCCGCGGTGGCTGACTACGGCGATGGTCTGGCCGCAGTGTCTGGCGATGATCTCTTTGAGCGAAGCCAGAGAGCGTTCCTTTACTTCGTCCAATGTCTCGCCGCCTTCGATGCGCAGGTCCTCCGGGTTCGTGAGCCAGGTGTGCCACATCTCCGGCACTTCCTTTGCCAGCTCCGCCTTGATGCGGTTTTCCCACACGCCTATACATATATTATTGAAGCCTTCGCAGGCCTCGTACTCGCAACCGATGGCTGCGGCCAGGATCTCCGATGTCTTCATGGCGCGCGTCAGCGGGCTCGAGTAAATGTGCCGTATGTCTTTATCCTTCAGCGCCGCTGCCAGAGCCCTGGCCTGAGTCAGCCCGTTCTCGTTGAGCGGAAAGTCCATGTGGCCGCGGATGCGTTTCTCTTTGTTGCCTGCACATTCTCCGTGGCGGATCAGGTAAATCGTTGTCTTTTTGCCTCCGTGCATTTAAAACACCTCTTCTGTATGCGCCGAAAAGCGCCGCGTCCAATTATACCATCATCGCCAGCCTCCGCCCCGTCGGCGTCCGGCGCCTCAGCAAATCAGTAAAAAATACTAGCCCGATTCTCTGACCTGTCTTGACATTTGGCGCAAGGGCTTGTATCATTATCGCGTTGAAAATGATTTAGCACTCGTAGTATTAGAGTGCTAACAACGACAGGAGGTGTGATGCGGATGTTAACAGAAAGACAGCTTGAGGTCGTCCTTTCTGTGGTTTACGAATACATAAAGAGCGGCGAAAGCGTCGGCTCGAGGACGGTCTCGCGTCGTTATCTCACAGGGCACAGCTCGGCTACCATACGCAACGAGATGTCCGACCTGGAAGAGATGGGTTTCCTGAAGCAGACGCACACATCGTCCGGCCGCGTTCCCACGACGCTGGGCTATCGCCTTTACGTTGATTCGGTGCTGCGCCGCGTGGACACGCAAAAACACAACAAGGAGTGGCTCAGGCGTCTGTCGGAGCACCGCAGGGGCATCGAGGGCGCGCTGGAGTCTGCCACGGAGATGCTCAGCAGCGTATCCAGCTACGTCGGTGTAGCCGCCATTACGCCGCTCGACACGATTAAGTTTCAGCATGTGGATTTTGTGCGCATGGGTGAGAACAACATGCTGATGCTCGTGGTCCTGCAGGGCGGGCTCGTGCACCAGAAGGTGCTGGGACTGCCGTGGGATATGCCGCAGGAGAGCCTCGACGAGCTTTCGCGGCGCATCAATATGTTTGCCGGCCGCAACTGGACGGAGATCAAGGCCGCGCTCCAGAAGAGCATCAAACAGGAGCTGATGGAATACAAGGACGCCTGCGAGGGCGCTCTGAGAGAATTGGAAGGCGTTATGAGCTCCCATTCGATGAAGGTCTACACAGGCTCCGTGAGCCATCTGCTGGACCTGCCGGATTTCCAGGACCTGGGCCGCATCCAGGCTCTTTATTCGTTCCTGGAACAGGAGGACAGCATGACGGAGCTCATCAACAGCTGCACCAAGGACGGGCTCAACGTCGTGATCGGCGACGAAAACGCTTCGCCGGCGATGAAAAATGCCTCGTTAGTGACCGCGTCTACGGTCTCGAACGGGCAGCGGGCCACGATCGGCGTCATCGGGCCGGAGCGCATGGACTACGAAAAGGTCATCGGCGCAATCGATAAAGTCCTGCAGGCGCTTGAACTTGAAGAAGAGAATGGGGAGGACGACTAGATGGAAGACGATAAGTTGAAAGATACAGCCGCCGAGGTCCGGAAAGAGGCCGAAACAGAGTCCGGAGTGCAGGCGGCGGAAGCCCAGCCGGCACAGCAGCCTGAGGCAGCGGTCAAACAGGGGCCTTCCGAGCTCGACAAGCTCAATGCGGAGCTGGATAAAGCCAAGGAAGAGATCAAGGGATTGACGGAAGAGGCGGCGCGCGCGCGGGCCGATTATTACAACTTCAGAACGCGCGTCGAGCGCGACCGCGAACGCGACAGAAAACTAGCCTCCGAGAAGGCCATCAAGGATCTGCTGCCGGTCTACGAGAACCTCGACAGACTCGTCGACGCGGTGGAGGACAAGGAAGGCAGCCTCTATAAGGGCATGTCTATGATTTGCAGGCAGTTCTCGGCGGCCATGCAGAACCTGGGCCTCGAACAGATACCCACGGACGGCAAGTTCGATCCGGCATTGCACGAGGCCGTTTCGATGGAGCCGGTGGCAGACGAGGCGAAGGACGGCTTCATCATCGGCGCTTTAAGAAAGGGCTACAGGCTGGCAGGCAGAGTCATCAGAGCTCCGCAGGTCAGAGTAGGCAAGTTTACAGGCAAACAGGAATAACCGCAAAAAGCGGTCTTAAAACGGAAACAAAGGAACACAAATTTTCTCACATAAAGGATGGGACCAACCATGGAAAAGATCATAGGCATCGACCTTGGCACTACAAACAGCTGCGTAGCAGTAAAAGAAGGGGACAACGTCACAGTTATCCCGAATCCGGAGGGCAACAGGACCACGCCTTCCGTGGTGGCATTCACAAAAGAGGGCGAAAGACTGGTGGGCCAGCTGGCCAAGCGCCAGGCGATCGTCAACCCGGAGCGCACGGTCATTTCGATCAAACGCAAGATGGGCAGCGATTACAAGGTAAATATCGACAACAACCAGTACACGCCCCAGCAGATCTCTTCGATGATTCTGCAGAAGCTCAAGAGCGACGCGGAGGAATACCTCGGCAGCAAGATCACGAAAGCCGTCATCACCTGCCCGGCATACTTCACCGACGCTCAGCGCCAGGCTACGAAGGACGCGGGCACCATCGCGGGGCTTGAGGTCATGCGCGTCATCAACGAACCGACCGCAGCCTGCCTCGCCTACGGCGTGGACAAGGGCGGCGACCACAAGATCATGGTCTACGACCTGGGCGGCGGCACCTTCGACGTTTCGATCCTCGACGTCGGCGACGGAGTCTTCGAAGTCCTGGCCACGGCCGGCGACAACAAGCTCGGCGGCGACGACTGGGACGCCAGAGTGGTGGACTGGATGGCGGAAGAGTTCAAGCGCACCGACGGAGTGGACCTCCGCAAGGACAGAATGGCCGCGCAGCGTCTGCGCGAGGCCGCTGAAAAGGCCAAGATGGAGCTTTCGTCCATGGCCGAGACTTCGATCTCGCTGCCGTTCATCACGGCGGACCAGAACGGCCCCAAGCACCTTGAAATGACGCTTACGCGCGCCAAGTTTGAGGAACTCACGAGAGACCTGCTCGACCGCACGGTCAAACCGGTGCAGACAGCCCTCGCGGACGCCAAACTGCAGCCTTCCGACATCGATAAGATCCTGCTCGTCGGTGGTTCCACGAGAATGCCGATGGTGCAGCGCAAGGTCAAGGAACTGATGAGCAAGGAGCCCACCAAGGGCATTAACCCGGACGAATGCGTGGCGGCCGGAGCCGCAATTCAGGGCGCCATTCTCACAGGCGAACAGAAGGGCATCGTGCTGGTAGACGTTACGCCGCTTTCTCTGGGGTTGGAGACGCTCGGCGGCGTGTTCACGAAGATTATCGACAAGAACACGGCCATTCCGACCTCTAAGAGCCAGGTCTTCACGACGGCGGCAGATAACCAGCCGCAGGTCGAGATCCATGTGCTCCAGGGCGAGCGCGCGATGGCTGGGGACAACGTCTCGCTGGGACGCTTCTACCTCGACGGCATTGCGCCGGCGCCGAGAGGCATTCCTCAGATCGAAGTGACCTTCGACATCGATAAGAACGGCATCGTCAACGTCACGGCCAAGGACAAGGCCACCGGCAAGGTGCAGAACATCACGATCCAGTCCTCCAGGCTTACCGACGAGGAAATCGACAAGATGCGCCACGACGCCGAAGCGAACGAGAGCGAGGACAAGAAGAAGAAAGAGCTCATCGAAGCCCGCAACGAAGGCGACAGCGCTGCCTACAACGCGGAGAAATCGCTCAAGGATCTGGGCGACGCGGCTACGCCGGAAGAAAAGACGGCCGTGGAGGAAAAGGTCAAGGCTCTGCGCGACCTGCTCAAGGGCGAGGACGCGGCTGCCATCAAATCCGCTGTCGACGCTCTCATGAACGCCATGCACCCGATCGCCCAGAAGGCCTACGCGAAGGCTCAGGCATCCCAGCAGCAGGCCGGACCTCAGCAGGGCGGCGCGGCGGCTGGCCCTCAGGCCGGAGCTCAGCCGAACGGCAGCGACGGCAACACGGTTGACGCGGAGTTCCACGAAGAAGATAATAAATAACGCGAGGTGATGGCTGATGGCTGCTCCCGGAAAAAAAGATTATTATGAAATACTAGGCGTTGGACGGGGAGCCTCGGCTGACGAGATAAAGAAAGCCTACCGCAAGCTGACCAAGAAGTATCACCCGGACGCGAATCCGGGCAATGCGGAGGCGGAAAAGAAGTACAAGGAGATCAACGAGGCCAACGACGTCTTAAGTGACCCGCAGAAGCGCGCGCAGTACGACCAGTTCGGCTACGTGGGCGATATGCCACCGGGAGGCGGCGGAGCGGGCGGTTTCGGCGGCTTCGGGGACTTTACCGGCGGCGCCGGTGGTTTTGGCGGAGCCGATTTCGGAGACCTGTTCGGAGACCTCTTCGGCAGTGCCTTCGGCGGTGCGGGCAGACGTTCGGCCAATCCGAACGGCCCGCGCCGCGGCAACGACCTCGAGTACACGATGCAGATCTCGCTTGAGGACGCCTACAGAGGCGTTACGCGTAAGATTTCCATTCCGCGGCTCGAGACCTGTCCGCACTGCGGAGGCAGCGGCGCCGAGCCCGGCAGCAAGGTGGAGACCTGTCCCACCTGCGGCGGCCACGGTCAGGTTCAGCAGACGGTGCGCACGCCCTTTGGGCAGATGTCGCAGGTAACTGCCTGCCCCAAGTGTCACGGCAAGGGAAAGATTGTCACTACGCCCTGCCGCGAATGCCGCGGCGACGGGCGCATCCGCAAGGAGCATTCGGTCGACATCAAGATCCCTGCCGGAGTCGACACGGGCATCCGCCTGCGCGTCTCCAGTCAGGGCGAGGCTGGCGTTAACGGCGGTCCCTCGGGCGACCTCTTCATCCTTATTGAGGTGCGTTCCGACCGGCGCTTCGTGCGCAAGGGCGATGACCTTTCGACTTCGGTCGACATCTCCTATGTGCAGGCGGCGCTTGGCTGCGAGGTCAAGATTGACACCTTCGACGGCGCTGAGAAGCTGGACGTGCCGGCCGGCACACAGCCGGGCTCCAAGCTCCGCATCAGGGGCCGCGGCATGCCGAGGCTGCGCGGCGGCGGCAACGGTGATATGAACATCCTCGTGAGGGTCTCGATCCCCAAGAGCATGAGCTCCAGGGAACGCAGCCTGCTGGAGGACATCGCCAAGGAGACGAACGTTTCCGTCAAAGCCAAGGGCGGGATCTTTGATAAGTTCAAGTAGGTTTGACAAGGGCAGCTTCCGTACGGGAGGCTGCCTTTTTTATAAGAATTCGGCTGCATGCAAAAAAATATACCGGCTTTTTAAAAAAACATGTCTGTTTTTTATTCATAAGCACTAATCTTTTTTTTAACTCGCAAAAATACGCGCCAACAGCATATTTGCGTTTTACCGCGGCGCATCCGTAAATGTCTGGCTTAAGACGGTTAGACAAAACAGAACAGTGTAAAAATCTTGTTATGCAGTTGAATGTTTTTACCCCGCGGAATCCTGATCTGGCCGCTATCCCGCCGCACAAACGGCGGTTGACTAAAAGGTGGGGATAGGTTAATCTAAACACGCTGGATGAAAGCAGCGAGAGAGTCCTTTCCATATTTAAGGCGGAAGGGCGCCGAAGGGGCAAGACCGTAAAGAGGTTGAAACTCTCAGGCTTAAGGATCGTTGCCGGACAGAGCTCTGGATGCGCATTCGATAAATTTACATTTCGATTGACGAGCACAGGGGATACCAGCCGAAAGGCGGTGGGTCTCTTGTACTCGTCTTCTGCTAATTACATCTGTTATACCAACAATTACGAATTGAAGGGGCACGTGAAGGCCATGAGCCTCGTCGATGGCTCCGCTCTCGACGTGCTGTCGGCCGCCCGCGACAAAATTCACCTCGGCTGGAAGTTGATGGCCGACCCACTATACGGCAATTTCAAGCCTAATCAGCAGCCTTACAGGACGCTTGTGTTGCGGCATCCTGAGGACGGCGCTGCGGCGGACATGGAGTCCCTCTCTCTGATCGAAAACTCCCTGGCCGTGTACGGCGCTTCGCCTGTGCGGCGCCTGCCCGGCGATCTGCCGGCCGACATGGACGCAGACTTCCGCTATCTTGATTTCGTTCTTATGGAGGACACGTTTCGCGTCTGCGGACTGCTGTTCTCCGTTATCGAAAGGATCTCGGGGGAGGTGAGCCTCTAGGGAGACAGCGCATCTTTGTGTAACGTCAGGCGTAAACGGCGCGCTCAGCGCACGCCGGAGTCGAGACAATCACCAGGCGTAAAGTCAATATCTAAAGAGGAGGAATTCCATGAAGCTGGAACTGCTCAAAGCACATGTCAAGAACGTGGAATGGGGCGGCAAGACCGCTCTCAAAGGCGGAGTTCTGACCGTCGACAAGGCCGAGCTGCTTAAGGCCGTCGCGGATGAGAACTTCAAGAAGGTGGATGCGGAGTTAGCGCGTCCAGGCGAAAGCATTCGCATCGTCCCTGTCAAGGACGCCATCGAACCGCGCTTTAAGGTAGAAGGCGGCGGTCAGGAGTTCCCCGGCGTCGTAAGCGACGTGGAGCCGGTCGGCGAAGGCAAGACCTTCGTGCTTGAAGGCGCAGCCGTCGTCACCTGCGGCCGCATCGTCAACTTCCAGGAAGGCATCGTCGACATGACCGGTCCCGCGGCAGATTACACGCCGTTCTCGAAGACCATGAACGTCGTGCTCATTTTCGAACCCGTCGACGGCCTTGAGAAACACGACTACGAGAAGTGCTGCCGCATCGCCGGACTCAAAGCGGCCCTCTACCTCGCGCAGAAGGCCTACGAAGCCGGCGCCGAGGTCGACGAAAGCAAGACCTACGAGATCCTGAACTTCGTGGAGAGCATGAAGTCCTATCCCGGTCTGCCGAAGGTCGCTTATCTCTACATGCTGCAGACTCAGGGTCTTCTGCACGACACCTATGTTTACGGCATAGACGCCAAGCGCATCCTGCCGACGATCATCCATCCGAACGAAGTGATGGATGGCGCTATCGTTTCCGGCAACTGCGTCTCGGCCTGCGACAAGAACAGCACCTATACCCACCAGAACAACCCGGTCATCCGTTCGCTCTACGAGCACCACGGCAAAGACCTCAACTTCGTGGGCGTCATCATCACGAATGAGAACGTCACGCTTGCGGACAAACGCCGCAGCTCGTCCTACGCGGTCAAACTCGCCAAGATGTTCGGAGTCGACGGCGTAGTCATCACCGAGGAAGGCTTCGGCAACCCGGACGCCGACCTCATCATGAACTGCCGCAAAGCAGAGGCGGCCGGCATCAAGACCACTCTCGTGACCGACGAATACGCTGGCCGCGACGGAGCCAGCCAGTCCCTGGCAGACGCAGCCAAAGAGGCCGACGCAGTAGTCACAGCCGGCAACGCCAACATGCTCATCGAGCTGCCGAAGCTGGACAAGGTGATCGGCTATCAGGACTACGCGAACATTATAGCGGGCGGTTTCGACGGCTCGCTGCGCGCGGACGGTTCCATCGAAGTTGAGCTTCAGGCCATCACAGGCGCCACCTGCGAGCTCGGATTTACGAGAATCAGCGCGGAAACCTGGTAGGAGGCTGACAATATGACTTACAGGATCGTTCATTACATCAACCAGTTCTTCGCCGGCATCGGTGGAGAAGAGAAGGCCGACATCGCGCCGGAAGTTCGTAAGGCAGTAGTCGGTCCCGGCATGGCCTTTAAGGCCGCTTTCGCCGGCAAAGCAGAGATTGTCGGTACGGTAATCTGCGGCGACACATATTTCGCCGAGCACATCGACGACGCCACCGATACGATCATCAAGATGATCTCCGACCTCAAACCGGATGCAGTCGTGGCTGGTCCCGCCTTTAACGCCGGACGCTACGGCACCGCCTGCGGCGGAGTGGCCGACGCAGTTTCCAAGCGCCTCGGCATTCCTGTCGTGACAGGCATGTATCCCGAGAACCCCGGCGTCGACATGTACCGCAAGAGCATCTATATCGTGCCGACCGCTGACAGCGCGCGCGGCATCAAAGATGCAGTCCCGGCCATGGCCAAACTGCTGCTTAAGATGCTCGAAGGCGGCAAGCTCGGTTCTCCGGCAGCCGAGGGCTATATACCCCGCGGCATCCGCATCAACACGTTCTACGAAGAACCAGGCGCAGACCGTGCTGTGAAGATGCTCGTCAAAAAGCTCAAGGGCGAACAGTTTGTCACTGAGTATCCGATGCCTTCCTTTGACCGCGTCGCTCCCGCGGCTCCAGTCAAGGATATGAAGAACGCCACCATCGCGGTGGTCACCTCCGGCGGCATCTGCCCCAAGGGCAACCCGGACCACATCGAAGCCTCCAGCGCCTCCAAATTCGGCACCTACTGCATCAAGGACGTTCAGACAGCCGATTCCGAGCACTATCAGACGGCTCACGGCGGCTACGACCCGACCTATGCCAACGATGATCCGAACAGAGTTCTGCCGCTCGACGTACTGCGTGAGAAAGAAAAAGCCGGCGAGTTCAAAAAACTCTACGATTATTTCTCGACCACAGTCGGCAACGGCACTTCCATCGCCAACGCGAAGAAGTTCGGTCTCGCCATCGGCAAGAAGTTAGTTGACGATGGAGTTGACGCCGTCATCTTAACCTCCACCTGAGGCACCTGCACTCGTTGCGGTGCAACGATGGTAAAGGCGATCGAAAGCTACGGCATCCCGGTGGTCCATGTCTGTACGATAGTTCCTATCTCGCAGACGGTCGGTGCGAACAGAATCGTTCCGGCAGTAGCAATTCCGCATCCCCTCGGCGACCCGACCAGGACGCACGAGGAGGAACTTGTCATCCGCAGGAAACTCGTCGAAAAAGCACTTGAAGCGCTCCAGACTCCTATCACGGAGCAGACGGTGTTCCCGGCCCTTTAACGGCAACAAATAGCGGGCCTGTTGCAGGCCCGCTATTTTATCTTTTTGCATACAACATCAGCAACATTCTAATGATTCGTTATTCGCGTGCACAAAGACGCGCTGAGCAATTGAAAATATAATTTTAAGCTGAAAGCACTCGTCCGCAGAGGACGTCCAAATTATAAATCACAAACGGAGGTAACAAAGAGCCATGCCAAACGCAGGAATCAGAAGTGCGGCCTACAGCCTGAACCACACGCCGGAGCTGGCGCTCCACTACGGGAACACCCCCTACGTGGAAAGGATCACGCACCCGGAATCGGAATACCTCAAAGAGCTGCCGAAATACGTACAGAGCTACGAGGAAGCCGTCAAATACGCGCCTAACCAGACCTACATCGGCGCTATGGAAATCGAAGACCTCGAGACAAAGAAACAGCCCTGGTACACGAACCTCGAGCCGGAAGCCAAACGCACAGGCAAATACGGCGAAATCATGCCCGAAGACGAAACCATCGGCCTCATGGACATCTGCGACGTCTTCGACCTCGTCTGGCTGGAAAAAGGCTTCGCTGCTGCCATCAAGGAAAAACTTGCCGCCGACCCCGTCATCACGCCAGACATGCTGGCAAGACTCGAAGCCGGACACGACCTGGCAGAAATCGACAAAGAAGTCAAAGAAGCCGGAGCCCTGCCACTCTACATCGACGACAAAATCATCGGCTGCAGCAGAAGAGGCCACGAATTCGACCCCAACCTCACGGCCTACGAACTCCTGGTCAACATAGCCAACAAAGCAAGCGCAGTACTTTCTCTCCTTCACCTCATCAAAAACTCCGGCCTCAAAGCCGAAGACATAGACTTCGTCATCGAATGCTCCGAAGAAGCGGCCGGCGACATGAACCAGCGCGGCGGCGGCAACTTCGCCAAAGCAATAGCCGAAATCGCGGGCTGCAAGGAAGCAAGCGGCTGCGACGTAAGAGGCTTCTGCGCAGGCCCAGTCAACGCGCTCATAGCAGGAGCTTCACAGGTAGCCGCCGGAGTCAGGAAAAACGTCGCCGTAGTAGCCGGCGGCGCCATCCCCAAACTCTACATGAACAGCCGCGACCACGTAAAGAAACAAATGCCAGCGCTTGAGAACTGCATCGGCTCCTTCGGCGTACTAATCGTCCCCGACGACGGCACCGTCCCAGTCATGAGACTCGACGCCATCGGCAAACACACAGTCGCAGCCGGAGCCTCTCCCCAGATCATCACCAGCGCCCTCACCTACGAGCCTCTCAAAGAAGCGGGACTCACCCTCTCCGACGTAGACAAATACGCGCCAGAACTCCACAACCCGGAAATCACCCTGCCGGCCGGAGCAGGCAACGTACCCGAAGCCAACTTCAAAATGATCGCTGCCTTAGGCGTCATGAAAAAAGCCATCGAAAAGCCCCAGATGATAGCCTTCATCAAACAGAACGGCATGGTAGGCTTCGCCCACACCCAGGGACACATCCCCTCGGGCGTTCCCTACATCGGACACGCAATAGACGCCATCAACGCAGGCAAAATATCAAGAGCCATGATAATAGGCAAAGGCAGCCTCTTCCTCGGCCGCCTCACCAACATGGCCGACGGAGCCAGCTTCCTCATCGAGAAACCGAACAAAGAAGCACATAAAACAGCTTCCGCCGGCGTCACCAAAGACGAAATAAGAGCCATGATCCTAGAAACCATGCAGGAAATAGCCGCAGGGCTCGCGAAACAGGCTTAAGCGGACAGGGACGACAAAATGGCAGATACAACAGAAAACAAAGATAAAAACCTCGCCGAAACAAAGAAACTCATCGGCGAAGTATTAGGCGAAATCATCCAGGAAGCCAAAAGCGGCTGCGGCAGACAGACCGTCGTCGGCCTCATGGGGCACGGCAGCGAACACGGAGCCGAAGAACTAGCCAAAGGCGCCAGACTAGCCATGGAAAACAACCCTTCAGTCAAAGTAAGACCCATAGGCCCGAAACTCAAAGGCTACGAAGACCTCGACTGGATAGAGACAACGGAAGACCCGCACGACATCGCGAAAGCCATGGAAAAGGCCTTAAACGACAAAACCATCGCGGGAGCCGTAGCCCTTCACTACCCCTTCCCGCTCGGCGTCACCACCATAGGCAAAGTAGTAACGCCGGCCAAAGGCAAACCCTGCTACATAGCATCCTCCACCGGCACCTCCTCACCCAACAGAGTGGAAGCCATGGTAAGAAACGCCCTCTACGGCATCGCGGTCGCCAAAGCGGACGGAGTAAAGAACCCCACCGTCGGAATCTTAAACCTTGACGGAGCTCAGACAGTATTAAGAAGCCTCCAGAAACTCAAAGACAACGGCTATGACATCAACTTCGGAGAAAGCATCAGGGCAGACGGAGGAGCGATCTTAAGAGGCAACGACATCCTGGCGGGAGCCGTAGACGTCTGCGTCAACGACACCCTGACCGGCAACGTGCTCATGAAACTCTTTGCGGCCTGGAACACCGGCGGCGACTACGAAGCCCTGGGCTGGGGCTACGGCCCCTCGGCAGGCGAAGGCTGGGACAAAGTCGT
>Ga0163159_1002599_pt1 | contig 14596 bp, 23 predicted proteins | sample BioMet9_FD_108702 | JGI IMG/M metagenome (GOLD analysis project Ga0163159, IMG submission 108702) | Microbial communities from bioreactor (seeded with sewage sludge) at Lawrence Berkeley National Lab, California, USA - Biofuel... | ecosystem: Engineered > Bioreactor > Anaerobic > Unclassified ... | reverse complement strand
TTTTACTTTACGTATACTATTATTTGTCGACATAGCACGTTAAAATTTAAGTCCACCTTCTCTGGCAGAGTCAGCTAACGATTTTACACGACCATGGTAGAGATAGCCTCCACGGTCAAAAACTACAACAGAAATTCCAGACTGAAGAGCTTTAGTGGCAACTAACTTGCCGACTAACTGTGCTCTTTGAGTTTTTGTTAAGCCCTTTTGTTCCAGAATTTCCTTCTCCAATGAAGATGCAGCAACCAATGTTTTGCCATTTTCATCGTCAATGATCTGTGCATAGATCTGTGCATTGCTGCGGAAAACGTTCAAACGTGGACGTACCGTTGTGCCAAGCACTATTTTGCGAATTCTTCTACGAATCCTAAATCTTCTATTTAATTTGGTCAAGGCCATAGTTTCAAACTTTTATGTTATTTAACATTAGCCGACTTACCAGCCTTCTTGCGAACCACTTCACCAACGAAACGAACACCTTTTCCTTTGTATGGTTCTGGCTTACGTAGCGACCTAATCTTTGCTGCTACCATACCGAGGAGTTGCTTATCATACGAAGAAATGGTAACCTTAGGGTTTCCACGCTTCTCCGTTTTGGCCTCAACCTTAACCTCATGTGGCACCATCAAGTGAATTTCGTGAGAGTAGCCTAAACTTAGCTCCAAAATTTGTCCTTTAGCCTCGGCTTTATAACCAACACCAACTAACTCTTGTTCTATTTTAAAGCCCTCCGAAACGCCAACAACCATATTGTGAACTAACGCTCTGTAGAGGCCATGCATAGACCTATGACGGGGTTGTTCGGTTGGACGTGTAAAAATAACGGAATTCCCTTCAACGGTGACGGTGATATCTTTATCAACCTTCTGCTTAAGTTCACCGAGCGGGCCTTTCACGCTAACCACATTAGCAGAGTCCACGTTTATGGTAACTCCGTGTGGTAAGTTTACAGGTTTATTTCCTATTCGTGACATTACAATACTCTTAAATTAGTAAACGTAACATAGTACTTCACCACCAACATTCTGAATTCTTGCCTCTTTATCGGTCATTACTCCGTGAGAGGTAGAAACGATGGCAACACCAAGACCATTGAGCACTCGAGGCATTTCTGCAACTCCTGCAAACTGGCGTAATCCAGGCGAGGAAACACGTTCTATGTGTTTAATCGCCGGTTTCTTGGTCACCGGGTGATATTTCAGGGCGATTTTAATGGTTCCCTGTGGACCTTCCTCAACAAACTTGTAGCTAAGGATATAACCCTTCTCAAAAAGAATTCGCGTAAGTTCCTTTTTCATCTTAGAAGCAGGAATCTCAACCACTCTGTGGTTTGCCCTCACGGCATTGCGAATACGGGTTAAGAAATCTGCAATAGGATCAGTCATTGCTCAACCTAGTTAAATAAATTACCAACTTGCCTTTTTAATTCCTGGTATTAGACCATTAGAGGCCATTTCCCGGAATGTAATTCTGCTAATACCAAATAACCTCATGTAACCCTTAGGCCGTCCTGTAATTTTGCAACGGTTATGCAAACGGATAGGATTAGAGTTAAGTGGAAGCTTGCTCAAACCAACATAGTCACCTTCGGCTTTTAACTTAGCTCGCTTTTCAGCATACTTCTCAACCAACTTGAGGCGTTTAACCTCGCGAGCTTTCATCGATTCTTTTGCCATATAGCTCTAGTTCTTTTTGATGTTTTTAAAAGGGATACCAAACTCTCGAAGTAAGGCAAAACCTTCTTCGTCAGTAGTAGCATTAGTAACAAAACTAATCTCCATGCCTAGAATCTTAGTAACCTTATCGATATCTATTTCAGGAAAAATTAGTTGTTCACGTATACCAAGAGAATAGTTACCTTGACCGTCGAAACGCTCCTCAACACCATTAAAGTCACGGATACGAGGAAGTGAAACAGAGATCAACCTTTCAAGGAACTCATACATCCTATCTCTACGAAGAGTAACTTTAACACCGATGGGCATCCCCTTACGAAGTTTAAAGTTCGAAATATCTTTACGAGAATAAGTTGCAATAGCCTTTTGACCAGCAATCTGTGAAAGTTCTTGAAGGGCAATATCGATAAGCTTCTTATCTGCCACAGCTTGACCAACACCCTGATTGATAACAATCTTCATGATTCGAGGAACCTGCATAATACTCTTATAGCTAAATTCCTTCATAAGGACAGGTATAATCTCCTCCTTATATTTAATTCTTAAGCTAGGTACGAATTCCATTATTTAATCTCCTCCCCAGACTTTTTAGCGTAACGAACTAGTTTATCTTTATCGTTGTACCTACGTTCAATACGTGTAGGTTTATGGGTGGCGGGGTCTACAACGTTTAAGTTGGAGATATGAATTGGTGCCTCCTGCTTAATAATGCCACCTTGAGGATTTTTTGCATTAGGTTTAGTATGCTTGGTAACCATGTTGATTCCCTCAACAATGGCACGTTCCTCAGTTGTAAGAACTTCAAGCACCTTTCCCGTTTTGCCTCTATCGTTTCCCGTGTTTACGAAAACAACATCCCCTTTCTTTATGTGTAACTTCCTTTGCATTGATAGTCATTTAAAGGGTTAAAGCACCTCTGGTGCCAGCGAAACAATCTTCATGAATTTGTCGCGTAGTTCGCGGGCGACCGGACCAAAAATACGGGTTCCGCGGATTTCACCTTGGGCATTAAGGAGAACACAAGCATTATCATCAACACGAATGTAGGAACCGTCGGGTCGACGTACTTCCTTACTTGTTCTTACAATAACAGCCTTGGTAACAGTTCCCTTCTTAACTTCACCAGAAGGTAGAGCACTTTTAACAGTAACAACAATCTTATCACCAATACTAGCATATTTCTTGCCAGTTCCTCCGAGAACACGAATGCAGAGCACTTCCTTTGCTCCGCTGTTATCGGCTACGGTTAATCTGCTTTCTTGCTGAATCATGGCTACTTAACTTTCTCTATGATTTCAATAAGTCTCCAGCGCTTTGTTTTACTCAAAGGTCTGGTTTCCATTATACGAACGGTATCGCCAATGCTGCACTCGTTCTTTTCGTCGTGGGCCACAAATTTAGTGGTTTTATTGACATATTTACCATAAATCGGGTGTTTTACTTTACGTTTTACGGCAACTACGATAGATTTCTCCATCTTATTGCTCATAACGATCCCGATTCTTTCTTTGCGTAGATTTCTCGTTTCCATTCTCAGCTCCAATTACTTGTTCTCCTGATTATTTCTCTTGGTAAGCTCGGTAAGAAGCCTCGCAATAGTTTTGCGGGTTTCACGCAACTTAGTAGGGTTATCGAGAGGAGAAATCGTATGGTTTAATTCAAGGCGCTTCAAAGCAGCGCGTTCATTATCTACTCTTTCCTCGATCTCCCTGACGGTCAACTCTAATATCTCTGAATTTTTCATGCGTCAAAAAGATTATTCGGTGTAATCACGTCTAATTACCAACTTGGTAGCAATAGGAAGCTTTTGAGCGCCCAGACGAAGTGCTTCTTTAGCAACTTCAAATGGAACACCATCGGCTTCGATAAGAATACGACCAGGGGTTATTGGAGCCACAAATCCTTCTGGAGCACCTTTACCTTTACCCATACGAACTTCAGCGGGTTTTTTAGTAATTGGCTTATCGGGGAAGATTCGGATCCAAATTTGTCCTTCACGTTTCATGTAACGAACAACTGCTTGGCGAGCAGCTTCTATTTGACGACCTGTTATCCAGGCCGTTTCAAGTCCTTTGATGCCGAAGGAACCGAATGCCAGCTGATTTCCTCTTTGGGCTATACCTTTCATACGGCCCTTTTGCATCCTCCTAAACTTGGTCTTCTTAGGCTGTAACATTTCTATGTACCTTTATGCGTTTAGCACTACTTGCTTTTCCTTTTTCTGGCTCCACCAGCACCTCCACGAGGGCGGTTATTGCTATTTTCCCTTCCAGGATGACTAGCGGGTCCACCTCCTTGTTGATGGCTGGCTATTACGTTTGGCGACAAATCTCGCTTACCGTAAACCTCTCCATTGCAAATCCAAACCTTTATTCCTATTACACCAACCTTGGTAACGGCTTCGGCAAGTGCATAGTCAATATCGGCACGGAAAGTGTGCAATGGAATTCTACCCTCCTTGATAGTTTCGCTTCGGGCCATTTCGGCACCGCCAAGACGACCGGCGATTCCTACCTTAATACCCTCCGCTCCCATACGCATCGTTGAAGCCACAGACATCTTAATGGCACGACGATATGAAACACGACCCTCAATTTGACGTGCAACATTGGAAGCCACAATGGTAGCATCCAATTCTGGACGTTTTACCTCGAAGATGTTGATTTGAACCTCTTTCTGGGTAATTTTCTTTAACTCTTCTTTGAGCTTATCAACTTCCTGACCGCCCTTACCAATAATAATTCCTGGTCTAGCGGTATAAACGGTTACGGTGATAAGTTTCAGGGTTCTTTCAATTACCACTTTCGAGAGGCTTGCCTTAGCAAGACGCGCGTTAAGATATTCGCGAATCTTATAGTCTTCAACAAGCTTCTGGGAGAAATTTTTTCCACCGTACCAGCTGGAATCCCATCCACGGATAATTCCAAGCCTGTTTGCTATTGGATTAACTTTTTGTCCCATTATTTTGCCTGAGTGTCGTTAGCGTTTAAACTACCTAATACAACCGTAACATGGTTTGATCTTTTGCGGATACGGTGAGCACGACCCTGTGGAGCCGTTCTTATTCTCTTCAACATTTTTCCACCGTCTACAAAGATCTCCTTTACGTACACGTTACTATCTTCAATGCGTACACCCGCGTTCTTAGCTTCCCAATTGGCCATGGCCGAAAGAACAAGCTTTTCAACTTTGCGGGAAGCCTCCTGAGTGCTATAGCGCAATATTGCCAACGCTTTGTTGACCTCTACGCCACGCACTAAATCGACAACTAAGCGCATTTTCCTAGGAGAACTAGGGCAATTACGCAGTATTGCGTATGCCTTTTCTTTTTTCTCCGCTTTATTTTTTTCTGCTGTTAATCGTTTTCTTGCACCCATCGCTAAGAAATATTTTCAGTTACTTGCTGTTATTTCTTCTTATTACCTGAATGACCTCTGAAGGTGCGGGTTGGAGCAAATTCTCCCAACTTGTGACCAACCATATTCTCGGTAATGTAGACTGGAATAAACTTGTTCCCATTGTGAACTGCAATTGTATGACCCACAAAATCGGGAGAAATCATACTTGCCCTTGACCATGTTTTGATGACGGTCTTTTTGGCACTTTCGTTCATCGTGAGAACCTTCTTCTCCAGCTGATATGCTATGTAAGGACCTTTTTTAAGTGATCGACTCATAACGCTTGGATTAAACTGTTACTTTTTCCGTTTTTCAATAATGAACTGGCTGGAGTTCTTCTTCTTGTTTCGGGTTTTGTAACCCTTAGCAAATACACCTTTACGTGAACGTGGGTGTCCTCCAGAAGAGCGTCCTTCACCACCACCCATTGGGTGATCGACAGGGTTCATTGCCACACCGCGAGTTCTAGGTCTACGTCCTAACCAACGGCTTCTACCGGCCTTACCTGAAATTTCCAGTGCATGGTCGGGGTTTGAAACTGAGCCTACGGTTGCACGACATGTAACCAAAATCATACGGGTTTCACCGGAAGGCATTTTGATAACAGCGTACTTCCCTTCGCGAGCAAGAAGCTGTGCATAGCTACCAGCGCTGCGTGACATAATTCCACCTTGACCTGGCCGAAGTTCAATATTGTGAATAATAGTACCAAGCGGTATCTCAGATAAAAAGAGGGTGTTACCAACTTCGGGAACAACACCAGCACCGGACACAATTTTCTGTCCTACTTGCAACCCTTGAGGTGCAATGATGTACCGTTTTTCACCGTCGGCATAAACCACTAGTGCAATGCGTGCACTACGGTTGGGATCATACTCGATGGTCTGAACCGTTGCTTGAATGCCATCTTTGTTTCGAAGGAAATCAATAATACGGTACATTCTCTTATGACCACCACCTATATAGCGCATTGTCATTTTACCCGTGTGGTTACGTCCACCGGATTTTTTCAACGGATCTACAAGCGACTTTTCGGGAGCGCCACTAGTAATGGTGTCGAATGCACTAATTATTTTATGTCTTTGACCGGGAGTTACCGGTTTTAGTTTTCTTACAGCCATTTTCCTTAGATGTTGCTATAAAAATCAATCTTTTCACCTTCCTTCAAAGTTATAATTGCCTTTTTGTAGGAATTGGTTCTTCCTACAAGATACCCGGCTTTGGTAAAGCGTGACTTTGCTTTTCCACCATAACGCATGGTATTAACATCAGCAACAGTAACTTCGTACATATCCTCTACTGCCTGTTTTATCTGCAGTTTATTTGCGGTTTTCTCAACCACAAAACCGTAGCGATTCAGCTTCTCGCCCTGAATCGTCATTTTTTCGGTTATAATTGGCTTAATTAGGATTTCCATCTTGTTTAATTACTATAGTCCAAACAATTTGTTGATCACGCTTATTGAACCCTCCGATATCACAAGATTACCAGCATTCATAATCTCATAAGTATTAAGTTGGGATGCAAGCATGACCTTAGCACCAGTAATATTGCGAGACGAAAGAACAACATTTGTATTCACTTCAGGAAGTACGAATGTACACTTTCTATCATCAACCTTGAGGTTTGTTCTAATCTTAATAAACTCCTTAGTCTTAGGTGCCTCAATGTTAAAATCCTCAACTACCGTGATTTGATTTTTTTGAGCCAAATAGGTTAAAGCGCTACGACGAGCAAGTTGCTTTAACTTTTTATTTAGCTTAAAACTGTAGTCTCTAGGAACTGGTCCAAACACTCGTCCACCACCTCTAAAAAGTGGGTTCTTAATGCTTCCGGCACGAGCTGTTCCGGTTCCCTTTTGTTTCTTAATTTTTCTAGTGCTACCGGAAACCTCGTTGCGCTGCTTGGACTTGTGAGTACCCTGTCTCTTGTTGGCCAAGTATTGCTTAACGTCGAGGTAAATAGCATGATCGTTGGGTTCAATGCCGAAGATAGTATCCTCTAGCACGACCTTTCTTCCGGTTTCCTGTCCAGCGATATTTAATACTGCTAATTCCATTACTCCTCAATAATTAAGTATGAACCTTTTGCACCGGGAATAGATCCCTTTACCAACAACAGATTATTTTCCAGAATAACCTTAAGAACTTTAAGGTTAAGCACTTTTACCTGTTGTCCACCCATACGACCAGGTAATCTCTTGCCTGGAAATACACGTGAGGGGAAAGATGATGCACCCATTGAACCGGGAGCTCTCAAACGGTTGTGCTGACCGTGGGTAGCCCCACCAACCCCGGCAAAGCCGTGGCGTTTCACAACTCCTTGAAATCCCTTTCCTTTAGAGATACCGGTAACATCCACCCAGTCTCCTTCTTCCAATACATCCGCCACGGTAATAACATCACCTAGCTTATGTACTTCTTCGAAGCTTTGAAACTCCACAAGCTTACGCTTGGGTGTGGTGTCGGCCTTTTTGAAGTGACCTAAAAGGCTCTTAGTGGTCCGCTTTTCTTTCTTTTCGTCATAGGCAAGTTGAAGAGCTACGTAACCGTCGGTTTCTACGCTCTTAACCTGCGTAACTACGCAAGGACCAGCCTCAATAACGGTGCATGGTATGTTTTTACCATCAGCACCGAAAACGGAAGTCATTCCGATTTTTTTTCCAATAATTCCTGGCATTGCTTTTTCGCGTTAATCTACTTAATTTATCACACCTTGATTTCTCCTTCTACACCGCTAGGAAGTTCCAACTTCATTAGCGCATCAATTGTTTTTGGAGTAGAGCTGTAGATATCCAACAACCTCTTGTAGGTAGAAAGTTCGAACTGTTCTCTTGACTTCTTATTAACGAAGGTAGAACGGTTTACGGTAAAGATTTTCTTATGTGTAGGCAGTGGAATTGGTCCACTAACTACAGCACCAGCAGCCTTCACCGTTTTCACGATCTTTTCAGCAGACTTGTCTACCAGATTGTGGTCGTAGGATTTTAGCTTAATTCTAATTTTCTGGCTCATTGCAGCACACTTAAACTAATTGAACTATTCAATTTCCTTAATTTTCCCTTTGGCTTTTTCCATAATCTCCTTAGCCAAGTTAGCTGAAACCTCATCATAATGAGAGAATTCCATAGTGCTAGTTGCTCTTCCTGAGGAGAGTGTACGGAGAACAGTAACATATCCGAACATTTCGGAAAGCGGTACTTTTGCCTTTACTACTCGAGCTACTCCACGTGATTCCATACCAGTAATTTGACCACGACGTTTATTAAAATCGCCAATGATATCACCCATATTCTCTTCTGGAGTTACCACCTCAACCGACATTATGGGTTCCATAATGACAGGCTTGGCCTTAATAGCAGCATGACGGAATGCGTAGCGAGCACAAATTTCGAAAGAAAGTGCATCAGAGTCAACGGCGTGAAAGCCACCGTCCTTCAACACAACCTTCAAACTATCCATAGTATAGCCTGCAAGAACACCATTTTTCATGGCAGAGTCAAAACCCTTTTGAACAGCAGGAATATATTCACGAGGAATGTTACCACCTTTAACTTCGTCAACAAACTGAAGGCCAGTAACGCCTGGATCAGCTGGTCCAATGGTAACAATTATATCAGCAAACTTACCCTTACCACCCGATTGTTTCTTAAATACTTCACGGTGATCAGCAGTTCCTTTCAGAGCCTCCTTATAGTTTACTAAAGGAGCACCTTGGTTAATCTCTACATTAAACTCACGACGAAGACGATCCACAATAATCTCGAGGTGAAGTTCGCCCATACCACTAATGATGGTTTGGCCGCTATCCACATCTGTTTTAATACGGAATGTTGGATCTTCCTCAGCTAGTTTACCCAGCGCAATACCCAACTTATCAAGGTCCTTTTGAGTCTTAGGTTCAATAGCTAGTCCAATTACCGGTTCAGGGAAGGTCATAGACTCGAGAGCAATGGGATGCTTCTCATCGCAAAGAGTATCCCCTGTGCGAATATCCTTAAATCCAACGGCAGCGCAAATATCACCAGCCTCAATTACATCCATTGGATTTTGCTTGTTGGCATGCATCTGATAGAGACGTGAAATACGCTCCTTCTTCTGATTTCGAGTATTATAAACGTATGATCCGGACTCAAGCCTACCACTATAAATACGCATGAATGCCAAACGACCTACAAAAGGATCGGTAGCAATCTTGAACGCCAAAGCAGTAAATGGATCTTTAACATTAGGATGTCGAACAACTTCTTCACCAGTTTCAGGATTGATACCTTTAATAGACTCAACATCTAGAGGACTTGGAAGAAGTTCAATAATTGCATCAAGCAATTTTTGAACACCCTTGTTTTTGAATGCGGTTCCGCAAAGTACCGGAACAATCTTCATATCTATAGTAGCCTTTCGAATGGCATCTATAAGTTCTGCCTCAGTAATGGAATCAGGATCTTCAAAAAATTTCTCTAGCAGTACGTCATTGTATTCTGCAATAGACTCAACTAGTTTGCCTCTCCATTCAGCAGCTTCGGCCTTCAATTCCTCAGGAATATCTTCATAGGTGTAGTTAATCTTCACCTTATCGTCATCAAAATAGATAACGGCCTTATTCAAAATAAGGTCAATAGTCCCCCTAAATTTCTCTTCAGCCCCAATTGGAATTTGAAGAGGAATAGGCACAGCACCTAGCTTGTCCTTAATTTGTGAAACAACAGAATAAAAATCGGCTCCTGTACGATCCATCTTATTGATGAAGGCTAAACGAGGAACCTTATATTTATCAGCCTGTCTCCAAACGGTTTCCGATTGGGGTTCAACACCACCTACGGCACAAAAAACGGCAACAGCACCGTCGAGAACGCGAAGCGAACGCTCCACCTCCACAGTAAAGTCAACGTGACCTGGGGTATCTATAAGGTTAATTTTGTATAATTGCTCATTATGATGCCAGTAAGTGGTAGTTGCTGCCGAGGTGATGGTAATACCACGCTCCTGCTCCTGTACCATCCAGTCCATAGTAGCAGCCCCGTCGTGAACCTCACCTATCTTGTGCGTCTTACCAGTATAAAAAAGAATTCGCTCCGATGTGGTAGTTTTACCCGCATCAATGTGAGCCATAATTCCGATATTTCTGGTGAGCTTAAGATCGTTGCTCATTTAATGTAACCTCTCCTTAAAATTAAAAATTAGAACCTGAAGTGAGCAAAAGCCTTGTTCGCTTCGGCCATTTTGTGCATATCCTCTTTACGCTTATATGCACCACCCTCATTATTGTATCCAGCCATGATTTCATTAGCCAGCTTATCAGCCATGGATTTACCTGAACGCTTGCGAGCGTATAGGATCATGTTCTTAATGCTAATAGAAACTTTTCTATCGGCACGAACTTCCATAGGAACTTGAAATGTAGCACCACCAACACGGCGGCTTTTCACCTCAACCTGAGGAGTAATGTTCTCCAGAGATTCTTTCCAAATCTCGAGTGGGCTCTTCTCAGAGTCTTTCATCTTCTGCTCAATGATATCCACTGCTTCGTAGAACACAGAATATGCAGTGCTCTTCTTACCTTCATACATGAGGTTATTCACGAAACGGGTAACCAAAGAATCACCAAACCTTGGGTCTGGTAGTAGAATCCGTTTTTTTGGTTTTGCCTTTCTCATCGACTTAAACTAAAAAATGCGTTCAAAATGTGTTATTTCTTTGCTTTTTGCGCCTTTGGCTTCTTAGTGCCATATTTAGAGCGCCTCTGATTCCGACCTTCAACACCAGCTGCGTCAAGCGCTCCGCGGATGATGTGGTAACGTACACCAGGCAAATCTTTTACTCTACCGCCCCTGATTAGCACAATCGAGTGCTCCTGAAGGTTGTGACCTTCACCAGGTATATAAGCAGTTACCTCATATCCGTTGGTCAGCCTAACACGGGCAACCTTACGCATAGCGGAGTTTGGTTTCTTAGGCGTAGTAGTGTATACACGTGTGCATACGCCTCTCTTTTGCGGACACGCATCCATTGCCGGAGCCTTGCTCTTATCGACTAATTGCGTTCTTCCTTTCCTTACAAGTTGTTGAATTGTAGGCATAAATACAACTACTTTGTTTAATCCTTGGTTACACTAAATTTTAACAATTTGGCTTGCAAAGGTATTCTTTTTTTTGATCTGCAAGCCCTTTCAACAGAATAAATTAAGCCAAATCTTTTACTACACATAGAAAAGTTCTGATTACCCTGCCCATTTACGGGGTGCAAAATTACTAAAATAATCTTGCGAAACAATAGTATCGTCAGCTAACTTTCTCTTTTTCAAGTAAACTATTAAAAAAAAATAAAAAGCTGCCGAAACGCCCACCACTCTTGCACGTTATCAAAAAATAACTATTTTTGGGTTTCACTTAACAAAAAGTTAATGATATCATGAGATAGACACAACTACTAACTAATCCGTATTGACTATGAAAAGCTACTTAACTAACCAAATCAAAAACATTGTCCTGCTCGGCAATGCTGGTTCCGGTAAAACCACCTTAGCGGAAACCATGATGTACGAAGGAAAGGTAATTGATCGCAGAGGTTCCGTTGAGGCAAAAAACACAGTTTCGGACTACACCGAAATAGAGCAGGTATATCTTCGCTCGATTTACGCCTCCGTGCTTTATACCGAATAGCTCGACCATAAGCTGAATATCATTGATGCGCCAGGCGGTGACGATTTCGTTGGCGGGGTCATTCCGGCCCTTCGTGTGGCCAACACATCCATCATGGTTATAAATGCTCAAAATGGTGTTGAAGTTGGTACCGAAATCCAAGGCCGTTATTTAGAGAAGTATGCTAAACCAATGATGTTTTTTGTAAACCAACTCGATAGCGACAAAGCCAACTGGGAAGGAACCATCGACAGCATTCATCAAAGTTTTGGTAAAAAGGCAATTATTGTGCAATACCCACTCAACTCGGGTAGCGCCTTTGACGGAATAATAGATGTGCTCCTAATGAAACTCTTCCAATTTAATGGTGATACAGGCGTGCGTACAGAGCATGAAATTCCCGCGAATGAGACAGAGCGAGCCACACAGCTACACAATTCACTTGTGGAAGCTGCTGCAGAAAATGATGAGCCCTTGATGGAAATTTTCTTTGAAAAGGGAAGCCTAACCGAAGATGAGATGCGTCGTGGTTTAAGAAGAGGCATTGCCAATCGCGACCTTTTCCCAATTTTCTGCGGATCGGCAAAGAAAGATATGGGCATTAAACGTTTGATGGAGTTTATTATTAATGTAACGCCCTACCCAAATCAAGTACCAAAACCCAAGGACACTGAAGGCAACGAGATAGCATGTGACTCCAACGCTCCTACATCGATATTTGTTTTCAAAACTGTATATGAACCACACATCGGTGAGGTAAACTACTTCAAAGTTATTTCAGGGAAAGTAACCGAAGGAATGGATCTTACCAACATGAACAATGAAGTCAAAGAGCGGTTTAGCCAACTTTTTGCTTCAGCCGGAAAAAATAGGAACAAGATCACAGAACTTTACTCTGGCGATATTGGTTGCACTGTAAAGTTGAAAAATACCAAATCGAATCACACCCTGAACGGATCGGGTGCCGAATGGCACTTTGCTCCTATTGAGTTCCCCGAACCAAAATTCAGAACCGCCATCAAGGCAAGGAACGAGGCCGATGACGAAAAGTTAGGAGAGATGCTTACCCGTACTCACCAACAGGATCCCACCGTATTAATAGAATACAGCAAGGAATTAAAACAAACCATCATTTCCGGACAAGGTGAACACCATCTCAATATTTTAAAATGGTACCTCACCAATGTTTATAAAATTGATGTTGATTTTATCACTCCAAAAATTCCTTATCGGGAAACCATTACAAAAGTTGCAGTTGCTGACTATCGTCACAAAAAGCAAAGTGGTGGTGCTGGACAATTTGGAGAAGTTCATATTATGATAGAACCACATATTGAAGGAACACCCGATCCTTCAAAGTTTAAGGTTGATGGAAAGGAGTTAACCCTCAACATTAGAGGAAAAGAGGAGGTGAAATTAGATTGGGGAGGCAAGTTAGTTTTTTACAACTGTATTGTAGGCGGTGCCATTGATGCTCGATTTTTGCCTGCAATTTTGAAGGGTATTATGGAAAAAATGGAGGAAGGTCCACTCACCGGATCATACGCACGTGATATCCGAGTTGCTGTATACGATGGCAAGATGCACCCGGTTGACTCCAATGAAATTTCTTTCAGATTGGCTGGTAGAAATGCTTTCAAAACAGCCTTTAAAAATGCTGGTCCAAAAATCATGGAACCTATTTACGACGTAGAAGTGCTTGTTCCTAGCGACAAGATGGGTGATGTAATGAGCGACCTGCAAAACCGCCGAGCCATAATCATGGGCATGGGAAGCGAAAAGGGGTTTGAAAAAATTACCGCTAAGGTTCCGCTTTCGGAGATGAATAAGTATTCAACCACGCTTTCGTCCATAACCAGCGGCAGAGCCACCTTTGGAATGAAGTTTGCTGACTACGAACAAGTTCCCGGAGAAATTCAAGACAAACTGCTAAAGGCATACGAATCAGAACAAGACGAGGAATAAATTATTTTTTATTGGTTTAAAAAAGGCCACCCAGATTGGGTGGCCTTTTTTTCATTTAAAGCAAGAAAGCAACTATCATTAAGGGGAAAAATATAGTCCCACCCGATTTGGATGGGACTATATTATAAAATACTAACGGCAATTTTTATTCTACAATAAATGTCGATTAGTTGGTTACAACTTCTACCCACATCCCCTTATCCTTTGCCGAAATAGAATTATCATACATTGCCTCGCAGTAAGCACCTGGAAAGTAGAACCTACCCGCATAAGTGGCGGTTACCATTACTACATAACGTTTTGTTTCTCCAGGTTGTAGCCCAAAATATGTCATGACCCTGTCGTCGCGAAAATCTTGATAATCGCTACTTGAACTACCCAACGATGGTTCGTTCCCCTCTAACCGAGTATTCCGTATTTCCCATCCTGAAGGAAAAACTTCTGTTAGGGCCAACTCTTTATACTCTTTCAATATACCGGGATGCGTAACTGTAACCTCTACAGTGAACTCCGTTCCTTGTTTAAGGTGGGATACATCTATAGCGCTACCCTTACTCAGAAAACGAATGCTCATATTAAGATTGCTACGGGAATTCGTTTCATCCCCCTGAAGCGGAACACCCACTTCTCGCAACTTTACAAAAAGCGTTCCCTTACTCTTGTTGGTAACTTGAATAGAATTGCTGCCACCCTCTTTAATAGCCAATTGATGCTCCAGCATGCTAAGATTAGTTTCGACCTTCATGTCTTTGCCATTGAAGTTAACAGCCGCCGTTAGACCTTTGTCGGACTTCGACATAGCTTGATACTTAGCCATAGCCATAAGCGAGTAGGCCGTTTCCTGTGTGCTCATCCAACGATTGGAATTCATATCGGTTGCTAAATCCTTTGCAACAGTGGCTGCTTGAGACGTTTTG
>Ga0163159_1002588_pt1 | contig 14632 bp, 10 predicted proteins | sample BioMet9_FD_108702 | JGI IMG/M metagenome (GOLD analysis project Ga0163159, IMG submission 108702) | Microbial communities from bioreactor (seeded with sewage sludge) at Lawrence Berkeley National Lab, California, USA - Biofuel... | ecosystem: Engineered > Bioreactor > Anaerobic > Unclassified ... | reverse complement strand
CATCTCGAACACGCGCTCGGCCGCCGCCACCGTGGACTGCAGGATACCGAAGAGCGCCGCGATATGCGTGATGGGATCGGGAAAGGAGCTCAGGTACAATATGGTCGTCTGGATGTCGCCAACGCCGATAGCACCCTGCGAAACGAGAACGCCGCCCACGATGCACGAAGCCACGAAGCCGAGGTTGCCGATGAACGCGATAAGCGGCACGATGACGCTGGATACGAAACGCGCTCGGCTCGCGTGGCGATAATAAGCGTCGTTTCTCTCATCGAACCGTCCGAGCGCCTCGTCTTCGAGACCGAACGCGCGCACCACCTCATGCGCACCGAGCATCTCCTCGATGTGACCGTTGAGGTTCGCGAGCGATGCCTGCTGGGCACCGAATTCCTTGAGCGATTCCTTCGATACGAGCAACGTGGCCAGAAGCGATAACGGCACCGTGACCACGAGGATGAGCGTCATCCAGAGATTGATGGTCACCATCACGGCGAAAATGCCGACGAAGGTCACAACCACGCTGATAGCCTGCGTAAACGTATCCTGAAGGCTCGAGGCCACGAGGTCGATGTCGTTTGAAACACGCGAGAGGACCTCTCCCTGGCGATGGCGATCGAAATAGGAAAGCGGCAGCACGTTGAGTTTCGCATCAACCTGCGCGCGCAGGTCGATCACCACCTGCTGGGCGAGGCGTGCCATGACATACTGTTCGAGATAGCTGAAGATCGCTGTGCCGATGTAGAGAATCATGAGAATCCAGAGGACGTGATAGACCGAACCCATATCTATGGTTCCGCCCGAAAGCGGCTTGAAGAGCTCGGTCGTCGCCTGTCCCATGACCTTCGGGGCCAGAATCGTGCAGATGTTCGCCAAGCAGGTGAGAACGATAACGGAAACGAGCACGAAGCGATGGGGACGCAGGTAGACCAGCAGGCGCGCGAGCGTGCGCCGTGCGTCCTTGGGCTTCTCGCCGCCCATGCGCAGGTCATGCCAGGCTCCGCCCAAGGTGGCTTTCGTGCCATCAATCGTTCTCTGCGCGCGTGAGGAGCGGCTCATCGCAGCTCGCCCTCCTTCAAGCCATCGAGCTGCGATGAGGCAATCTCGCGATAGACCGCACATGATTCGAGCAGCTCGGCGTGCGTCCCCTTTCCCGCGATACGTCCTTCATCGAGAACGACGACCTCGTCGGCGTCCATGGCAACGCCGATTCTCTGCGTAACGACGACGACGGTGCGCCCGGCGAGCTCCCGGCGCAGCGCACAGCGTATCTCCGATTCCGTGCGGAAATCGAGCGCCGAAAACGGATCATCGAGCAGATACACTTCCGCATCGCAGAGAAGCGCGCGGGCAAGCGCGATCCGTTGCCGTTGCCCGCCGGAGAGATTCCTTCCGCCTTGGCTCAGCAGATGCTTGTAATCCCCGTCCAATTCTTCCACGAATCGGTCGGCAGCAGCGATACGGGCGACATGACGAACCCGCTCGTCGGTAGCCTCACGCTCACCCACGAGGATGTTTGCTTCCACGGTGTCGGCGAAAAGCTGCACGTGCTGAGGCACGTAGGATATCCGCTCGCGAAGGTCGCGTTGCGTCATTTGGGAGATATCGCAGCCATCGAGCCACACCGTTCCCGCCGTCGGGTCCATGAAGCGAAGCACGAGCTCGAACAACGTTGACTTGCCGGCACCGGTCGAACCGATCACAACCGTCGTGCGACCGACGGGAAGCGCGAGATCAATACCATCGAGAGCCGGCTCATCTGCACCCGGATAAGAAAACGACACCCGCTCGAACACAATGGCGCCAGCGTGACTGGATTCACCGGGATTTCCGAGGCAATCATGCGGCGCGCAAGGGTGCTTCACGTCAGATATGCGCCGGTTGTCAGTTGCCGCGCCAAAATCTCCCGCAGAAGCGCGCTCTCCGGTGTTTTGCGCATCCCGGTCGACGACCTTTGCGCGCGCTGCCGCTGCAGTCGATGGCACATCGGAGTCAGCGGGGTCTTCCACAGCCGGCTGAAAATCGAGCACCTCGAGGATGCGTTCCCCCGCGGCAATCGCGCGCGGCATCGCCGAGAAGAGAAGCGAGAGCATCATGACGCTCGTGGAGACCAGCGCAGCATACTGTATGACCGCCATGAGGTCACCGACGAGAAACGTTCCTGCATAGATGCTTTCGCCGCCGACACGTATGATGAGCACGATGGCGAGGTTGATCACGAGCAGAACGCCGGGCACCAGGGCGCCCATTCTCAGCGAAACCTCGACATTCGCATCGGCGAGATCGGCGCTGGCTGCTCCGAAACGGTCTTGCGCCCAGCTTTCGCGGTTATAGGCGCGTATGACCCGCATGCCCGTCAGGTTTTCGCGCGTGACGAGGTTCAAATGATCTATGCACCCTTGCAGACGCCGCATAAGCGGCAACCCCATCTTCACCATGAGCGTGACGAACGCGAGTGCCACCGGTATGATGGCGAGCAGGATCAGCGACAGCTCCAAGCTTCGCGAAAGCGACATGAGCACTGCGCCCACCAGCATGAATGGCGCGAGAAGCGATGACGAGAACAGAGTATTGAGGAACCGCTCGATCTGCGTCGTATCGTTGGTGCAACGTGTCAGAAGCGAGCTCGTCCCGAAGCGATCGAACTCGTCGGGAGAAAGCCGTTCCACTTGACCGAACACCGCATGGCGCACATCGCGACCGAAGCCCATGGCGATTCGTACGGAAAGATACATCGCACCGATGGTCGATATAAGCCCCACGACCGCCCAAGCGAGCATCTGAACCGAGGTGCCGAGCACGCCCGACATCTCTCCCGCAGCGATATCGACATCGATGACGCCGCTCATGAGGTCGGGCAGCTTCAGGTCCGCGAACACCTCGATCGGCGTGAGCACGAGCAAGGCCACGATGGACAGCTTATAGCGTCCGAGGAAACGTTTCAGAAGCGTCGGCATAGATTCTCAGATGTCGAGTCCGCCACGTCTCAGCGTATCGACCTGCGTGCGCACGGCATCGCCATGAGGTTGCCTCCCATATGCGGAAAGCTCGTTGTTGAGCCATTCGGGGTCGATGCGCGCAACCACGTCTGCGATTCTGGAATCGGTCCAAGGTTGATGTTCGTCGATGTTCAGCACATGCTGGTAGCAGCGTGCGAATTTTTGCCAGTAATCGCCATCGAGATCGTCGGGAAGCTTCCCAACCGCCTGCCGCATATAGGGTCCGGAGGTCGATTGATGCAGATGCATACCGCGTATACGTTGCGAAAGCGCGCCATGCTCGTCGAGCATGCGGTTGATGTATGCGATGGCGGACGCTTCGTCATCGATAGTGCGGTCGGTGTGGATAAGATGTCCGGTATCGAGCATGATCCCCTTGTCGGGATGTTCGATGCCGTCGAGCAGCCGTTGCGTCATCAGGGGATCCGTGAAGGTGAACCCCGGCCACCATTGGTTCTCGACCAGAAGCGCAAATGGGTAGTCCTGACCATCGAATACTTGGTTTATCAGCTCGAGCGAGGCATCGATCACCTGCTCGTCGGTATGGGCGAAATCAAAGGTGAAGCACTCTTCGATCGAGACATCCGAAACGTGAAATACTACATATTGCGCGCCGACTTCGACGGCATGTGCAAAGTCACGCCGATAGAAATCAACCATCGCTTGCCGGTTATCGCCGCGATAGTATTCCCGCACGAAATCCCAGCTGCCGAATTTGCGCATGAGCGCTTCCTCGTCTTCGAGCCAGAAATCGAGCCAGTCGGCCCAGAACATCAGATGATATCCTATGGCAAGGTCGTGTCCGGGACGCTCGCCATGGTAGACGTTGTGGTCCCAGATGATCTCGAGTCCGTCACAGCCGATTTCATGGCACCATTTCGATACGTCCGCCATGTCCGCGAAACCTTCGAGGCAACCATCGTATAACGGGAAATTCGTCTCCACCTGCATCTTGCTTTCCTCCTGACCACCCGACAGCATGCCTCGCATGCTTGTTCGCCTTCTCTTGCGCTTCGCCGACCTCCTGCGCTCTGCCGACCTCCTGCGCCCTGCCGACCTCTTACGCTTTGTCAGCCTCCCCTGCTCCGTCGACCTCTTACGCACTGCCGACTTCTTATGCGCCGCAGGTCAATCAGCACACGTTTCATGCTCAATATCCAACGCTATGCGCGCGACGATACGAATAGGCTTTGCGAATCTCGAAAGATCCATCGGTTGAAACAAGACGGCCGTGGCGATGCTGTTCGCCACGGCCGTTTTTCCGCGCTAGTCTTGCCCCGCGATGATGCACGCACGACAAGAAACGTCCCTTGTAGGTCTTCTGGCTCGCATCTCTCGAAAGCCCATGGTCTGGACCTTCTTCGCGTGCATGCCCGCCTTCCCAGATTTCTCCAGTGACCGGCTCGAAGCCGAAAGACATGTAACTCGATGCTCATAGCGGCGGTAACCGCCCGGGAATCGCACCCGGTTCCCTTGTCCAGCGTCGAACCATTCGCGATTTTCAGCCACAAGGCACGGACTCATTTAGAGCCATCGAGTAGACTACCCCTCATCCACCCCCGCTGTCAACCGCGGGAAAACCCGCGTTGGCACACGAGTTTTACGCCAATAAATACGGGAGAGCCGACGGTTTCGCACCATCGGCTCTCCCCTTGGTCCGCGAAACCCCTTTCGGGTCTTCGCGGACCTATCGCGCATCTTCACGAAGCGCAGCGGATGCTTTCGCTTCGTTATTCAGCGTTTGTCTACTTCTTCGCCCACTCTTCGTAAGGCAGCTCTTTGTGCTCGCCTTCGCGCCATGGGGTGAGACGCTCGCGACGACGATAGCCATCGCGGCCGTGGTGGTAGTTGCCCCACGGGGAGGTCTCAAGGTTAGCCCAGTTGTTCGGCACGATTAGCCAATCGCCGAGGCTCGCCTCGTCGCCGTACTTCTTCAGACGATAGTACGCGCGATAGTAGATGCAACGACGGACGCCAGGGTAAACCTCGCACCAACCATCGTTGGACCCGCCGCATGGTCCGTTGCGCTGGCACTTGACGCACTGGGTCATGGGGCATACATAGCCCACGGCATACAGACCGCAATCGCCGCAGTCCTTGCACTTGTACATGTTCGTCTTGTTCACGTGCTCGAACCCATGCTTGCGGTAGCGGCCGTTGCCTTCGCCGAGCTTCTGATCCCACTTGTTCTCAAGGTTGATTTCCACGTTGTGGAAAATCGGGAAGATGCCCTGTCCGGGAGTGAACACGTGCTTGTGCGCAAAACGCGACAGCGCGTAGTTCTTCTGGACGGACTTCTCGAGGTGCATGTCGGTGCGCTCGGCGAGCTCGTGCACGTTCATGCCGGTCTCGGGATCTGCCTTGTAGTAGTAGAAACCCTCGGGCTTGCCGTAGTTGATCTCCTTGGCCCAATCCTTCCACTGATCCTGCAGCTGATCGGCCAGCTCGAGGATATGGAGGGTCTGATCGCAGGTCAGGCCGGCACCGCCGATATGAACGCCACGATAGCCGAGGCCCTTGGCGATGGTGACCATCTTGGCAGCACGCGTCAGACGGCCTTCCTTGCCCTTGTCATCGGAATTGTCGCGCTCGGCCTTGAGGTCAGCGAGCAGCGCGTCGGTGACGAGAACGCCCGGCACGCCGCCGGTGTTCATGAAACGGCCAGCGCCGAACGACAGCACGTAGATGTTGGCAATCGCCGGAATATCGCCGTAGCCGTTGTCCTGCATATACCAGATGAGCTCTTCCATCTTGCGGGCGTCATAGCCAACCTGCGAGATGACGAACTTCGCACCCGCATGAATCTTCTTGTTCAGCTTGAAGTACTGAGGAATCTGCTCGCCCTCTATGTACTTGAATGGGCTGATGCAAGCGCCCGCATAGAAGTGCGTGGGCTCTTCGGTCTTGGCGTCAGCGGCGGGAACGGCCTCGCCGGGGCCGGTGATCTTGAGACCGGCGTTCATCGCTTCGATCATCTGGATGAGATGCACCGGATCAAGGTCGAAGACCGGGCGCGGCACGCCCGCCCAGCCGGAAACCGGATAGTCGCCGGTCATGGCGAGCACGTTCTGCATGCCGCGGCGCTCCATCGTGTAGAGGGAGCTCATGAGCTGGTTGCGGTTGCGGTCCTTGCAGCTCATGTGGATAAGCGGCGTGATGCCCTTATCGTACATTTCCTGAGCGAAGGTCTCGGCATTGAGCGCCGGGTTGCCACCGGGGTTATCGGTAATCGACACCGCGTGGATCTTTCCGGTCTTGAACAGCTTCTCAGACTCTTCCAGAAGCATCTTCTGGGTGTCGGAGTTCGCGCCGCGGCCGGGGATTGTCTCGAACGTGATGACGAACTCGCCGTTCTCGAGACCTTCTTTTAATTTGTTCTCCATGATTCCAAAAACTCCTTATGCGTCAAGACGCATGGGTACTACTCCTGGACCGGTCCGAACAGATTCTCGCGGTACGCGTTGAGGTACTCCATGCAGAAATCATCGTTGCCCTGAAGTGCGCCGCAGGCGTAGATGATACCGATGAGGTCGCGGTTGGTCGGGTCGATGATAGCGCTGTCCATGCCGGCTTCGATCGCGTAGGACATGAAGCCAAGGTTGATGATCTTGCGGACCGGCAGGCCGAACGAGATGTTCGATAGACCAGACGTGATGTGCACGGTCGGATACAGGGCTTTGATCTGGCGGCAGCACTCGGCGAAGTTGAGGAGGCTGTTGCCGTTGGTGCCGAGGGTCTCTACCAGCGGGTCGATGAACATACGCTCAGGCGCGATGCCGTCCTTCTCGCAACGCTCCATGATCTGCTTGAAGATCGCGATACGGGCTTCGACGGTCGACGGGATGCCCTTGTCATCGCACAGCAGAGCGACGCAGTTCCACTCGGTATCCTTGATGACGGGGAAGATCGTGTCGATCTTGTTGCCCTCCATCGAGACGGAGTTGATCAGACCGGGCTTCTTGCAGAATTCCATGGCATCGACGATGACCTGCGGGTTCGGGCTGTCAACGCTGATCGGGGTGTCCGACTCGCCCTGGATGAGGTCGATGAGCCAATGCTCGGTCTCGAGCTCGCCCTCGTTGACGGAAGCGCAGCAGTCGATGTAGTTAGCCTGAGCGGCAGTCTGCATCTTGGCGAGCTCCTTGATGTAGGCCTCGTCATGCTCCTTGATGGCTTTGCCCGTCTTGGGGATGGAGCCGTTGATTTTCTCTCCGATGATAATCATTTCTACTACCTCCGTGATTGTCTTGATAGTTACGGTATCGACCGGCAAAACCCACGCCGGTCGATATCCTGATTGCTATTTGCCTTCGCTTGCCTTCTTGGCCGCATCGACCACATGGCTGACGAGCACGCTCGTCGTGACCGATCCGACACCGCCGGGAACCGGGGTGATGGCATCGACGATCGACTCGACATCGTCGAACTTCACATCTCCGCACAGCTTGCCCTTTTCCTCGTTCCAGTTGATGCCGACGTCGATGACCGTCTGGCCGGGCTTGAAGTAATCAGCGGTGATCGACTCCATACGCCCGAGGGCGGCGATGACGATATCGGCTTCCTTGGCGACGCTCGGAAGGTCTGCGGTCTTCGAGTGGCAAATCGTGATGGTCGCGTTCGCCTGGAGCAGCATCATGGCCACCGGCTTGCCGATGACGAGGCTGCGGCCGATGACGACGGCGCGCTTGCCCTTCGGATCGATCCCGTAGTGCTTGAGAATCTCCATGCATGCCTGGGCCGTGCACGGGTCATAGCCCTTGCCGGAACCGGTGAATACGCCAGCGAGCGAGCCTTCGGTGACGCAGTCGACATCCTTGGCAGGGTCGAGCGCCGCGCAGGCGGCTTCCTGATCAATCTGCTCGGGCATCGGGCGGAACATGAGCACGCCATGGACGCCTTCGTCGGCGTTAAGGTCGGCGATGGCCTTCATGAGCGTGTCCTGGTCCACATCGGCGGGCAGAAGGACGTTCTTGATGCCGACGCCCACGCCTTCGCAGCGCTTGGTGGCACCCTTCTCATAGGAGATGTCGTCAGCGCGCTCTCCGATACGGAGAATAGCGAGCGTAGGCGTGATGCCCTTGGCCTTCAAAGCCTCGACATCGGCCGCCATCTTCTCGTTAAGCGCAGCGGCGACATCCTTTCCTGAAAGAACTTGAGCCATAACTTATCTCCTTAACCTCTCAGGCGCGCCACGACACCGTCGTAAACCTCGTCTGCCTTGGTGCAGTACGTGTTGATGATATCGTCCGCTTCCTGCTCGAGCTTCTCGGCGTACTCCCGATCCTTCATGCTCTTCGTGTTGATGAAGACATTGAGGCTCGCGCCCTTGATGGCGGCTTTGCAGAAGACCACGCCCACGCCCACGTCCGAAAGGGCGAGCGCTGAGCCGATCTGAGCCATGCGCTCATGCACGTCCACGGCCTTCGCCACGGTACGCATGATGTCCATGGGAGGCGTGCATGCGGTGACGAGCGCCTTTTCCATGACCTCGGGACGAGTCGGGTCATCCTTGGGAATGCCATACGCTTTCGAAAGCGGCTCGAAAGCGGCAGCATCGGCATCGATGAGCGCGAGAAGTTCGGTGCGAACCGCCTCAGCGTCGGCCATGAGCTGCTTGACCTCATCCTCAACATCCGCGAACTTCGGCTTGCCGATGGTCAGGTTACCGACCATGGATGCAAGCGAGGATCCTATAGCGCCCACAAGCGCTGAGGCTCCACCGCCACCGGGCACGGGTGCCTTGGACGACAGAACCTCAGTAAACTCGTTGAGGTCGTTTGTAATCATACTGGCCATGTATCGTATCCCTTCATATTCGGGCAGAAGGCGGCCCACACGAGCCGCCTTCTTGTCACGAAACTTTTTTCTAGAACAGGCCGGTGATCTTGCCGTCGTCGTCGACGTCGATCTTCTCAGCGGACGGGACCTTGGGCAGACCGGGCATCGTCATGACATCGCCGGTGAGCGCGACGATGAAGCCGGCGCCAGCGGATACCTTGAGGTTGCGGACGGTGATGCGGAAGTCCTTCGGCGCACCGAGCAGCGCCGGGTTGTCAGAGAAGGAGTACTGGGTCTTGGCCATGCAGATCGGCATGTTGCCGAAGCCGAGAGCTTCGAGCTCTTTGATCTGAGTGATGGCATTGCCGACCAGGTCGACGCCATCGGCATGGTAGATGCGCTTCGAGATGGCCTCGAGCTTCTCCATGATGCTCATGTCGAGATCATAGGAGAACGAGAAATCATTGGGCTGCTCGCACAGACGAACGACCTCTTCGGCCAGAGCGATACCGCCCTCGCCGCCCTTTGCCCAAACCTCGGACAGAGCGACGTTGACGCCGAGCTTCTTGCACTCCGACTCGACGAGGTCGAGCTCGGCCTTGGTGTCGGTCGGGAACGCGTTGATCGCGACGACCGCGGGAAGCTTGTAGACATCGGTGATGTTCGAAACATGCTGCAGCAGGTTCGGCAGACCCTTCTTCAGAGCCTCGAGGTTCTCGCCCTTGCCGAGGTCGGCCTTGGCGACGCCACCGTGCATCTTGAGGGCACGAACCGTGGCGACGATGACAACAGCGGACGGCTTGAGGCCGGCGAGACGGCACTTGATGTCGAGGAACTTCTCGGCACCGAGGTCAGCACCGAAGCCAGCTTCCGTGACCGTGTAGTCGGAAAGCTTGAGAGCGGTCTTCGTGGCGAGCACGGAGTTGCAGCCATGCGCGATGTTGGCGAACGGGCCACCATGCACGAATGCGGGGGTGTGCTCGAGCGTCTGCACCAGGTTGGGCTTGAGAGCATCCTTGAGCAGAGCGGTCATAGCGCCATCGGCGTGGATGTCACGCGCGGTGACAGGCTTGCCGGTACGGCTGTAGGCGCAGATGATGTCGCCAAGGCGCTTCTTGAGGTCGGCGATCGAGTTCGAAAGGCAGAAGATGGCCATGATCTCGGAGGCGACGGTGATGTCGAAGCCATCCTGACGCGGCATACCCTGCTTGGCTCCGCCCAGACCATCGACGATATTGCGGAGCTGACGGTCGTTCATATCGACGACGCGGCGCCACGGGATGTTCTTAACGTCGACATCGAGCTCGTTGCCCTGCTGGATGTGGTTGTCAAGCATAGCGGCGAGCAGGTTGTTGGCTGCGCCGATAGCATGGAAGTCACCGGTGAAGTGAAGGTTGATATCCTCCATGGGGACTACCTGAGCGTAACCGCCGCCAGCGGCACCGCCCTTGACGCCGAACACGGGGCCCAGCGAAGGCTCACGCAACGCGATGAGCGTCTTCTTGCCGATCTTGCGGAGGCCGTCGCCAAGGCCGACCGTCGTGGTCGTCTTGCCCTCGCCCGCAGGCGTCGGGGTGATAGCCGTCACGAGGATGAGCTTGCCATTCGGCTTGTCAGCAAGATCCTTGAGCAGCGAAAGGTCGATCTTGGCCTTGTAGTTGCCATACTGCTCGATGTACTTGTTGTCGATCCCCGCGTCCTTTGCGATGTCCAGAATGTGGTTCATCGTGGTTGCTTGCGCGATCTCGATATCGGACTTGATTTCCATATCTTGATGCTCCTATCTACTATCCCGAACTTCTTTTTTTGCAAATCTACCCAAGTCCATCCTGTGCGACAAACATGGGATTGATTCCCTTTCGCGGCGTCATGCGAGCATGTCCGCACTTATCGAAGAGGTTACGACATTCTACCTCTATCGTCACGTCCCTAAACTGTTGTACGGTAGTAAAAACAGAGGTATGCGGGGAAATCGCAAAGAACCTGCAGATATCCGGAAATCCCCCTTGATAATCCGGATGTCCTATCCCCACCCTTTATCGGCCGATCGTATCAGTCGTCGCATCCCCCCATAGGAAAACCCGTGACGACCGCACCGACATGTCGACTCGTCCCTCGTCGGTTATGAGCACATGGTTGGACCCCGCCGTCCCCTTGAAACAATCGTCTCCAAGAAAACGACGGGGTCCATCGCATACTGTAAGCTACCTTGCGGTGGGCCCCACGGCGAGACGGCCTGCAACCGTTTCACCGCAACACCCGATGATGAACACCAAACGCGCGCTTAATCAGAATACTTAAGCAACAAGCTCCTTGGCCTTCTTGGCAGCAGAGCCAGCATCCTGCGTGTAAGCAGTTGCACCGATCTCGTCAGCGAACTCCTGCGTGATGGGAGCGCCACCGACCATAACGTAACGACCCTCATAGAGGCCAGCAGCCTTAAGAGCAGCAACGGTCTCCTTCATAGCGGGCATCGTGGTGGTCAGCAGAGCGGACAGAGCAACAATCTTGATGCTCGGGTCGGCCTTGATGGCCTCGACGAACTTGTCAGCAGGAACGTCGACGCCGAGGTCGAGAACCTCGAAGCCTGCGCCCTCGAACATAAGAGCGACAAGGTTCTTGCCGATGTCGTGAAGGTCGCCGGCGACCGTGCCGATGACGATCTTGCCCAGGCCAGCAGCATCCTCTTCGCCGAGCAGCGGCTTGATGACGGCAACGCCCTTCTGCATCGTCATAGCAGCAGCCAGCATCTCAGGAACGAAAGCCTCGTTGCGCTGGAACTTGTCACCGATGATGTCCATGCCCTTGATCATCGCAGCAAGGAGCTGAGCGGCGTTATCCTTGTTTGCTTCCTTCTTGACTGCATCTTCGATCTGCTTCATCTTGCCAGTCTCGACGATTTCGGTGATCTCTGCAAAATCTGCCATGTTTTCCTCCTAGAACAAAATCCTACCTATACCTACGGCAATCTATTCCAGGGCAGAGTGGCGACGGCAGGCGACCCGACTTAGCTTCATCTGGACGAGTGGGATAAAATCCCGTATCTCTTCCATCCACATCACGGTTACTGGTATAGTGCAGGCTTCTCACCTGCTTCTCCTCGGATTAGCGCGCGAATTCCCGCATCCTATTTGGATGCAACCGTCTAAGCCATTAGATTGATTTGAATAATAGCACCGTCTCATGGCACATACCAGAGAATTATAAGAGTTTTCCAAAATGGAAACGATCAAGTCCATTTTGTCAACCTTACTCAATTTGGTCAGATATAACGATTGCGGGCAATCGGAACGCTCGAAGGGATGCCGACGTTCAAGATGCCGCGGATCGTCGAGCCGCCCGAGGGGATACCGACGCTCAAGCTGCCGCATCCCGTCGAGCCGACCGACGGAATGCCTGCGCTTTCGCGATTGCGCACGGCCGGGCCGTTCGACGAGGCAACGCCGCCGGCGCCTCCGGAAGACACGCCCCCGTTTCCCGTCGAATTTGCGGGTTCATCTTTGTTTATGCAAGTTAAAACATCTTTCGTCTCCCGTGCGGACGACCATTGAGGTATAGTAACGATGGTTCCAACACGACAGCTCTTGAACGACAGAGCAGATGGGAGGCTTATCTCATGGCAGCACCCAGCACAGAACAGGTCCGCAATATCGTCTTAGTAGGTCAGGACGGTGCCGGGAAGACTTCACTTGCAGAAGCCATGCTCCATCTCTCCGGCAAGACAACGCGCATGGGCACCACGCATGACGGGAAATCGAACCTCGATTACGATCCCGAAGAGATCAAGCGTCGCTTCACAATCTCTGCAACGCTCGCTCCTATCCCCTACAAGGATTTCAAGATCAACCTGTTGGACACTTCCGGTTCGCCCGATTTCATCGGCGATACGCTCTGCGCAATGTCGGCCGCGGAAATGGCGCTGTTCGTCATTGACGCCGTCAACGGCGTGCAGACCATGACCACGCGCCTTTGGCGCGATGCCGGCTCCGACCATCTGGCCCGAGCGGTCTACATCAACCATATCGACAAGGAGAACGCCGACTGGGATTCCGCGATGGAGGGTCTCACCTCCGCATTCGGTCCCCGCATAGGAGCCGTGAACATCCCCATCGGCGTCGACAAGGACTTCAAGGGCATCATCGATATCCTGCGCATGCAGGCCCGCTATATCGAACCCGAAGGCAAGGAACGGGTCACGGATATTCCCGCGGAGTACAAGGAAGCGGCCGACGAGGCGCGCGACAAACTCTGCGAACTGGTCGCCGAAGCCGATGACGATCTCATGATGAAATACCTCGATGGCGAGGAGCAGCTCACCCAAGACGAGCTCGAAGGATTGCTCGGCAAGGCCATCGCACAGGAGATATTCATCCCCGTATTCACCGGTTCCACTATCATCGAGCAGGGCATCTACGGGCTGATGGACGACATCTGCACGTATTTCCCCGCTCCCGACGCGCATGGTCCGTATGTGACGACCGACAACTTCGACCTCCATATCGATGAGGCCGGCGAGCCCGCGGGCTTCATCTTCAAGACCGTATCCGATCAGTTCGTGGGGCGCCTCTCGTTCGTGAAGGTGGTCAGCGGCATCCTCGAGCCCGGTCAGGACCTCATTAACGCGCGCAGCGGTAAGAAAGACCGCATCGCCCACCTTTATCTCATGACCGGTGCCAAGACCGAGGATGTCAAGAGCGCCAAGGCCGGAGATATCATCGTCATCCCGAAGCTCGAAGCGGAGACCGGCGATACGATATCGGCTTCGGGCATGCTGCAGATTGCGCCGATGATGCTTCCCGTCCCGCTGTATCCGGTGGCCATCGAAGCTGCCGACAAGAAGGAAGAGGACAAGCTCGGAACGTTCTTAGCCAAAGCGGCCGAAGTCGACCCTTGCATCATCATCAGCCGTAACGAGGAAACCCACCAGACCATCCTCACCACGCTCGGCGACGGCGTGGTCGACCTGCTCAAATCGCGTCTCAAGGAATCGATGGGCATCGAAGCGAAGCTCATCCCCATCCGCATCCCCTATCGCGAGAGCATCCGCAAGACCGCGAGCGCGCAGGGCCGCCACAAGAAGCAGACCGGCGGCGCCGGTCAGTTCGGCGACTGCTGGCTGCGTCTCGAGCCCAACCCGGGCGGCGGCTACGAATTCGTCGACGAGGTTGTGGGCGGGCACATTCCGCGCGGCTTCATCCCCGCCATCGACAAGGGCTGTCAGGAGGCCATGACCGAAGGTTATCTGGCCGGCTACCCCATGGTCGACATCAAGTGCGCGGTCTACGATGGCTCCTATCACCCCGTCGACTCCAACGAAATGGCGTTCAAGACCGCTGCGCGCATCGGTTTCCGCGCCGCTTGCGAGAAGGCCGAGGTCTACGTGCTCGAACCGATGGCCAACATGACCGTCACATGCGACGAGCAGTACGCCGGCGCTGTCATGGGCGATATCTCCACGCGCCGCGGTCGCGTGGGCGGCATGGATTCCAACGACGCGGGCGACACGGTGGTCCGTGCACGCGTACCCTATGCCGAGATCGTCTCCTACAGCAAGGACTTGCGCGCGCTCACGCACGGCAACGGCAGCTACACCATCGAGATCGACGGCTACGAGGAAGCTCCCTACGACGTGAGCCAAAAGCTCGTTGCGGAATACCAGAAATCACGCGCCGAAGGAAACAAGTAAACTATACCTTCGGGTCACAGCTGACATGCTAACAGCGAGAAGGCGACCAGATGGCCGCCTTCTCCGTTTTTACCGCGGCTTAAGAGCGCTCGCTTTCGTCGGCGAGCGGACGCTGCTTATAATAGCGCCTATACGATGTCTCCAGACGAGCGCCGATTCGGCGTATCGGCTT
>Ga0163159_1002567_pt1 | contig 14694 bp, 12 predicted proteins | sample BioMet9_FD_108702 | JGI IMG/M metagenome (GOLD analysis project Ga0163159, IMG submission 108702) | Microbial communities from bioreactor (seeded with sewage sludge) at Lawrence Berkeley National Lab, California, USA - Biofuel... | ecosystem: Engineered > Bioreactor > Anaerobic > Unclassified ... | reverse complement strand
TGTCGGCCATATAGATCGTGTGCGTCCGGATATCGTACTCCCATACGACCAGTTTGGCCGCAACGACTGCCGAGCTCAGAGTTTTTCCCGTCTCCTTCAGAGCCGTGACGTCCGTATAGGTCAGATAAAGGATGGACAAATCCTCAGACTGCTTCACGAGGCGGCCTTCGACGTGCATCCAGCTGAACGAACCGGTGCCGTCGAGCCGGAGCCGGCAGATTATATCGAACCTGGCCTTGCCGTGCAGAAAATCATTCAGCGCCTTGCGGCACCAGCCGCGGTCCTCCGCGTGAACATAGGACAGGAGCTGTTCAATGCTGCTGATATCCGTTTTGCCGCTTGCCACGCCAAGCTGCGAAGCAAGATGGCGGTTGACCGTGATGGAAGTGACGGCGCCCTTTTCGATGGTGTAGATGCTGACGCCGGCCGGAATATTGTCCAGAATGGAGGCCAGACGCGCGTTTTCCATATCGGCCCTGTTCAGCTTTTCCTGCGCCTCGACGACGGAGGTCACGTCCGTGAACACGCCGCAGACGCAGGCGGGCCTGCCGGTCTGCCGGTCGTAATCGGTGAAGGTGCCGGTGAACTGGGCCCAGAAAAAACCTTTCCTGCAAGGCAGTTTTGCAAGCGCCTGAAAGTTCTGCCTGCCGCCCTGCAGCGCCGCCTCCAGCTCTTTCTTCAGAACCGCGGACAGATCTTCGCGTCCGCGGAAATAGGAGCGCAGCTCGCGTCCGAACTGAGCCTCGTACTCTTCCTTCGTGTAGCCGATGGCGCGGCAGGCCGCCTCGTTGCACCACTCGATGGGGAAACCTGGCTCCATCCTTGCTTTGACAATACAGACGCCGGTGGACTCCATCAGCATATCGTACTCGGCAAACTGCTGGCGGAGCTTGGCGTGGCTCTGTTTTCGCTGCTTAATGGAACGGAGCTGCATGGAAGCATTGCTGTCATCCATTTAAAAGTTTCCCCCTGTCGGCTGCGCACGTCATCTCGTCGTCGTGCGGTAATGCTGATATTTCACGACAAGAACTATATTAAACATAAATAAAAATAAAAACAAAATACCAGAAAATATGACATAATATTGCACTGCGTGACTTTATTTTAAGAAAAGCCACCCGCTTGTCAAGTGGCAATCGTCAGCGCGGCAAACGCCGCCGTAGCTCCGTGACGGCGGCGCCCGCTTGCCGCCAGTCAGGGACAGTACAGCAAATTTTGCGAAACGGAACCGCAGTTGCTTCTTTGTGATCGGGTCACTGAAAAAAATCGCATTCCTGCATATTATGCATGAAAAAGCAACGGAGGCGCAAACATGGAGAAACTCACAAGAAGAAAAAAGATCGCTGCGGTGCAGCCGGAATGCGTGGCCTGCGGCAGCTGCGCAAAAGTCTGCCCGCTGGGCGCCATCTCGGTGACGGACGGAGTCCGCGCCGTGGTAGACGCAGCCAGATGCGTCGGCTGCGGAAAATGCGCCAGGGAATGTCCCGCCTCCGTGATAGAGCTGCGCGAGGCCGAAGCATGAAAAAACATTGGTACGATTACCTGTGGATCGCCTCCGCGGCCTACCTGCTGCTCGGCTGTTTCAACATCCTCTTTGCCTGGCTCGGTCTGCTCTGTTTTGCGATACCGCTTTTGATCGCGCTCTGCGGCGGCGGCAAAGCCTACTGCGGAAAATACTGCGGCAGGGGACAGCTCTTCGCGCTGCTCGGCGGTCAGCTGGGGCTCTCGCCACGCCGCGACGCGCCGAAATTTCTGCGCAGCCGCTGGTTCCGCCTCTCTTTTCTGATCTTCTTCATGACCATGTTCTCGCTGATGCTCTGGAACACCTGGCAGGTCTTCGCCGGTGCGGCGGAACTGCGCCAGATCGTCAAGCTCTTCTGGACCTTCAGACTCCCGTGGCACTGGGCCTACCGCGGTGCGCCAGCGCCTTGGGCCGCTCAGTTCGCCTACGGCTTCTACAGCCTGATGCTCACCTCCACGGCCCTTGGCATGGCCACAATGTTCCTCTTCAAACCGCGCAGCTGGTGCGTCTACTGCCCTATGGGCACCATGACGCAGCTGATCTGCGAAGCGAAGGCGGGGCGGCGCGGCAGTTTGTAAGAACACCTCCGGCGGCGGCATAAAACTGTATGCAGACGCCGCCAGATCCATTTCCAAAGCAGCTAAAGCCGCCTGGGCCTGAGCAGCAACGTCTCAGGCAGACAGTTGTGCAACTGACAGACGTTTGACCTTGCAGATGCGCGGATTTGGAAATGGAGTTGCCGCTAATGCGTCAAAATTCAGACTGCGAATATCAGCGGTCTGAAAAAATATAGTTACGCGCCTCCATTCTGTTTATCTTTGGCCGCGGAAAAGGTCCCAAACGCATTATTTAGCTTCCTGCCGAATTGGCGGGAACCAAACGTGAACCATTTCTGTCAGTTGGTGAAGTTTATTTCACAATGGCAATGCAGCGCGAAAATCGGTGTCGGCGGCATTTTGACGTATGCCGCGGTTTGTGCGCTCATATCGGGTATAATATATCAAGCCCAATTTGCTGACGGAGGTCCTCTCGTTGCCAACGCTTGAATGGATAGGAAAAGAAAAAGTCATCAACCATCATCAGGAAGTGCCCTTTCGCGTGCTGGAGCGCCAATTCAGCTTTGACGAAAACGGACAGACCGAGGCCGACAACGGCAGCGGCAACAAGATAATCCACGGCGACAACCTAGAAGCGCTCAAAGCCCTGCTGCCGGAGTACGAGGGCAGGGTCAAATGCATCTACATCGATCCGCCCTACAACACAGGCAACGAGGGCTGGGTCTACAACGACAGCGTCAGCGACCCAAAGATCAAAAAGTGGCTCAACCAGGTGGTCGGCAAGGAAGGCGAAGACCTGAGCCGCCACGACAAGTGGCTCTGCATGATGTACCCGCGCCTCAAGCTGCTGCAAAAGCTGCTGGCAGACGACGGGGCGATCTTCATAAGCATAGACGACACGGAAGAGGCTAATCTGCGTCTGGTCTGCGACGAGATTTTCGGCGCGAACTGCTTTGTCTCCAATATTTCGTGGCAGAGGACTTACTCGACCCGCAATGATTCAAAGGGAATTGTCAATGAAGTCGAGCACATCATCGCATACAGCAAAAGTCCAGGATGGAACCCCAATAAATTGCCGCGAACGGAAGCAATGAATTCGAAATACAAGAATCCAGACAACGACACTACTATGTGGAGAACAGACAACGCCTTTGCGCCGGGAGCCACGACCCATCAGGGAATGGTGTATGCGATTCAGCACCCGTTCACAGGCGAAATGTTATATCCAAGTAACGGTCGTTGTTGGACATTTGGGCAAGACCAAATGCTTGAGATAATGCGCGGCTGGTGCGGCTATGAACTGCGAGATATAAACGACGCAAAAGAACGGTCAATCGTATGTGGAGTCAGCGAAAACGACGTGCGTCGGGATGTTAAGGCTATCGTGCTTTCTCAATCGCTTGAAGAGTCAACAGCAATGGCAAAGGCTGTTTATAAAAGGGGACAATGGCCACGTTTCTTTTTCACAAAAGGCGGCAACGGCGGCATTGCGAGGAAGACATATCTTGAAAATGTCGGTGGTAAACTGCCTACAAACTTTTGGCCTTATAAAGAAACAGGACATACTGACGAAGCAAAGAAAGAATTGTTGGCAATATTTGGAGGAAAGGCAACATTTGACACTCCGAAACCATCAAGGCTTGTAGAATTTATATTAAAAATTGCTGGCAACAAGGATGCATTGATTCTCGATTCCTTCGCAGGTTCAGGTACCACGGCCCACGCTGTTTTGAACATGAACAGGCAGGATGGCGGCAATCGAAAATTTATCCTCGTGGAGATGGAAGATTATGCCGACTCCATCACGGCCGAACGCGTCCGCCGCGTTATCAAAGGCTACGGCGACACGCCGGGCACGGGCGGCGGTTTCAGCTACTACGAACTGGGCGCGCCACTGTTTCTGGAGGACGGGTCGCTCGACGAAGAGGTCGGAGCCGAAAAGCTCCGCGAGTATGTCTGGTATATGGAGACAAGGCGCGCCTGTCAGAAGCAGGACGGGGAGGACAACAAATATCTGCTGGGCGTGAATAACGGCGCAGCCTATTATTTCTATTACGAGAAGGACAGAGAGACGACGCTGGACCATGAATTTCTGGCGTCCATCAGGACGAAGGCGGAAGGCTATGTGATTTTCGCCGATGCCTGCGTGCTTAGTCAGGACGAACTGAACAGGCTCAGCATCGTCTTTAAAAAAATACCGCGCGACATAGCGAGACTGTAGGGGGCGCAGCCATGGAACTAAAAGGTTATCAAAAGACCGTTATAGCCGACCTTGTTCTGTATCTGGAAATCATGAACAGGGTGAAGAATGTTCCAAAGACCTATGACCTCTACTGGCAGGATAAGGGGCTGCCGGTTAAAACAGGGCTTGTGCCGGCGTACAATGACCTCATCAAAGGCGTGCCTCATGTCTGCTTCAAAGTGCCGACGGGCGGAGGCAAGACTTTTATCGCCTGCAATGCGATCAAGCCGGTTTTCAATGTCATGCCGTTTACGAAGACGAAGGCTGTCGCCTGGCTGGTGCCTTCGGATACGATACTCAAACAAACTTTAAAAAATCTTTCCGACCCCTCGCACCCGTATCGTCAGAAAATAGATGCCGATTTTGGCGGCCGCGTTGAGGTGTATGCCAAGAACCAGCTGCTTAACGGTCAGAATTTTAATCCAGCCAGCGTGTCGGAGCAGCTTAGTATTTTTATACTGAGCTTCGACTCCCTGCGTGCCAAAAAGAAAGAAGACCGTAAAATCTATCAAGAGAATGGCAATCTGGCCCAGTTCGCAAAATACTGCCCCAAGGATGCGCCGCTGGTGGAGAATACTGACGAGTCTGCGCTTATCAACGTCATCGCCGGTCTTTTTCCGCTCGTCATCGTAGACGAGAGCCACCACGCGCAAAGCGATCTGAGCGTTGATATGCTGAAAAATCTCAATCCGTGTTTTGTGATAGATTTGACAGCCACGCCGAGAGAGAACAGCAACGTAATTTCCTATGTCTCGGCTAAACAGCTTAAGGACTGTAATATGGTCAAGCTGCCAGTCATTGTTTACAACTGCGCAAAGCAGAACGATGTGCTGGCGAATGCCATTCGTCTCAGGGATATTCTTGAAGCAAAAGCGCAAAAGACAATGGCGCAGACTGGCGAGTATATCAGGCCGATCGTGTTGTTTCAGGCAGAGTCCAGACAGAAGGACGACGCCACGACGTTCGAAAAGTTAAAGGCTAAACTGATCGAGGCTGGTATCCCGACGGAAGAGATAGCCATCAAGACGGCAAACGTCAATGAACTTGAGGGTGTGGAGCTGCTTGGCGAAAGCTGCAAAATCAGATATATCATCACGATAGACGCCCTTAAGGAGGGCTGGGATTGTCCCTTTGCCTATATTTTGGCGACGCTGGCGAACCGCACTTCCTCCATCGCGGTTGAGCAGACGCTGGGCAGGATACTGAGACAGCCGTATGTGAGGCGGCATGAAGAAAAGCTGCTCAACAAATGTTATGTATTCACTTCGTCAGAAGATTTTCAGGAGACATTGAAAAAAATCGTTGCAGGGCTAAATAACGCCGGTTTCAGCCGCAGAGATTATCGCGCTGTCGAGGCGCCGAAGGTAAAATCCGCCCCTGAGGCGGCGCCGGAACAGACGACTATTTTCCCGCCGTCGCATGACGAACAGCCGCAGGAACCGCCAGTCCAACCGGCCGCGCAGGATGAGTCATGCGATTTTGATCCTCAGACTGTCAGCGAGAGAGTGAAGGCGGACGCAGCTGATGGAGATGATTGCGACCTTGTCGCCAGCGCCATTGCTCAGAGCGATGAGTATGATAAACAACAGCAAACGAACCTGGATAATGCGGCAGAAACTATTCCAGAGGAAGCGAGAGATATGATCAAAGGCTGTCCTGCGAATGAGGAGTTCGCGGAGGAAATAGCGGCCACCAGGCTGCCGGTTTTCATGCTCAAGATCCCAGGCAGTATTTTTGGGCCTGATGAGACTAAAATTCCACTGGACGACAGGCATTTGTCCGCTGGCTTCACGCTCAAGGACAAAGCGACGGACATTAATTTTGACGTTTTGGAAAATGACGTGTGGGAGATAGACGTCAAGGACAACAAAAGCGATTCTGTGCCCAAATGTATGATGCTGGAGCAGCATGACGCGGCCATGTTTAAGGAGATGCTGGCAAGGATGCCGGCAACAGGCCGTATAAACGCTTACAAGGGCAGGGTGTGCGACATTCTGAACAGGATAGACAATGTCCCGTCTGCTGAAATTCGCCGTTATGTAGGCCGTATCGTTAAACAGCTTGAAGAGGACAATGATACTGATAAAATCGCCTTGCTGGAATCATCACCGGAATTTTTTGCGTCCAGAATAAAGCAGCGGATCGAGAGCCTGCTGAACGATTATTGCGAAAAGAATTTTAATACATGGCTGGAACAAAATAAAATTACCTGTGAACCTGACTATCAACTGCCTAAAGAAATAGCGCCCGTCGCCAGGGTGGCAAGCTGTGCCAAATCCCTCTATGAAGAAGAGGAGGCTATGAACGACTTCGAGTTTGATGTGAAAAACAAGCTGGAGGCGTTGCCAAATATCAGGTGGTGGCACAGGAACATAGCGAGAAAAGAGTTCAGCCTAAACGGCTGGCTGCGCCATTATCCCGACTTCATAGCTAAGACGGAGAGCGGCGTTATCCTGCTTATAGAGACTAAAGGCGACCATCTGGAAAACGAGGAAAGTCGCCAGAAGCTGGAACTAGGCCGCAAGTGGCAGGAAAAAGCAGGCAGCGACAAGTTCAAATACTACATGGTGTTCAAGGAAAAGGACCTGAACGTGCCAGGAGCCTATCCGCTTGACGAATTTCTGAATGTGGTGAGGGGAATATAAATGTTAAAAGATGATTTTTGTAAAATGGATGAAGGCGCTCTTAGGTCGTTTCTTGAAAGTATAATAGATAATGCTGATAAACTGATGCAAGATATTGACAAAACTCCTGGATTAAGTAATGATAAGATTGTTCGTTATGCTGAAATAAAGAATATATTAAAAAATGTATATCATTATACAGGACTAGGTAGGAACTCAACCGGAATGACTGATTACTATGAGAAATATTTTTCTCCAGCCATCCGAGAAGCATACGTTCATTGCAAGGCGCCGACCAATTCAAGAAACAGGTCTGAAGTGTTCGGTTCACTTTATGATGTAGTTGATTATATTGAGGATAGTATGAAATAATATTAAAAATAAATATTAAATTTATCTGAAAGGAGATACTGCCGATGACTTTCGATGAACACTTGGCCAAACAGCTCGAAGACCCAGAATTTGCCAAGCTCTACAAATCAATGGAGCCAGATTACGAGATAATCGGCCAACTGTTTGATGCGCGCAGAGAGCAGCGTCTTACACAGAAGGATCTTGCTGAGCGCACCGGCATTCCCCAGGCTCACATCAGCAGGCTGGAGAATGGCAATTACAATCCATCGCTGGCTTTCCTCAAGCGCGTCGCCGCAGGCCTCAGCATGGAGATACACATCGAGTTCAGGCCGTATAACGTCCGCTCTGTGTTCCCCGGCGAGAAAGAGAAAAACGCGGGCTACAGAAAATTTTCCGAGCTGCGCGCCAAACTGCCGCCGGACGCGCAGGAGAGCGCGAAGAAAAAATCGGAAATTTTTAAGCTGGACATCAGGCTGGAAAATATCCGCAAGGCTCGCCGCGTTGCCAAGAAAACGATTGCCGACAGGGTCGGCGTCAAACAGCCTTCGCTTGCCCAAATGGAAAAAGAGGACGACCTCCATCTTAGTTCGCTGAAAAAACTGGTTGAAGCCATGGAAGGCAGTCTCAACATCTCCGCCGATTTCCCCGGCGGCGTGAGCTACAAACTCTATGAGTCGCAGGCGGAAGAACCTGAATTACAGCTTCGCGTGGCTTCGCCGGTAAAATAGCTTTGTATGCTTTTTGAAAAACCGTTTTTCCCGTCGGCCTAGTTTTTAGGCTGACGGGAACGGTTAAATAATATTATAATAATTAACTTTATTATACGGCCATTTAATGCAGTTAGTGTAAGGCTTTGATGATATTCTCACGGTTGTGCAGCATCACAAAATATGGGCAAGCTAAAGAATTGTCAGATAATTCTCAGACAGACGGCAGCGGAGTTGTTTCGCACAAGAATATCATTTAGTAATCTATAAGATATCATAGGCCAGACGGACTGATTTGCCTGGTTTTTCGCATATAACAACATTCCTCATTATCTTCATGTACAATATTGGCGAATTGGCGGATCACAGATTTCCAGCTGCGATCCGACGGCAAAATTTACCAGCGGAGGTAAGCTGCATGTCTGATTCCGACGGCATCACGATTTTTCCTGAGTTTGAGCATTTGCAGTCCGAGATTGCACAGCTGCGCGCGCAGCTTTGTGCGCTGGTGCTGGAGCGCGATCAGCTGCTGTTTGTGGAGTGCCGCAACATCGAGACTGCGTATATGCTGGCAATCGGCGGGCTGGAGTATCGGGTTTTCGAACTCAAGTGTACGGTCCTGCGGCTCAAGCGGAAGGCGGAACTGCTGCAGGCGCAGATCAACAAGCAGGAAAAGGTCGATTTCAACGCGATAGAGATTATCCTGGATCTGGAGTTCGAGGCGTATCGACGCAGGCTGGACGAGCAGCTGAACAAGGTGAACGAGGCTTTGGCATACAGCCATGCCAAAATTTTGCCGGAGGACGAGGCGGCGGAGCTGAAGAAGCTGTACCACGCTGTTATCAAGGCTCTGCATCCTGATCTGCACCCGAATTTGAGCGAGGCTGAGCTGAAGCTCTTTTACAACGCCGTGTCCGCATACAAGAACGGTGACCTGCAGGAGCTGCGGCTGATCGCGGAACTGGCGGCGGACTCGTCCGGTACCGGCGCGGCAGACAGCATGGAGCAGCTGGAGAAGGAGCAGAAGAGGCTGTCGGCGCTGCTTGCCGGCGTTAGCAAGGAGATTGCGAAGATCAGGTCCGAGTATCCTTACACGATGAAGGAGCTGCTGGCGGACCCGGAGGCGGTTGCGTCGCGCAAGGCTGAACTTGACGGGACGATCCGCCGCTTCAACGAGGCGGTCGCCTCGTGGCAGAATAAAATAGACGGACTGGTGGAGAAGAATGGCTGACGAACTGGCGAAGAGCGACAGTCATGAACTGGTAGGTCTGCTGCACGCGCACGGCGGCGATATTTCGTTGCCGCTGCCGTTTGAGCGCGATATTTTTCTGTTCGACACGCACGTGGCCGGCACCAGCTATGTGGATGGCATCGAGGAACTGGAGCCGCAGCTGAATATAGGCGACAAGCTGAATTTCTTTCGCGAGACCGATAATCCGCACGACGCCCGAGCGATCGTGATCAGAAACGACGGCGGCAGTAAGCTAGGCTATGTGCCAAGGGTCGACAACGTTGTATTTTCCCGGCTGATGGACGCCGGCAAGCTGCTTTTCGGCCGCATTTCGTCCAAGGAGATGCAGGGAAAGTGGCTTAAAATCGAGATAAAGATTTTTCTGCACGAATAAAGGTTAAGCCGCGGCCGGTTTGCGCTGCGGCGCTTTAATTAAATTGCTTCTTTCTCTATTATGATTTTGCATAATTTGTGCGCTTCCCGCAACAGACCTGACGCAAAATAGTTAACAGTATCAGACTGACACTGCTTTTCCAGACATGCGGCGCCGCGACGGACCTCTGCTGGCGACGCCGGTTATGTATGTGGACAATTCTGCGTGAATTATGGGTTTTGACGGCAACATTTAAATTATTTGCGGCATGTGGTACCGTTCAGCAGAAATGTGTTATACTGCGGGAGAAGGCAGGCGAGCGCAAAATAATTTTTCTGAAAATTTACAGACCTGCCGCAAAACCGGTGCAGCCGCAATATTAAAGGAGGAATGCTATGAATGGTACTCAGCATGTTTCCAAAGCTGCGCGGCATTTTGCCGCATGACGAGCAGAGCAGCGAAGATCAAAAGCGCGCGGCGCTTCTGTCGCACAAGGTGGTGCGCGTAAGACCGCTGGAGGGCTTGAAGCTCTCGGTGGATTTCGATTCAGGCGTGACGAAGACGTACGACGTGAAACCGCTGATGGAGAAACTGGACGTTTTCGGAGCCCTGCGCGACAAAAAGTTTTTTGAAACAGCCTCTGTGGACGAGGGCGGCTGCGGAGTGATCTGGAAGAACAGCCTTGATCTTTCCAGCGGTGAGCTGTGGGAGAACGGCAAGCCTCAGGCTTAGAAAATTCTGACACCGGTATTTGAGTGAAAAAAATGCGGAATGAGCACCTCATTCCGCAGGGTCGGGCGGGGGAACGCGCCCAAGGTTGGCGCCTGCCGACAGAGATGTTCCCGGATGATTTTCAGTTATTTCTCAGGCCGCGGATTTTACGGCGGCGCAAAACACTTCCTCTTTTGTATTTCTTTCGGCGTTTTAAGGTTGTATTTCCGCTGGCAAACTTTTTGCCGCGCTTCGTCTCTGCTTGTGCTTAATCGCCGTTCCCGTTTCAGGAAAATATTATTCTGCCCTGAATCCGTCCTGTTTGCCACAGGCTCGGAGGAATATTGTAATTTTTACGTATGAATAATTTTTACTATTTAACTTTCTTATTTAATAAATACGTAGTATAATATTAAAAAGTTGGGCCAGTAATTGGCGCAAAAAATATCCGGCTGATAAGAGAAGGCTAATGCCTCAGGTTAGACGCCAAAGGTTTGCCGTGCAGCTGGTATTAAGGAGCCAACCAGGGATATGCCGCATAGAGACGCCTCGTTAAAATTTCGCAGATCGTTGATCATGGCAGTTTTGCTGTTTGCCGCCTGCGCCGTGTTTGCGCAGACCGCCTGCTATGCCGCTGCCAAGAACGTGCTTTTCATAAATTCTTATTCCTATGATTTCGACACGGTGCCGACCGTTATCAACGGAGTTAAAGAAGAGCTTGCCGGCGTCGCCTCCATTCATTATCTGTTCATGAACACGAAGTACATCAGCGTAAAGCTGGCCGAGCAGCTGCTGGAGGCACAGCTCGACGTGCAGATGAAGGAATTTCACTACGACGCCGTGATCCTCGGCGACGATACCGCTTTTGATTTCGCCATGAGGAACAGGCGTAAATATTTCCAAAACATGCCGATCATCTTTGAGAATATCAACTCCGAGGCCAAGGCTAAGGAGGCGGCCGCAGATCCGCAGATCACGGGCCTTGTGGAGACGTTCCCGATGCGCGGGACTATCGAGCTGGCCCGGCGCATAATGCCGGAGGCGAAAAGGGTGGTAGCCGTCACTGACGACACCCTGGCCGCGCGTGGTTCTGTGCAACAGTGCCGCGACGCCCTGAGGTTTTTTCCTGGCCTCGGATGGGAGACGCTGGACTGCTCAAAGCTTTGCACGGAACGCATTGTCGCGAAAGCGGCCTCTTACGGACCGGAGACGATCCTGATTTTTACGGTCTTTGGCGTCGACGGCAGCGGCAGACATTACTCGCTGCCTGACGGCGTGAAGCTGATCACGGACGCGGCCCGCGTGCCTGTCTTCAGGGCGGATGAGTGCGGCATCGGCTCCGGCCTGCTCGGAGGCTATGTGCTTAAGTACGACAGCATCGGCCGCAAGACCGGCGCGATGGTGCGCGGCATCCTCGAAGGCACCGAGACTACGGCGCAGCTCGGCAGCGAGAAGGGGCAGTGCGGATACAAGTTCGACTTTGCCGTCATGAAGAAGTTTGGCATCAAAAAGTCGCAGCTGCCCAAGGATTCGGAGTTCCTGAACGACGAACAGACCTTCTGGGAACGGCATAAGGCAGCTCTGCTGCCGGTCGGCGCCGTCTCTCTGACGCTGCTGCTGATTGTGCTGTGGCTGGCTTTGCGGCGCAGAAGGAAGTTCCGTCTGGAACTTGCCAGAAGCGAGCAGGCGCGCAAGTCTGCCGAGGAGGCCAGCAAGGCGAAGACGGATTTCTTCTCCAAGATGAGCCATGACATCAGAACGCCGCTCAACGCCATCATCGGGCTCACGGCCCTGTCTCTGGACGACTCCGTCGATACCAGGATGATGAAGGACAGCCTCCGCAAGGTCCATTCGGCCGGAGAGCTGCTGCTGACGCTGATAAACAATATCCTCGACATGTCCAAGATCGAAAGCGGCAAAGTGGAGCTGTCGCTGGAACCCTGCACCCTTAGCGATTTCAGGAACAATATCAGCAGCATCTTCGATTCCCTGTGCCGTCAGAAGAACATCGATTTCCGCATCACCGGCAACGCTTTTGAGAAGACCGTGCTGCTGGACAGGCTGCGCTTCAGCCAGCTGGTCTGCAACCTGATCTCCAACGCGGTCAAGTTCACCGAAGCAGGCGGCTCGGTCCGTTTCGACATGCACTGCGATCCCGCCGACGGATGCCTGCTGCCCTGCGACATTATGGTGTCGGACACGGGCTGCGGCATGTCCGAGGAGTTCCAGCAGCGCATGTTCGAACCCTACGTGCAGGAGACGGTCAGTTCCGCGACCGGCGCCGGCACGGGGCTGGGGCTCGCGATTGCCAAACGCCTGACGGAACTTATGAAAGGCACCATCAGAGTTGAAAGTGAAAAGGGTATCGGAACAAAGATATATCTGCATTTTGAACTGCCCGAAGCAGAACCGATGACGGATGAATCAAAGGAACTGAACGGCAGCGATGGCGTAGCCTCATTGAAGGGCCGTCGCGTGCTGCTGGTGGAGGACAATGAACTGAATACCGAGATCAGCATGCTGATGCTGCAAAAAGAGGGCATCGTCGTCGAACACGCGGCGGACGGCAGGCAGGCGGTGGAGATGTTCAAGGCTTCCGACTCCGCTCCCTATGACGCGATCCTGATGGATATCAGGATGCCTGTTATGGACGGGCTGACGGCCTCTGGACTGATCCGCGCGCTGGACGGCGATTACGCGGCCTCCGTGCCGATCATCGCGATGACGGCCGACGCCTTCGACGACGACATCAAGCGCTCGCTGGCGGCCGGCATGAACGCCCACATCACCAAGCCGGTGGAGCCGGATAAGCTATACAGAATGCTGAGGCGGTACATAAAATAAACGCTTCCGGCCGGACCGGAAGCGTTTACGCAAGAATTCAGCGGATCGCTTTGCCCGCTTCCCAGGCCTGTTTCATGGCCTGCTTGTCTTTGATTTCGCCGACCTGCCAGGCCCCGAGGCCGTAAATTACCTGCTTCTCGTTCGCGCCTTCTAGGCAGTCTTCCGTAAAGCCGCGGAAGCAGCTGATCGCGCGCTGCATCCTCTGCTCGGAGGTGTCTGCGGCGGTGACGATGAAGTAGAAATCTTTGTTTGAGATCTCCGTGTAGCGCGGCACGCAGCGGTCGATGAAGGTCTTCATCTGACCGTCGATGGTGTAGAAGTAGACCGGCGAGGCCAGCACTATGACGTCGGCCGCGACCATCTTGTCGAGCAGCTCCGCCATGTCGTCATGCTGGACGCATTTGTGCATGTTGTTGCAGACGCCGCAGCCTGTGCAATAGCCTATCTTTTTGTCTTTCAGAAAGACCTTTTCGACCTTGTTGCCGGACTCCTCGGCGCCGCGCTTGAATTCGTCGCAGAGCGTGTCGGAATTGCCGCCGCGCCTGGGACTGGATGAGATTATCAGTATGTTTTTGCCCATTGTTCCTGCCTCCAAATCGTATGTTTAACGCTCAGTGCAGACATTGTAGAACCTGGAGCGAACTCAAAGTCAAGAGCGTGAGGCTCGGACAATTTGCCGAGAAACAGAGCGCGCATTTACCGGCGGCAAAAACAGCCTTATGTCATGCAAGGCCGCGTTTAGCGGCCTCTTTTCTGGCTAAAACAGCCGCGCCGGCCGCACCCGCGTAGAGGCCGTCCGGCAGCTGCGTTACCCGGCGGCGCAGCTGCGCGCCGATCCTCTCGGCGAAAAAGGCTATGTGGCTGAGTCCGCCGGTTAGAACGACCCTCTCCTCCAGCGGAACTTTTTCCGCCAGCTGGGCCACTTTGACGGCCACGCTCTCCACCACGCCGGCCGCCACGTCCTCGCGCCTGCGTCCGGCGCCTATGTAGTTGATGATCTCCGATTCGGCGAAGACTGTGCAGAGCGAGCTGATAGGCAGGATCTGTCCGCGCGAGGCCAGTTCAAAGAGCGAGTCGATCTCGCAGCCCAGCCGGTTGGCCATCACTTCGATGAATTTGCCTGTACCGGCCGAACATTTGTCGTTCATGATGAAGTCGGCCACGGCGCCGTCCGCGAGGTGGATGGCCTTGGTGTCCTGGCCTCCCACGTCGATGACGGTGCAGTCGGGAAAGAGGCTGGCGCAGCCGGCCGCGTGGCAGGAGATCTCCGTCACCTCACGCAGGGCGAAATCGACGGCGCCGCGCCCGTAGCCGGTGGAAACGGCGGCCGCCTCCCCGACGGAGATGTTTTCGGCGGCCAGCCGCGCGCGGATCTGTCTGACTGTTTCAAAGCTGCTCCAGCCGGTGGGCAGCGTAAACTTCAAATTCCGGTCTCCGGTCACCACTATCTTGGCGGCCGTGGAGCCAATATCGATGCCGATGTAGTTCATCCGTTCTCCTAGCAGTATTTGTCGCGCCGCGGATCGATC
>Ga0163159_1002563_pt1 | contig 14733 bp, 12 predicted proteins | sample BioMet9_FD_108702 | JGI IMG/M metagenome (GOLD analysis project Ga0163159, IMG submission 108702) | Microbial communities from bioreactor (seeded with sewage sludge) at Lawrence Berkeley National Lab, California, USA - Biofuel... | ecosystem: Engineered > Bioreactor > Anaerobic > Unclassified ... | reverse complement strand
TCGAACACATTCATTATATCGGAGCCCCTGTGGCTCATTCTGTGTCAGGTTCAAGGTCACATACCTGTGTCTACGAATTTGCGAACATTATTGTACTCGATCTGTTTTGTCAACGCTGGTGCTTGTGGCCGAAGAAAGGAAGCGTAAAGCGGTTCACACACTAAAACCTATTGACAAAGTATGTTTATCATGTTTTGATGGAGGACGAAAGAGGGAGTTTTTATGACAAAAGCTGCAAACGAAACGGCGCTGCCTTTGAAGGCGCTGACGGAGGAGCTCTTCCTGACCGGTGATCTCTGCGACGCGGGGCTGGCGGCGTTGATCTCGTCGGAGGACGAAGAAACACGCTCCAGGCTGGCTGCGCGCGCCCGTGAGACGACTGTCGCGAATTACGGCGCCGACGTTTATCTGCGCGGGCTGATAGAATTTTCCAGCTACTGCCGCAACGACTGTTTTTACTGCGGACTGCGCAGAAGCAACGCGGCCGCCAGGCGCTACCGGCTTTCAAAGGAGGAGATACTTGACTGCTGCCGCCGCGGCTACGCGCTCGACTTCCGCACGTTTGTGCTGCAGAGCGGAGAGGACGAATATTACACGGACGAACTGCTTTGCGACATTATTTCCTCTGTCCGCGGCGAGTTTCCTGACTGCGCCGTGACCCTTTCCATCGGCGAAAAGGAACGCGCCTCCTATGAGAAATATTTCCGGGCCGGAGCCGAACGCTATCTGCTGCGCGAGGAGACAGGTTCGCCGCGGCATTACGCAAGGCTGCATCCGCCGGAACTCTCCTTCGAGCACAGGCTTAACTGTCTGCGGGAACTGAAGGGGATAGGCTATCAGGTGGGCTGCGGTTTTATGGTGGGCTCGCCCTGCCAGACGCCTGAAGATATTGTCTGCGACCTGAGGTTCTTTCAGGAACTGCAGCCGCAGATGATCGGGATCGGGCCTTTCATATCCCATAAGGATACTCCGTTCGCGGCCTGTCGGAACGGCACAGCCGCCATGACGCTGAGACTCATCAGCATTCTCAGGCTTATGTTCCCCAAAGCGCTGATACCGGCCACTACCGCGCTTGGCACCATCAGTCCGTGCGGCCGCGAAGAAGGACTGATGGCGGGAGCGAATGTAGTGATGCCAAACCTCTCGCCGGTCGTAGTGCGCGCCAAGTATCTGCTCTACGATGGCAAAATATGCACAGGCGACGAGGCCGCTGAATGCCGCTGCTGCATGCAGAGGAGAATCGAGAGCGTCGGCCGCCGTGTCTCCGTTTCGCGGGGCGACCATCCTGACTTCGGGTGCCGACAGCGTATAAAAAAGGCGGCGCCGGAATCTTCCAGAGCCGCCTCTTGAAGCAGATTTGATATAAATTACAGCTGCTTTTCCATCTCTTTGGCCATACTGTCGAAGACGGTCAGAGCGTCCTTGAAGTCGCGGCGGCCGAGGCCCACGCGGAAGTTGTTGTCAGGCATTCCGTAGGCGCGCGCGCCGATGATGAGCAGACCGTGGTTTTCGATGGCGTCCTCGCACATCTCCGTTACGTCGAACTTCTTGTTCAGCAGCGGGAAGGCGATGGCGCCTCCGTCCGGCTGGCGCCAGGAGAAGAGCTTCTTGTGTTTCTTAGTGAAGAACTTTTCGGCCAGCTCCAGGTTGCTGAGGATGATGTCGTGGTTGCGCTTCATCAGCGCGTCCGCGTTGCGAAGCGCGATGGTGGCCAGTATCTCGCTTGGTGCGGCGCTGCAGAGCGTGGTGTAGTCGCGGTAGGAAGCGCACTCTTCAAGCAACTGGCGATTCTTGGTCACCAGCCAGCCGATCCTCGTGCCGGGCAGCCCGAAGCGGTTGATGCCGCCCACGACCGTCGCGCGCGGATAAAGGTCTGCGACGGAGGGCAGCGCCGCAGCCGGGTCGTGCTCCATGCCGCGGTACATCTCTTCGCAGAAGACCCAGGTGCCGTTCCTGTCCGCCAGGTTCAGGATGCGCTCCATCTCCGGACGGATGGGTATGTAGCCGGTGGGGTTGTTGGGGATATTGAGCACCAGCAGCTTTGTCTTCGGAGAGATATTTTCTGCCAGGAAATCCACGTCAAGCTTCCAGCCGAAGCTCGTCACTTCGAGCGGCCAGCGGATCACCTTGCAGCCCAAGGCGCGCGGAATCTCATAGAGAGAGGGCAGGGCCGGCTGCATGACGATCACTTCGTCGCCCGGATCAAGGATTGTGTTCATATAGATGAAGATGCCCTCTTCCGGCACCACCTCGATGATATCGCGGGGGCGGATCGTCTCGTAACGCGTGGAGATGGCATCGCAGAGCGGCATAAAGCCGCGGATATCGTTGTAGCCGAGGCTCAGCTCGTCCCACCATTTTTTGCACTCGTCGTCGGCCATGTCGAGGATCTCCTTCATGGTCCAGCCGGCGCAGGCCACCTGGCTAAGGCGGTACTTGGCTTTGGTCTCGTAGCGTGCAAACAGTCTTTCGAGCTTGAATTCCCTGAATTTCATAAAATCTCTCCTCTCGTCAGCTTATATTTATAAACAAAGGATATATTTATTTCGTCATCATAAGTATACCTGTTTTTCCGTTCCGTGTAATCACCCGCAAACAGAATCTCGCCGCCTGACAAAAAAAGATTAATGTCAGAAATATTACATATCAGGTCGCTGTTTTTGGTCTAAAAAATGCAAAAAACGCGCGATTGTTCTATAATTATAAATTGCTTGCGGAAGAGTTTTTTCAGCCGGTTTTGCCAGGCAAAAATATTAGACGCAATTGTGCGTCAATTTGAGCAATTTGGGCTGTCAGCGAGTTTTAATAAAAAATTGGAAATTTCTATCAATGATTTTTATAATTTTTGTTGCAAACTGATATATCTGTGGTACAATTACATTCGAGAGGGGATTTGCTGATGCACGAGGATATGCATTTCACGCTCAAATCACTAAGGGAACAGGTTTACGATTACCTTCGCGTTCAGATGAACGAGGGCAGGGTCAAACCAGGCGCGTTCCTGAACCTCAACGAAATCAGCAAGGAACTGGGAATGAGCCGCACGCCCCTGAGGGATGCGCTCTTCCAGCTGGAAGCAGAAGGCTTTGTCACTATTTACCCGCGCCGCGGGGTGGTCGTGAATTCTCTCTCTCTCGAGAATATACGAAACATCTACGAGATACTGGGCGGCTTGGAATCAGAAGTTATCGTCTGCGTGGCGCTCAAGTTCCGCGATACCGACGCCGACGCTATGGAACAGTGCAACGTCCGGATGCGGAAGGCGCTTGACCAGAATAACTTCTCTGTTTTCTACGACGAGAACCTTAAGTTTCACAACACCTATCTGGACATGTCCGAAAACAGCGAGATCCTGCATTACATCAAGATACACAAGGAGCGTCTCTACGACTTTCCGCGCAACAAGGGCTTCGTGAAGGAGTGGGAGATGCATACGCTGGACGAACACAAGGCCATGATCGACCTTTTCCGCGCCGGCAATTTCAACGGTGCGGCGGAATACGTGAGGGACGTGCACTGGTCCTTCTCGGTGCAGGAGAGATTCATCAGAAAGTACTATTTCGCAAAGCACTCAGAGCTCGACGTATCTCAGGAGGGGTAAATAAATTGAGCGTCACCGGCACAATCTTTGACATCAAAAAGTATTCCATTCACGACGGTCCCGGCATTCGCACTACCGTGCACATGAAGGGCTGTCCGCTTTCTTGCTGGTGGTGCCACAACCCGGAAAGCCAGTCTGTACCGCCGTCCATCCTTTTTCGTTCTGAACGCTGCATTGCCTGCAGCAGCTGCATTAAAGCCTGCCCGGTTCATGCCATCTCAGTCAAAAACAACGCGCTGGTCACCGATTACTGTCTCTGCGAAGGCTGCGGCAAGTGCTGCGAGGTTTGTCCGTCCGAGGCACGCGAGCTCTGCGGTAAAAAATTTACAGTTGAACAGCTGATGGCCGAGGTCCGCAAGGACGAGCCGTTCTTCCGCAGCGGCGGCGGCGTGACCTTCTCCGGCGGCGAACCGCTGATGCAGCCGGAGTTCCTCATCGAGGCGCTCAAGGCCTGTCAGGCGGAGGGTTTCCACCGCGCAATCGACACCTGCGGTTTTGTGAGCACCAAGACGATCCTCGAGGTCGCCAAATATTCGAGCCTTTTCCTCTACGACATCAAACAGATGGACCCGGTCCTGCACAAGAAGTACACGGGCATGGACAACGCGGTCATCCTTGAAAATTTAAAAGCCATCTCCGAGGCTGGCGCGGCGATCAACATCAGATTGCCTTTCATGCCGGGCCTCAACAGCGACGACGAGGAGATGCACAAGATCGGCGAGTTTGTCTCGAAGCTCAAAGGTGTCACTTATGTGAGCATCCTGCCGTATCACACGGTGGCCAAGGGCAAGCACGAGCGGTGGCACATGGAGTATAAGCTGCCGGACCTGCTGCCGCCGACCGCCAACCAGACGGAGCACGCGGCCAAAATAATCCAGAGTTACGGGCTTAAAACACATATCGGCGCGTAAGCAGCCGGTTGCAAAATAAAAGACGAAATCATCCAGAGAGAGAAACTACCAAGGAGGTAATCAGTAATGAACGATCGTATCAAGAAACTGCGCGACGCCAGCTTTGAGGCACATCCCTCCGTCAGCATCGAAAGGGCACTGCTCGAGACTGAGTTCTACAAGGCCAACGAGGGCAAGATGCCGATGCCTATCCTGCGCGGAAGCAACTTCAAGTACCTCTGCGAGCACAAGACGATTTACATCGGCGACGGCGAACTGATCGTGGCCGAGCGCGGTCCCAAGCCGAAGGCGGTCTCCACGTTCCCCGAACTGACCTGCCATACGCGCCAGGACTTTGAGACGCTCAACACGCGCGAGCAGCAGAACTTCACCGTTGCCAAGGAAGATATGGACACCTACGAAAAGGAAGTCGAGCCCTACTGGCGCGGCCGCTGCATGAGGGACAACCTCTTCAGCCGTATGCCGCAGAACTGGCTTGACCTCTACGAAGCGGGTACCTTCACAGAGTTCGGAGAGCAGAGGGCCCTCGGCCACACGATGCTCGACGACCTCATCTATCACAAGGGCATGCTCGACCTCAAGAAGGATATCGCGGACGCCCGCGCCAAGCTCGATTTCATCAACGATCCCGAAGCCACGATGAAGGACGAAGAGCTGCAGGGCATGGACATCTCCTGCGACGCGGTCATCATCTTCGCCGAGAGACATGCAGAGCTTGCCAAGAAGATGGCGGCCGGCGAGACCGACCCCAAGCGCAAGGCTGAGCTCCTCAAGATCGCCGAGGTCTGCCACAACGTGCCTGCCCACGCGCCCAAGAACTTCTGGGAAGCCGTGCAGATGTACTGGTTCGTGCACCTTGGCACCATCACCGAGTTCAACGGCTGGGATGCCATGAACCCAGGACATATCGACCAGCACCTGGGCCGCTTCTATGAAGCCGGCCTCAAGGACGGCACTCTTGACCGCGACAAGGCCAAGGAACTGCTCTCCTGCCTCTGGATCAAGATCAACAACCAGCCGGCTCCTCCGAAGGTCGGCGTCACGGCCAAGGAAAGCGGCACCTACAACGACTTTACGAACATCAACCTCGCCGGACTCACAAAGGACGGCAAGGATGGCTCCAACGAAGTGACCTACATCTGCCTGGAGATTTTTGACGAACTCCGTCTGCTCCAGCCGCAGGGCAACGTGCAGGTTTCCGCCCGCACGCCTGACAAGGTCCTCCGCGCCGCCGCCAAGGTCTTCCGCAACGGCATGGGCTATCCGTCTATGTTCAACGCGGACATGGTCATTCAGGAACAGATGCGCGCCGGCAAGTCGCTTGAAGACGCGCGTCAGGGCGGCAACAGCGGCTGCATCGAAACCGGCTGCTGCGGCAAGGAAGCCTACTTGCTGCACGGCTACCTCAACGTGCCGAAACTCCTTGAGTACGCGCTCAACGACGGCGTCGACATGCTGACCGGCAAACAGGTCGGCCTCAAGACCGGCAAGCTCTCCGAATTCAAGACCTTCGATGACCTCTACGCGGCCTTTGAGAAGCAGATCGAATATGCGGTCGATACCAAGGTCGGCGTCGACAACTACCTCCGTTATGAATATGCGACCAAGATGTCCGCTACCTTCCTCTCAGTGGTCATCCGTGACTGCATCCAGAACGGCAAGGACTACTACAACGGCGGCCCGCGCTACAACACAGACTACATCCAGTGCTGCGGCTTCGGCACCGTGACGGACAGCCTTTCCGCCATCAAACTCCACGTCTATGAGAACAAGGAGTTCTCGCTCCAGCAGCTCGTCGACGCCATGAAGAAGAACTGGGAAGGCAATGAAGCAATGCGCCTAACCATCTGGAATAAGACGCCTTTCTACGGCAACGACGACGATTACGCCGACGATCTGCTCAGGAAGGTTTCCGACAGCCTCTACAAGAACATCGAAGGCAAGCACAGCATCCTGGGCCCGACCTACCATATGAACGGCCTCAGCACCACTTGCCACAACTACTTCGGCCAGAAGCTTGCAGCTTCGCCGAACGGACGTTTCTCCGGCACGCCGGAGTCCGACGGCACCAGCCCGAGCCACGGCGCTGACCGCCACGGTCCCACCGCAGTCGTCAAGTCGCTCGCCAAGATGGACCAGGTCAAGACCGGCGGCACGCTGCTCAATCAGCGCTTCCTGCCCAGCGTCCTGGCAGGCGAAGAGGGTATCGACGGAGTCGTCAAGCTCATCCGCACCTACTTCCAGCTCGGCGGACACCACATCCAGTTCAACGTGGTGGATTCCGACACACTCAAGGATGCGCAGAAGCACCCGGACAACTACCGCGGTCTGCTCGTCCGTGTGGCCGGCTACAGCGACTACTTCGTGGACCTCGATAACTATCAGCAGAACGAGATCATCGCGAGAACCGCTCAGGAGAGCTTCTGATCCTGAAATTAAAGCAACAAGGAGCCGCCCCTTCGGGGGCGGCTTTATAATTTGTGATCCAGGCTCAAATTTATCGTGCTGGACAAGAATTTTGCGGAGCCTCTTTGCCCGCCGGCCCTTCGCATGGTGCTGGCGGAGCTGCCAGAATCATGCGGGCCAGATGGAAAAAGAACAGCACGCTTGATCCCTGTTTTCAGCGCTCTTGATATGGGATTGTGACCAGCAGAATGGAAGAATGTAAGATAATGAAGAAGACAGCTCTGTTTCACGCGATCTGCCTGACGGTGGCGCTTGGCGCCGCAGCCTTGTCTCTTACCGCGCCGGAACGCGCGGTGGCCTCCGCGTCTGAGTTTGAAATCAGCAAAAATATTCCCGTCGCCACAGCCAGAGCCATTACGCTTAAGCTCCACGGCGTTCAGGACGAGGACAAGCGCGGTGGCTACGACATCATCCGCGTTTACGACGGAGAAAAGCTTCTGCAGACGATCAGGATCGAAGGTGCCGTCGGCGGCAAATACACAGACTGTTACGAGCCAGCCAGCAGCGACAGAGTTATCGTTGAGGATATGAACTTTGACAGTTACAAGGATTTTCGCGTTCAGGCCGACATGCCGGTAGGGCCGAATCTCACTTATTACTGCTTTCTCTGGAACAACAGGGCCGGCAGGTTCGTCCACATGGCAGCGCTCGACCGCATCAGCGATCCGGTATTCGACCAGAGGGCAAAGCTGATACGCTCCAGTTACCGAGACGGAGCCGCGAGATATGGCAGCGAGGTCTACAAATTCAGGAAGGGCAGACTGCGCCTCGTGGAGTCAACCGACGTGAAGTATATTGCGCAAAAGGATCAGCTCTTCAAGGTCACGACGAAGAAGAAACTTGTAAACGGCAGGATGAAGGATGTTCGCGTGGTGAAGACGCCGTCGCACGAATAGTGGCGGCCGCTAGTTGTAGGCTGCAGTATTACAGACAGGCCGCCCCGAAGTCACGGGACGGCTGCATGGTTGTGCAGCTTGGAAATAAGGCCAGTTTTAACCTGATTCCCTAATTGGTGATTCTTGAAAATTTTGGTCTGACACAAAGAAGATGCGCAAAAGGATTGATTCTATGCGTTTCTTCTCTTACACTGTCCAGACTTGATTGCTGGAGATTTTTTCACTGGCCTCCGCTCTTCCGTGGGATGTCCTTTTAATCTATAATAGGCGCCGTACAAGTTATGATGGGAGGAGACAAAACATGTCTTTGAAGAATACAGTCCTGGTCCTGTTCACCGCGTTGGCGTTCACGGCCGCCGTCCAGTGCGTGGCCAGTGCGGAGACATTTGAGATCACCAAGAAAGTGCCGGTCACTGCGGCGAAAGTCCTTACGCTGAGGCTTCACGGTTCCCAGAACGCGGACAAAAGCGGCGGCTACGACCGTATCGGCGTCTATGACGGGAGTCGTCTCGTGCAGATTTTTAAAATAGCGAATGTCAGCCCCTATGGTGACAAGAGCACCAGGACCTACGACCCGCGCAGCGGAGAGACGACGGTGGTCGAGGACATGAACTTCGACGGGTTCAAGGATTTCCGCGTGCAGGCGGAGATGCCGGCCGGGCCGAATATCCCGTATTACTGCTTTCTCTGGGACGCTAAGGCGAACAAGTTCGTCCACAGCAAGGCGCTCGACTTTGTAACGTCGCCGGAGTTTGACCAGAAAGCCAAGCTCGTGCGCAGTTTTAACCGCGACAGCGCCGCGAGCTATATCGATGAAGCCTATAAGTTTGAGAACGGCAAGCTGATCCTCATGGAATCCAAGGTCACGGAGTTTGCAGAATCCCCCGATCCGCTGCAGCAGGACAAACTGATCAAGACCGAGACGGTCAAAAAGCGCGTCGACGGCAAGATGAAGGTCGTCAGCCAGACGTCCAAGCTGGTCAACAGATAGAAGAACAGTATAGGCATCAGCCTGACAGAATAACAAATAGCCGCTCCGAGCCAGTGTCGGGGCGGCTTCATTATTTTTTGAACGATGGGGTTACTTGCCTTTTCTTCTCATGACCGGAAGTCCAGGCAGAGCCAGAAGCGCCAGCAGCGCGAAACCGGCGGAACAGCCGCCGCCACCGCCGCTGTCTGAAGAGCCGGAACTGCCGCCTGTATCTGTATTTGTACTGGAGCCAGAATCATAGGCGATGCCGGCCGCTTTGGCCACGTTAAGCAACCCGTAGCCGGAATAACCGGATTTCAAAATGTCTTCGGCTCCGCTGAGCAGCATGTTCCTGATCTCAACTGCGGATTTGTCCGGATAGAGCGCGCAGAGCAGCGCGGCGGCGCCGGAGACCATCGGCGCGGCGAAGGAGGTCCCTTCGTCGGTTTGGTAGCCGGTGGAGGAATATATATCGCTGTCTGTTAGCGACGTGTAGCGACATGTGCTTATAATATCACCGCCTGGAGCGAAAATCTGCACATAGGAGCCTGAAGAGCTGTAATTTGAGTAGCTGTCCTTTCCGTCGCTGCTGTTGGAAGCGCCGACCGTGATGGAAGTGCTGGTGCTGAGGCAGGCCGGAAAACAGCGTTTATTCGCATACTCTCCGGTCGGATTGTCGAAATTCTGATATTCGTTGCCGGCCGCCATGCAGACGACAATGTCTCTGTTTGCCATATTGTCGAGTGCTGTTTTGTATACGCTCACAATTTGGTCGCTTGACGCTTCCCAGCCTCCGATCGAAATGTTGGCGACGCGGATGTTTGCTTTGCCGCTGTATTTCAGCTCGGTAACGTAATCCATGCCGGCGATGATGTCGGCGTCTGAGGCAACGGTGCCGGTCCAGCTGCCTTTGTATTTGCACATGGTACAAACGCCGACGTTCAGGAGTTTGACATGCCAGTTGACGCCGGCGATGCCGGCCGAATTGTCGCCTACGGCTCCGATGATGCCGGCCACCATAGTGCCGTGCCCGCACAGATCTCCGACAGTGGAGTAGTCAACGTTGTACAAATCGCTGACAGCAACATCGCTTGCAGCTTTTGCGTCGACTGAAATGGTATTGATGGAACTGGTGTCGCTCACGGACGTTATTTCGCCGCTTGCGTTAATCGGGTGATGGAACATCCTGCCGTAGACGCCGCTGCTGCTCCACATGTTGGTGGTCAGATCAGGATGGTTGTTCATGATGCCGCTGTCGATCACGGCCACGACTACATCCTGGGATCCGGTCGCATATGTCTGACCGCTGCCCCAGACGTAATTGGCCTTAATGCGCTTAGTGCCCCACTGGGAGCTCCAGTACGAATCGCTGGGCGTCACCGCCGCGTCGAGATGTCTTATATAGTTGCGGGAGACTATGGCCACATCGGAACGCTTTTTGAGCTCGCCGATCATCTCGTCGGTCGTCTTGGAGCCGGTGCCCATCACCATCATGGTGCCGCCGGTCCTCGAGAAGCCCTCGAAGATGCGCAGAGGTTTTGCCCTGGCGTCGACGTCCTTCTCAATTTTCTGCGAGAAGGCTCTGGCGTTTGACTTCACTGCCGCTGCGGACATTGGGGCAGACAAACTGGCGGTCTGGGCGGTCGCACCTGAGTTCTTCGTTAAAACGATGACTTCTCCCTCAACGTAGTCGGCGGCCCAGGCCGGAATGGAGATCATCAGCAGCAGAACCGCAAGCGGCAGGATCAGAAATTTTCTTATCTTCATCATATACACGCTCCTATTGCACTTTCGTGGCGCCGTCGAGATGATTAATATAATTCGGCGAGGCGCTCAGCACGTTTGGATCATTTTTTAGCGAGTCGATCAGTTCTTTCGCAGTGCGGGTCTTAGACGACACGCTCATCCAGCCTGTCTCGGACTCCGGATAGAGGTTGGAGATGTAAAACGGTTCCGCGTCCGCTGTCTTCGCTATTTTGGCGCAGAGTTCAGCAAAGAGCTTTCTGCGCTCCTCCGAAGCCTGGATATCCTTCGGCACCTTGAGGAATACGATCGCCTCGTGTTCAACATATTCCCTTTCCCCACCTGCTTTCGGCGCCGTCTGGCACTGTGAAGCGCAGGCGCAGCAGGCAGGACAGGCGGCAGCTGCTCCGCAGAGCGTGGCCGTGAACAGAAATGCAAGGGAAACGCAAAGTAATCTTTTCATTCATATATCACCGCTGTTCACCAATTTCTTATTATCTTAGCATGAAAACAACAGATTGAAATCAGTATCACGGAGAAATTCCGTCATCTTCCGCGAAAGGCGTATATAATATGAAAGATACTAAGTTTAGGGAGTTGAAAGCGATGACAAGACCGGCTGCGCTCAAGTGCGTTCTTTGCGGCAGGGAGTTCGAACCGGTGGCTGACAGATACGTTTGCGATCGGTGCGGGCTCGACGGCACTCTGGATGTACTCTATGACATGGGCGAGGCGAAAAAGAAGCTTACGCGCGCGTCTTTGGCCGCTAACCGCGATCTGACGCTGTGGCGATACAGGGATATCCTTCCGGTGGAGAATGAGAGCCATATCCCGCCGCTCGCTGTCGGATGGACGCCACTGTACAGGAACGTCAGGCTGGCCGCCGAGTACGGCGTGAAGGAGCTTCTAATCAAGGACGACGGGCGCAATCCTACCGCCTCGCTCAAGGACCGTGCGAGCGCGGTGGGCGTGGCCAAGGCGCTGGATTTTGACCAGCAGATCGTCGCCTGCGCTTCGACAGGCAACGCGGCCAGTTCTCTGGCCGGTTTCGCCGCGGTGACAGGGCTGAAAAGCTATATTTTCGTGCCGGAACACGCTCCGGCTGCGAAGGTCACGCAGCTGCTCGTTTACGGCGCCAATGTGGTGCTTGTGCAGGGCGATTACGAGGACGCCTTCCAGCTGGCTACGGCCGCGATCGAAAAATTCGGCTGGTACAACAGGAACTGCGCGATCAATCCGTATCTCGTTGAGGGCAAAAAGACCTGCGCGATGGAGATTGCCGAGCAGTGCGGCTGGGACGTGCCTGACCGAATCATCATCTCAGTCGGCGACGGCTGCTGCATCAGCGGACTCTATAAGGGCTTCGGCGATCTGCTGGCTCTGGGGCTCATTGACCGCATGCCCAAAATAACCGGAGTTCAGGCCGAAGGTTCCAAACCGATTTACGACGCCATGGCGAGCGGCGCGGACCGCGTTAAGTTCGGTCCCGCCGACACGATTGCCGACAGCATTTCCGTCGGAGCACCGCGCAACTGGGCCAAGGCTCTGCGCGCGATGAGAAAAAGCGGCGGCTGCGCCGCGGTCGTCTCAGACGCGGAGATTCTGGCCGCGATCACGGAACTTGCGCGCAAGAGCGGCGTTTTCGGCGAACCGGCCGGAGTCGCCTCCTTCGCAGGTTTCAAAAAACTGGCCGCGCAGGGGCTGCTGCAGAGGGACGAACGAGTGGCGATCGTCGTCACCGGCAACGGGCTCAAAGACGTCGAGAGCGCGAAAAAAGCGGCTGGGAAGGCCCTGACCTGCCCGCCCGACATTGATAAATTCACAGAACTGATTAAATAGGAGGAAATCGTTATGATCGATCTGACAGTGAACGAGGACAAACTTAAGAACGCAGTGGAGCTCGCCAAAAAACGCGGCGTGCTGATCCCCACCTTAAAGCAGATGCGCGACCCGGACAAGTACACGCCAGCCAGGATCAAAGAGAAGCTCAAGCATACCGGGCTTTGGGATCTTGATCCGGCCAACCTCTTCCGCATCACCTGGAAGAATGAGCCGAAGGAGACCGGCGGACTCTACGGCGCGGTCAACACGCTCGAGTTCCCGCACGAGCTGACCGGCGTCAAAGCGCGCATCATAGCGCTCTGCGGCAAATGGTTCCCGACCGGCGCGCACAAGGTCGGTGCGAGCTTTGGCTGTCTGGTTCCCCGTCTCGTCACCGGTCAGTTCGATCCTACCTGCCAGAAGGCCGTCTGGCCATCCACCGGCAACTACTGCCGCGGCGGCGCCTACAATGCCGCTCTGCTTGGCTGCGAGTCGATCGCGATCCTGCCAGCCGGCATGAGCCGCGAGCGTTTCGAGTGGCTTCGTACGGTGGCCGGCGAGATCATCGCCACGCCAGGTTCCGAAAGCAACGTCAAGGAAATTTACGACGAAGTGGCCCATATCCGCGCCACGCGTCCGGAGGCCGTCATTTTCAACCAGTTTGAGGAGATGGGCAACCATCTCTGGCACTATTCCGTAACGGGGCCGGCCATGGAAGAGGCAGTCAGAGCAGTTATGGGCCCGAAGGGGCGCTTCGCCGGCGTCACCGTTACCTCGGGTTCGGCAGGTACCACGGGCTGCGGCGATTATCTCAAAGAGGCCTTCCCGTACAGCAAAGTTGCGGTAGGCGAAGCCTCCGAGTGTCCCACGCTGCTTGCCAACGGCTTCGGCGACCACCGCATCGAAGGCATCGGAGACAAGCACGTGCCATGGGTCCATAATGTGAGGAACACGGACCTCGTCATTGATATCGACGACAACGCCTGTCTCGCGATGATCCGTCTCTGCAACGAACCGGCCGGCGTGAAATACCTCAAGAGCCTCGGCATCTCCGACGAGGTCATTGCGCGGCTGCCGCTCATGGGTATCTCCGGCGCTGCCAACGTCAGCATGGCGATCAAAATGGCCAAATATTACGAGCTCACGGAGAACGATGTGATCGTCACAGTCCTCACCGACTCCATGGCTCTCTACGGCTCGCGGCTTGAAGAGATGCGCGCTTCTCTAGGCGAATACACAGAGACGCGGGCGGCCGTCGACCACGCGAGATATGTGCTTGCGAACGGCACCGACAATATGCTGGAGCTCACGTATCAGCAGAAGAAACGGATCCACAATCTCAAGTACTACACATGGGTCGAACAGCAGGGCAAGACCTCAGCGGAACTCAACGCCCAGTGGTACGATCCAGACTATTGGACGAACATCCACAAAGCGGCTGCCCGGATCGACGAAAAGATCGACGAGTTCAACGCGAGGACCGGACTGGCTCAGTAACTGAACAGCGAACGGCAAAATAAAAACAGAGAGGCGGAGAAATCTGCTCCACTATGTTTTGTATGCTTTTTTTGCAGGGCCGTTTCTCGAAAGCGTAACAGTTACGCTTTCGAGAGCGGTTCTGTTTTGTAAATTTAATAAACTTTAATATAATATCAATATGTAAGGTTACAGACCTGCTGTGTGATGATATTTATGATTTCTGAAATTGTAAATCCTCATTTGGTCAGAAATAAGTATGACCAATTTTGGCTATTTTGGATTTGGCCATATTTGCATATTTTTAAATTATAAATACTTTTAGTTGTTGTATTGGACAATCGTTCTGAATACTGTCCGCAACTGATAAACAGCGCCAGCTTGGAAGGGCGCGATACATGTCCGGCGCAGCGGCCGTTTCCAGTTTCTGTGAGTAAAATTCCTGTTTATAACACTATCGACTTGAAAATGGAATCACAGGGCCTCGGGATTGGGTCACTCTGTTTTGACGGCGAAAAGCCCATGCCGGTTGCAGTAAGCGTAAATTCGGCCGGGGCCTGTGATAGCAAAACGTCCTTCCGCCTCCTGCTCGGGATAAAGTTTCAGAAACTGGACGCGGTTCTGTGTCACATAAGCTAAAAATGAGAGGTGATGCTCTCTGGTCATCGGGTGCTTCATCGTCACGTAATAGTCGTACTCAATTTTGTCTGCGCGCAGTTGGTGTTTGGTAACGTATAATTTTATGCGCACATTTGAGGGGGCCGAGCCGTACGGTAGGTCCTGAAGAAACGTCGTTTTGAGCCAAATCGTGAACTGGATTGAGCATCATGGTTCCATGCAGCCGCAACT
>Ga0163159_1002562_pt1 | contig 14734 bp, 17 predicted proteins | sample BioMet9_FD_108702 | JGI IMG/M metagenome (GOLD analysis project Ga0163159, IMG submission 108702) | Microbial communities from bioreactor (seeded with sewage sludge) at Lawrence Berkeley National Lab, California, USA - Biofuel... | ecosystem: Engineered > Bioreactor > Anaerobic > Unclassified ... | reverse complement strand
TCCCTCTGTAGCATAGACAGGAATTTCATATTTACGCAGCAGAACGCCCAGCCCCTTGATATGGTCCGAATGCTCGTGCGTTATCAGAACAGCCGCGAGTTCGCTGCCCTTTATGCCGATATCGTTCAGGCCGGCGTCGATCCGCTTCCGGCTGATGCCGGCATCGATTAATATATGGGAATCATCACTGCCCGCGTAGATGCAGTTTCCGCTGCTTCCGCTGGCAATACTGCAAAGTCTCATTTTATTTTGTCCTTCCCCTCCAGCAGCAAGTCAATCGTATGCTTTGTATCATCAAACGCACCGCTGTTATCGATAACGATCGTACTTTTCCTGCGAAAAGCAGCATCGTCAAGCTGTGCCTTCATAATTGACTGTATCTTATCCGCCGAATAGCCGCGCTCCTGTCTGAGGCGCCCGGTTCTTGTGCCGGTATCCGCATAAATATACCATACTTCATCGCAGATTTCATCATATTTCGATTCAAAAAGCAGTGCGGCCTCGATTACAAAACAGCTGCATCCTCTATTCCGGGCCGCATCAATCTCCCGTTCTGTTGCTTCGATTACAGCCGGATGAATGATATCATCAACCGCATCGCGCAGCGCACGGCTGTGAAAAATCAGATCTGCCATTCTGACCCGGTCGATCGAACCGGTTTCATCCAGTATACCTTTCCCTAAAAGTGCGACTATGCCGGAAAAGCAGGAACCGTCCGGCCCGATCAGTTTCTTCGCTGCTTCATCGGCCTGAAAAATTTCCATGCCGTATGCAGACTGCAGATACGAGAGAACACGGCTTTTTCCGCTTCCGACCCCGCCGGTGATTCCGATTACACGCATTATTTTGCCTCCAGCCAGTTCGGCCCTTCCTGAATGTCGATTTCAAGCGGAACAGACAGATCCGCGGCATGCGTCATCGCATCCGCGAGAATGGTTTTTACCTGCTCCTTCTCTTCCGGGTACGTTTCGATAAGCAGCTCATCGTGAATCTGCAGTACGATCCGGGACCGCATATGGGAAGCACAAAGCGTATCATGTACACGGATCATCGCGATCTTCATGATATCTGCGGCGGTTCCCTGAATCGGTGAATTCATGGCGACACGTTCTCCGAAGGAGCGCTGCATGAAATTTCCTGAGGAAAGCTCCGGGATCGGGCGTCTTCGTCCGAAGTACGTTGTCACATATCCGTTTTTCTTTGCATCGGCAACCGTATTATCCAGAAATTTCTTAACCCCGGGATACGTTTCAAAATACGATGCGATATACGTTTCCGCTTCCTTGCGGCTGATGCTTAAGCCTTGACTTAAGCCAAAGCTGCTGATGCCGTATACGATGCCGAAGTTGACTGCTTTTGCGTTGCGGCGCTGAAGATCCGTGACTTCGTTAAACGGTGTGTGAAACACCTGTGAAGCCGTTATTCTGTGAATATCCTTTGCTTCCTTATAAGCCTGGATAAGATTCTCATCCCCGGACAGGCTTGCAAGGATACGCAGCTCAATCTGCGAGTAATCGGCATCGACAAAGATACATCCGTCCTTTGGAATAAACGCCTTTCTGATCTCACGTCCCTGCTCCATCCGGATCGGGATATTCTGAAGGTTTGGTTCTGTGCTGCTGATTCTGCCGGTCGCCGTAATCATCTGATTCAAGGTTCCGTGAATACGGCCGTCCGGTCCGATATACGGCAGCAGACCGTCGGCATATGTGGATTTCAGCTTCATAAGTTTACGGTAGTCGAGAATACCCGCGACAAACGGATAGTCGGGCGCCAGCTTTTCCAGCACATCGGCCGCCGTAGAATACCCGGTCTTTGTTTTCTTTCCATACGGCATCTTCATCTTTTCAAAAAGAATCTGCCCCAGCTGCTTCGGAGAATTGATATTGAAGGATTCGCCCGCCTCTTCGTATATCTTTTCCTCAAGGCCGGAAATCTCCTCTCCAAGCTGTCGGCCGTACGCGGTAAGCTCATCCGCCGCGACACGAACGCCGGTTTTTTCCATATCGCATAAAACAGTTACAAGCGGCATCTCGATCTGGCGGTAAAGCGTATCCATCCCTTCAGCGCGCAGCTTTTCAAGCAGAACATCGCCGGAGCGCAGCGCCGTATAGGCAATGTAGCTCCCGTACCGTGCAAAATCACGTTCCGAATCCCTGAAAAGCTCCGCGTTTGTCTGCTTGCCCGCAATCTCATTCCGGTCCGGAACAGTAATCCCAAGATACTCATTTGCAATATCATCGTAATCATAATCACTTTTCAGCGGATTGATGAGATACGCGGCAATCAGCATATCATTCAGATGATCTGCCGACGTAAGCGAAAGATAGTGGAGCGCATCCTTTAAACTGCATGTATATGCCGCCTCTGCCTTTAAAAGAAGGCTGTCAAGCTGGCTTGTAAGATACGCGGAATCAACATCGCCAGCCGCAAGGATTGCAGCCGTTGTTTCATCGAATGACAGCGAAACGCCGAGACATTCTCCGCCATCGCCAAGCAGGGAAAAGCCAAACCTCCCGCATGAAGCAGCTTTTGCAAAGTAATCCTCTGCCTCTGCACGGCTGCGGCAGATCTGAAAGGAATCCTCCGGCGAACTTATCTTATCCGCGTCGTCAAACCGTGACAGCATATTCTTGAAGCCAAGCTTCTTGTACCATTCATAAGCCTGCTGTGTGTAAATATTGCCAAGTCTCGTATCTTCAAGCCGGAAATCGAAGTCGCCGTTTTTATTGATTGTTGCAAGTACCTTGCTCATTTCCGCGAGATCGCGGTGTTCTTTCATCGCGTTCTGTGCCTTCGGCGGCCTGATTTCATCGATATGGTCATACGCGTTCTCCAGTGTACCGTAGTCCGCCAGAATTTTGCCCGCTGTCTTCTCCCCGATCCCAGGGACACCGGGAATATTATCCGAAGCATCGCCCATAAGCGATTTCAAGTCAACGACCTGGGAAGGTGTAATGTGATACTGGGCAAGAACATCTTCAGCATGATAATTCAGCACCTCTGTCCGTCCCTGCTTCGTAAGCGGAATCCGGATCATGATCTTGTCCGTCGCAAGCTGAAGAAGGTCCCGGTCGCCCGACACCACGGAGACATCAAGGCCCTCACGCTCCATATGCGAAGCGATTGTGCCGAGAATATCATCTGCCTCCAGACCGGCCTTTTCTACCATTGTAATGCCCATAGCGGAAAGCACGTCCTTCAGAAGCGGCACCTGACTCCGCAGCTCCTCCGGCATCGGCTTCCGTGTCCCCTTGTAATCCGCGTAGATTTCATGCCGGAACGTCGGCGCGTGAACATCAAACGCCACAGCCAGATAATCCGGTTTCTCCTCTTCGATTATTTTGAAAAAAATCATCAGAAAGCCATATACGGCATTTGTATGGATTCCTTCCGAATTTGTAAGATCCGGCAGCGCGTAAAAAGCCCGGTGAATAATGCTGTGTCCATCAATCAGTACGATTTTACCATTCATTTTGCGATTCCTTTCACGGATCAGAATTTCTTTTACTATCATACACCAGGCGTGATTTTTTGAAAAGGTGGTATAATACAAGGTGAACATATTACTTCTTAAAATAAGAAAGGAAGAATCCGCCATGTCTGTTATTGCCGCAGCTGCTGTACCTCATCCACCGCTCATCGTACCGGAGGTCGGCCGTGGAGAGGAAAAGAAAATCCAGACAACGATTGATGCATACCGTGAAGTTATGCGTCGCGCCGCCGCGCTTAAGCCGGATACGATCGTCCTTACAAGTCCGCATTCCATCATGTACTCTGATTATTTTCATATTTCTCCCGGCATGAAGGCATTTGGCGACCTCAGCCAGTTCCGCGCACCAAAGGTCTGCATATCTCCCGATTATGATACGGCATTTGTAAAAGAGCTGTGCCGTGAGGCAGATCAGAAAAACATACCGGCCGGCACACTCGGCGAGCAGAGCAAGACCCTCGACCATGCCACAATCCTGCCGCTTCACTTTCTGAATGAATTTTATACCGATTACCGGCTTGTACGGATCGGTCTTTCCGGACTTTCGTCACTGACGCATTATCAGCTTGGACAGTGTATCGCAGAAACAGCCGAAAAGCTTGACCGGCGCGTTGTATTCATTGCCAGCGGCGATCTTTCCCACAAGCTGAAGGAAGACGGCCCATACGGCTTCGCGCCCCAGGGTCCGGAATTCGATAAGATGATTACAGAAGACTTTTCAACGGGAGACTTTCTGAAGATTCTGTCGATCGACCAGGAATTTGCCGATGCCGCCGCCGAATGCGGCCTCCGCTCATTTCAGATCATGGCAGGCGCCTTTGACGGCAGAAACGTTTCCCATGAGCTGCTTTCGTATGAGGGACCGTTCGGCGTCGGCTATGGGGTCGCATGGTTCGAAGCAAAAGAAGACAATCCGGAACGCTGCTTCGGCAGCATTTTAAAAGAAAACCATGAGAAGAAGCTGGCCGAAATCAAAGATGCCGAGGATCCATATGTAAAGCTCGCCAGATACAGTCTTGAAACATATGTCCGCACAGGGAAAAGAGCAAAACTCCCGGAGAATATCCCGGAGGAAATGATGAACCGGCGTGCCGGTGTATTCGTTTCCATCAAATTAAACGGACGTCTCCGCGGCTGCATCGGAACGATTGCCGCGACGACCGGCTCTGTGGCCGAAGAAATCCTGCAGAACGCGGTATCCGCCTGCTCAAAAGATCCACGATTCGATCCGGTGGAGGAAAACGAGCTTCATGACCTTGTATATGACGTCGATGTACTGGGACCGGCCGAATCTATTGATTCCGAAGACCAGCTCGATGTAAAGCGATACGGTGTCATCGTAGAAAACGGTCTGCGCCGCGGACTTCTGCTGCCCGATCTGGAAGGCGTCGATACTGTTGCCGAACAGATCACCATAGCACGGAAGAAAGCCGGAATCATGGCTGGAGAACCCGTCCGGCTGAAACGGTTTGAGGTGATCCGCCATGTCTGAAGAAAAAGTGACCTGTGAAATCTGCCCGCATCACTGCAGCCTGTCCGAAGGTCAGACCGGACTATGCCGGGCACGTACATCGCGCGGCGGTAAGGTAATCTGCTCAAATTACGGCAGGCTTACCTCCATCGCGCTTGACCCGATTGAAAAGAAACCGCTGGCCATGTTTCATCCGGGTAGCAGGATCCTGTCAGTCGGCAGCTACGGCTGCAATCTGCACTGTCCCTTCTGCCAGAATTTTGAGATATCCATGGCTGACAGCAAAATCCATACACAGACGGTGCCGCCGGAGCTTCTGACCGCGGAAGCCATTGAGCAGAAAAAAGCCGGCAGCATCGGTATTGCATTTACCTTTAACGAACCGCTGATCAGCTATGAATATGTCCGGGACTGTGCCGGACTCGCGAAAAGAGCCGGCCTTTATACTGTTCTGGTTACAAACGGGATGATCTGCGAAGAACCGCTCTTAAAGCTCCTGCCTCTGATCGATGCCATGAACATCGACCTGAAGGGTTATACACAGACTTTCTACAATAAGCTGGGCGGCAGTCTCGAAACGGTTAAAAATACAATCCGCTTAAGCGCACAGTCATGCCATGTAGAAGTTACCACACTGATTATACCGGGTGAAAACGACAGCGACGATGAGATGCGTGAAGAAACAGCCTTTCTCGCCTCCTGCCGTGAGGATATTCCGCTGCATATCTCCCGCTTCTTCCCGCGCTATCATATGACAGACCGGGATGCGACACCGGTTGATCTGGTATATCATCTTCGCGATACGGCATCGGAGAATTTAAAATATGTTTTTACCGGGAATTGCTGATCCGTGATATGTTTATACAGCTTATAAATTGTGTAAATATATCTATTTCAAAAGCGTATCCCCATATCCCTTGTAAAACCTTACTTTATAATTATATAATATGGGTAAGCGAGGGGATAAAACATGTACCTGAATCAACTAGACACATTTCTTTGCGTTGCGAAATGCAAGAGCTTTTCAAAAGCGGCTAAAATTCTTTTTCTGTCGCAGCCTACGATCAGTTCACACATAAAATCACTGGAATCTGAATTGAACGTACAGCTTTTTATCCGCTCCACAAAGGAAGTCGAGCTTTCCGAAGCAGGTGAAATTTTCTATCCCTGTGCATTAAAAATGCTTGCCACACGCGACATTGCTTTCTCGCAGCTTCAGAAATTCAATACAAAATCGAAACAGACACTTAAAATCGCAGCCTCTTCTGTTCCATCGCAGTATCTTCTCCCGCCTGCGCTTACGAAGGTAAAGGAATTATATCCTGAGGCAGTGTTTCGAATCGAACAGGTAGACAGTGAACAGGTAATTGAAAATGTCTCTAATTTCGAATCCTTCATCGGTATCGGAGGAATGAACACAGGCAATCCCAAATGCACTTTTAAACCATTTTTCGAAGACAACCTTGTGGTGATAACACCCAACAATTCATTCTACCAGTCACTCCATAAGCACTTTCCGCCGCGGCTCCTTTTGAAAGAGCCCTTTATCAACCGCGAAAGCGGCAGCGGAACACAGCAGACGATAGAAGCTTTTTTTGAACAGCATAATATCAGCAATTCATCGCTGAATATTACTGCCACTATGGAAACAACGGAAGAAATCAAGAAGGCAGTCGCCGCCGGACTTGGCATTTCAATCATAAGCGGTATCGCTGCTGAAGACTATCTTAAATTCGGATATCTGCTCAGCTTCGAATTTCCACTTCATTCTCCCAAAAGAGAGATGTATATGATCACCCATAAAGAATATGTGCTTTCCCCGCTTGCCGATGCCTTGTATAAGACAATGGTCAGAATGTATCATTTATAAGCATCAGACTGATGCCGCATGCCGCAAGAGCGTCTCTTGCAGCGTGTTCACAGTGATCACAGTTGCATATATAGACACGGTTTTCTTCCGGATGCAGCTCATAGAAAATAACCTCTGACTGATCCAGCGCATCCGTGATTATCTGATATTGTCCCGGATCATTTTCTGTCAGCCCCTGGAGGCTGAATACTCTGAATTTACTCATATATTTCTTCCGCACCGCCATTCTTTGCCTGAATAAATTTCATCAGGTCTCTGTCTTCATCAGTGAATACGCCTCCGACCAATGCGTCCTTCAGAACATCGGTAAGCTCATCGACATATTCATGATACGCCTCATCGGTGCGCTGACGCGGTCTTGGAAGATCAATGTGCACATCAGCTATGATCTTTCCGTGATCCCGCGACATAACCACGACTCTGTCGCTCAGATAGACCGACTCATCCACATCATGCGTTACCATAAGCACCGTTGTATTCTGGCCCTGCAGGATCTCTTCCAGCTGCCGCTGAAGAAGATGTCTCATCTGGAAATCAACCGCTCCGAGCGGCTCATCCATCAGCAGCACCTCAGGATTGCAGGCAAGCGCGCGAAGAAGTGCAACCCTCTGTTTCATTCCTCCTGATATTTCACGGATATAATAGTTCTTATATTCATTCAGCTGAGCCATTCCGAGAAGCCGGTCCAGCCGTTCCTCCCGTTCTTTCTTTCCAACACCCGATATTTTCATCGGATACTCGATGTTCTCTCCCACCTTCATCCACGGGAAGAGCGCATAATTCTGAAAGACAAACGCACGGTCCGGTCCCGGCTTTAATACTTCGTTTCCGTTTACCAGAATTTTTCCGCTGTCATGCTTCTGAAATCCTGCAATAATGGTAAGGGTTGTCGTCTTGCCGCATCCGGACGGGCCGAGAAGCGAAACAAACTCACCCTTTTCGACCTCAAAGGAAACATTCTGCAGGATTACCTTCCGTGGGTCATTTTTTTGTCTTCCTCTAAACGTTTTTGTTAAATTCTGTACCGATATTGACATATATCATTGCTCCTATTTTTAATTAATCATTCTGATTCAAAAGCAAAAAACGGGTGCCGGCCGTCTGCTGTACCGGATCTTCCGAAGCAGATAGCTCCTGTGCGGCTTTATTATAAGCAGTTAAAAATTTTTTAAATGCTTCTTTGTCTTCCATGTCTCTCCGGACTACCAGCACGTAAGAATCATAATTCGTATCAGAAAGTGCCTTATAATCACAGCTTTCCATATCACCTGCACGTATGACATCCATGATGGCCCCGTCAATCTGCTGATCTTCAAGACTGTAATTCAGTGCATGCGGAGAAAGCGCACAGTATTCAGAAATATCCGGCCATTTCTGTTTTGCCAGTGCTGTAAGCTGTTCCCTGCCCTTTATATAGCCGACCGACCGGATAGAATCTTGATTCTGTTCCTGATAAACAAGCACTTCTCCGTTCTGGACAGCTGTTCCGTATATTTCAAACTGATCGTCCTCATCTGTCAGGATTTCAGCAGCATCCGGACAGTAAAAACCCATATCAATTTCATCCGAGCGCAATGCCCATTGCGCAGAAGCATTTCAGCAGTCCTGAAAGGAATAACCTGCCGCTTCATCCGAAACATCAACACTTTCATAGGATTCTGTCAGATTCTGCAATGCTTTCTGCGCCAATGTTCCTGCGATATTGCTTCCGTAACCGATCCGGACTGCGGCATCCTTGTTCTGCTTTTCTTCTTTGGGCAGGAAAACCATGGACAGAATTCCGCACAGAATAATAAAGCTTAAAAACAGTACGATCTTTTTACCCACTTGTTCCTCTTCCTTAACAGCAGTCTTCCATTCCCTCACCGAATAAATCCTTCGGCTGTCCGTCAATCATACGGTAAATAGCATAGCCGGTATTGCCGTTCTTTGATCCGGAGATGATGAACTCCATCTCATCCTTTTCATCAATGTTCTTGAACTGGATTCCCTGATGCTCAATCGGACCCGGAATCGGTTCAGAGTAGCTGAACGTACCGTCCCCGTTATCGGTCATGACAACCGTTCTTGTGTCCTTGCCTTCTTTGTAAATCACAACAAGATCATCCAGTCCGTCATTCGTGACATCCGACTCACAGGCGAGCACCACATTCCTGTCAGGAAACGTCTTCTTAAACTCTTTTTTCAGCACGTTGCTGTCGGATACATTTTTAGCAAATTCAATTTTGCGCGTACCGTAGCTGGCCGGCCGGCGCTCCAGATAATTACGCAGTAAAAAAGCTCCCAGAACAAGCAGAAACAGAATCGCTATTTTCAATAAAGTCTTTCTTTTCTTCCGGTTCATGCTGTCTCCTTTGCCCGTGTCAGCGATACGATCCAGCGGTACAGCGATACACAGGCATAGCCGATCAGTATAAAACTGCAGAGATACTGTACCCATTCAGGCATGCTGATAATCATATGATTTGCAAGATTAATGCTTTTTTTCGTCTGATCATAATCCAGCACAGGTTTAAAACCGGGCAGAAGAATTCTGTTTGCCACATATCCCGCTATATTTGAAAGAATGACGACAAAAGAAAAATAAATCAGCATTGCCCGTTTTCCTATCGTCCTCGATATGGTAAGCAGTTCCGGAATATTCGTTCCGGCGCCTGCCATCAGAAAAGTAATTGCAATTCCGGGCGATGCTCCGCTTGCAACAAGTGCGGCAATAAACGGTATATGCCCGACCGCGCAGACATACATCAGCGCAGCTACGACCGTGATTCCAAGCAGCGATACGAATCCCGGATTTCCGAGATACTCCTGTATAAACGTCTGCGGTACGCTGTTGAAAATAAGTCCGGCGATCAGCATTCCCGAAACTGTATATTTGCTGATCGTTACGCTCAGATCCGTGAAAGACCATGTCATGCCAGTCTTCAGTTTTTCCCAGAATCCGGTCTTTGCACTTTCAAGCTGAATCGCTTCTGTATCTCCGTCCATATTAATGTGGAGTTCATCACCGGCCAGTCTGTTGCCGGCTATTCCTATAATCATAGGCGCCACAAACCCCGTTATCAGATATATTATGGCAATTCTTTTCCCGAGCATTCCAAAAGCAAGCAGAAGTGCAATCGGGTTGATAATCGGCGTACTCACCATAAAAGCCAGTGTCGGGCCAAGATAAACACCGCTGTAATACATGCTTATTGCAAGCGGTATAGTACCGCAGCTGCATATTGGTATAAACATTCCCGTTACCGTTGCATAAAAAACACCACTTATTTTCTTTGTACCGATAGCTGTCTTCTGAATATTCTCCGGCTTGAGAAATTCATGCAGACAGCCTGCGACAAAAAAACTGAAAATCATCCAGCCGGATGCCCCGTTCAGCATGCTCAAGGAAGAAACAAGCACCTGGCGGATAAAAGAGAAAAAATCTGTCACTTTAATGCCTCCTCAAATGCGGCACGAACAGCAGATTTAGATAGTTGCTTTACAACCTTCTTTTCATTGATAACTAAAATGCTTTTCGTTACAGCCCCATATTTTTTGATATAGTCAAAATCTTTTCCGGCTTTATAAATCCGGACGTTAACTCTGCCGGTATATTCTTTCCCCAGGATTTGAACCAAATCCGCATAAGATTCACATCAGGAACATGCGCTGATGTATTCGATGCACGGCTTTTCCATGGTCTCCCCTCCTGTCTGTCTGTTTGTTTTCAGATTATATGCATCAGTAATTATACCATTTCATATACATAAAAATCAGAACAGAACCGTCATATTAATATTTTTGATTAAACAAGCGGGCTTATTGAGTATCCCTATAAATGCTTGAGATGCCGTTTTTCCATGATATAATACGCACGGCTGGTTTTCTGAGTGCAACTAAGTAAGGAGGTGAAAAAATGTCCAAGGAAGATCAATATTTTGATCATATGACTCAGTCTACACAGGTGACAGACCGCAGTAAGCTCTATAAGCTTACAAAAGGGCACAATTACCACGCTGTTCTTGTACTGCTTTCATTTTGCTTTTTATGGTACTTTTTAGCACATAAAGTAAATAATCCATTTATATTTCCATATTTTGAAAACGTCATGAAGGCTGTCTATAATGCCCTGACTGATATGTATATTCTCAGGAATATTGGCATCACCATGCGGAGGGTCATGACCGGATGCTTTTACGCATTCATCATTGGTTATCCGCTTGGAATGATGATGGGTTACTCGAAGCGAATCCTACGTACCTTGTCGCCGTTCATAAATTCTCTCCGTCAGATACCGATCATGGCCTGGGTGCCGCTCGCAATTGTCTGGTTCGGAATAGGCGACGGCCCGACGGTATTTTTAATCGCATTCAGCGGCTTATTTACCATTATTCTGAATACTATTTCCGGTGTACATGATATTGACAGAGATTATTACAACGCAGCCCGCTCCATGGGCGCGAAGACACCGGCTGTCATAAAAGATGTCGTGTTGCCCGGTTCCATGCCGGGAGTAATTACCGGACTGCGGTTATCCATCGGTCTTGGCTGGATGTCCGTTATATGAGCGGAGTTCATAGCGACCAGTGCCGGGTTCGGCTACTGTATGGTACAGGCTCAGTCAAAAATGCAGACAGATAATGTAATTGCTTATATGATTATCGCCGGCTTCATTGGATTTTTGATTGATTCTATAATGCTTTTCATTGAGCGTCATCTGCTCCGCTGGAAAGCAGCCTGACATTGAAATGAACAGGATGGCTACCAGATCCTGTAAATGCCGGGTTATATTCATCTCCAGGTTCGAAAGGATCTTGAAATACTACAGCTTATAAGAAACATCTTAAGGAGGAATTTTAATGAAAAAGAGAGTAACTGCAGCGGTTCTGTGCGTGGCTCTAAGCATCAGCCTTCTGGCCGGATGCCGTGATTCCAGCAAGGAAACGAACATCAAGGATGTCAAAGAAACGGGCTTTGACGTAAATGATGAGGTTTCCAAATTCAAAATGGGCGATTTAAACGATACCGAAAAAAACTACACCATCCAGATGGGCTACTATAACTGCGATCATATGTGTGCCTCGCTGATCGGCAAATATGCCGGTATTTATGATGCTCTTGGACTGAATGTAAACATTACAAAGTCCGCCGAGACAATTAAAGCACTCTCAAGCGGTCAGATGGACGTCGGCTATATCGGTATTGAAGGAGCCATTCGTGCCGCAAACAACGGCGCGGCTTTTACAATGGCGGCAGCCAATCACCTGGGCGGTTCCCGTTATTTAGTCGCAAGCAATGATATTACAGATGCAAGCCAGCTTGTCGGGAAAAACATCGCAATCAGCACGGATGCCGACTATAATCCGGAATGGCTTACATGGTGCCAGAAGCTTGGAATCCCTTCCGACGTATCACAGTACAATGTAGTTGAGATGGGCCAGCAGGACGCAATGTTTGCTTTAAAGGCCGGCCAGATCAGCGCCTTCTCATGCTGCGATCCATATGCTTCTACCTCTATTTATCAAGGATTCGGCCATGTTCTGGCAACCGGCTGGGGCGCTGCCAACGTCAATGCCGAAACAAACCAGGACGACTGGGGACTGTGCTGCATTTACGCTATTTCAAACCAGTTCAAGGAATCCTGCCCGGAGCTTGCAAGACGCCTCGTCTTCGCACATGAGCTGGCCATCAAATATATCTATACGCATCCTTACAACGCTGCCATGATGTTTGCAGAAGGATTCGATGTTGATCCTGCGGTAGGCCTTCGTACCATTTACATGAAAACAGTAGCCGAAGGAAGAACATTAACCTGGCATTTCTCGCAGTCCAATATTGAAAGTGACCACAAATATTATACACAGTTTCCTGAAATTCCAGAAAGTGAAATACCAAGTCTTGACAATTATGAAACCTTCGTTTCCACTGATCTGGGAGAAAGCGCAGGACTCGAAGATTTCCAGGCATTTATCAGCGACAGCGTCGATTCCAGCTTCCCGATCGGCATGAGCATGAGTGACTGGTATGCGAAAGCAAAAGAAGTCGATAGTATATCCGATTCCGATGCACCTGATATCTCAGTATTCGTAAAAGAAGATGAAAGCCAGGCTTCCGCAAGATAAATTCAGAAATTGATTCAATAAAAAAAGTGTGCTGCGCATATGAAAATTTCAATCATAGCGCAGCACACTTTTTACTTATTTATCGATTCCAAAGGTGGCTTCCGCTACCTCCAGCAGCTTGTCTGTCGGTACCTTGACAGCGTCCCCCTCTAATTCATTTTCACTTACAAACTCATCGAATTCTGCCGAACTGCAGAAAAAGTTCATGACGTTTCAGCAGGAGCCCGCCCAGTTTGCGAATTCTCCAAGCGAAAACGTCAGAGCATGCAGATTCTTTGGAGATACGTACGTCATTTTTTTATTTTCAATCTTAACACATACAGGTTCACCGCACTGCGAGCATTCCGAATGGATTTCCACATCCTGCTGAAACGTAAATGCCGACCCAAGTGCATCGATCGCACACATCGCACAGTAGCTTCTTCCATCCGCCAGTGTTACATGATGCTTCGTCGGCATCGCGGATACCGGATATGAAAAATTAACATTGCCTTCCTCATCCGTTACAATCCCGTCCCGCACTTTCAGTGCGTCAATGCAGTCCCAGTAGCATTCCTCAGTAATACCGCACTTTTTCATTACATCCAGCTTCTTGCCTTCCAATGAGAAAGGCTGTTCCGTATCAATTATTTCATTCATGATACAGAAACGCACCTGATTCTGAACAGCGTTGAATTTATTATAAATATTCTGTTCCATAACAGCCTGATATTTACTCATAACAATATCCTTTCACAGCATCTGGTTTCTTTTACGAAGCCCATTATAACATTGCCGTTTATATGGCTGTTATTAAGAATCCCTATTCCCATATTAAGCTTTATAATATTTAGAACCTGAAAATGTCAGCACATAAATAATAAAGAATGCGAAGCGAAACAATGCCTGATATAGCTGCTGACTTAGATTCCATCGCGGTGTCATAAGGTGTTCTGTCCAGACGGACACACCGTTCTTTTTCAAAATCCGGGCAGGTCTGGTTACAGGTAGGACAGGTGTTTTTGGTTCCCGGGAATATATTTACTCATAATTGATCTCCTTCTACTGCTGTCAGAAGGAGCTTTAAGCGTATCATTTATGTATGAAAGAGTAAACCTTGACTGTGCTGAGGTAAATGCTACCGTTGTATAAGAATGTGGAATTAAAGATTTCATTTCAGGATACAATAATATTACAGATAATAGGTTGAATAAATCCTATTATACGTGGTATACTTTAGATGAAAAAAGCAACTCGTATATGACAGGGAGGTGTTCATATGACTATAGATACCAATACAATGATTTCCATTACGGAAGCGAATCAGAATTTCTCAAAGGTGGCCAGGCTCGTTGATGAAAAAGGATCTGCAGTAATATTAAAAAATAATATGCCCAGATATCTTGTGATTGATTTCAACAAAGCAGATAAGGATGTGCTTGCTGTTTCGAAAAAGCTGTTGGAACAGAACAAAGAGGCATACGAGGTACTGGCTAAATGATAAAGCTGAGCAAAGAGCAGGTTCTGATGCTTCATACTCAGCTAATCAGACAAAGTGGCGGAAGTGATGGAATTCGGGATGTTAATTTATTAGAGTCAGCATTAGATACCCTTTCAGTCTTTTGGCGGAGAAGAACTCTATCCAACGATTCAGGCAAAAGCAGCGAGGCTGGGATATGGATTAATTAAGAACCATTCGATGATCGATGGAAACAAGCGAATAGGAGCACATGCATTGCTTGTATTTCTTGCATTGAATGGTATTGAACTTAAATATACGCAGAAAGAACTTTATGAAATTATTCTGGCTGTTGCAG
>Ga0163159_1002546_pt1 | contig 14784 bp, 11 predicted proteins | sample BioMet9_FD_108702 | JGI IMG/M metagenome (GOLD analysis project Ga0163159, IMG submission 108702) | Microbial communities from bioreactor (seeded with sewage sludge) at Lawrence Berkeley National Lab, California, USA - Biofuel... | ecosystem: Engineered > Bioreactor > Anaerobic > Unclassified ... | reverse complement strand
GGAAAGTTCGCGGACATCACGTTCCACATACGTGGACAGATAAGAAGAATAAAAGAGTCCGCGCTCTTTGCCTGTCCGGCCAGTCAATCCTGGCATACAGCCTTTCCAGAGACGTTCAAAAAGCTCCGGCGTGTCAAGCGGCTGGATTTTCCTGCTTTGCTCAGACAGTATATTAAAATCCGTGGTGAAGGGCAGCGCTTCGGTGCCTGTAATTTCCCGCTGTGACAGAGGGGACATATGGAGCAGCGCCGCACGGCCGGCAAGTGACTCCTGCACACCTTGCATCAGGCGGAAAAGCTGTGAACCGGTAAGCCAGAAATCGCCCGGTTTCATATGCTCATCTGCGTAAATTTTGATATATGTAAAAAGCTCCGGAGCGTATTGCACCTCATCGATCAGGACAGGCGGTTTATGGATCTGCAGGAACATTTTAGGATCCGTTTTGGCCAGTTCACGCAGATTTAAATCATCGAGGGATACGTATTCGCGGTTCCGGTTTTCACGTCTTGAAAGTTCTTTGAGCATCGTTGTTTTGCCGGCCTGCCTCGGGCCGGTGAGCAGCAGAACGGGCCATGATCTGCTGATTTCCTTTACCTGCTCTTCCAGGTGCCTTGTGATATATTTCATGAGATACCTCATTTCTATTTATTAATCCATCCTTTTTATTAGCACTTATATTATAGTATCCGGACAGGAATAATGCAACTAAAAATACGGCAGATATTATAAAATATATAATATCTGCCGAAAAAAATATCTGTATTACACATGGGAATTATATGGTAATGGAACAAGACAATTCCTGTCAGTTCGTGTTTCATAATAATACTATTACAATAATCAATTTTAAAAAAAGTACATTCAATAGTATACTGATGTGCGTATGAACATGAGATAGCAGGCACAAGGTGGATATATGAAAAGCAAGTATTTTATGAAACGTATTGTAATCGCGGTCCCGACTTTTTTCGGCATTACGATTCTTGTATATTTTCTGGCATCTCTTGCGCCCGGAAGTCCCCTTGACGCTTTTATGAAGGATCCGAGGATTACGGCGGATGAGCTTGCCAGACTGAAAATTTCTCTTGGTCTGGATAAACCTGTATACGTTCAGTACTGGAATTGGCTGCGCAATCTGCTTCACGGGAATCTGGGCTATTCCTTTTCGGGTCAGCGGCCGGTCTTCAATATAATAAAAGAGCGGATCGGAGCGACTGCCCTGCTGGCAGCCAGCTCGATCGTGCTGTCGCTGGTTATTTCCGTTCCTCTCGGGGTCCTGGCCGCGTCTAAGCCAAAATCAAAACGGGATTACGGAAGCAGTATCCTTTCGATGCTGATGATGGCTACGCCGAATTTTTTTATCGGACTGATTTTGATTTATTTTGTCTCGGTTAAGATGAAACTGCTGCCGTCCAGCGGCATGTACGACGCAAACGGCACGAAAAATGTCTTCATGCTGCTTCGGCATATGATTCTGCCGTGTCTTGTCCTATCCTTTCAGCAGATCGGGAACTGGGTCCGCCATATGCGAAGCGGGTTACTGGAGGTACTGACAGAGGACTATATCAGAACGGCCCGTGCAAAAGGACTCAGCAAATGGAAGGTAATCTGGAAGCATGGATTTAAAAATGCGTTTATTCCGGTGCTTACGGTTATCGGAATGTCGGTGCCGACATTGATCGGCGGTGCTGTCGTGACAGAGCAGCTTTTCGGCTGGCAGGGGCTTGGGTCGCTGATGATTTCAGCGATAAACGCCCGGGACTATCCTGTCATCATGGGAACGACGGTAGTGATTTCAGTAATCATATTACTGGTGAATATTCTGACGGATATCGCGTATGGATGCCTTGATCCCAGAATTACATATAAATAGCGGAGCATTTATGGAAAAAGAAGTAAGAAGCTCTTATTTTAAAGAGTCCTTTGCAAGACTGAAAACACATAAGCTTGCCATGGCAGGACTGATTGTTTTATCTGCAGAAATCCTCATTGTTGTTTTCTTGCCGTTTATACTGCCGCTGGATCCGTACAGTACGGACATGGGAGCCTTTTCCTCAGGCATCGGTGTCGGCGGTCATATTCTGGGAACCGATACGATCGGACGCGATATTTTTTCAAGACTGGTATTCGGCGGGCGGGTTTCATTGTTTGTCGGCTTTTTTTCTACGGCTGTCAGTCTTCTGATCGGTGTTCCGCTTGGTCTTATCGCGGGGTTTGTGCGTGGCGCAGCAGAAGCAGTGATCATGCAGATTACGGATATTTTTATGTCTTTTCCGGCGATAATTCTGATTATGGTTGCGGTCGCGATTGTAGGACCGTCTGTCTGGTCGGTATCGATTATCATCGGACTGCTCGGCTGGACGCAGTTTGCGCGGATCGTGTATTCGAAGGTTCTGTCCGTGTCACAGATGGACTATATCGAAAGTGCAAAGGCAATCGGAACAGGCAGACTGTCGATCATCATGAAGTATATCCTCCCGAATTCGGCGGCTCCGATTCTGATAACGTCGACATACAGCATTGCAAATGCCATACTGACGGAATCGGCCATGAGCTTTCTGGGAATGGGCGTGCAGCCGCCGGCGGCAAGCTGGGGAAATATGGTATACGAGGCACAGTCAATTGCCATTCTGTCTACAAAGCCGTGGATCTGGGTGCCGGCCGGGATGGCTATTGTCATTGCAGTATTAAGCATTAATTTTCTGGGTGATGGAATGCGTGATGCATTAGACCCGAAAGTTAATATATAAAAAAACAGGAGGGATAGAATGAAAAAAGCAATAACAAAATTGTTGGCAATGGGACTTTCTGCGGCGATGCTCTGCACCGCCTGCGGCGGTTCAGCTGCCGAAAAAAGCAGCAGCACTGCTTCGGAAAGTCAGGACAAAACGGTAACGGTGGCGATGCCGAGCGCATGGGGTGACTTGTTCCCGATGGGAGAGGCTAGCTACTATGACAACATTATTTTCAATCAGGTATATGATCCGCTGGTACTGCAGAACGGAGACGGCTCTTTTACAGGTATGCTTGCGGATTCCTGGAAGATGAACGATAAGTCGGATGAAATAACGTTTGAATTGAATAAGGACGCAAAATGGCAGGACGGAGAAGATTTTACCGCTGCGGATGTTGTGGCTTCGATGCAGATGTATTCAGATCCGGATGTTACCGCGGCCAGCAGATACAGACTGGAGTACATTGACGGCTGTGATGATTCCGGTGTGGAAACCGGTGACAACACAATCGCAGTAAAGGCAAATGGCGACGATGAAGTTGTTATTAAGCTGAAGCAGCCTACCTATGTTGATACGGTCCTTGCGGACCTTGCCAATGTCTGTATCGTAGCACAGCATAAAATCAAAGATCTGACGGCAGAGCAGATTAACAGTGCGGAAACATGGGCGAAACCGATGGGTACCGGCGCGTTTGTCTATTCTGATGCAGTTGATGGAGAAAGAATGGAGTTCACGGCGAACAAGAGTTACTATAAGGGAACTCCGGATATTGACAAGCTGGTCGTACGTGTTGTGGAATCCGACAATATGCTGTCAGGACTTATGAACGGAGAAATCGATACGGTTCTGTACGGCGGTATTCCGCTTGACGACTGGTCCATGGCAAAGCAGCAGAGCAATCTTACGTGCCAGTCACTTCCGAGTACGAATTATCAGATGCTGATCATTAACAGCTCGAAGTCTTATATGACGCAGGAAGTACGACAGGCCATTAACATGGCGATCGACAGGGATGCACTTGTAAATAATCTTCTTCAGGGCGAAGGAGAGACGATCTCTACGCCGATCAGTTCATTAAGCTCCTATTACGACAAAGACGCGAAAATCGAATATAATCCGGACAAGGCAAAAACAATGCTGGAAGAAGCCGGATTCCCGTTTGACCTGACCCTGACGTTCTCAGTTCCGACAGGAAACAACGTACGTATCAAAGCGGCAACGATGATAGCGGAGAATTTAAAGGCTGTGGGGATCCAGACTGAAATTCAGCAGGCGGATTTTTCAACCGTTATGAGCACGCTGAAGAGCGGGACGGAGGATCTTGGCATTGTCGGATCAGGCGGAACAATGAATCCGGCCGAAAGCCTTGAAATGCTGACCGGTACCTTTAACTTAAGCAAGCTTCCGGATGACAATGAACCGGCTCAGATTCTGAAAAAAGCAAATTCGGCGCTTACCGATCAGGAACGTCAGCCGTTGTTTAAACAATTCCAGGAAAAGATGATTGAAGTTGACCCGTATGCGTATCTGTTTACAACAAACAGTCTTGTTGCGTACAACAACCGGCTCGGCAATGTCAAGCCGGAAAACTTCGGTACGTTTAACTGGCAGATTTACAGCTGGACTGTAAAATAGTGTATAAGAATAAGGAACCGGATGAAACCATTACTTTCCGTAACGAATTTATCGGTACAGTTTAAAAATAAAAACAAAATGCTTACAGCAGTTGACAGACTCAGCTTTGACGTTCAGAAAGGTGAGATTCTGGGGATTGTGGGTGAATCCGGCTGTGGAAAGAGCGCAGCGGCACTCGCAATTGTACGTCTCCTTCCGGAAAGTGCAAGAATTTCCGGAGGGGAGGTCCTGCTGGACGGCAGGAATATTTCCGGTATTTCGGAAAAAGAGATGTGTGAAATACGCGGAAATGAAATCGCAATGATTTTTCAGGATCCTATGACGGCGCTGAATCCTACCATGATCATCGGGAAACAGATGATCGAGCCGTTTATGATTCATCAGAAAATGAGCCGGGAAGAAGCATGGGAATCAGCTGTTAAAATGCTGAAGGAAACAGGAATCGCCGCACCTGAAAAAAGAATGCTGGAATATCCTCATCAAATGTCGGGCGGCATGCTTCAGCGCATCGTGATTGCCATGGCATTATCGTGCCGTCCCAGGCTTTTGATCGCGGACGAACCTACGACTGCTCTTGATGTTACAATTCAGGCGCAGATTCTCGACCTGATGTGTAAGCTGAGGGAAGAGTTTGGAACATCGATCATTCTGATCACGCACGATATGGGAGTAGTGGCTGAAACAGCGGATTCTGTAATGGTTCTGTATGCCGGACAAAATGTGGAATACAGTGATGTAAAAACTGTTTTTAAACATCCGAAGCATCCGTATACGAAAGCCCTTAACCGTTCCATACCGAATATTCATAAACCGATAAAAAAGCTGGCGGTTATACCCGGCATGGTGCCGATGCTGGATGAAATGCCGGATGGCTGCCGCTTTGCGCCAAGATGCGAATATGCTGCAGCGGTATGCAGAACGAAATCGCCGGAAATGTACCGTACAGAAGATGGTGAAGCGCGGTGTTTCCTGTACAAAATGGAAAACAAGCATGATGAGTGAAGATATAATCATCCGGACCGATGGATTAATGACCTGGTTTACGGAAAAAAATAATATTTTTACCGGACAGGCATCAGTGGTAAAAGCAGTGGATGATGTCAGTCTTAAGATCCGGGAAGGGGAATCCCTGGGACTGGTCGGTGAATCCGGATGCGGAAAATCGACACTCGGACGCACGATCCTGAATCTGATCCCTGCCACAGAGGGAAAAGTTTTCTACCGGGATGAAAACCTGCTGGAAATTTCGAATAAAAAGATGCATGAGATGAGAAGAAAGCTGCAGCTGATCTTTCAGGATCCGTACAGCTCGCTGAATCCGCGCATGACGATCCGGGAATCCATTGAAGCGCCGCTTAAGGTATATCATGTAAATAAGCGTATCATGAAAGACAAGGTATCTTCCATGATGCAGGATGTCGGACTGAATGAAAAGTACCTGGACCGGTTTCCTCACGAGTTTTCCGGTGGCCAGCGTCAGAGAATCATGATCGCGCGGGCGCTGATTCTGGAACCGGAATTTGTGGTGTGCGATGAGCCTGTTTCTGCACTAGATGTTTCGGTACGCGCCCAGGTATTGAATCTGATGCGGGATCTGCAGATTCGTAAAAACCTTACATATTTATTCATTTCACATGATTTAAGCGTAGTACAATATATCAGTGACCGGGTCGCGGTAATGTATCTTGGAGAAATTATCGAGCTGGCGGAAACGGAAGAAATATTCCGGAATCCGCTTCATCCGTATACAGAAGCCCTGATTTCAGCGATTCCTGTTCCTGACGTGGATTCTGGAAGATCACGCATTCATCTTCAGGGTGATGTGCCGGATGTATATAATATGCCTGCCGGCTGCAAGTTTCATACGCGGTGTCCATACTGCATAGAACGGTGCAGGTCGGAGAAACCACTGCTGCGGGAAATATCGGACGGGCATTTTGCTGCCTGTCATAAATGTGACCAGGCAGCCGGAACAACTGCTGTCCTATGAGATCCAGCCTCTTACCGGGGCTGGATTTTCCATATATCCCTGTTATATTCTTTTACAGTCCGGTCCGAGGAGAAAAATCCCGCGTTCGCGATGTTGTACAGCATCTTCACTGCCCAGGCTTCTTCCGAGCGCGTATCGGCCAGCGCGTCTGCTTTCGCGTCACAGTATTCTTCAAAATCAGGAAATGTCATGAAATAATCTTTCCGGAGCAGCTCCCGGTGCAGCCGGTCAAGTGACTTCCGGTCGCCGGCTTTCCGCATGGCCGGACTTGTCAGAAAATCAACCGAGGAGGCAATTTTATCATCCTGTTCGTACCAGTCGGAGGCCTTGTAGTCTTTCATGAGGTAATGGCGGATCACGTCATCGCTTCGCTCACCGAACGTATAGATATTGTCGTTCCCGACGAACCGGGCGATCTCTACATTTGCACCGTCCATTGTGCCGATCGTCACGGCTCCGTTCAGCATGAGCTTCATGTTGCTTGTGCCGCTGGCTTCCTTCGAGGCAAGACTGATCTGCTCCGAGATGTCGCAGGCAGGAATCATTTTCTCCGCTGCTGTTACATTATAATTTTCAATCATGACGATCCGGAGCCACTTGCTGACATCAGGGTCCTTGTTGACGATCTCCTGCATGCAGAGAATCGCGTGGATGATGTCCTTTGCGATTGTATAAGCCGGCGCGGCTTTTGCTCCGAAGAAAGCGGTTACCGGTACAGCCGGTACTTTTCCTGCTTTGATTTCCAGGTATTCCCGTATCAGCCACAGAAGATTCAGCTGCTGACGTTTATATTCGTGCAGCCGTTTCGCCTGCATGTCGAAAACAGAGGAAACGTCGACATCGATATGCTCTTTTGCCCGCACCCACGCGGCAAGGGCTTTTTTATTTTCGGCTTTTACCGCGCGCAGGCTGCTTAAAAAGGCGGGATCATTTTTATAGTCGAGCAGCCGTGAAAGCTTCTCCGCGTCGGTTTTCCATCCGTCTCCGATCGCGTCCGTGATCAGGGATGTCAGGGACGGATTGCACGAAATCAGCCACCTTCGGAATGAAACGCCGTTCGTTTTATTGTTGAACCGCTCCGGATACAGCTGGTAAAAGCTGTGGAGCTCGCTTTTTTCCAGAATTTCGGTATGAAGTGCGGCAACCCCGTTCACGGAATGGGAGTAGTGGATATCGATGTGTGCCATGTGGATGCTGCCGTTCCTGTCGATGATGCGGACGGATGGATCGTCGTATGCGTCCCGCACGCGCCGGTCGAGCATTTCGATGACGGGAATAAGCTGCGGAACAGCCGTTTCGATGAACGTGCGAGGCCACGTTTCGAGGGCTTCTGCGAGGATTGTATGATTTGTATAGGCACAGACGGATGTAACGATGGAAACGGCTTCGTCTTCCGTGATGCCGCGTTCCATCAGAAGGCGGATGAGCTCCGGCACGATCATGGTCGGGTGTGTGTCATTGATCTGAATGGCCGCATAGTCGGCGAGGTCATGGAGACTGCTGCCGCGTTCCATGCATTCGTCAAGGATCAGCTGCGCCGCGCTGCTGACCATGAAGTATTCCTGGTAGACACGCAGAAGTCTGCCGTCATCATCGCTGTCGTCAGGGTACAGGAAGAGCGTCAGATTCCGGGCTATATCGGTTTTGTCGAAGCGGATTCCGTCTTTGATAAGCTGTTCATCGACCGTGTCAGCGTCGAAAAGACGCAGGACATTGCTTTTGCTGCCGTATCCGGTAATTCCGATTTCATACATCGTCGAAGTGACGGAAAAACCGCCGAAATCAACCGTATAATGTCTGTCACAGCGCTTCATCCAGCTTTCTTTTCCCCAGGAAAGCCATGTGTTCGGTATTTCATACTGCTTCCGGTCAGCGAAAACCTGCTTAAAAAGACCACAGTGGTAAGCGAGTCCGATCCCTTCCGCGGGAATGCCGACGGTCGCGCAGCTGTCCAGAAAGCAGGAAGCCAGCCGGCCGAGGCCGCCGTTTCCGAGAGAAGGCTCATCCTCCAGCTCTTCCAGCCCGGCCAGTGATTTTCCGGCGTCGCTCAGCTCTTTTTGAACTGAGTCGTACAGCCCGAGATTGATCAGGTTATTGCTCAGCAGCCTGCCGATCAGAAATTCCGCGGAAATATAGTACAGCTTCTTTTTTCCCTCGTGGCACGAGCGCGCAGACGCTGCCTCCCGGACCATCGTAAGAGCAGCGTTGTACAGCTCCAGTCCGGTACATTTGGACAGCGGTTTTTCCAGATACGATTGAAGACGGTATGATTTCATAAAAATCCCTCCAGAATTTGTTCGGATATAAGCTCCTTATAAAAGACACTATACTATTTTTACATCCAAATATCTTGCAGTATAAACGCATGATATTGTACAATACTATTATACAATAATACAGCAGAAGCAGTCCGGAGGTGTTTCCATGGATCTTGAAAATTATGCGCAGTACAGGGAAACAAAGGTACATGAACAGCCGGGGTTTTCGTACAATACGTATCTGTGTACGATTCCGGATGATTTTGAAAAGGTTTCCCTTCACTGGCACGATCAGTTTGAACTGATTTATATCAAGAAGGGAACGGGACTTATTTCGGTTGATTTAACATCGTATGAAGCCGGTGCCGGAACCATCGCGGTCGTGCTGCCCGGACAGCTGCACGCGATCGGGCAGGCGGGTGACAGCAGGATGGAGTATGAGAATATTATCTTTTCCTTGTCGATGCTGGAGTCGCAGGAGGCTGACTGGTGCCGGCAGGCGTTTTTCGAACCGCTGAAGGCGGGCAGACTTCGCTTCCCTGTTATTTTGAAGCCGGGCACGTCACTCCATGAACGGGCGTCGGCCTGCATTGATGCAGCCGATGCAGCCTGCGAAAAGAAAAAAACCGGCTATCCGCTCGCGGTCAAAGGCGAAGTGCTGGTTTTCTTTTCCGTTCTGTACGAGTACCGGGTTTCGGACGATGCGGTGTCGGACACGTGTGACTCGGACAGGATAAAGAGGATTCTGTCATGGGTGCGCGGGCATTACGGGGAAAAGCTGTCTGTCACGGAAGCAGCCGCGGCCGCGGGATACAGCGCTTCGTACTTTATGCGATTCTTTAAAGAAAATACGGGACAGACCTTCTGCGAATACCTGATTGACTACCGTCTGGCGGCCGCGGCGCGGCTCCTGCATGAAACAGATGAAACCATCGCGGCGGTCGCGATGGAATGCGGGTTTGAGAATATCTCATATTTCTGCCGGTCGTTTAAGAAGAAATACGGGATGACACCGCGAGGTATGAGAAAACCTGCATGCGAAAGCAGACGATAAACGGAATGATTTTTATATGTTTTTGGTGAAGTCTATTGACAAAGCTATATTTATCTGGTATATTGTGTAGCGTGCTACAGAATAAGAGAGAGGGAGCCAAAATGGAGGCGGACGATTTCGGATATTTAATCAAGAGTATCAACGACAAGATCAAGGTCAGGGCCGATGCGGATTTGAAGAGCCACGATCTTACATTCGCGCAGTGCCGTGTTCTGGGCTTCCTTCATGAAAACGGAGGACAGGCTACGCAGAAGGAGATCGAAGTAAATCTTGAGGTTTCCCATCCTACGGTTGTCGGAGTCGTGTCCCGCATTGAACAGAACGGATATGTTGAAAGCTGGTTTGATCCTCAGGACAGGCGTAATAAGATTGTACGGCTGACAGATAAGGCAGACAGTATCGGAGACGAAATGGCTTCCATCATCGCAAAGCAGGAAAGGGAGCTGATGAAGGGTCTCTCCGGATCCGAAGTGAAGGAACTGAAGCGTATGCTGACGATCATTTATAAAACAATCATGTAAATACATTAAAACAGCTGCAGAAGGAAACCGGGAAAACCGGTTTTCTTTTCACCAAATATGTAGCACGCTACACAAATGACAGAAAGGAAGTAGAACTATGATTAATACGATTATAAAAAGCCTGAGAGAATACAGGAAGGTTTCTTGGCTGACCGTGATGCTCTCGGTTTTAGAGGTTGTTTTCGAGATTATCATTCCGCTCTGCATGTCGGATCTGATTGACTTTGGTATTGAAACATCCTCTCTGGAGCATGTCTTTCAATACGGCGCCGCGCTTCTGATTTTCGCGGCCATGGAGCTGGCGACGGGCATCCTGTCGGCAAAGACGGCCGCGAAGGCTTCCGCCGGGTTTGCGGCGAATCTCCGTCAGGATATGTATGACAACGTACAGACCTTTTCCTTTTCCAATATCGATAAGTTTTCAACCTCATCCATCGTCACACGTCTGACCACGGACGTGACAAATGTGCAGAACGCGTACCAGATGGTGATCCGCATGGCAATCAGAGGACCCGTCATGATGCTCTTTTCCGTCATCGTGTCTTTTACGATCAGCAGGAGCATTTCACTTGTTTTCCTGGCGGCGATTCCGATCCTTGGTGTTCTGCTGTACCTTATCATCTGCAGGGCACATCCGATTTTCAAGCGGGTTTTCCGGACGTATGATGATCTGAACAACGTGGTCCAGGAGGATGTAAAAGGAATACGGGTCGTAAAATCCTTTAACAGAGAGGATTATGAAACTAAGAAATTCAACGGTATTTCCGGGAAAATCTACACGGATTTTTCGAAGGGTGAGCGTCTGATCGCACTCAACTCCCCGCTGATGCAGCTTTGCATGTATACCTGCATGATCTTTATTTCCTGGCTCGGTGCGAAGGCAATCGTCGCGAGCGGCAACAACGCGGCACTCGGGCTTACAACCGGCGAGCTGACGGCCCTGATCACATACGCGATTCAGATTCTGACGAGTCTCATGATGCTGTCGATGGTGTTCGCGATGATTACGATCGCCAGCTCTTCGGCTCAGAGAATCGCGGAGATGCTTCAGGAAAAAGCAGACATTACCGGCAAGGAGAACCCTGTTACGGAAGTGCGGGACGGTGAGATCGATTTTCAGAACGTCCGGTTCGTCTACGCGTCCAAGGCTGACAAAAACGTTCTGACGGATATTAATCTTCATATTGCTTCCGGAGAGACGATTGCGGTCATCGGCGGGACCGGTTCATCGAAAACCTCTCTGGTACAGCTGATCCCGCGTCTGTATGACGTTACGGAGGGCTCTGTTTCAGTCGGAGGCGTCGATGTACGGGATTACGATCTTGAAACGCTTCGAGGCGCTGTTTCGATGGTGCTGCAGAAGAACGAGCTTTTCTCGGGGACGATCCGGGACAATCTTCGCTGGGGCAATGAGGACGCGTCAGACGAGGAAATCAAGGAAGCGTGTCATCTTGCCTGCGCGGATGAATTTATCGACAGTATGCCGGACGGATATGATACACATATCGAGCAGGGCGGCACGAATGTTTCCGGCGGGCAGAAGCAGCGGCTCTGTATAGCCAGGGCACTGCTCAAGAAACCGAAGGTTCTGATTCTCGATGATTCGACGAGCGCCGTCGACACGAGGACGGACGCATTGATACGGAAGGCACTTGCCTCTTATATTCCGGAAACCACGAAAATCATCATCGCGCAGCGCATCAGCTCTGTGAAAGACGCGGACAGGATTGTCGTACTTGACGACGGCAGGATATCCGATGTCGGAACGCATGAGGAACTGATCCGGACATCGGATATCTATCGGGAAGTATATGAATCCCAGCAGAAAGGAGATGAGGATCATGAATAAACGCAGTGATAAATTTGATCCGAAAACACTTCGCCGTCTTTTCTCCTGCATGAAGGAATATCGTTCAACGCTTGTTATCGTTGTTATTTGCATTATTTTAAGCGCGGTCGCGAGCGCGGCGTCTTCTCTTTTTCTGCAGACGTTGATCGATGATTATATTACGCCGCTATTAGGAACGGAAAATCCGGTCTTTACAGGACTGATCCGCGTGCTCTGCATCATGGCGGTAATTTACCTTGTCGGTGCGTTTTCAACGTGGATATACAGCAGGCTGATGGTAACCATCGCGCAGGGTACACTGAAGAAGATCCGGGATGAGATGTTTGAAAAAATGCAGAAGCTGCCGGTCCGGTATTTTGATTCTCATACGCACGGTGATATCATGAGTCTTTATACGAACGATACGGATACGCTCCGGCAGATGATCGCGCAGTCCATGGCACAGCTGATTTCCTCAGCGTGCACCATTATCGCGGTGTTCTTCTGTATGCTGTACCTAAGTATCTGGCTGACACTGATCGTTGTCGCGGCACTCTTTTTTATCATGCAGGCGGTAAAGCGGGTAGCGGGAAAAAGCGCGGGCTGGTTCGTGAAGCAGCAGCAGACGCTTGGTGACCTTGACGGCTACGTGGAAGAAATGGTAAACGGACAGAAGGTTATCAAAGTATTCTGTCATGAGGAGAAGACGAAAGCGGAATTTCGTGAAAAAAACAAGGCGTGGGAAGAGAGCGCCGCGCTGGCCAACGGCGGTGCCAACACGATGATGCCGATGATGAACGCGCTCGGTTATATTCAGTACATTATCATCGCGATCGTCGGCGCGTATATGGCGATCGCGGGAACGCCGAATCTGGGTCTGACCGGAACCGGCGCGATGACACTGGGAACCGTCGTTTCGTTTCTGACTCTGTCCCGCAGCTTTACGAACCCGCTTTCACAGATTTCCAATCAGTTTAACTCCATTGTCACCGCGCTGGCGGGCGCCGCGCGAATCTTTGCCTTTATGGATGAAGAGCCGGAGACGGACGACGGATATGTTACACTCGTCAACGCAAAGGAAGAGAGCGGCGGGATCGTCGAAACCCCGGAACATACCGGCATGTGGGCGTGGAAGCATCCTCACGGAGACGGAACATTAACATATACGAAGCTTACCGGCCGTGTTGTCCTGGACCATGTGGATTTTTCCTATGTGGAAGGGAAGCCGGTTCTGCATGACATCACGCTTTACGCGGAACCGGGACAGAAAATCGCTTTTGTCGGAGCGACCGGCGCCGGCAAGACGACGATAACAAATCTGATCAATCGATTCTATGATATCGACGACGGGAAGATCCGCTATGACGGGATCAATGTAAATAAAATCAAGAAAAAGGATCTGCGCCATTCGCTCGGAATTGTACTGCAGGATGTCAATCTTTTTACGGGAACGGTCATGGAAAATCTGCGGTACGGCAACTCGGACGCCACCGATGAGCAATGCATCGAAGCCGCGAAGCTGGCAAACGCGGACAGCTTCATAAGCAGGCTCCCGGATGGATACGAAACGGTTCTGAAGGGCGACGGAAGCGGGCTTTCACAGGGCCAGCGGCAGCTGATTTCCATCGCGCGCGCCGCGGTTTCGGATCCGCCGGTCATGATTCTGGATGAGGCAACATCTTCGATCGATACGAGAACAGAAGCACTTGTACAGGACGGAATGGACAAGTTAATGAAGGGCCGCACGGTTTTCGTGATTGCGCACAGGCTGTCAACGGTGCAGAATTCCGATGTGATCATGGTGCTGGATCACGGGAAGATTATAGAACGCGGCAGCCATGATAAGCTGATCGCGGAAAAAGGTACGTACTACGATCTTTATACAGGTGCCTCAGAACTGGAATAGAAAGAACGTAAATTACGTATTTATAAAATTTAAATATTTAAAAATATTGCCGAATGATGTATTATTGAAGATACCAACGAATACACAGTGAGGTAATAGCTATGCTGATAAACAGAGCAGATGATTATGCGATCCGTATTATGGCATGTCTGGCCGTGTCAGGCAAAATGACAGCGGACAAGATTGGAGAACATCAGGGGATTCCGATATCTTTTACAAAAACAATATCGTCAAAGCTTAAGCGGTGCGGTCTTCTTGAAAGCTTTCAGGGGAGTGTCGATCCCGGATTTGCACTTGCCAAAAGGCCGGAAGAAATCTCACTGTATGATATTATCAAGGTGAATCATCCGGAGTTTATGATCCATTATTGTCTTACAGAGGATAAGTCATGTCCGGTCAAGGACCGGGAAAACTGCAAGGCGCAGCAGTATTTTGAAAAGCTGCAGCAGGGAATTATTAAAGACTTATCTTCAGCCCGTCTTTCCGATATTATTTAAGCAGCCGAAGCGCAATGAACCAAAAGCAGCCGTCGGCTGCTTTTTTTGTATTTCCACACAATAAAATATCTGCATACAGTCCGATTTTAATTTGACAGGCAGGCAGTCTCATGTTAAAGTAGTACTAAAACAATCATACATGACAGATAAAATAATAGATGATTTATTTAATATAGTACAACCTTTCGAATATTTAATTCTTTGCAGGGGATTGGTACGGATGAAATAAGCCGTTTCAATAACAAATTAGGTAGTGTCAAGTAAGCTATGAAAAACCAGAGTCAAAGAAAAAGGCTCTGACGAACCTTGAAAATCTCTGATATATCCAATTTTAAGTGACTTACGCCACCCTTGACAGCG
>Ga0163159_1002545_pt1 | contig 14785 bp, 16 predicted proteins | sample BioMet9_FD_108702 | JGI IMG/M metagenome (GOLD analysis project Ga0163159, IMG submission 108702) | Microbial communities from bioreactor (seeded with sewage sludge) at Lawrence Berkeley National Lab, California, USA - Biofuel... | ecosystem: Engineered > Bioreactor > Anaerobic > Unclassified ... | reverse complement strand
TTCCCATTTTTGGTGACCCGTGCGGGAATCGAACCCACATTACCGCCGTGAAAGGGCGGTGTCTTAACCTTTTGACCAACGGGCCTGGTAGCGGCAATCTGACTCGAACAGATGACACTCCGGGTATGAACCGAATGCTCTACCAACTGAGCTATGCCGCCATATTGGTGCGCCGCGTCTTACGGCACGATGAATTATATAGTACAATCCGACGTTTGTCAACTGAAAAATTTTCTGCTTTTTGCCCTTTTTCCGAATGAACGGAGGGGCTGACGGGCAGAATGCCGCCGGGAGGGATGAGCATGACGATTTTTCGTGCAGCGGCGCCTGCTTTGGCGGGCGGCGGACTTTACGCGCTCACGGAGCTTCTGTGGCGCGGCCGGACACACTGGTCCATGGCTGCGCTCGGCGGCATTTGCTTTTGGCTTTTGGGCGGACTCGACGAACTCGCGCCGTCGGCGCCGCTGGCTGTACAGGCCATGCTGGGCGGCGCGCTCGTGACGGTGCTGGAGGCTCTGACCGGGCTCATCGTAAACCGCGGTTATGCGGTTTGGGACTATCGCGCGGTGCCGGGCAATCTGAACGGGCAGATCTGCCTGCCGTTTTTTACGGCCTGGGTCGCGCTGGCGGCAGTCGCCGTACCGCTCGACGACGCGCTGCGGCTGCTGCTTTTTCGCGAGCCGTGGCCGGGATTCCCCGTTTTCTAGACAAGCTCGCCCAGAAGCCCGTCACGAAGGAGCGAGCGGATCTCGACCGTCCGGATCGCATTGTGCAGGTGTTCACCCTGCACGTAGACCTTTGCGTAGTTCGGCGCGTGGCCGGCGAAATATCCGTCCTCCGGCTGCTCAAAAAGCACCTGCTGGCGGGTTCCGAGCTGGCTTTCAAGCCATGTCCGTGTGAGTGCTCTGGCCGCTTCGGCGGCACGCGCGGCGCGCTCCTCCTTCACGGCGTTTGAAATTTGCCCCTCCATTGCGGCGGCCGCCGTGCCCTTCCGGCGCGAATAGGGGAAGATATGGAAAGCCGAGAGCCTGCAGCGGCGCAGAAATTCCAGCGACTGCTCAAATTCCGCCTCCGTCTCGCCGGGGAAGCCGACGATGAGGTCGGTCGTCACGGCGCAGTCCGGGAAAGCCTCGCGCAGCAGGCGGACACTCTCGAGATAGCGCGCGGTGTCGTATTTCCGGCGCATCCGGGCAAGGACCGTGTCACTGCCGCTCTGCAGACTCAGATGGAACTGCGGGCAGAGGTTGGGAAAGCCGGAGAGCGTGCGGCAAAATTCCTCGTCGATCGTGCGCGGCTCCAGCGAGCCCAGGCGGATGCGCGTGTCGGGCACGGCGCGGCAGAGCGCCGCGAGCAGTCCGTCCAGCCGGGCGCCGTTTTTCCACTCCTTGCCCCAGGAGGAGATCTCGATGCCGTTCACGACGATTTCGCGGTAGCCCTCGACCGCAAGCTTCCGGGCGTCTTCCACGGCCGCCTCGAGCGGCAGCGAGCGCACGCGGCCGCGCGCGTAGGGGATGATGCAGTAGGAGCAGAAATTGTCGCAGCCGTCCTCGATTTTGAGCAGCGCGCGCGTGCGCTCGGCGAGCCCGCCTGCGGGCAGCTGCTCGAAGGGCCGCGGCTGCGCGGCGTTATCCACCCGTTCCCAGCGCTGTCTGTTCTGCGCGGCCTCGATGAGCCGGCCGATAAATTCCTCGCGCCCGCTTGTGCCGACCATGACGTCGACGCCGAGTTTCCGCAGCTCGTCCGGCGCGGTCTGCGCGTAGCACCCGCACACGCCCACCACGGCATCCGGGTTGAGCCGCCGCGCGCGGCGGAGCATGGCCCGCGATTTTTTGTCGGAGACCGCCGTCACGGTACAGGTATTGACGACATAGACGTCGCAGAGCTCATCAAACTGCCCGAGCGTGTGGCCTCGCGCGGTCAAAAGCTGCTCCATGGCCTGCGTCTCGTATTGGTTGACCTTACATCCCAAGGTGTAAAACGCAAATTTCATAGGTAAAACCACCAAAAAACTGATTTTCTAATTCGATACGTTTAGACTGTTTGCGGATAGCCGCCGCGGTATTTTTTGAATATAATACATAGTAGTATTTTAAGAGCTCTGCCTTCCCATTATATCCGAACAAGCCGCGATTGTACAGCCGTTTCAGGAGGAATCCCCGTGAATGAAGTAACCGTCGTGTTTCGCTCTGTCGCCGATATCCGGGACTTTGTCAGCATTGCCAACCGTCAGCCCTATGCCATCCGCCTGGAATGTGGAAATGCCATATTCAACGGGAAGTCCATTCTGAGCCTGTTCTGCGTATCGCTGGGCTCTCCATTGAAGCTTTCCACGCAGCAGGGCGTGGACTGCTCGGAGTTTCTGTCCGCCATCCGGCCCTACTGCATGGAAATGCCGCTGTCCGTATAAGGACGCCGCGTACCATTCCCGGGCTGTCATAATACGCCTTTCCGTTTCATATGCTTGTACCAGATGAAACGGAAGGGTGATTTTTTATGCTTAAACGCCTTTTGTGCCTCGGCTTTACACTGACTCTGCTCCTGGGCGCGGCTGTTCCGGCGCTGGCGGCCGGCCCGGAGATCGCGGCGCCCTCGGCTGTTCTGATGGACGCCGCGACGGGGACGCTGCTCTATGAGAAGAACGACCATGAGAAGCTGCCGCCCGCGAGCGTCACGAAGATCATGACGCTGCTGCTCGTCATGGAGGCGCTGGATCAGGGTAAAATAGGCTGGGACGACGAAGTGGCGGCCTCGGCGGCCGCCGCGGCCAAGGGAGGAAGCCAGGTCTATCTCGAGGAAAACGAGCAGATGCCGCTCCGGGACATGCTCAAATCGGTCGTGGTGGCCTCGGCCAACGACTGCGCGACCGCGCTGGCCGAGCATGTCGCGGGCAGCGAGAGCGCGTTTGTGGAGCTCATGAACCAGCGCGCGGCCGAGCTCGGCATGGCCGACACGCACTTTGTCAACTGCACGGGCCTCGACGACGAGCCGAATGCGGCGGAGCATCTCACGACCGCCTACGACATCGCGCTCATGTCGCGCGAGCTTTTGCGGCACGACGAGATCAGACAGTACACGACCATCTGGATGGACACCGTACGGAACGGACAGTTCGGACTGGCCAACACAAACAAGCTCGTGCGGTTTTACAACGGCACGACGGGGCTCAAGACGGGCTACACCTCGCAGGCGGGCTATTGTCTGTCCGCCTCGGCCGAGCGCGACGGCATGGAGCTGATCGCGGTCGTGCTGCACGGCGCGACGAGCACAGACCGATTCGAGTCCGCGAAGGCCCTGCTCGACTATGGCTTTGCGAACTGGACGCTTGTGACGCCGCAGGCGGACGCGGTTCCCGCGGTCCCCGTGACGCTCGGAACCGAGGATGAGATCGTGCCGGAACCGGAATCCGTTCAGCCGCTGCTTGTGGACAAGACGAAGGCCTCTTCTGTCACAAGCGGGATCACGGTGGAGGAAAGCGCCGCCGCCCCGGTTGAGAAGGGACAGCGGCTGGGCACGCTCACCGTGCGCGCGGGAGAGGAGACGCTCGCGGAAATCCCGCTCGTTGCGCCCAGGGCGGTGCCGAAGCTCTCGTGGTTCCAGCTTTGGATGCGGCTGCTCCGGACCATCTGCATGGGATAGAGTCCGGAACCCGGATTTTTTCCCGGGAGAGACTGTATTTCTTTGCGTTTTTCCCGAAAGCGTAGTATACTGGCACCAGAATCCCGTTTCGGGAAGGAGCAAACTGCATGATCAACGTGGAACTCTCCAGCATCTGGAACTGTCTCTCTCTGCCGGATCTGCTGGCCAGTGAAAAGGATATTTTTGACGCCCACTATCATCTGCGCACCAACAGCGGCGCGGGAAATGATTTTCTGGGCTTTCTCGGGCTGCCCGATTCTGCCACCGCGCGGACGGTGCATGCCGTGCGCACCGCGGCGGAGAGAATCCGCCAGTCGGGCGATACGCTGGTGGTCGCGGGCCGCGGCGGGCCGTTTCTGGCCGCGCGGGCCGGCATCGATCTGCTGCTCGGACGCGGGCGCACGCTGCGGGGCGACCGGCCTCGCGTGCTCTTTACGGGCGACAATCTCTCCGGCCGGGACTGGCTGGAGCTCTGCGAGCTGCTGGACGGCCGCGAATTCAGTCTGCATCTCATCTCCGCCGACGGCGGAAGCCTGGAGACGTGCGTCGCCTCGCGGGCGGCCCGGTGGATGATGGAGCGGCGCTACGGTCCCGAGGCCAAGGACCGCATCTACGTCTCCGCCGCAGAGGGCTCTCCGATGGCTGTCATGGCCAAGGAGGAGGGCTACACCTTCCTGCCGCTGCCGCGCGAGCTCGGCGGCGCGGACAGCGCGCTGTCCTCGGCGGCGCTGCTGCCGATGGCGGCCGCCGGCATCGAGCCTCTGAGCCTTCTCGAGGGCGCGGCTGAGGCCTACCGCGAAATGGACGTGCGCGCCTTTGAAAATCCGGCCTGGCTCTACGCGGGCGCGCGCTGCGTGCTTTCCTCGCGCGGCCGGACGACCGAGCTGCTCGGCACGTTCGATCCGGGCCTTGCCTCATTCCGCCACTGGTGGCAGCAGTACGTGAGCTGTCACACCTGCCGCGAGGGCCTGGGCGTTCTGCCGATGCAGGCGGGTTTTCCGGGGGATCTGGAGGGCTTCGACGCGATGGTGCAGTCGGGCAAATATCCGCTCTTTGAGACCGTTCTCACAGTGGACATGCCTGCCCAGCAGAAGGTCAACGTCGAGATGGACTGGAAGGACTACGACGGCCTGGGCTATCTCTCCGGCAAGACGCTTGCCGACACGGAAACCGCCGCCTGCGAGGCTATGATCGGCGCGCATTTTGAGGGCGGCGTGCCCGTTATCGCCGTGAGCTGCCCGGAGTTCGACGCCGTGCGGCTGGGCGAGCTGTTTTATTTTTTCGAGCTCTCAAATGCGATCTGTGCCTGCACGAACGGCATCGAGCCCTTCGACCCGGCGCCCCGTCCCACGTTCGCAAGGGCCGAGCAGCTGCTCGGCAAGCCCGAGGCGTAGAGAAATCCCGCGGAACTTTGGGTAAATCCACAGTTGTTATTCCGGAACAAAACTGTTAGAATAAAAATACCAAAAGCCTCAAAGCAGGCAAAAGGAGGAATGCCCTATGGTAAATCTCATTCTGGGGCCCGAAGGCTCCGGCAAAACCAAACAGCTCATCGCTTCCATCGACACGGCGCTCAAAAATGAGTCCGGCAACATGGTCTGCATCGAAAAAGGCAATACCATGCGGTTTGATGTCGATCACCGCGTTCGTCTTATTGATTCCGGAGAGTATTCGCTCAGCGGATATCCGTTTTTAAAGGGCTTTGTCAGCGGCCTGCACGCGGGCAACTTCGACATCGTCCATGTCTTTATCGACAATCTGTACAAGGTCTCTCAGACCAAGAGCGCGGACGAGGCCGGTGAGTTCCTCGCCTGGTGCGACGCGTTCTCCGAAAAGAACGGCGTTTCCTTCACCCTCACGCTGACCGGCGAGCCTGATAAGATGCCGGCTTCTCTCACCAAATATATGAAATGAACATTCAGGGCAGCTCCGGATAACCGGAGCTGCCCTTTGCAGTCTGTGAAGCGCTTTCCCGGCGCACGTGCCGCCGGGAAACGGATTTGCGATCCCTTTGCAGCCGGAAACACGGCTCTGCGAAGAGGGAACACGGCCGGCCTATGCCCCGGCGGGGGAGAAGGCCTGGAGGCTCAGAGCCAGCAGATACGCGGCGCTGCCGCCGTAGACGAGCGCCTGGGCGAGCCCTGCGCCGGCGAATGCCATGACGCCGAAGAACACGCCGCAGAGACTGAAAAATGCGAGTGTGCGGCGGCTGCCCTTGTCGAACGTGAATCCGGCCGCGTGGAACGAGGCCAGCATGAACGAGATCATGGCAAAGAGCAGGAAGCAGTAGTCAAGAATCGCCGGATCGACCATCCAGCTGCGAAAATCGGAGAAAAGCTTTACGACATAAAACAGGACCGGCAGCACATAGGCGAACGAGCGTGGCGCTCTGCCCTTATGCCGGTCAGCCGCGCAGAAAAGCACCGCAATGCCGGCGGCGATGGCGCCGAAGCCCAGATAGCGCGAGGCCGTCGTGACGGTTGCGAGCGTCGCCGCGCCGCCCGCGATCAGCAGCACCGCGGCGAGCGAACAGAGAAGGGCGTCCGGCATGCCGGGGTGAAAAACCTCGCTGAACGCGGCCTTTTTCTCCAGCGACAACGCGGCGAGCAGAAACACGATGACCGCGGAGGCGCTGAGACCGATCAGCGGGATCGCGGAGCCGCCCGCGCGTTCGAAAAGACGCAGTGCGAAGCCGCCCGCGCTCAGTCCGAGCGCCGCGAGCACATACGGAAGAGCCGTTTTGCTTTTTTTCATGGTTGGAATCCTCCGGGCAATTCAGTGAAACCAGTATACCACACAAAATGCGCGATGGACAGGGAGAATTTCGGAAAAATGAACGTCCGTGGTGCGCGGAGCCGCCCAAGCGGACGATTCGACGCGAAAATTCCGGTTTTCGCAATCTTTTTTTCATATTTGTCTTGCATTTTCATAAAATAGATGGTATAGTATATCCATTCTGATCGTAGTTTAGTGGAGAGTGGGGATTGCATCCCCACTCTTTTTGTTGAGAAGGGGTGTTTTTTCATGAAGGTCACCGAGCTGGTCTGGCAGTTTGCCGAACCGGTCGTGCGGGAACACGGGTGCAGCGTGTGGGATGTGGAATACGTCCGAGAGGGCGGGGAATGGTTTCTGCGCATCTACATCGACAAGCCCGGCGGCGTCAATATTACCGACTGCGAAGCAATCTCCCGCGCGCTCGACCCCATTCTCGACGAAAAAGACCCGATTCCCGACAGCTACAACTTCGAGGTCTGCTCGGCGGGGCTCGAGCGGGTGCTGAAACGGGAGAGCGACTTCCGCCAGTTTATGGGCAGCGCCGTCACGGTCCGCCTCTATACGCCGAAAAACGGCGCCAAGGAGTTCACCGGCAACCTGACTGCCTGGGAAAACGGCGACATCACGCTGGACTGTGCGGGCCAGCTTCGTACATTTACAAAATCCGAGGTCGCGCAGGCGCGGCTTCACGCCGATTTTTAACAAAGGAGGAATTTCTCAAACATGAACGCAGAAATTTTCGCCGCGCTGGCGCAGCTGGAAAAGGAACGGGGCATCCCGCAGTCCTATATGATCGACAAGATCACGCAGGCTCTCGTCGCGGCCTATAAAAAGGACAAGGACGGCTATACCGACAACGTGTTCGTCGAGATCCAGGACAACGACATGAAGATGTATGTCCAGAAAGAGGTCGTCGAGGATGTGCTTACGCCCGCGACCGAGATCTCGCTCGACGCCGCGCAGAAGATTGACAAGCATGCCCAGCTGGGCGACCTCGTGAACGTGGATGTCAAAACGCAGGCTTTCGGCCGCATTGCCGCCCAGACCGCCAAGCAGGTCATCATCCAGGGCATCCGCGAGGCCGAGCGCGGCATGGTGTTCGACACCTTCTCCTCGAAGGAGCACGAGATCCTGACCGGCACCGTTCTGCGCGTCGAGCCCATGAGCGGCGACATGATCGTCCGCATCGGCGGCGGCACCGACCGCACCGACGCGATGCTGGCAGCCTCCGAACAGGTCCACGGCGAACGCTACAAGGAGGGCGACATGATCCGCGTCTATGTGGTCGAGGTGCGCAGAAGCACCCGCGGACCGCAGGTCATCGTCTCCCGCACGCATCCGGGTCTTGTGAAGCGCCTCTTTGAACTCGAGGTTCCGGAGATCGCCTCCGGCCTTGTGGAAGTCAAGTCCATCTCCCGCGAGGCGGGCAGCCGCACCAAACTGGCGGTCGCGGCCACGCAGGAGAACATTGATCCGGTGGGCGCCTGCGTCGGTACCCGCGGCGCGCGCGTCGGCGCGGTCGTGGACGAGCTGCACGGCGAAAAAATGGACATCGTCGTCTGGTCCGAGGATCCGGCGAAGTTCGTGGCCTCAGCCCTGTCTCCGGCGGATGTTGTGTCCGTCACCGTGCTGCCGGGCTCGGTCAAGGCCTGCCGCGTCATTGTCCCGGACGACCCGCTTTCTCTGGCGATCGGCAAAGAGGGCCAGAATGCCCGTCTCGCCGCCCGCCTGACCGGCTATAAGATCGACATCAAGCCCGCCTCCCAGGCTGCCGAGTTCGAGCAGTCCGAGGCGGAGGAGCCCGCCGAGGGTTCCGAAGAGCAGGCCGAAGAGGTCTGAACCCCTGAAAGGAGGCGCCCGGAATGCAGAAAAAGATCCCCATGCGGCAGTGTGTCGGCTGCCGGGAAATGAAAATGAAAAAAGAGCTGGTCCGCGTCGTTCGCTCACCCGAGGGAGCAATCACGCTGGACTTCCGGGGAAAGGCCCCGGGCCGCGGCGCCTATCTGTGCCCCAACTGCGAATGCCTGAAGAAGGCCATGAAATCAAAAGCGCTCGAGCGCAATTTCGACTGCGCCATTCCGCAGGAGATTTACGACGCTCTGCTTTCCAGAATGGAGGCGGGCGACGATGGAAAATAACAGCACGCTGAACCTCCTGGGACTTGCCCGCAGGGGCAGGCGCCTGGAGCTGGGAGAAGAGGCCTGCGCCGCGCTCTGCCGCGCGCAGAAGGCGAGACTGCTCGTCCTGGCCTCGGATGCCGGCGACCACACCGTCCGCCGCGCCCGTTCGTTCTGCCAGGACGGCAAGCCCCTCTGCCTCACGATTCCCGCCACCAAGGCGGAGCTCGGCGGGGCGCTGGGTGTGAACGCCTGCGCGCTGGCTGCGCTGGCGGACCCCGAAATGGCTCTGGCCGTCGTCCGCTCGCTCGGAGAATCGGAGCGGTACGCCGCGGCGGTCACGGAACTCACGCGCCAGTCTGAGCGCGTGAAGCAGCGCCGGGATGAGGAAAAGGCGCACAGGAAGAATCTGAAACACGAAAAGAAATAACCGGAGGTGGCTGTATGATTGAATTCAAGTATAAAATTAAGGAAATGGCCGATGACTTGTCGATGCCGGCGAAGGAAGTCATCGAACTGATTGGAAAGTTTTACGATAAACCGAAGAGCAGCTCTCAGAATCTGACGGAAGAGCAGCTGAACGTGGTGTTTGATTATCTGACGCAGCAGCATCAGGTTTCCTCGCTCGAAGAGGCGTTCGCCGCGGAGAAAGCGGAAGAAAAGGCCGCGGAGCCCGTTCCGCAGCCGGCTCCGGCACCCGCGCCCCAGGCGGCTCAGCCGCAGCAGCCGCAGGTTCAGCAGCCGCGTCCCGCGCAGCAGGCGCAGGCCCAGCAGCCGCGTCCCGCGCAGCAGCAGCCGCGGCCCGTGCAGCCGCAGGCCCAGCAGCAGCCGCATCCGGCCCAGCAGCAGCCGCGGCCCGTGCAGCAGCAGCCGCGTCCCATGCAGCAGGCCCAAAACCAGCAGCCGCAGTCTCAGCAGGGGCAGAAGCCCCAGCAGCCGGAGCGCCATCGCGAGCGCCGCGTCATCGATACGAGCGCCGTCACCGTGAACCCCGGCCGCTATGACGACCGGGTGGATTCCCTTGTCTCCGACCGCGTGCAGAACTATTCCGGCGGCAAGCAGAAGATCGCGAGCAAATCCTCCAAGAAGCAGCAGCAGGCCAAGAAGTTCGGCAGCAAATCCCGCAATGAAGAGCAGGAGAAGATGCGCAAGCTGCAGCTGGAGATCGCCAAGAAGGCCCAGCTCGTTGTGAAGATCCCCGACGAGATCACGGTCGGCGAGCTCGCTTCCCGCATGAAGAAAACGGCCGCGGAGGTCATCAAGTTCCTGATGCGCAACGGCGTTATGGCCTCTGTGAATGAAAATATCGATTTTGAGACCGCCGAATACGTGGCGACGGAGCTCGGCTGCAAGGTCGAGCGCGAGGTCGTCGTCACCATCGAAGAGCGTCTGTTCGACGACCATGAGGACACCGAGAAGGAGCTGCAGCCCCGTCCGCCCGTCATCGTCGTCATGGGCCATGTCGATCACGGCAAGACATCGCTGCTCGACTATATCCGCCATTCAAAGGTCGCGGCCGGCGAGGCCGGCGGTATCACGCAGGCAATCGGCGCGTATACCGTTCAGCTCAACGGCCAGCCCATCACCTTCCTCGACACGCCGGGCCACGCCGCCTTTACCGAAATGCGCGCGCGCGGCGCCATGTGCACCGATATCGCGATCCTGGTTGTGGCTGCGGACGACGGCATCATGCCGCAGACCATCGAGGCCATCAACCATGCCAAGGCCGCGAAGATCCCCATTATCGTGGCCGTCAATAAAATGGACAAGCACGGGGCGAATCCCGACCGCATCCTGACCCAGCTCACCGAGCAGGGCCTGACGCCTGCCGAGTGGGGCGGCGAGACCGAGGTCTGCCGCATCTCCGCCAAAACCGGCATGGGTGTTGACGAGCTGCTGGAGACCGTGCTGCTCACGGCCGAGGTGCTTGAGCTCAAGGCCAATCCCAACCGCGCCGGCAAGGGCACCGTCATCGAAGCCCGGCTCGACAAGAACCGCGGCCCGATCGCGACGCTGCTCGTGCAGAACGGCACGCTGCGTCAGGGCGATCTCATCATCGCGGGCACGGCGGTCGGCCGCGTGCGCGTCATGACGAACGACAAGGGCGCCGAGGTACAGGAGGCCGGCCCGTCTGTGCCGGTCGAGATCACCGGTCTTGCCGAAGTGCCGGCTCCCGGCGACGAGTTCAGCGCCGTCGAGGACGAGCGCATGGCTCGTCAGCTGGTTGAACAGCGCAAGCAGAAGATCAAGGACGATCTCAACAAGCTGACCCAGAAGGTGACGCTCGAGAGCCTCTTCTCCAAGCTCCAGGAGGGCGAGATGAAGGAGCTCAACCTGGTTGTCAAGGCCGATGTGCAGGGCTCCGCCGAGGCGCTCAAGGCCTCGCTCGAGAAGCTCTCCAACGACGAGGTGCGCGTGCGCGTGATCCATGCGGGCGTCGGCGCCATCAACGAATCCGATATTCTGCTCGCATTCACATCCAACGCGATCGTGGTCGGCTTCAATGTGCGCCCGAACGATGCGGCGCAGGCCGCCGCCAAGCGCGACAATGTGGATATGCGGATGTACCGCGTCATCTATGACGCCATTGGCGAGATCGGCGACGCCATGAAGGGCATGCTCGCGCCCAAGTTCAAAGAGTCCATCATCGGCCACGCCGAGGTGCGCCAGACCTACAAGGTCTCCTCCATCGGCACGATCGCGGGCTGCCTCGTCAAGGACGGCAAGATCACGCGCGATGCCCAGGTGCGTGTGCTCCGCGATAACGTGGTCATCCATGAGGGCCAGCTCGGTTCGCTGCAGCGGTTCAAGGACTCCGTCAAGGAGGTCGCCGCCGGCTACGAGTGCGGCATGTCCATCGAGAAGTTCAATGACATCAAGGAAGGCGACGTTTTCGAGTGCTTCGTGATGGAGCAGATTCAGCAGTAAGCGCCGCCGGCAAAGGAGGATACCCATGGCTTCCAACCGAATCGGACGCATCAACGAGGAGATCCAGCGCGAGCTGGCGGAACTCATCCGCAGCTTAAAAGACCCGCGCACCCAGACCATGATCTCCATTACGCATGTGGACACCACCCCTGATCTGCGTTACGCGAAGGTTTTCGTGAGCGTGCTGGAGGATGCCCGCTCGAAGGAGGCGCTCAAGGGCCTCAAATCCGCGGCGGGCTGGCTCCGGCGAGAGCTCGGAAGCCGGCTGCAGCTGCGCTACACGCCGGAGCTGGTGTTCCAGCTGGACGACTCTCTCAAATACGGCGCGCACATGTTCGACCTGCTCAGCCGTCTGAGCGCGGAGGAGCACAGGGCTTCCGCCGGAGAAAAGGCGAGCGAAGAGGAGGACACGCCCCGTGATGATTCTTGAGGCCGCCGACTTTCTGGAAAAGCACGACCATTATGTGATTCTGACACACCGCCGGCCGGACGGCGACACCACCGGCTGTGCGGTCGCGCTGGCGCTTGGACTGCGGGAACTCGGCAAACAGGCCGCGATCTATGACAATCCGCAGTTCACGCCCCGCTTTGCGCCCTATCTTGCGGGACTGACCTGCAGCGGAGCGGACGGGAATTCGACCGTCATATCGGTCGATTTGGCTTCCGAATCGCTCGTTCCGTTCGGCGCGGAGGAGATTTTTGCCCGCATCAGCCTCGCGATCGACCACCACGGCAGCAACAGTCTGCAGGTCACGAACCGCCTTCTGCAGGCGGACAAGGCCGCCTGCGGAGAGATCGTCTACGCGCTGCTGCGCGCGATGGGCGTCACGCCCTCCAAACAGATCGCCGAAGCGCTGTATATCGCCGTCTCCACCGACACCGGCTGTTTCAAGTATTCCAACACCTCGAGCAACACGCTTCGGGTGGCAGCCGACCTCGTGGACTGCGGCGCCGACATCTATCCCATCAACAAGCTGTTTTTCGATACGAAGAGCTTTGCCCGCCTCCAGCTGGAGGCCCGTCTCACAGCGGGACTGGAGCTCTACGCGGACGGTCTTGTCGGCGTGTGCACCATGCCGAAGGCCTGGCTTGAGGAGCTCTCCGTCTCTGAGGACGACATCGACTCGATCTCCGGCTTCGCGCGTTCCATTGAGGGCGTCGAGATCGGCATTATGGTGCGCGAGGTCGAGGGCGGGGAGGGCAAGATTTCCGTCCGCACCGGCCCCGGCTACAACGCCTCCGACATCTGTCGCGAGCTCGGCGGCGGCGGCCATGCGGCTGCGGCGGGCGCCTCGGTCGCGGGCGGCATCGGGCCTGCAAAAAAAGCCGTTCTGGATGTGCTGCGCCGGATGGGCGTTCAGCTCTGAGGTGCGGTATGGCAAACGGAATACTGATTGTGGACAAGCCGGCGGGCTGGACGAGCCAGGATGTGGCGGCCAAGCTCCGCGGCGTATTTCACGAGCGGCGCGTCGGACACGGCGGCACGCTCGATCCCATGGCGACGGGCGTATTGCCTGTTTTTGTCGGCCGCGCCACCCGCGCGGCCGAATTTTGCGAATCGGCGGAAAAAGAATATGTGGCAGGTCTGCGCCTCGGTCTCACGACCGATACGCAGGACACGACGGGCCGAACGCTCTGCGAGCGGCCGGTGGCTGTCACGCAGGACGAGCTGCTTGCGATCCTTCCGCGCTTTACAGGCGAGATTCTTCAGCTGCCGCCCATGTATTCCGCAATCAAGATCAACGGGCAGAAACTCTATGAGCTGGCCCGGCGGGGCAGAGAGGCCGAACGGCCCGCGAGACCCGTCACGATCTTTGCGCTGGAGCTGCTCTCCGGCGGAGGGGCAGACTATTCTCTGCGGGTGCGGTGCTCGAAGGGCACCTATGTGCGAACGCTCTGCCATGATCTCGGTGAGGCGCTCGGCTGCGGCGGCTGCATGAGCAGCCTGCGGCGCACGGCTGCGGGGCGGTTCTCTCTGGAGCAGGCGCACACCATGGACGAGATTCTGGCGTTTGCCGCACAGGACGATGTACAGAAGCTGCTTTTGCCGGTGGATACGCTGTTTTCCGGCGACCCGTCCGTTACCGTGACGCCGGCGCAGGCCGCCCGCATCAAAAACGGAGCCGGGGTCCGAAACCGGTCCTTTCCGTCCGGCAGGGTCCGCGTCTACACCGAATCGGGTGAGTTTCTGGCGCTCGGACAGGCGACGGACGGCCTGCTCACGACTATCAAAGGCTTTTTTGAGGTGAACTGATTTTGGAGAACAACCGCGTGATCGCGCTGGGCTTTTTTGACGGCGTGCATATCGGGCACGGCGCGCTGCTGCGCCTGACGCGCGAGCGTGCCAGCGCGCTCGGCTGCACGGCCAGCGCGCTCACCTTCGACGCACACCCCGATACCGTGATCTTCGGCACGCCCATGCCGCTCATCGGCACGATGGACGACCGAAAACGGCTCATGCGGGAGCTGTACGGCATCGACGAGGTGCTGGTCGCGCATTTCGACCACGCCATGATGACCATGCCGTGGCGCACGTTCGTGACGGACGAGCTGGCGGGCCGCCTGCGTGCGCGGGCCGTCGTCTGCGGGCACGACTTCCGCTTCGGCTTCCGCGGCGAGGGCACGCCCGAGCGCCTGCGCGAGGCCTGCCGCGAGCGGGGCATCGGCTGCGACGTCGTGCCGAAGGTCATGCTGGACGGCGAGGTCGTGAGCTCGACCCGCATCCGCGAGCTGCTGACGAAGGGCGAGCTGGCGGAGGCCATCCGCTTTCTCGGCCACGCGCCGGCCTATACGGGCCGGGTGGCGCACGGACAGCACCTGGGCACCGGCCTCGGCGTGCCGACGGCCAACCTGCCGTTTCCCGAGGGCATCCTGGTCCCGGCCTGCGGCGTCTACGCAGCCTCGGTTCTCGCGGGGGGAACACGGTACCCTGCGGTCGCGAACGTCGGCGTACACCCCACGGCGGGCGCCGCAGCGGCGCCCGTGCTCGAGACCTGGCTGTTCGGCTACGAGGGCGACCTCTACGGGCAGACCGTCACCGCGGAGCTGCACGAGTTCCTGCGGCCCGAGCGGAAATTTCCCTCGATGGAGGCGCTGCGCGAGCAGATCCTCCGCGACGCCGCCCGCGCGAAAGAGCTGACAAGAGAATAAAAAAGAGGTCCTGCCGCATTCGCGGCAGGACCTCTTTTGCGCAGACGGTCCCGCGCCGGTCAGGGACATAAAAAAGCGGCTGCCGAAGCAGCCGCTTTTTTTAAGAGAGATCAGTTCAGTTCGGTGATGCCGTCGATTCTCAGCGAGAAGGACGGAGCGGACTGGAAGTAGGACTCGTG
>Ga0163159_1002541_pt1 | contig 14792 bp, 12 predicted proteins | sample BioMet9_FD_108702 | JGI IMG/M metagenome (GOLD analysis project Ga0163159, IMG submission 108702) | Microbial communities from bioreactor (seeded with sewage sludge) at Lawrence Berkeley National Lab, California, USA - Biofuel... | ecosystem: Engineered > Bioreactor > Anaerobic > Unclassified ... | reverse complement strand
TTAAGCTGCTTTTTGTTTCCTTCTGCGTTCCATGTGCGTTCCATAATCGTGATTTTCACTGTTTTTTTGTATTTTCTTTCGTACAAAATTATATAAAAAGAGCCTGTACTTTTGTTAAAAGTACAGGCTCAAAAAATCTATGCTTTTATTAATCATGCCTGCTGTACATGAGATCGGCAAGCGTGACTTCACCACAGCTGTAGTTCATCATGTAATTGCCCTTGAAAAGCTCTTTGTACCGGGCATCCCCGGAATTGTACTGATACAGGTCACACGTGACCTTGTCCTGAACAATCCGCCGTTCTCCGTTTCTCGTTTCGATAATATTTCCGATACCATAGGATTCCAGCGTCTGCTTCAGACGCATCGCGACTTTCCGGTAACGTGAAAGTGTCGTCTTGTTTGCCTCCTCATCTTCCCAGAGATAGCTGATCGCCTCATGTGAACTGATGAAACCGCCCTGCCGGTCGACGAGCAGCGCCAGCAGCTCCTTCGCTTTGACATGCTTAAACGCAATGGCCTGGCCGTTCGCAAAAACATCAAAATAACCAAAGGTGCGGATCCTGACATTGCTTCCGCCTTTCGAACCGTCATGGACCGGCACGGCGCAGACCGGCATTTCCGCCTTTGAAGCCAGTGCTTCCGCCAGTTTATCGTTTTGCTTTGCAGCCTTGTAAAAAGCAAACGTGTTTACCGAACTTTCACCGGCCTCCTTCAGCGCGAGTGATGCTTTTTCGTATAATTCCTCAAATGTCCTGCCGTCGATCGGATTCACGGTAACGCCGATACTCGTCTGCAGGGTGAAATCTGCGCTGACCTGGTACCGCAGTGCATTTGACAGGATCTGTACGAACTCTTCCAGTGCCTCCCGGCTCTTCACTTCCCAGAAACACATGGCGAATTCGCCGCCGCCAAAGCGCGCGATCAGATCATCCTTGTGCGCGATGATCCGAAGCGCGTCGGCAACATGATTCAATATCTTGTCCCCGAACGCGCGTCCAAACATATCATTGATCCGTTTGAAATTCTGTATCTCGATAATCAGCAGCGCGCTCAGTGTTTTGTTCGGCGCCTGGCCTCTTTTTCCCGGTTTCTTCTTCCAGTGCCACTGGCATGAATTTTCAAACACGACGCGGTTCATAAGCCCGGTGACCGGATCCTCCTGCGCCTGCTCATAAAGCCGCAGCTCCTTGTTTTTCCGTTCATTGATATCACGGACAAAGAAAAAGATGTTCATATGATTCGAAATATAATTTTCATAATAGCACAGATTGATTTCAATCCAGCGCATCTGCCCGTTGTCGCCAGCTGCATTTTTATAGCGGCACTCAATCGTTCTGCGCCCATACTCCGACTTCATCATGCTGGCAGTCGCCGCGGAATCTTCGAAGCACTCCATCAGTTCCCGGTTGTCCCGTTCATCTGTCTGCCTCATAATATAAACCGCGATTTCATTCAGCGTAACTTTCTTTGAGAACTTAGGCGGAAGGACATCATATTTTGAAAGGACCCGCTGCCCCGTTGTCATATCAAATCCTGCAGCCAGTATAACGTTCGACAGAAACAGCCTGCACAGGCCCTGTTCAATACGCACCGTATTCTGATAAACAAGATCCGCCGCATCATTTCCTGTGTCGTTCCCGTCCAGCAGGCGGCTGTAGAAAATGAACTTTCCAGGGTCAATCCGGATCATCTGTGAAGTGCATGCCGCGATTTTTCTGGAACGCATCATCATATGATACGTGATCTTTGGTATCTCTTTCTTCCGCACAACTTCCCGGATTCTTTCCGCGTCAAAGAAATGCTCCATTTCCTGCTGTTCTTCCGGATAAATACAGCGCTGCAGCCAGTAATTCTTGCCGCTTGCCGTCGAAAGCCGGATGTCGATGCCTGCCGTGTCACGCTGCTTCGACATCAGCACACGTACGGACTGTGTGGCATAATTGATCTCAGCTATCTCAAAGAATTCGGAGCCGGCAGCTTTTACAAACTGATCCGTCAAGTGCTCGCTTCTGAGGTTATGACGATACGTAACGTCCTGAATGCTGCCGTAGATCCATCTCCGGTTCTCTTCATCCGGTTGCGTCAGAACACGTATCAGGATACTCCACACATACGTTCCGTCAAGACGCCGGAAACGGATGATGCATACAGAGGATTTCTTTTTGAAAAGCTCTTCGTTCGATTCCTGAAACGTATCCTGATCCTGAGTATTCGTAATGTATGAAAAATACTCCTCCGGCTTGTTCTTTTCCACATGAAGCATTTCGTTCAGCAGACCGCATACCTGATCATCATCACCGCCAAAAAACAGCTTTGCGTTCCGGACATAGCTATATGTGTTGTCATGCTCTTCTCTTTTGAAAAAAGCCGTTCCTGCCATGGCTGCAACCGTATGGCAGGCATTCTTTGCCTGATCGGATATACTCTCTTCAGATAATTTCTTATTCATTTCGGTCTTGCTGTTCCTCGGATTTTTCAATATAATACCTCTGTAAGAGTATCATTCTAAATTGTTTGTTATTTTACAGTATATACCGGTTTTGCTTTGAATTCTATATTTCATTGCCATTCACGACAAAATAATTGACGTTTAGACAATTTAATCAGAATAACATGAAGGAGGTATATCAGCATGGAATACAGAAAATACGGAAATGACTACGCGGTACGGATTGACCGCGGCGAAGAAATTCTGGCAGCCATAGCCGATGTCTGCCAGAAAGAAGACATCCGGCTCGGAACCGTTTCGGGCATCGGCGCGCTCGGCGAAGTCACACTCGGCGTGTTCGACCACGACCAGTTCAAGTATCTTTCACAGACCTTTACCGGTGCTTACGAGGTAGCATCCTGCTCCGGCAATATCTCTGCCATGGACGGCAAGAATTATCTGCATATCCACATGGTTGTCGGCAACGTCGATACAGGTGAAGTCCACGCCGGGCATCTGAATAAGGGTATTGTGGCGCTGACCGGGGAATTTTTCCTTCATAAGATAGACGGAGCCGTGGACAGAATATATTCGGAAGAGATCGGGTTGAATTTAATTCGGTTTAGTGAATAGATGGGGGACGCCATACGGCGGGAAACGGGCGGGGGCCTGACTCACGCGGCTTCTGTCATTTCTGCACTCGCCTATGGATGGCTGCGAAGTAAACTCAGCGGACGGGATAAGCCTGGCTTTCATGGAGCCGGGTTTTTTTCGTCCGCTTCAGACAGTACTTCGCAGCCATCGCTTCGTGCAGAAATGACGGCAAAGCCCGCGTGAAGTCCGTCCCCCGCCCGTTTTCCGCCGTATGGCTCCGTTCATCCATTCACACCCCCTTTCCCCACTTTCCGTCAATTCATTTCAATTCGTAAATAAAATTCCTTCTATTGTACTTATATCATGACTAAATCTCTATTTTTCTTTCCCTCTATTCCCTCTGTGTTTAACAGCAGGTACTCTCACGCCCAGGCCGCATGACGAAGGAATGCCGGCCGGAAGTTCCCAATGTCAAATATCCGTTGGAGAAGCTCAGGGTGCCGCTGTCTGTCGCTCCGCGCGCTGACTTTGCGCCGCTTCGCCGCTGTTTCCGCGCGATGCGATGGCTGTGAAGCACTGTCTGAAGCGGGCACAAACACCCACACCCATTCATCCAGACTCACCCCGCCCGCTGAGTTTGCTTCTCAGCCATCAAAAAGCGAGCGCGGAAACAGCAGAAACAAGCAAGTCAGCGCGCGGAGCGACAGACGGCGGCACCCGTCCCCTCTCCAACCGATATTTACCCACATTTAACATCCCGCCAACAATCCCATTACATGCTTCTGCTATAAAATACTCAGGACGGAATGAACCAACGCATTTCAGAGGAGAGTATAAAATATGAAAAACAGTATGTTTAAAAAAGTTCTGGCATCTTTCACGATGGCGGCCGCGGCCGGTGCCCTTATGGCCGCGCCGGTCTGCGCGGCTGACGCTCCGCAGACAAATCTGACGATGTACGAAGCACCCGACCCGACATACACCATTACAATTCCCGAAACCGTCGCCGTAAGCACAACGGATACCACACTCGTTCCGATCACGGCAAGTGATGTTTCAAATCTGCCGGACGGCAAAAAGATTTCCGTTACGTATGAAAGCGGAAACGGTGTCTATGGACGTTTGTATCTTGAAGGCACCGACCCGGACGACGGGACCTCTTACCTCATGACGATGATGATCGCCGGAACAGCAGGCGACTTCCGCATGGGTGCCCTGGAAAAGCAGATCAAGGGCATGGAGCTGGCTTCTTTTACCGATAACGGCACTGAAAATTTCAAGTTATATCCCGCGGCGCTTGACTATCCGGACGGAACCGGAAATCTTCAGATCCACAAGGGCGTTCCGTACACCGGATATATGACATATGGCATTGCCGTTGCCGGCGCGCAGCCTTCCGGAAATTAAAAATCCGTTCACTATAGCCATTCCGTCCGATTTTTCATAGAAAGAAGTGTTCTGAATGTTGAAAAAAATTATCAGAAAATTTTCATTCCTGAGAAGTAAAAAGCTTCTGGCCGTTGTCCTCACGGCCGCTGTGCTTGCCGGCGGTGCCGGATGGTACTGCCATGACCGGTTCGGCAGTGCCGCGCCGGCAGAACCGGCACAGGGACTTGTAATCGCGGACAGCACGATCGACTGGTGGGGGAACAGCTCAACATCCGATTCTCAGCACACTGCCGGAACGAAAATACCGGGCTATGAGACCTTATACGCCAGCCATGAAACTGGGCTTCTGAAAACAAATCTCATAAACCCGCCGGACAACGCCTGCTATTTTCAGTATGAACTGTCGCTTGACAGCAGCGGAACGATTCTGTCAGCTTCCGGTCTGCTGCCTCCCGGCAAAGCACTTGCGGATTCTGTGATAACCGATATCCCCGATCCCGGCACGTATAACGTCTGTCTCGCTGTCAACACATATTCCATGGACGGCAGCTTCCAGCCAATGAACGGCGCACGGATCAAGGCTGTCCTGGTTGTTATCTGAAAAGCTGCTGTCTGCTATAATTTGTAAACGAAATTAATTCTATTGTTCTTATATCATGACTAATGCATTGTTTTTATGGCGGTTCCACTGTGTGGAACTGCTGTTTCATCATGTGGGATTCCTGTCTTGCGAAGTAATTTGCACAAATTATAATAGAAATTAGTTCCCAGATTGTCAAATTTCCACAACAATACCATTTAAGGAGGATGTAAAATGTATCAGGCCAGGGTTTCGTCAAGCGTCAGTGAAAACGCAATGGAAGCTGCCCGTTCCGCAGCAGGAAAACTGAAGGATATGCAGAATATCAGACTGCTCTATGTCTATGCCAGCTGTGATTATGACCTTGATTCCATGCTCGCGGGAATCGAGGAGGAACTCCCGGGTGTTCAGGTCATCGGAAACACCTCTTTTACAGGCGTTATAACGCCGGATGGCTTCCTGTCCGGTGAAAAAGGCTTCGTCGGTATGCTCGGCATAGCTGACGACGGGCTTACCATCGGTGTCGCAGCGGAAGAAAAAGACAGCTCCGCGTTTGACGCCGGTGTAAGTGCCGCGAAAAAAGCCATGGCTAAAGCCGGCAGAAACGACGCACCTGCCTACTTCTATATGGTATGCCCGCCGGGCGAGGAAGAATTCTATCTGAAGGGCATTACAAGCGTTATCGGCAGAGTGCCGTTCTTCGGCGGCAGCGCCGCGGACAATACGATTACAGGGAACTGGAAGCTCTACACCGACAAAGGCGTATTTGCCGACGGTGTCGCAGTCGCATTCTACTATACCGATAAGAAGATGACAAATGTATTTACCGGAGCCTACCGGGAAACAACGGACATGGGCATTATCACAAAGCTCTCCGGCAGACGTACGCTTGTCGAAATCGACGGTGTCCCTGCGCTTAAGAAGTACGCGTCCTGGCGCGGCATGGATCCTGAAGCATTAAAGGGCGGCAATCTGCTGGCCGAAAGTGTTGTCTCTCCACTCGGCGTCAAGGACCGGCTCGGCGACCTCGTCGCGATCCGTCACCCGATGAACGGAAACGACGATTACTCCATCAGCCTTGGCAATAACCTTGCTGCCGGAACAGCTGTCATCCGCATGGAGGCCAGTGTCGACGAGCTGATTGACTCCACCGGCAGAACACTTAACGAGCTGAAAGACAGAATGGGCACACCGGGCGCGTTCCATCTCGTTCACTGCGGCGGCCGCAGAGCGGCAATCGGCGGCAGAATCGACGAAGTCGCAAAGCAGATCAAGGATGCGGCAGGAGACGTTCCCTTCATCGTGGAATTCACGTTCGGTGAATACGGATTCGTCGAGGACGGCATCAATACATGCGGCGGTCTGATGCTTTCTTTTACCGGCTTTGAAAAATAGGAAAAAAGGAGAATGATACTATGAAAATGATAATCAGCGGCAGACAGACCGATGCATCAGACGGTTCCGTGATCGAGGTCACGAACCCGGCCACCGGCATAGTAATCGACACCGTCCCCGCGGCCACGGAGGAAGACGTGAAGCGGGCTGTCGATGAAGCAGTAAAAGCACAGAAAATATGGGCAAAGGTTCCCGTTTTCCAGAAAGTCGAAATTCTCGAAAGATTTCTGGCCCTGGTCGACAAAAACCGCGAAGAGCTGGCGCGCCTGCTTTCCGATGAAACAGGAAAGCCCATCACCGAGGCACGGGCCGAAATCGGAAATATTTTTATCTCCTTCCGCGCTTTTTCCGAACGCGCCAAGCATCTGTACGGTGAGACAATCCCGGCCGGCATGGAGGCCGGACAGGACAAAAACATACTGATTACACGGAGAGAACCTGTCGGCGTCATCGCCTGCGTCATCCCGTTCAACTTCCCGTGTGACTTGTTCGATCAGAAGATCGCGCCGGCGCTTTTAAGCGGCAACGCGGCAATTGTAAAGCCTTCAACTGACAATCCGCTTACCCTCTGCAGGCTCACCGCGCTTCTTGCCGAAGCCGGCGTGACAAACGGCGCGATTGAAATCGTAACAGGCCGCGGTTCAAAGGTCGGCAGCTGGCTCTGCGCCAATCCGCAGGTTCACGCGATTACACTTACGGGATCGACTGAAGTCGGAATCGAAACAGCAAAGACAGCCTCTGAACATCTGGCGCATGTATCCCTTGAACTCGGCGGCAATGACGCATTCATCGTACTGGAAGACGGAAATGTCGATCTTGCCGTGGAAGAGCTGATCTGGGGCCGTATGTACAACACCGGCCAGGTCTGCTGTGCTTCCAAGCGTTTTCTGATTCATGAAAGCAGAGTCGAAGAATTCACGAAAAAAGCAGTCGAACGGATCAGCAGACTGCATCAGGGCATGCCATCCGAAGAGGATACGGAAATCGGCTGTCTGATCAGTGAAAAAGCCGCTGTTACAGTGGAAGAACAGATTAACAGAACCGTCGCACAAGGTGGAAAAATCGTACTCGGCGGCACCAGAAATGGCGCTTTTATCGCACCGACCGTAATAACAGATGTGCCGAAAACAGCCGACGTGGCCACCGATATGGAGATCTTCGGCCCGGTCGTTCCGATTATATCCTTCTCTTCGGAGGACGAAGCGGTGGAAATCGCCAACAGCTCCGTGTTCGGTCTCTGCGGCTGTGTCTTCACTGAGGACATGAAAAAAGCCATGGATATCTGCAGCCGCCTGGAATGCGGCGGTACCGTTATCAATGGCGCAAGCTTTTTCAGAAGCTTCGAAATGCCCTTCGGAGGCTACAAGCATTCCGGAATCGGAACAGAAGGTGTTATGTCTACCTTTGACGAAATGACACATACAAAAACCATTGTGCTGAAAAACATCCTCTGATTCTATTCCACATATCCCATCCTGCGGGAAATTTCAGCTGCGGTTTTCTTAACCTTGCCAATCACCTTTTCCAGATCTTCATCACGGAGCATGTAATCCGACGCGCTGACGGAAAAAGCGGCGATCGCGGTTCCGCGGTAGTCAAAAATGGGGGCACCGACACAACGGTGTCCCTTTTGATATTCTTCATTGTCCATCGCCCAGCCCTGCTTCCGGATAACACGCAGCATCCGCCGGAATTCCTTCTGATCCGTAATCGTATTCTGTGTATACTGCACAAATTTCACCCTGTACAGAAGCTCGTCCAGCTCATCCCCGGAAAGACACGCCATCAGGCACTTCCCGATGGACGAACAATATGCCGGCGAGTGACAGCCGACACTCGTATACTTCTGTATATCCGACTGATTGTCCGACTTCTCGATATAGACAACCTGTCCCTCATCCAGAATGCCAAGATGCGTATTCAGGCCAAGCTCCCGCGATACTTCCGTCAGAAAAGGCTTTGCCTCTGTCAGAAGCTCAAGACCATTGATATGGTTGCTTACCGCTTCAATCATCTTGTAGCCGATCGTGTATGTACCGTCCGCCCTTTTTTCTATATACTGCCGCTCGGTAAGCACGGACAGCAGACGGTGAAGCGTTGATTTGCTTAAACCTGACGCATTTGAAAGCTCCGTCAGCGTCATGGGATTCTGTGAATCAGAAAGCAGTTCAATCACATCCAAAGCTCTGTCAATGACCCGGATCGTTTCCAAAACGGCTCCCTCCCTTTTTCACTTCAAACATACGAATAAGCACATAAACCATACCGATGATCATCAGCAGGTAAAAATCCAGCCCGCGGACGACCAGCATCGACGGTGTCAGCATCGTACCGAAAACCGTGCCAAAGACATTGTGGTACATCAGCTCCGTAATGCCCTGAGAGCCGGGAAGCGGAAGCATTTCCACCGCGACATAGATCGCGGCCTGCAGCAGAACGACATGAAGAAAGCTTTCACCGCGTATAGCGAAGCTTTTGTAGACAAACCATGTCAGAATATACAGCGTAAACCGCTGAAAAAGGGTAAAGAAAAACAGATAAACGGACTTTCCCCTGTGTTGACGCATAAAGACAACAGCGGCACCATATCCGTCCATAACGTCTTCGATCTTATCAAGACGTACCTGTGAATGCTTAAAAACATGAAGATGCACGAGCAGCTTCTCGATCGCGCCGACTGCCCGCCTTACAAGACCGGGCCACACCATTACGCTCAGGATAGCGGCCGCGACCAGCGTGTTCAGTATCAGGCCGAGCCAGTATATGAAAAAAACACCCTGAAAAAACGACACCAGCATCCCGTGAAAAAAGATCAGCAGTACAATGCCGATCGCGCTTAAGACCGTCCGGCTGTAAAAAGCAACCGTCAGCAGTACGACCGAGCTGTCCGACAGTCCGTTCCCGTCCTTGCGCATATAGTAAAGCTGCATCGGCTGACCGCCGGAGGCCGACGGCGTGATGCCGGAATAAAAATACCCGATGAAGGAATACGAAATGCACTTGCGCATGGTAACCTTGTGACCCTGCATGTGAAGAAGGTCATGTATCATCATACTCTCGCACACGACAAAAAGAACGGCCAGAACCACGGCCGGTATCAGCCAGATCTTATTGGCACTGTGAATCGCGCTGAAAACCTTGCCCAGGTCATGGTTCTTGTAAATAACGTAACCGGTCAGACCCATGACGGCAAAGAAGAACAATATGTTGAAAAGTTTTTTTTCATTTCGGGTACCTGCTGCAAGCCGACGGGTAATGGTTCCTAGTTGAATTTATAAATTCTGCGGGCCAGATGATATCCTGCGATTATCGCCCGTCTTCCCTTCCAGCCCGGCAGCGTCGTCAGTATGCTCATCGAATGGTACCGTAGCAGCCGGTATGTTTCCGGATCCAGCTTCTGAAGCTCTTCCCAGAGCTCCGTGTACTGTCTGTGCGACCGGTCCGTGCCGATCATAAGCAGCAGCACCGTCGTAATCGCGTAAATCATGGAAAGATACCGCCGCATATAATTCGCAAGCTTCGGATTCACGCTCCGGACGTGCCCCAGATCCGCCGCGTGCGACATAAGATGGGCTATCTTAACCTGCTGGTCGATATTCTTCAGCATAACCTTCTCATTGACCGACTGATCCGCACGGCCGATAAAATAGTGATACAGGTCGATATTGATATAATACAGCCTTTCCGTATACGGAAGCGGCTGGTACGAATAAAGATTGTCTTCATAAAAAATATGCTCCGGCAGGACAATGCCGCTGTTTCTCAATACCGCGGTGCGGTAGATCATGGCATGCATGACAAAATACTGGGAAAGCCGGAATGAATTCAATCCGTCCCAGCCATACATAATATCCGGATGCATCGCATGCCGGTAGCCGACAGAACGGCTGCTGGATTCATTCAGATGATCATAAACGTAATTGCATATAATCAGATCCGGTACGGACGCCGTCTGATTCCGAAGCTGCATCATGCAGAAAACCCTGAGCCGCACCATGAGTACCTGAAGCGCGGCCGGATCCAGCCAGTCATCGGAATCCACCACCTTGAAATACTCGCCCTCAGCGTTTTCAATGCCCCTGTTTACGGCCGATCCGTGACCGCCGTTGGCCTGATTAATAACGCGGATGGTGTCCGGATACTTCCGGCTGTACTGCTCCGCGATTTCGCCTGTTCTGTCTGTGGAGCCATCATTCACGATTATAATCTCGGCATCGTCTCCGGCTATCAGGAGAGAATTGACGCACCGGTCTATATAGGCCTCTGAATTATAGCAAGGCACAAGAAAAGTAATACACTTCATATGGCTCCCTCTGACGTGCTTTATTTGAAACAACCACTATTATATCATAGCGGGAACCGGATTTGTATAAAATGCGAATTCTCAAAAAAAGTTAAATAAAAGTTAATAAAAAAATGCTCCAACCACCTGTTGTACTGTGTACCGGGCGGATGGAGCATTTTCTATTCTTTCGCTATAGCTTTCCGAGATGCTTCAGAATCTTCTCCGGCGTCATCGGCCAGCTTTCGATCCAGACACCGCAGGCATCGTGAATCGCGTTTCCGATCGCAGGCGCCGCGCCGTTGCAGGCAATCTCCGAAATGGATTTTGCGCCGAACGGGCCGTGATCATCGTCCACATCGATCAGCACTGCCTTGAAGTCCTCCGGCTGCTCTGCTATCATGGGAACGCCGTAATCGGTCATATTTGCATTCAGACACTCGCCCTTGTCGTTCAGAATCATGCCTTCATATAATGTATGCCCGATCGACTTTAACGCCGCTCCGTACATCTGGCAGAGCGCCAGCTCCGGATTGATCGGCGTGCCGGCATCCTGCAGCGCGTAAAACTTCTGCACCCTGACCTCGCCTGTCCGGATATTGACCGCTACCTGTGCGAAGTGCGCTCCGTACGGAACAGACGCTGCTTTCGTCACAAACGTACCATGCGCGATCATCATGCCGCGGCCGGTTCCGCCGCAGGCTGTGTGAGAAATTTCATAATATGACAGGCTCTTTCCGGTCTTCTTTGAAAAAACTTCACCCGGTTCCCGTACATCAAGCTCCGGGACATCCTCCTCCATCTGAAGCGCCGCTTCGTTCAGAATCAGGTCCTTCAGCTTCCTAGCAGCGACAAGCGCCGCGTTGCCGCTGAAAAACGTTCCGGAAGACGCGTAGGAACCTGTATCAAACGCCGCCGCGTCCGTATCGCCGGAAAGCACGGTCACGCGATCCAGCGGCATGCAAAGCACCTCACAGACTACCTTCGCGCAGATCGTATCAAGACCGGTACCGATATCGGCACAGCCGCTGTTCAGGATGACGGATCCGTCTGTTTCCAGCTTTGCGATCGCCTCCGCGTGGTCAAGTCCCGGCAGACCGCTGCCCTGCATGATCATCGCGAAGCCTTTGCCGATCTTCACATTCGGATCGCCGGACTCCTCACGCTGCCCCCACTTGATCATCTCGCAGCCCTTCAGAACCGCTTCCCGCAGACCGCAGGAGCCTACCGGCACAACATTGCCTTCACGGCCTTCCCCGAGTCCCTTCAGAATATCGAGGCGGTATCCGGTTTCAACATGATTCTTCAGAACCATGTCCTTGTAGTCGCAGCCCAGCTTGTCCGCCAGCTCGGCCAGTGCCATCATAATCCCGAATGAACCCTTCGGCGTACCGTATCCCTGATATGCGCCGGCAGGCGGTGTATTCGTATAGTAGACCTTCAGATCGTACTTCATATTCGGGCACTTAAAAAGCGGCAGTGTCTTGGAACAGCTGTTCATCGGAACGGTCAGACAGTGATTGCCGTACGGGCCTGTATTGGCCCGGACCTCCATGTATATGCCGGTGACGGTGCCGTCCTTCCTGCCCGACATCTTCACATGGACACGCATCGGATGACGCGTGGAATTCGCGATAAACTCCTCTTTCCTTGTATTGCGGAAGAAAACCGGACGTCCCGTCACATACGCCGCGTACGCCGTCAGGTCTTCGACCAGGACATCCTGCTTCGACCCGTAGCCGCCGCCGACACGTGTCTTCACAACATGAATCTTATTCTCCGGAAGCCCGGTAACCCATCCGACAATTCTTCTCACATGATACGAAACCTGTGTGGAAGCATATACGGTAAGCCTTCCGCCCTCCATGCGCGCAAAGCAGTCATGCGGCTCCAGCGGGGCGTGCTGTATCTGGCTCGTCTGATACGTTCGCTCAACAACCGCGTCGGCCTCCGCGAATGCCTTATCGACATCACCGATTCCACCCGCGTTTCCAGCGGCAATATTATGACGAATATCCCCGTGAAGCGGAAACTGATAGATGACTCTTCCTTCCCTCGGATCGCCTGCCAGCTTGTTGTATTCCTCAAGGTCATCCGGAGCGCCCGCACGGTACTCCACGATCCCGTTATGGACAAGCGGCGCGTTCTCAGCCATTGCTTCCTCAACGGTAAACACCGGCTTCAGTACTTCATAATCCACCTTGATAAGGTCCTTCGCCTTCTCCGCCTCCTCCAGCGTTTCCGCTATGACAGCGGCTACACGGTCACCGACGTGACGGACCTTCATGTTGAACAACCGCCTGTCGTGAGGCGACGGCTCGGGATTTCCCTGACCAGCCTGCATATAATAGATATCCGGGCAGTTGAAGGCCGTGATGATCTTCACGACACCCGGTACTTTTTCCGCTTCTGAAGTATCAATGCCGCTGATATAGGCATGCGCGTGAGGAGAACGCAAAACTGCCATATAACAGGAATCCGGCGACACATAATCCTCAACATACGCACGGTCGCCTGTCACCAGCTGGGCACCGTCGATCTTGCCCGTCGACTTGCCGATGTACTTATACTGCGGACGGAAGGAAGGCGCAGCCGGCGTTTCATACTTTCCGGTCTTCATCTTCTCCTGCGCCAGCTTTACCGCAAGATAGTAATGCTCGTACCCGGCATCCCTGATATAAATACCGGACAGCACATCCTTGATCTCCTCCTTCGACGGTTCCGGATTATTCTCCAGAAGCCATGTCAGAAGAAGCGCCGCAGCCGGCGCGTTGTACGCACTCTGCACAACACCGGCGTCGATCATGGCCTGCTGCACAATTGTAAGATGATTATAATCGCCAAGTCCGTCCGGCGTTGTGATTTCACTGCCGTCGATCTCAGCCGCGACCATCAGATTCGAGAAAACAGGGACACCGTCCACAAGCACCGTGTCACTGCCGCAGAATCCCTCTGAATCATCGCTGTCACGGACAGCGAAGTTCCCGTTCTGCACCAGCAGATCCCTCAGCTTCATGAGCGGATCCACGTCAAAGCATCTGTTTATTCCATTGATCATGCAGGAAATTTTCATTGCACGGCACCTCCCTGAATACAATGATACATATCGGTAAGTGTTACACCAAGCAGATATCTCTTGTACGCTTCGCTTCCAAACATGTCATCGTGAATCACCGCGCCGTTCCAGGATCTGCACCATGCCATTATATCGTCTTCGGCCAAAGACGAATTCTGCTCCATCTTCGCCGCCAGCTCCTTCAGCGTGAAAATGCCGGAATTCTTGACAGCAGCACCGATTCTGAGCCTGCTGCCGCACTTTCCCATGGATACGGTAAGACAAGCGTGACTCTCGGCGGTATTGGCATACCGTTTTGAAATAACAGTGACCGGCTCCTTCGTCAGCAGGAGCGCCGTAATCAGGCAGTCCTTATACTTCTCCCGCTCCTCCGCGTACCGCTCCATGCAGACAATATCCCGGCCTCCGGACGCGTCCAGAAGCTCCAGCTTCGCACCCGCGGCAATAAGCGTCGGCACGATATAAGAATCACAGCGGAAAATAGAAATATTGCCGCCCACCGTCGCCATATTCCGCTTCGTACGGGAGCCCATAAACGCAAGCGCCGTCTTCAGATAATCCGGTACAAGACTGCTCTCCATCGCCTTCTCAAACGTGCATATGGAACCAATCTTCAGGAATTCACCCGAATCCTCGATTTCACCAAGACCTGGTATGTTCTTCAAAAAGATAAGGGTGTCCGCGTGAACAAGGGAACCAAGCCGTTCCGTTTCCGTTCCTCCCGCAAGAAAAGCAGAAGCCGCGTTCTTCGCTTCCGCCGCTTCCGCGGCAGTCGCTGCCATGATAAGTTGTCTTGACATTTTTACCTCCTTATTCATATTTGTATGAGCATGCTCCAGATAAACTTTTGCCTGTCATAAAAATTTTAGTTCTGATAAAAATATTTTGTAACTCTATAATATCAGATTTATAGATTTTATTCAATCATTTGTGATGTAATTTTAACAAGAAAAAGAAGAAAAAATCGGACGCATCCATCCGGCTGATTTGCCCGGATTTTCAGGAATGCCCTTGTTTTCGGCATTTTAAAGCGTTACAAATGCAC
>Ga0163159_1002539_pt1 | contig 14815 bp, 13 predicted proteins | sample BioMet9_FD_108702 | JGI IMG/M metagenome (GOLD analysis project Ga0163159, IMG submission 108702) | Microbial communities from bioreactor (seeded with sewage sludge) at Lawrence Berkeley National Lab, California, USA - Biofuel... | ecosystem: Engineered > Bioreactor > Anaerobic > Unclassified ... | reverse complement strand
TAGTACCAGTTGCCGTCGGCGTCCCAGAGCTTCGCGCCTTCGGCCTTCTCGATCACGATGGGGAACGGGTAGTTGAAGGCCAGATTGTGCTGCACGCCGCCCGGGATGACCTCTCGCGCCTTCGTGATGAGCTCCTTCGAGCGCGCGCACTTTGCGTCGAAATAATCCCGCTCGTAGGCGGCCAGTCTGCCGGGGCGGATGGAATAGACCGGCTTTCGGATGAGCTCGTCGAGCTGCCGGTTGACCTCCGCCGCGTCCAGATATTCGTCGATTGCAAAACCGTTGTAAGCCATGGGGATGCCTCCTTCTCGTGAACCTTAATTCACGTCCTGACCGCAGAATACGCTTAATGAAGAGAAAAGTCAAGAATTCCTCGGATTTTCTCCGATTTCCCCAAGTTGCATCCCCGTATTTTGTGGAACTTCTCCGCTGTGCGAGCAGGATCATCCGCTGTGCTCCGGGGCCGCGCCGCCGCGAGTCTTTCTTTTTTTCATCATCTTGTGCTTCTTTTTCGCGCCTGTTATACTATGGGTTGCCTGCTTTATGGAGGGCAGACGCCGTTTGGGGATGCTTTTCCATTCGGCGGGTGAATGTTCACAAGTTTCAACATTCATTTTTTTGCAATTTGCCCACGATTCTTTGGAAATGCGCAGATGTGCGTTTTTGCGCTTTTTCATTTGTCTTTTTTCTTTTATGTTAGTATCTAAATCAGAAAATGCATTGGACATTTTCTAATCAAAGGAGGGTTTTATTGTGAAAAAGGTTCTCACTCTGCTTCTGACCGCCGCTATTATAATTTGTATGTTCTCCGCGTGCAGCACGGGCACATCCGGCAATACCGCCTCCGCAAGCACTGCAGCCTCCACCGGCACCGCAGCTTCCGCAAGCGCCGCTTCCTCCGGCACGGCAGCTTCTGCAAGCTCGGCAGCCTCTTCCGGCTCCGCCTCGGCCTCTGCTTCCGGCAGCGGCTATAAAATCGGCTGGACGCTTATGACAACATCCGACCCCGTCATCGCGCAGACCGTGAAGGACGCGCAGGCCAGAGCGGATGAGCTCGGCATCGAGCTCTGGGTCTCCAGTGCCGACAACGACGCTTCCAAGCAGATGGACGCGGTGGAAAACTTCATCGAATCCGGCTGCAACGCCATCATCATCCAGGCCATCGACGCCACCTCGATGTCCGAGGAAGCCAAGAAAGCCATGGACAAGGGCATCAAGGTCGTAGCCTACGGCATCGGCCTCGACAACTGCGACTGCTGGTATAAGAACGACAACACCGTGACCGGCACCGCGATCGGCACGATGGCCTCCGACTGGATCAACCAGAACCTGAACGGAGAGGCAAATGTCTGCATTATCGGCTATTCCATGATGCAGGTCCTGGTCGAGCGCGCCGACGCGATCGAAGCCGCTCTCAAGGCCAACTGCAAATCCATCAACGTCGTTGCCTCCTTCGATGCCATCGACAGCGAATCCGGCATGAGCAACATGGAGTCCGTTCTCGCAGCCCATCCCGAAGTCAACGTTCTCTGCTCCATCTCCGACGGCCCGGCTGTCGGCGCCTATGAAGCCGTCAAGGCTGCCGGCCTTGACAACGACAAGTTCGGCATCTTCGGCTCCGACCTCTCCCTCGTCGCTGTGGATCTCATCAACAAGGGCACCTGCTATCGCGGCACCATCGACTGCGACAACATCGCGTCCGGCAAGACCTCGATCGACATCGCCTACAACCTGATCACCGGTGCCCAGCAGGACAACGTCGTTGTGATGGGCTGCAAGGCTGTCACCAGCGCGAACATCAGCGACTACACCTATCTTCTCAACTGACACGCATTCCAACTGCTTGCTCCGGCATTCCCCGCGGCGCGGGGAATGCCGGAACTGGAATCCGGCTGAAGTCCAGACTTCAGCCCATCCTGGAGGTAACCTATGACAGAAAGTATTCTGCGCGTGCAGGATGTGACCAAGCGGTATCCGGGCGTCATTGCCCTGAACCACGTCTCCATGGAATTCCGGGAAGGCGAGGTCCACGGCCTTGTCGGGGAAAACGGCGCGGGCAAGTCCACCATCATCAAGGTCATATCCGGGGCCATTTCGCCGGACGGCGGCGCCGTCTACTACAACGGCCGTGATCTGACCCAGCTCAAAAACCGGGAGATCCGGGAAACCGGCATCGAGGTCGTCTATCAGGAGCTCAACCTGGCCTCCCAGCTGCCGGTCTACGAAAACATCTACGTCGGCAATCTGCTCCGCAAGCGGAACGGTCTTGTGGACCGCGGAACCATGATAGCGGAAACCAGAAAGCTCTTCGACCAGCTCGGCATCGACATCGATCCCGAGATCCGCGTCGACAAGCTGACGGTCGCTTTCCAGCAGTTTGTTGAGATCGCGCGGGCGATCTCCAGACATGCCAAAATTCTGATTATGGACGAACCCACCGCCACCCTGACCAACACGGACGTGCAGATTCTCTTCCGCACCATCCGGAAGCTGCGGGCAGACGGTGTTACCATCCTCTATGTGTCGCACCGCATGGAGGAAATATTCGAAATCACGGACCGCTGCACGGTCATGCGGGATGGGGAATGCATCACAACGGTCCAGACCTCGGAGACCTCCCGCAAAGAGCTGATTCAATACATGGTCGGCCGGGAGGTCACGGAGAGCTATCCGAAGCGCAGCGCCGTGATCGGCGAAGAGGTGCTGCGGGCCGAGCATCTGACGGGCAACGGCGTCTCCGACATCAACTTCTCCCTGCATCGGGGCGAGATCCTCGGCTTCGGCGGACTGGTCGGCGCCGGTCGGACAGAAACCGCGGAGATGATCTTCGGAGCAGCCCGGACGGAGAGCGGCCGCCTCCTGATCCACGGAGAGGAAGTCCGGATCGACAGCCCCCAGAAGGCCGTGGAGCACGGGATCGCCCTCATTCCGGAGGACCGGAAGCAGCACGGTCTCATTCTCAGCAAGAGCATCCTGGAAAACGCCACACTGCCCACGATGCACGCCTTTGCAAAACACCACGTGCTGAACCGGAAGCGTCAGATCCAGGCCACGCAGGAGCAGGTCGACGCGCTTCAGATCAAGACGCCGTCCATCGATCAGCTGGCCAAGAACCTCTCGGGCGGCAATCAGCAGAAGGTCGTGCTTGCGAAATGGCTGATCGGTCAAAGCGAAATTCTGATCTTCGACGAGCCGACGCGCGGCATCGATGTCGGAGCCAAGCACGAGATCTACTGCCTTATGAACAAGCTGGTTGAAAGCGGCAAGTCGATCATCATGATCTCCTCGGATATGCCTGAGCTTCTCGGCATGTCGGACAGGCTTGTGGTCCTCTGCGAGCGGCACCAGGCCGGCACACTGGACAGGGAGCACATGGATCAGCACACGGTTCTCGATCTGGCTTCCGGTGATAAATAAGGAGAATACTGAGATGAAAACACTGAAAAGCATCTTTAAGGGGCAGGTACTGAGCATCTATATCGCCATGGTCGCGGTCATTATCCTGTTTTCCGTTCTGTGCCCCACGTTCTTTACGGCGTCCAACGCGCTGACCATTCTGCGTCAGATCTCCTCGCTGGGCATCATGTCCATCGGCATGATGTTCGTCATGCTGCTCGGCAACGTGGACCTTTCGATCGGCACGCAGGTCTCTCTGATCGGCATCTGCATCTCCTATTTCATGGTCAATCTCCATATGAGCATCGGCGTCGCGCTGATTCTCGGCATTCTGATCGGCCTCGCCATGGGCTTCATCAACGGCTTTGCCGTCACCTACGGCAAGATTCCCTCCATCATCGCCACGCTCGGCACCTCCTGGGTCTTTAAGGGCATCAGCTACACAATCTGCAACGCGCAGCCGATCTTCGGCTTCCCAGACAGTTTCAGCACGCTCGGCCAGGGTTCCCTTCTGGGCATCCCCATTCCGATTTACCTCTTCGCAGCCTGTGCCGCTCTGGCCTCCTTCATCTTCAACCGGACAACCTACGGCCGCACGCTCTACTGCGTCGGTTCCAACGCCGACACGGCCCGTCTTTCCGGCATCCGCGTCAATTACATGAAGATGTCGTCCTACGTGATCTGCGCCATGTTCAGCACGCTGGCGGCCATCATTCTTCTTTCCCGCGTCAACTCCGGGCAGGCCTCCACCGGCATCGGCCAGGAGATGAACGTCATGACGGCCGTCGTGCTCGGCGGCATCTGCTTCACAGGCGGCGACGGCCAGGTTTCCGGCACGATCGCAGGTGTTCTTCTGATCGGCATTCTGCAGAACGGGCTGGTCATGCTCGGCGCAGGCGAGTATGTGCAGCTGATCGTCAAGGGCATCATCCTCCTGTTCGCGCTCTCCGTCGACTCGATCAAGCAGTTCATCGAATCCAGAAAACCCACCGTGGAAAAAGCGAAATAGACGTGTTGAAAGGCCCGCGGAAATCAAATGATTTCCGCGGGCCTTTGTATACGGGAGAGCGGCTGCCTTTACTGGTCGTCCTCCGGATGGATGACGGTCTTGGCCTTCAGCGCAAGCGTCGCGGTCGTGCCGTCCGTCACCAGAATGTTGAATTTTCTTCCCTTCAGGGCCGCGTGGAGCGCCGACGACTTTTCCGGCGACGACGCGACACAGATCACCTCGCTGATTCGGCCGAGCTGTTCGAGCGTGATCCCGACGCAGTCTCGGTTCCAGCTGCAGTCGATCTCCTGGCCGGATTCGTCGAAAAATCTGCCGCAGAGGCATCCTACGCCGCCATGCGCGCGGATGTCCTGCACGTATTCCTCGTTCATATAGCCGACCCAGCTGTTCGTCGTGGCGGCATACTGGAGCGTTCCCAGGCCCGTGACGATCAGGTCGCAGAAGGTGCTCATGTGGAGCGCCTTGGCGTTGTTCACATCCCGCAGGATCGCCCTGCGGATGTAATCGTCGTGGATGATAAAGGGCACGCTGAGAAAGTGGGGCGTGGCCCCTGTGAGGTCGGCGAATTTGCAGATGATCTCCTGCGGGGAGCTCAGCGTCCCGGTCGAGGCGATCGAGCCGATCAGCTGCACAACGTCCGCGCGGATCGGATGATCGATGGTCATGGCGTTGACTGTCGACGCCACGGTGTTGCCCCAGGTGATCCCCACGATGCTGTCCTTCCGCAGCCGCTCCTGGATGGCAAACGCCGCCAGACGAGCCACGCCGTCCGCAATTTCGGACGGCGTTTTCCCGCGGTTGTTGAACACATAGGCGTCCTTCAGCTGGAACGTCTCGCAGAGTCTGCGCTCCAGCTCATAGTGGCGCACAAGATTGTAGTTGATGTTGATGCGGACGATGCCCTTCTCCTGCGCTTCCTGCAGCAGACGGGAAATGCGCGTTCGGGAGATGCAGAGCACATCCGCGATCTCCGACTGCGTCATGCCGCGCTCGTAATACATGGTGGCCACTTCCGCCAGCATGCTCAGCTTGTACTGTTCACGCTCCGTCAAATCCACGCGCCTCCTCCCGGGCAGAATCCGTTCTGAATATTATAGCATGGGCGCAAAATGATGTCAATTTTATCGGATGATGTCCTATACGGTCAGTTCCCGGCAGGCCGTTTCAAATACCTGGCGCAGCAGAAGGCCGCTGTCCCCAAAGAAGCAGCTGCTGTGTCCCGGCGCGATCAGTTCCGCCTCGACCGAGCGCAGCGCCTTGAGCGTGCGCAGATAGGAGACAGCGCTGAATTCGGGATCTCCGGCATATCCCAGCCGCAGAACCAGCTCGTCCTGCGGCGTGGACGGCATCAGCTCGAACAGATCGCCGGTAAAGAGCGCCGTCTCCTCTTCGCTCTTCATCAGGATTCCGATGGCGCCCTTCGTGTGTCCGGCCAGATCCAGAATCTCCAGCTGCACATCCCCGTAATCGAGGATCTCGCCGGGCTGAAGCCGGCGGTCCGGCGTGCAGGGCATAAAGATTGTGCCGAACAGGGACTCCAGCGTGCTGGGCGTATTCCGCGCGATCGCATCCGCGTCGGCTTCGCCGATCGAAATTCGAAGCCCGCGCTCCTGCAGGCGCGCGCAGTTTCCGGCATGGTCAAAATGGCTGTGCGTCACAAGGACATCCTGTACATCCGCCATGCTGAGGCCCCATGTTTTCATGGTGTGCTCCATGACCGCCAGCTGCTTCTCCGAATATCCGGCGTCGATCATGACAAGCCCCCGGCTGGTCTGCAGAACATAGTTGCTGGAATTTGTTCCATAGGGATTTCCGCTGATCTGATAGATTCGATTCGTCAGTTTCATAACGATTCCGTCCTTCTCCCGTTACCCGGGTCTCATATGTATCATACAGCAAAATTGTCCATATGCGCGAGGCGCATATGGACAATTTTATGCGAATCGGAACGCTTTTTTCACGCGAGATTGATATACATCCAGTCCGTGCTGGTCTCGTCCGGGAACTGCTCCCAGGTGTCTTTTCTGGGAGGCTCCGGCGCGGCCCTGCGGACCTCGTTTTTCTGATAGGCATACTTGCCGAGGAAGTTCCGGTCCTGTTCCGGAGTCAGGGGCGGACGGGTGTTGGTCGGCTCCATGCTGTGCACCCAGCCCTTGTGGTATTCGCATTTGGTTGTTCTCTGCCAGGCGCCGGAGAGAATTTTCCACTCCCCGTCCTCCTTGACGTGCGTCCCAGGCACCATGCCGAGACTGATGATCGCCATCGGATGCTCGCGGAACTTGGAAAGCCCCTCTACGCCGATCGACCAGAACACAGCGCGCGCCTTCGTGCAGTCGTCGCTGACCTCAATGATCGGCGTCGTCAGCGGGTGGATCAGCGAGTTGCCCTCCAGGCTGTCGACCACCGCTTTGGCGCGGAACGCCATCTCGCCGGCCACGTCGAAGCTCGGATGCTTCAGCGCCTTGAGCTCGCGGCGCCGCTCGCCGATATGCTGGTCGTCGTGGAAGGTCGCGGCCTGTCCGCGGAGATTGCAGATCTCCCAGACAGAGAGCTGTTTCTCGATCCGGCGCTCGAGCTGGGAGAATTCCTCGTCGCTCAGGGAATCAAAGTCTTGAATTGTCATGTCCAGCATCTTCTCACCCACCTTCAGCGCGTTTTGTCCTTGTTCAGCATCCAGTTCCGGTCGGAGTCCGCATAGGTCTCATAGGGGCGCGGACAGGCGGGAATGGCCTCGCGCACGGAAAGCGGCGAATACGGATTGTGGTAGGTCGTGGGCTTGGAGAGCGGATGCACGGGCGTGTTGAGACGGTTGATGAGGCTTGTGTCGTCGGTCCAGCCCTTGGAATACAGGCACTTGATATAGCGGAAATAGTGCAGATGCCATACCTTCCAGGTGTCGTTTTCCAGCAGGAAGTCGACGCCCAGCATGCCCCAGGCCCAGATTGCCTCGGGATCGGCGTCCTTCTGAGGGATGGCGCCGCCGCCCGGGCACCACCAGACGGCCTTTGCGGTCTGTCCGTCGCCCGCGACCTCGATCATCGGCGTCGTCAGCTGCAGATCCAGCATCTCTCCTGGCTTCGGCTCTGCGCCGACGACCTCGTTCACGATGGTCTTCACCGCTTCCGGGCCTTCAAACACGCCCTCGTCGGCATATTCCAGCGACACATCCGCCTGATCCAGCGCAAAGTGGCTCAGGACGCGGTCTGCCTGACGGAAGTTGAACGCGGCCATCAGCCGTCCGGCCTCGTTCTGGATCTCGTGATAGGCTTCCAGCTTCTGCATGGATTTCAAAAGCTTCTGTTTGCGTTCCAGTTCGATCATATTCGTTCCTCCTCAGCGCGCCAGCGTCAGTCCGCCGTCGACCGCGATGACCTGTCCGTTCACGTAGCTCGACGCCGGAGAGAGCAGGAAAAGAATGACGGATGCCTCTTCCTCCGGGCGTCCGGGACGGCCCATCGGATTGATGTCGATCAGATGCTGCATGAAAGCGCCTTCAACGGCGCTGTGATTGCGCGGCGTATGGATGGGGCCGCCCGGGCAGACGCAGTTCATGCGGTAGCTTCCGCGGCTCTTCTGATTCAGCTCGACCGCCTGGTGCTTCGTGTAGCCCGCGATGCCGGCCTTGGCCGTCGCATACCAGGGATCGCCGCCGCCCGCTTCAAAGTTGCCGGCCACAGCCGCGACATTGCAGATCGCGGCGCCGTCCTCGGGATTGGTCGCCTCAAAAGCGCGGCACAGCCGGTGAATCATGCTGCAGGCAATGCCGACGACCTCCTGATAATCCCACTGGGAATTGAGCATCTTGGGGCCGGCGACGTTGGCGAGGTATTTGGGTTTGCAGAACTCCAGCGTCTGCTTCATGGCGTTCGCCACGGATTCATCGGAGGCCAGATCCGCCTGGATCGGCTTGATGTTGCCGCCCGCTTCTCCCGCGCGGCCGATGGTCTCCTGGATGCCCTCCGCGAACATGTCCCAGGCGGCGACCTTCATGCCGTACTGTGCGGCCAGAATCGCCGTCGCGGCGCCGATGCCGGAGGCTGCGCCCGTTACGATGATGCCCGTGCCGGCCTTGTCCACCCAGCCGTTGAAAATGATGTTCGGTTCACGATAATTCTGTGCCATCTTGAGTTCCTCCTGTTATTAGGTTTTCTATACTTTCACTATACCATACGAGAGCATTTCTGCATGAAATCGCAGGAATCGCACATCTGTGCTCTTTTGTTTCGTCCGCTCCGGGCACCCCCCGGCTCAGGGCTGCTCTCCCCTGAGCAGCACCGCCAGCTGTCCGGAAGGGATGGATTGCTCCAGAAGCCGCTGCGCCGCGCGCAGCCGCGCACAGCGCTTCCCGTTTTCCGGGTCAGGCCGGTAGCAGGTCTCCCCGCAGCCCGTCAGCCGCTCCGCCGCCTCCTTCTGGGACGCGAAAAGCCCCAGCGCCGCGGCCGCCGAGATCCAGGCCCCCGCCGCCGTCGTCTCGCAGGCGGCCGGCACGCCGATTTCACAGCCGAGCATGTCCGCGCAGAGCTGCGCGAACAGCGGCAGCCTCGCGAGGCCGCCGGTCAGGCGGACTTTTCCGCATGCCCCCTGCGCCGAATCCCGCAGCAGCTCGACACAGTCGCAGGTCTCCGCCGCGATTCCCTCCAGCACCGCACGGGCCATCTGGCCGCGCGTCGTATCCGGGCTGAGGTTCCAGAAGCAGCCCCTCGCCTCGGGTTCCGGCATCGGCCGCAGAAGTCCCGAGAAGCAGGGCAGCAGGATCACATCCGCGCCGCTTGCTTTTGCGGCGGCGCGATTCACTTCGTCATAGGAATTTCCCGATTCCGGGAAAAACGTATTGCGGAACCAGCGGTACACGACTCCGGCGGCCGGCGCTCCGGCCTCCGCGAGATAGCCTCCCGGCACCGCCGCCGCGGAGCAGTTGACCGACCGTGCGCGGCTGGGCTCTTCGCAGAGCAGGCAGGCATATGCGCCCGTTCCCACTGTCACGCCGATCTGTCCCGGCCGCAGAATTCCCTGTCCCAGGACGGAGCACTGCTGGTCGCCGCCGGCCGAGACCACCGGGATTTTCGAGGGCAGCCCGGTCTCTTTTCCAAAAGCGGCCGTCACGGTTCCGACGACCGAGCCCGGCGGAACCAGACGGCAGAGCTTTTCCCGTGGGATTCCGAATACCGCAAGCAGTTCATCCGACCAGCTCCGGCTCCGGAGATCGAAAAGGCCCGTCCGGGAGGCCAGTGTCCAGTCCGTCACCGCCTCGCCGGTCAGACAAGCGGTCAGATAGTCGTGGATTCCGGCCAGACGGTGCGCGCGGGAGAACTGTTCCGGATCCAGACGGCGCAGCAGGGCCATCTTCGGCGCGGAGAGCACCGGCGTCAGCGCCTGGCCGCAGATGGCGCGGAATCGCTCCCCGCACTGCTTTGTCAGCTGCGCGCAGTCCGCCGCGGACCGTCTGTCATGCCACATGAGGATGCTGCCGAGCGGCGTTCCGCCGGCGTCCAGCGCCAGCACCGAGGAGCGCTGGGAGGTCAGGGATATGGCGTCCACGCTCTGCCCGTTTTCGCGCGCATACCGCACGGCGCTCGTACAGACGGCGCTCAGCGCGCGGGAAAAGACCTGCGGATCCATTTCACAGGTTCCGTCCGGTTCTTCCCGCATATAGTATTCCACCTGCTCCGTATGGAGCGGCTGCATCGTCTCCGAAAACAGCACGCCGCGCATGGATGAGGAGCCGGTGTCGATGACCAGGATATTCATAGTCTGTCTCCCTACGGAAGGATTTCGTAGATGGCGGCCTCCGCCTTTTCGCGGTTGGCGGAGATCAGCAGCTCTCTGCCGCCGATGTGCGCAAGCATTGCATTGCTCGGACCCACCTGTTCCTCCACGAAGCTCGTCTCGAACCCGTTTTTGTTCCACTGGACCAGAAACAGCTGCTGTCTGCCGCGGCGGCATCCGCCGATGAACGTTGGCTGGCCGAACACGGTCCCGCTGGCCGCGACGTGATAGAATTCGCTGATCTCGGGATGCTCATAGACCTGGACGTAGCGTCCGTCCCGCTTTTTATAGATCCGATAGTGGCAGCCGTGGAAAGCCTCGATGGTCGCGAGCTCCTTCTCCCCGTCCCCGTCCAGATCGATCATCGCGATGTCGCTGGTCGGCCGGTCGAGCAGCCGCCGCGTTTCCCATTCCCCATCCGGTTTTTCCGGCGGGATCAGCACGAACACGCCGCTGTCGCTCGATATGGCCGAGGCCTCGATCCCCTCCCACTGCACGCGCTCGTAACCGTGGTTGTGAAAGAGATCCTGACAGATGATGCGCGGCTGCAGCGGCTGTCCCGGCTCGTCCGGAAGCGGCGCCGCGAACACAAAGCCGGGCTGGCTGAAATCCTCCTTGCTCGTCTTGTGCGCCGCAAGCACGCATCCGATGAACCAGCTGACGCCGCCGCGGCGGATCACGTCGAAACGGTGCAGATAGGGCGTGGCATACAGCTCCTGCAGGCCGAACGATCCGTCTGCGCCGCGCCGCAGCCATGCCGTGCCCGCCTCTTCCCAGTTGGCAAGACTGTAAAACCGCACGCCGAAGATGGCCTCCTCCGTCCGGCCGGGCAGCGGGACCATTCCCATCGTGCCGCCTGGGCCGGAGAGGATTTCGCGCGGCGCGCCGAAGTTCAGGCAGTCGGCCGCTATGCAGCCCCCGTTCCTGCCCTCGGTGGAGAACAGTGCGCAGGGCACGCCGCCGATCTGCATGCAGGCCACACTGTAACAGCGCTCCATCTCCGCGGAAAAAACCTTTTTAAAGTTCATGGAACCGCCTCCGCATCACAGCATGGAGCGGAATGGAATATTCTGCGGGGCTTCGAAGCAGTCCTCGAATCCGCGCCGGTAGTGATACTCCAGCCGGTCCTTGTCGGTCGGGTAGACGTACTTTCCGCCGACCGCCCAGAAAAAGGGATGGAACTGATAGCCCAGGCGGTCCTTCTTCTCCGCGTACAGCATCCGGATCTCATTCAGATCCGCGGCGAAGTTGGTCCAAACGTCGTAATGGATCGGGATGACGACCTTGCAGCGGAGCGCTTCCGCCATGCGGAGCAGATCGACGCTCGTCATCTTGTCCGCCATGCCGACGGGGTTCTCGCCGTAGGAGCCGAAGGCCACGTCGATGTCGTAGTCCTTGCCGTGCTTGGCGTAATAGATGGAATAATGGCTGTCGCCGGAGTGATAGATGTTTCCGCCCGGCGTTTTGAACAGATAATTGACCGCTTTTTCATCCATGTCGTCCGGGCATTTGCCGGTCAGCTCCTCGCGGTCGGGACCTGTTTTGTCCGTCGTGACGAGACAGGTGCGGTCGAAGGAATCCAGCGCCACGATCTCCACATCCTTGACGCGGATCGTGTCGCCGGGCCGGACCGTGATGCAGCGTTCCGCCGGCACGCCCCATTTGATCCAGGTTTCCACCGCCTTGGCCGGCCCAATGAACGGAACGGGGACCTCTTCGCCTCGCTCGTTCACGGTCGTCATGCCGGACTGGATCACGTGCGCCGCCCATTCGGGGCTCATGTGGTCCTGATGATAGTGCGTCGCCAGCACCGCGTCGACTTTTTGGAACGCGAACGGGTCGAACACGAAGGGGATTGCGCGCAGATTGGGCTGCATTCTCCGGGCTCCGCACATGTTGGCCATCTGGTGACCGGGCTTCATTTTATCGTCTCCGTGGGTACGTTTTCCGTTTCCGGTCCAGAGATCGACGGAGAGGTTGGCGCCGCCGGGCGTGCGCATCCAGATGCCGGTGCAGCCGAGCCACCACATGGCGACCGTGCCCGGTTTTACATCCTCCTGTTCGATCTCCTCATTGAGCCAGGTGCCCCACTCCGGGAATGTGTTCAAGATCCATTTTTCACGGGTCGTTTCTGAAATCTTACTCATTTTTGCCCTCCTGTTGTTCCTGAAATGGTTTTAAATATGGTTTGCCACTTCGAAGGCATCCCAGATCGCGTACATGATGTTGGACACGTTTTTCGCGTCTCCCAGCAGGTACAGTTCCCCGATGCGGAACTGGAGCGCTTCATACAGAGCGGAATCCGACGAATAGCCGACGGAAAGGATCGCGCTGTCGCAGGGGATGATGCGCTCGGCGCCGTCCGCCTCCACGTGGAGTCTGCCGTTCTCGAGACATTTCGCCTTCGCGCCGGTCACGACGCCGATCTTGTAAAACGGGATCAGCCGTTCCAGCATTTCCCGGTTTGCCGAGCAAAGCGGTCCGTTCTGCTTGAGAAGGCCGTCCAGCGCCTCCACAATCGTCACAGTCCTGCCGTTCTGCGCCAGCCAAAGCGCCGTCTCGCAGCCCACAAGCCCGCCGCCGATCACCGCCACGGTGCTGCCGGGGTCCTTCTCCCGGTTGAGCACCTCGGCCGCCGTGAAAACGCGGCTGTCGTCGCCGAGAGAAAACCGCTTCGGACGCGAGCCCGTCGCCACGATCACTGCGTCGTAGCCGCCCTCCGCCGCCATCTGCTCCGTCACGCGCGTGTTGAGATGGACCGGCACGTTCAGCGAGCGGAGCTCCGTTTCGTACCATGCGGCGAGACGGCGATCATCCTCTTTAAAAGAAGGAGCGCCTCCGGGGATCAGATTTCCGCCGAGCCTGCCGCTCGCCTCGAACAGCTCGGGGCTGTGCCCGCGGATCGCCAGCACGCGCGCCGCCTCGCAGCCTGCCACGCCGCCGCCGATGACCAGCACGCTTTTTTTCTTCAGCACCGGCTCGTATGCCGCTGCTCTTTCTCGGGCTGTCTGCGGATTGACCGCGCAGTTGATCATGGAGTATTCCTGGATTCTCCCCATGCATCCCTCCTGGCAGGAGATGCAGGGGCGGATCGACTGCTGCTGTCCGCAGCGCAGTTTTTTCACATAGTCCGGATCCGCCAGAAGCGGGCGGCCCAGAGAAACAATGTCACACACACCGTCGGCGACGCAGGCGGAGGCCGTCTCCGGATCATCCACCCTGCCCGCCATGAGCACCGGCACATCGACGCACTGCTTCATCGCCCGTGCGAACGTGCGATACGGCGCCTTCGGCATGTACATGGGCGGATGGTTCCACCACCACGCGTCGTAGCATCCGGCATCCACATCCAGGGCGGCGTAGCCGTAGGACACGAGCAGTTTGGCCGCCTCGATGCCCTCCTCGAGATCGCGCCCCTTTTCCTCGAAAACTTCTCCGGGCAGAGCGCCCTCCCGCCAGCCCTTCAGCATGCTTTTCGGGCTGTAACGAACCATGACGGGGAAGTCGGGTCCGCAGGTCTTTGCGATCTCCTCCCGGATTTCGCGCGCAAAGCGCAGCCGGTTCTCCAGACTTCCGCCGTATTCATCCGTGCGGTGATTGAAAAAGGAGATTGCGAACTGATCGATCAGATAGCCCTCGTGTACCGCGTGTATCTCGATCCCGTCAAAGCCGGCGCGCTGCGCGTTGCGCGCGCCGCGGCCGAAGCTCTGCACGATCTCATGGATCTCGTCCACCGTCAGCGGCCGGCAGGTCTTGTTCAGCCAGCGGTGCGGGATCGCGCTCGGCGCCACCGGCGGGAATTCGCCCAGATTCGTCGGAATCGTAACACGGCCGAAGCCGCCGGACATCTGCAGAAAGATGCGCGCGCCGTATGCGTGGACCCGCTCGGTCATCTCGCGGCTCGTGCGCACAAACTGTACGGGATTGTAGGTCGAGCTCGGGCAGTTCGGCATGGACTGGGTTTCAACCTGGTTGTCCGAAAATGTGACGCCGGTGATGATCAGGCCCGTTCCGCCCTGCGCACGGCGTGTGTAATAGTCGATGCCGCGCTGGTTCCAGCCGCCCTCCGCGTCTCCCAGGCCAAGCGGCCCCATCGGCGCCATCGCAAAACGGTTTTTCAGCTCGCACCGGCCGATTTTGATTTTTGTAAACAGATTTTCACAGTTCACTTTGCATGCCCCTCCCGTACCGTTCTGATTGGATGGAATAATCATAATCTATCCTGTGTCCGTTGTGCGGGAAACGGAAAAAAAGCACATTTGTGACGGGATCCCGCCCAAACAGCCGTTTCTCCGGACATGCGTCTGCCGTTTTTCGCCGCTGCCCGTCCTCCGGCCCGGCGGCATTTTCTGCCGGAAATTGGTTTTTTGTCTTGAAGCACGAAAAAAACGATGTTAAGATGCAGATAGTACCATCTTGTCTGGAGGCGATCGCGTGAAGCGGACAACCGGGCTGCTCTGGAAAAAGCAGGCGCTCATCCTGCTGCTGTTTCTGCTCCTGCTCCTGCTCCGCTTCTGCGGTATAAAGAGCACGTTCGGCAGCTTCCTCCGGGAATACTTCTTTTTCGGCCTGTATTTTGCCTGGGGCATCTCCATCCGCAAGCGGCTGATACAGGTCTCGGTCCGGCGCTATCTGTTTCTCTCC
>Ga0163159_1002526_pt1 | contig 14877 bp, 13 predicted proteins | sample BioMet9_FD_108702 | JGI IMG/M metagenome (GOLD analysis project Ga0163159, IMG submission 108702) | Microbial communities from bioreactor (seeded with sewage sludge) at Lawrence Berkeley National Lab, California, USA - Biofuel... | ecosystem: Engineered > Bioreactor > Anaerobic > Unclassified ... | reverse complement strand
TCACTCGGCAAGCCCGCCGCTCTGAGTAGCCATGCGCAGCCTGAATGTGATGCACGGCTTCCCTGTTGGCTGCGGGCTTCAAAAGTTTTTTGAGATCACGTCCTTCAGGACGACGATATCAAGCGTCTGTTCGCCTACAAGTCGTTTCAGACGGGCGTTTTCTTCCTCTAACTGGCGCAACCGCTTGGCGTCAGAGATGTTCATTCCGCCGAACTTGCTGCGCCATTTGTAAAAGGTCGCATCCGAAATGCCATTCTGACGGCACAAATCGACAACACGAATGCCCGCCTCGGCTTGCCGCAAAATCCCAATAATCTGTTCTTCGGTGAATCTGCTACGTTTCATTCTTGTGCTCCTATGTCAGGAACACTAACTTTTCAATGGCATACTTTTCGGGGGGAAGGTCAACATATACCGTTGCGTGCCCCATTTTTGTCCAGCCACACAGCGCAGACGGGCAGCCACCAACATCAGGGCGGCGTGACCATCCGGGATACTCCTACCACCCTGGTTCGACGGCGAATTTCGCGGTTCAAACGCTCTAGCGGGTTGTTCGTCAGGATGTGCCGCCAGTGGGGTAAGGTCAAACATATATGTCCAGAATTTTTCGCACATTTTGTAGCAGTCAGTCGGTGAAGCATGGTTTTGTATCAAGCCGAATAACGCCCACGTGGTGTTTTCGTCATAGAACCTCCTCAATGGTATAAACTATGGCGTCCCTCCGCCGTTGACTGGTCGAAAAAGTGAACCCACGTCTTCTATCTCAGCCGATTTTTTGCTCAAAGCCAGCATTTCATCCTATGCTGGCGCAATTTTTGCATTAAATACAGAAAAGTATATCCTTAAGCATAAAGTCAGATACTATGAATTTTGAGTATATTGAAAAAATCCTGATAGCAAATCATTAGCGAATTGAGTTGATAAGCACGCAACGTCACTAGCTTTAAGGGGGTCAATATGATCACAGCGAGCATGGCAGATATTTCACAGGCATCAAGCGTTGCTCAATCTTCAGCTAGTCAAAGCGGACACACTGAAAATTTTGCCGACATATTCTCGCAAGTGCAAAATCAGCTGGCTGCTTCCTTGCCGGGCAATTTGCCTCCGTCAGCATATGTTGCTCGTTCTGGATCATACAGTGTCGAGCAGTGTGGCTCGCATATTGTTAACGGGGTACAATTAGTTCCAGGGGCTCCCGGGTATGACTTTTCATCTGCCTTGCCATATCTAAATCAGATTGTTCAAACTCAGAATACATTGAGTCAGATGCAAGCAGCTGCCTCAGAAGAAAATTCTGTTCCAGTCTTAGGAACCTCATTATCCTCTTCGCAAAATTTGAATTCACAGGGGGAAGGAATTGCCTCAAAAGAACAGCAAAATAGTCCTTCAGGCATGTCCATTGGGCAAGCACAGCAGCTCATAAGTTCTACCTTACCTAGTAATTATCCACCTTCTGCATATGTTTCTCGGTCTAGTTATTATAGTCTTGAAACGTGCGGGTCCCATGTGGTTGATGGTGTTCAGCTTATACCCGGGGCACCGGGGTATAATTCAAAAGCAGCACGACCATATATTGCTCAAATAGCTGACACACAGAGAAATTTATTTTCCTCGCAGCCAGCAGGCGAGATGAATCCATCAGTGGAAACAGACTCCGAATCTCAGGCTAGCGATTCGGATGCAAGTGCTGTTGGTCTGCAAAACACAACCGTTGATTTGCTTGAGTATAAAAGCACTATAAATAAACTTGTTCAAAAATTGGCTGCGATAAGTGTTGCTATGGAAAATAATGGGCCTTCGATTCTTCCGCAAAAGGCAAAACTTGATTTGATTCAGTCGGTTCTGAGTCAATTGGATAAGCCAAACACAAATTAGGAGCAAACAGGTTCACGAATTATTGTCCGTAATGTCAGCGTGTTGCGCATTTTATGTGTGAGACCCTACTGCCTTGTATGCCCTTGATTCTCAAATGGAAAGGAAGTATGTTTTGAAGTCGAAGTGAGATTGAGAATGGAAATATTTCTCGTTTGTGTTAGCGCAACCAGCAACCCACTCTCGGCAGCTAGGTATTTTGTGAGATTTATCTAGATTTATTGTAAATATGCGATGCCAAAATTGCTGATGGGGAAATGCCTTGAATTGTCATTTAGTTACCGGTGGGTCAGGATTTATTGGTTCATGCTATATCCTTCAAGCTCGAAGCCGTGGAGTAGCTATCGTCAATTTAGATAAATTGACATATGCAGGCAACCAAGAAAATCTAATTAGTCTGGCGGATGATCGTGATTATACATTCGTACATGGAAGCATTGAAAATCAAGAACTTGTTGAATGGCTTTTGAATGAATTTCACCCGACAGCTGTAATCAATTTCGCAGCGGAAAGCCATGTTGATAGGTCCATTGAAGAGCCAGATGTATTTGTCAAAACAAATGTTTTGGGGACGGTAGCGTTGCTTCATGCTGTCAAGGCATGGTGGAATAGACTTCCTCGTGATAATGCAAAAGACTTCAGATTTTTGCATGTTTCTACAGATGAAGTGTTTGGCTCGCTGGAACTCAATGATGCGCCTTTTACGGAAAATCATCCGTATAGACCCAATAGTCCTTATTCGGCTTCAAAAGCTTCGAGCGATCATTTTGTTCGGGCTTTTAAGGAAACCTATGGTTTGCCGACCCTTTTGACGAATTGTTCCAATAATTACGGGCCTAGGCAGTTTCCAGAAAAGCTGATCCCACTAATGATTTTGAACGCCCTTAGTGGTAAAAAATTACCAGTTTATGGGGTCGGGAATAATATTCGCGACTGGCTGCATGTTGAAGATCATTGTGACGCAATTAGCTGTGTGCTTGATCGTGGTATTTCTGGGCAATCCTATAATATTGGCGGGCGTTCAGAGAAAACAAACTTAGAAATTGTCCAGGCTATTTGTTTAATACTGGATGAAATTCTGCCTAGGAAATCCGGATCATATTCTGAATTGATTCGTTTTGTAACGGATCGTCCTGGGCATGACTTTAGATATGCTATAGATTGTACAAAAACAGAGCGTGAAATTGGGTGGTTGCCGCGACAGAATCTCTCAACGGGGTTGTTTAATACTGTCCAGTGGTATTTGGAAAACACCCAATGGGTAAATAATATCCGGAGTGGTGTGTATCGTGATTGGATACAAAAACATTATGGAATTAGATGCTGAGGCTCCTTTGATGAAATGGAAAGGTATAGTACTTGCCGGTGGATCTGGTTCAAGGTTGTATCCGCTGACATTTAGTGTGAGTAAACAGCTGCTACCAGTTTATGATAAGCCAATGATCTATTACCCGTTGGCTGTTTTGTTGTTTGCAGGTATCCGTGATATTTGTATTATCTCTACCCCTGAGCATTTACCTCTTTATAAAAAATTGCTCCAAGATGGTTCGCATCTTGGCTGCAATTTTACATATATTGTCCAGCCAAATCCTGGCGGGCTTGCTCAAGCGTTTATATTGGCCGAGGAGTTTATCTCAGGATTTAATACATGCATGATTTTGGGAGATAATATTTTCTTTGGAAATGGCTTGTCTGGACTTATTGAAACTGCAATGTCTAGGTCTGTTGGAGCAACCGTATTCGGGTATCGCGTAAGTGATCCTGAGCGATATGGCGTAGTACAATTTGATGAGCAGTATCGTGCGGTTAGCATTGAAGAAAAACCGAAAGAGCCGAAATCTAGTCACGCTGTGACTGGATTATATTTTTATGATAAAGATGTAACAGAAATTGCTAGATCTACTCGTCCTTCTGAACGCGGAGAGTTGGAAATTACTGACGTTAATAATGTCTACTTAAAACGAGGTGATTTGCATGTCGAACAGATGGGACGAGGGATTGCATGGCTAGATACCGGGACGCATAAATCATTGATGGATGCAAGCTCGTTTGTGCAAGCAGTTGAGGCACGCCAAGGATTAAAAATAGCTTGTCTTGAGGAAATTGCATGGAGAAAGGGGTACATTACTTCTGAAAAGCTGTGCGAGTCCGCTCAACGTATGAGAAATAATGCTTATGGTCAGTATTTGCTAGATATCCTCGACCACTAGTCTGGGAAGTTTGGGTTTTATGTATGCACAGTTTTTAGAACACATAATGATAAAAATTTTTAAAAAACTAAAAGCCTTTGAACCCTTGATGGTTGATGAAACACCCTGAAAATATGACTCAAAATTCTAAAACGCATCTTCGTTATCAGCCAGAACTTGATGGAATCCGTGGGATTATGACATTTGGTGTGCTACTGGCACACATTAATTATGCGTGGCTCCCTGGTTCAATTGTATATATGAATGTTTTTTTTATGCTGAGTTCATATTTAATCACGTCGGTTCTAATTCGTGATATAGAAGTACATGGCAAAATAAGGTACAAAATATTTTATCTTAGAAGATTTTTTAGGTTATTGCCTGCTTACTACTTCATGATTTGCATTTTTTTGCTGGCGGTCTTTATCTTCTTACCAGAACCTAAAAAGTATCTTTGGGATGTTCTCTATTCGGCCTGTTATGTCGCAAATTGGGCAAGAGCTTTTGGAACAACTAATCCTGATTGGCTCGGTCATACATGGTCATTATCTATTGAAGAGCAATTCTATTTGATATGGCCAATAGTGTTTGCCCCCCTAGTGTGCTTTTGGGGGTTCTCACGAAAATTGCTAGTGTGCCTGTCTTCAGTCGCTTTATTAGCTTCGATATGGAGAATTGTGTTAGTTTATAACGGTGCTTCGATAGCTAGACTTTATAATGGCACGGATACTCGGGTTGATGTGATTTTGATAGGTGCTATTATCGCTATAATTTTGCATTGTAATGCTGTTAAATTTCATAAGGTCATACTGTTTTGTAAAAGAATATTCCTTATGTCTGCTTTTATAGTTTTTATTGGTTTTGGATGGAGTATACATTGGCAAGATCATTCTTATTATACACTTTTTTCAATTTTCAGCAATTTTGCTTTGTCAATTTTCTTTATTGGACTAGTTACATTAAATAATTCTGCTATACACAGGCTGCTTAGGTTAAAACTACTCGTGTTTTTGGGTAAAATTTCATATCCAACATATTTGTGGCATTTTCCAATATTTTGTTTTGCCAAATTTTATTCCTTGACGAGCAGTGAAATACTCTTTTTTTGTGTTCCAGCAACATACTTGGTGGCAATTTTTTCATATAAATTTGTAGAAACCCCCTGTAACCAGATCAAAGCCCGCTATTATTGAGCTGCGACTTGTTTGAGACGGAGGACGAACATGGAAATTTTGAAAACTCCTATCGAAGGTGTGATGCTCATTAAACCTGTTGTATGGGGAGATTCACGCGGTTTTTTTTTGGAGACTTGGCAAAAAGAGCGATATGAGGCTGCAGGCATAACTTATTCTTTCGTACAGGACAATCACTCAAAATCTACCTATGGAACTCTTCGAGGTTTACATTTTCAAAAAAAGCGTCCGCAAGGAAAGCTCGTAAGTGTCTCGCTCGGTTCTATTTTTGATGTGGCAGTAGATATACGGCAAGGTTCACCGACTTACGGCAAGTGGTATGGCGTTGAGTTAACACAACAGAATCAATGGCAATTGTGGATTTCCCCAGGACTGGCACATGGATTTGTAGTTACAAGTGAGGTTGCTCACTTCCATTACAAATGTACAGATTTTTATTGTCCTGAAGATGAAGATGGTATTTGTTGGAACGATCCGTTAATTGGCATTAACTGGCCAATGTCTAATCCATTGCTATCAAAGAAAGACAGCGTCTTGCCCTTTTTTGTGGATAAAAATCAGTTCTGCTAGAATTCTATGTGGGAAGAGAAAATATGAACGAGCAAAAGAATGAAAATTCAGTCATTGATCAATACAAAATTCTAAAATATTCACATTTAGATTTGTGGTTTCTCCGTAATGACTCTTTGCCATGGGTTGGGCATACTCCTTTTGGCCGTATGCTGGTCGCGGAACTTAAGCCAGGCGTGCTTGTAGAACTCGGAACACATTGGGGAAATTCATATTTTACTTTTTGTCAGTCTGTGCTTGAATTTTCTCTGAACACAGAATGTTACTCAGTGGATTCGTGGGAAGGAGATGCACAAGCCGGTTTTTATGATGATGAAATATTTTCATATGTCCATAAGATAAATGGTGAAAACTTTGATTCCTTTTCAACACTAAAAAGGATGTCATTCAACGATGCTCTTCAAGAATTTGAAGATAATAGCATAGACCTTTTACACATAGACGGTTTTCATTCATATAAGGCCGTACGCGAAGACTTTTATAATTGGCTACCCAAGGTTAAAGCAGGTGGAATTATATTGTTTCATGATGCGAATGAGTTCCAAGATGGGTTTGGCGTAGCCCATCTATGGAACGAGATAAAACATCAAGCTGATGGAACACATCTATTTCGGCATTCACATGGCCTGGGTGTTTGGCGTAAGCCAGGGGGGAAGCCGCTTCAATCTGATATCCTTTCTACATTACTACAGGAAAATTCTGCAGAAGCACAGCTGATTGACTCTTTTTGCACGGCTCTGGGGGAGAGTCAACGGCAACGGGCTATGCTTATAGTGAAAGGTCAGACTCTCGCCGAAAAACAAACAGAATTACTATTGTTGAAGGATCAAAATTCAAAATTTATGAATCTAGCTCAAGATTACGCCAGTTTGTCTGAACGGTATAATAATATTTATTTTGAATACAACAAAATTTTGGCATCAAAATCGTGGAAATTAACTATGCCTTTGCGTTCTTTGATGGGGTATATGAGGAAATTATACTATCGCTAACTTTTTAAATTATTTCATTATTAGACATCATTGAATTTTTGTAAATGATTGGTTGTGGGCACTGTGTTTTCTAACTAGGACAACAATGTGTATGCGCAAATGGTATGATTGCTTTTTTTGAAATGCCAATTAAAATCTATGATATTGCAAAATTGATGTCATAGAATTTCCTTTTTGCGCTTAGTAAGGAATTTTGTGAATGCATATTGAACCCGCAATTGACGTTCAGAATATTACAAAATATTTTGAAATTTATTCAAAACCTTCGCATCGATTACTTCAAATGCTCTTTCGGGGCAAAAAACAGTTTTTTCAGCCATATTGGGCTCTAAAAGATATTTCTTTCCAAGTTGGAAAAGGGGAGTGCGTTGGTATAATCGGGCGAAATGGCGCTGGAAAGAGCACACTTTTACAGATTATTACGGGAACATTATCACCGTCTTCAGGAATGGTAAAAAATATTGGGCGGGTTGCCGCTCTTTTGGAGCTTGGTAGCGGATTTAACCCAGAGTTTACTGGTCGTGATAATGTTTTTCTAAATGCTGCCATCCTCGGTCTATCGCACAAGGAGATCGTTGATTCCTATGACTCGATTGTCGAATTTGCCGATATTGGAAAATTCATTGATCAGCCAGTTAAGAGTTATTCTAGTGGCATGGTTGTAAGGCTTGCTTTTTCTGTAATTGCCCATGTGAAAGCTGATATATTGATAATTGACGAGGCTCTTGCTGTTGGTGATGCTTACTTCACCCAAAAGTGTATGCGTTTTCTCAGAAAATTTATGGAAACAAAAACGGTACTTTTTGTGAGCCATGACATCGCAGCTGTTAATAGTTTGTGTTCAAGGGCAATTTTTCTTGAGGACGGCTATGTAAAGGTTTCAGGAGAACCCAAAGAGGTGACTGATATTTATCTACAAGATTTTTATGAATCAGTTCAGGGTAAATCGGAAATCTCTGGTGGAGCATCTTCTCTGAAAAAGGAGATAGTTCTACCTGTCGATGTAGAATTTAAAGATATGCGCGCAGAATATTTTTTGCGAGAACCATTACGGAATGATATAAGAATATTTCAATTTGATGAAAGTAGAGCTTCCTTTGGGAAAGGGGGCTGCCTAATCAAGCAGGTTTTTCTTACTGATGAAAATGAGAATCCTTTGAATTGGATTGTTGGTGGGGAAATGGTTGCGTTGACTGTATACTGTCATGCAACCGAGGAATTGCTTAGCCCTATTGTTGGTTTTCATTTCAAGGATCGGCTCGGTCAAATTCTTTTTGGTGATAATACATTCCTTTCCTACCTCGAGCAGCCACTACATATTTCCTCTGGCGAATGGATAGTTGCCAAATTCTCCTTTCGCATGCCAATTTTAGCTCCAGGAGATTATTCAGTTGGGGTTGCTGTAGCCGATGGTACTCAACACGAGCATGTTCAACATCATTGGCTACATGATGCGCTTTTACTCACGTCCGTAACTGAAAGCATTTGTACGGGCATTATTGGTATCCCAATGAAAAAAATTTCCATGTCAAAAATCGCTGATTTTGAATCATTTCACAAAAAATGATTTTTTTGTTGATTTTTTGGATCAATTCCATAATGCAGTAACAAAGTTGTTTGCGAAATGAAAAGTCTATATAATCCTGCTCTAGGAATCATAATTTGCTGGACACATCGAAATTTATTGGCACAAATTTTTAGGAGGTCGTTGGCTACGCGCTATAAAGGGGCAACACTTGGCCTTGTTTGGACGATCGCATATCCATTGATGATGTTATCAGTATATACATTTGTTTTTGGGGTTATTTTTAAGCCTCAATGGGGAAACATGACCAGTGGTTCCGAACAAATTTTCTTCCCATTGTTTTTATTTGCAGGGCTTTCAGTATATAATATTTTTTCAGAATCTGTTGGAAGTAGCCCTTCACTAATTCTGAACAATCCTAGCTATGTAAAAAAAGTCGTATTCCCATTAGAGCTTTTACCAATTTGTCATGTTTTAACAACATTTTGTTTTGGCAGTGTATGGATTGCTCTGATGCTGCTTGGTATCGCATGGCTCGGTGGCACTATCTCAATTTATGTGTTATTTTTGCCTTTTCCCCTTTTTACATTGCTGTTATTAACTATGGGGTTATCATTCATATTGTCATCCCTTGGTGTATACCTACGAGATACTCAGTATTTAGTAACAATTGTTATTCAAATTTTTTCTTTCATCTCTCCAATATTTTATCCACTATCTTCTGTACCGGAAAAACTCCGCTGGATTTTGCTGGGGAATCCTTTGACATACATTATCGAGCAGGTTCGCGAGATATGTCTTTACGGACGGATGTTTGATTGGATCGTCTATTTTTACACAACGCTTGCAGCGCTTCTTTTTTTTCAGTTGGGCCTAGTTTGGCTCATTAAAACAAAAAAAGGTTTTGCAGATGTTATTTAGTTAATCAAAGTTCTTACAGAAAAAATTACCCGGACGCCATATTATACGGATGTTTGGTGTCGACGTTTGGCCATTTTACTTACATTTACGCATGAGAAAATTATGATTTGCAAAATATTTGCAGCGCTTTTATTATTCCCATCTTCTTTCATTATTTATGATAATGTATTGAACCGTATGAAGACGCAAGGCCTGAAGAGCTTTTTTTCTAATGTTGCAAAAAAAGCCCCTTCAGTAATATATAAAAAAAAATCCCTTTATAATATTTTTGTATATTACCCTATGCGGATTGCTGTTGAGCTTTTGCGGGGGGATTTGGGGCAGATTATTAGTAGAAAGCTCTATGAGCGTATACTAGGATTGTTCGTTACGTCTAAAGGTATTCCAGACCGTTCTATACAACCCGATACCCCGCCTCGGCTAAATATTGATGTTGCTGAGCTATGCGCTTTGGTAGAACAGCCTTCTGTGAGCGTCATTAGTTTTGATGTTTTTGATACCCTTTTGCTCCGCCCTGTTTATAATCCTAAGGACATTTTTTTACTGATAGCAGGAAAAGTCGATTCTAAATATGGCATTGATTTTTTTGCTATGCGAGTCAATGCTGAAGAGAAATTAAACAATGATTTTGCTTCGTTAAGCGATATCTATGCTGGAATGAAGCTAGATTTTGATTTGTCGGATGCAATCTGTGCGGACCTCCTTAAGGAAGAGGTTGAATGTGAAAAGGCGCTGTTACAGCCGCGCGCCGATATGCTCCGTGTTTATCAACATGCTGAAAGGGCGGGAAAGCGCATTATTGCAACAAGTGATATGTACCTTCCGTCAGCGGTTTTGAGAGAAATATTGCACTTTCACGGGTTCACAAAAATAGCTAATATATATGTTTCTTGTGAACATCGCGCTAGGAAGAGTAGCGGCCAATTATATGGCCATGTGGTGAATTCTGAAGGAATTCCTGGTTGCTCCATACTTCATATTGGTGATAACTATCAAAGCGATTATTGTGCTGCTATTCAGAGCGGAATTGCCGCCATCCATTACCCCTCTGTGATTGAAATTGTCCGATCTCGTTCAGTGAACATGTGGCAATATTTTGATAGGGCTGCTCAACGGGATCCATTTGTGGGAATGCTCATAGCATCCAGCATGAATTTTGCTTATGGTAATGCTGCAAACTCTCCTGCCTGCCTCGATAATGTCGAAAGTTTAACACAGTTTTGCAAAATAATCTTAGCGCCTTGGACAGTTGGAATCTGCCTGAGTATTTTGAACAACCGGAATATCCAGGATGGATATGAAGAGATTTTGTTTGCGTCGAGAGATGGTTGGCTGCCTAATAAGGTGTATGAAATTTTGCGTTCGAGCAGTGGAGGGATTGCGGGGCGTTATTTCTATGCCGGACGACGTGCCTATTTACCATTCATGTATGAATCTCTGATTGAATGTGCTCAGCTTTTCAAGGGGGTTGATGAGCCTGATAAGTATACTCTAGAGCAGTTTCTTGTCGCTCATCTGGGTAAATTTTCTGAGCAAGTACTGTCTTTTTGTTCGGACGAAGAAAAGAATATTGTTTTTGTAGAGAATAAACTTATGGCGCTAGGAGTGTTAGATCGGCTTCGGAATCAAGTAGATAGTGCTTTTAGCCTGTTGCGCATTAATGCATCGAAATATTATGGATCAGTTTTTGAAAAAAAATACGCCCGCTATCTGTGCTTTGATGTGGGATACTCTGGATCTATTTCTTGCGCGTTGTCAGCTATAACTAAGAAGCCGGTTGATAAAATCTATTGCTGGGAGACCTCTAATAATAAAGAGTTTGACAAACACCATGGTACTGTTACCCATACATTAATGAAGGATGATAATTTTCAGCCTTATAATTTAATTCTTGAAGAATTATTTTCTCCGCTGGAAGGTAGTGTGAGCGGGTTTGATGAAAACGGGCAACCCCAAATTGAAGATATAAGTTCCAATAGCGCTTTTGTCTCAGATATGGATAATGTCTCAGCAACTACTCTCGAATTTGCAAAAAGTTTTTGTGCTACTTTTGAATCATATATGAAATTTTTTGAAAATATTGATTTGGATAGCTATCTGGAAATTGTTCGACATTTGCTAAAGGACTCATCTCTTTACAATTCTTCTCTTTTTAAAAATATTACATTTAGCGACCCGATATATTGTGCAGATGTTCCGACTCTTGCACAAAAAATTGAGAGCGCGAGTACATGCTTGACGGTTTTTTCAGGAACAGGTTTTGAAAATGATGCTCATATTCAGCCATGGCCTATCCCTGATGTTGATAGAAAAAGTAAAGTCGGAATTCATCTACATATATATAATGTGCTTCTTGCACAGGAATGTTTTTTGTATATGAAGCAAATCCCGTTTCAATTTGATCTTTGGATTACGACACCTTGGAAAGATCATACGGGCGTATTGTCAACAGTCTTTAGTCAGTCATCACTTGGTAATGCTGACCATGTCAGTGTCATGAGTGTTCCCAATCGTGGGCGCGATGTCGCTCCTTGGATTATTGACTTCGGCAAGGTGCATCATCAGTATGATTTCTGCTGTCATCTTCATACAAAAGAGTCAAATCATTTTGATTTTGGGGCAAGATGGCGAAGATATCTATTTGATAATCTGGTCCGCTCTGAAAGTGCAAAATTGGCCGTTTCCGTAATGCAACATGACCCACAAGTTGGTTGTGTTTTTCCTGCGATATTCGGTGAACTAAAAAAATTTATGATAGAACATGACGTGTCATTGATGGGGATTGATGGTGAAGAATCTTTAATAAAAACGACTTTTAAAAAGCTCGGGCTTGGAGGCATTTTTTGTAGAGATGAGATCTTTTTTTCTGCTGGTACAATGATGTGGTATCGACCTGATGCTTTGCATCAACTGTTTGAGGGGTTTGTTTACGAAGATTTTCCGGAAGAGCCTATTGGGGTGGGCGGAACTCTTGCGCATGCAATTGAAAGGATACCACCTCTGGTTGCTTTGCGAAATGGGTATACTGTGCGGTCGCTTACTCGTTATCCATCTTAGTGTGTTTTTGACCTTACCCCACTTCTAAAACGCAGAATGCTCCGGGAAATCCCGGAGCATTCGCACAGAATAGCTCACCAAACCAAGCTGAAAAATAATTGCACAAGGAGTAGTCTTGAGTCAATTAACCCGCCCCGTTTTTTTTAGCCTACCTCAGCTTAAGTTCGAGCAAGAAATATGCGTTAGTGCCAGATCCTACGTCTAGGAAGCATTCATTTCGATGTGACCAACGAATTCCACAGCCGTATAGCAGATGATTTGCTCACGGACCATTGTAGTGGGCTATTTCCGCAATCACAAACAATTCGAAAAACATCTCGATGACGGCCTTCGGGGCGCATCCTTGCGATTGGTGGTAATTTCCCACATGGACAAGGCAAAATCTGTGGTAAATATTCTTTGTCCATCAAATAAAAAAATCCTTAAATTTAGTAGTTGAAATCGGACCATAAAAAAGTTGTGTAGTCGAATGTATTTGATGAAGAGCAGAAGTGATCTAGTTATTGTAACATCTCATTCAATTGCTTTTATCCCCGTGTAAATTTTGAAACCAATTTTTTTAAAAGAAGGCGGGCTGAGGCAAAGCCTATTCCAGCAATTACCGTAGGAAGCATCCAAGGATGATGCAGATATGTACACCTAATCCTGCTTCGCGTAAGAAAATAAAGTGATTTAAGCCGAAGTGTATTTCCATTCCAGCCGGTTGTTGCACCCTCTTTATGGTAAACGAGGGCATCGGGGGCATAGGCAAGGTCAAATTTCCCTTTAGATCTGCACGCCCAATCCTGTTCTTCGCAATATAAAAAATAACCTTCGTCCATGAAACCAACGGTTTCAACAAACTCGCGGCTGACAATGACACATGCGCCGCAAATAAAATTAATTTTATTCTCAACGTCATCGCGTGACAAGTTTTGTGCTTGCTCGAGAGTCAGACCGTGCCCGGTAAATTTTGAAAGGTGAGTCCACCAATTTGTGATCCCCCCGGCACAGCACTGAATTGGAAGCGACGCGTGACAGTACCTGAGCAGCCCTCCACAGAGACCTGGTCGTGCGCACTCAGTGAGCCTGGAATACAGCGCTCCAATTGCGTTTCTAGTGACTATCGTGTCGTTATTGAGGATTAAGAAGGCCTCAGCTCCCCACTCAAGCCCGAGTTTTAGTCCCGCATTATTGCCTGGCGCATAGCCACCATTCCGTGGCATATGCACTAAAACTAATTGTGCCTGAGGGCATTGCGGATGGGAATTTTTAGACCAGAAAACTTCTTCAGTTTGTATGGGGGGGGCGGGCGCTAAATAATCCACAACTGGGCATGGAGGCGCTATGACTCGGCCCTGCGCCCAATCTAAAATTTTTTGTGCAGCATCATTAGTTGAATTGTTATCTACGATGATAACCCATTTGGGCTGATCATCAGCCGAGAGAATTGATTCGACGCAGTTTATGGTATCTTGCCAAGTGTTATATTGAACTATAATCGCGGCAATATTCAAAGGCTTTTTAGTTCTGGTATAAATCATAAAATTATGTCGTTAGGCAGAATAACTGGTTGAGGGGAGCTCTTTGTCTGTGTTCGAATCGACGATTCAGGGATACCTTGCCTTGTGCGGGCGATTCGAAGTCTTCTCTCGTAGGGGTATAATTTGCGAGCGTGAATACATTTCGAAAAAAATACCATATTATTTTTACTTTCAGAAAACAAAAACGTCAAATTTTATTTTTTTTGAGTTTTTGAAAGATGAGGTAATAACAGTATAATTTGAAATGAAGGCGCTTCATTTTTGCTCATTATTATTTATTAGTACTATAAAATAATGTTGCACATTATTTTTTATATGTTATTATGTGTGATAAATATTTTATAAAAGGAATAAATATCCATGAAAATTTTATCTTGTGTTGTCTTATGTTTCTTATGCTCAGTATCTTGCGGCAAAAATGAATCGCTGGCTATTGAAATTAAAGATTCAACTTTGACGTCTTCCCAGGTTTCTTCCCTAAACCAGGTTCGAGCGGTTGGGCTTCAGACGGTTGGAACCGTCGTTGTCTGGAATCAAACTGGCGATCCCGCTGATATGTATAATGATGACGGTAGGCCGGTCTGGTTTGAATGCGATGGTAGCTCTTTCGACACCGGTTATTACACCGCATTGGCGGGGATAATCCCAACTGGCGTTTTACCAAACCTGAAAGATCAGTTTTTGCGGGGCGGGACTTCTGCGCAGGTGGGGCAGGTGGTCACTGACACAATCCGTAGCCATGTTCATGGACAGGCAGCACATTCGCATACAGTAAGTGGCAATGCTAGTTCGCAAAATGTGACTGTAGGGTCACAATACGTGTCAGGCACAGCCTCTCCCCAATCTTACCTTGATGCCAAGGCAGGTCTTAACCCCGGTGGTGGGGCTCATTCTGTGGTTACGTCTGTAGGTGGAGACGGTGTAAGTTGGGTCAATATCTCTGGCTTAATAGCAGATGCTTACCTCGCATACACGTCTGGAGGTGCCATTTCTGGAGCAACAGCCGGTGGTGTATATAGCACAGATGGTGGTAGT
>Ga0163159_1002525_pt1 | contig 14888 bp, 13 predicted proteins | sample BioMet9_FD_108702 | JGI IMG/M metagenome (GOLD analysis project Ga0163159, IMG submission 108702) | Microbial communities from bioreactor (seeded with sewage sludge) at Lawrence Berkeley National Lab, California, USA - Biofuel... | ecosystem: Engineered > Bioreactor > Anaerobic > Unclassified ... | reverse complement strand
GTACAATGCGCGCGTCTTCAACTGGAGCGAACCCAACCGCGAACCCGACTTCAAGTACGGCTATGATGCTGTGCCCGAACGGGGCAAGGGCGTGATGGAGAAGTGCACGCTGTGCAAGGAACGCTGCGACGACGGCCTCGAGCCGATGTGCGTCGTCTGCTGTCCCACGAGCGCTCGCGTCTACGGCGACCTCGACGACCCCGAGAGCGAGATTTCGAAACTCGTGGCCGAAAACGATGCCTACAACCTGCTCGAGGGCAAGGGAACACGCCCGCAGGTCTACTACTACGAATAGGAGGAAGAACCGTGAGCAAATCCGTTAAAATCACCTGCGGCATCCTCGCCGCGCTGACGCTCGTCGGCTTCGGCGCGTGGGTGTTCCAGCAGGTCTACGGTCTCGGTGTGACCGGCATGAGCAACGGCACCTCGTGGGGCCTCTACATCTGCATGTTCATGTTCTTCGTCGGCCTCTCCGCTGGCGGCTTGATTGTGGCCTCGTCGGCTTCGGTCTTCCACATCGCCGAGTACAAGAAGGTAGCCCTGCCGGCTATCATCCTATCAACCGCCTGTATCACTGTCGCCGGCATGTTCGTGCTGGCCGATCTCGGCAGCATCGTGCGCATCTGGCGCTTGTTCACCGGCCCGAATCTCACCTCACCGTTAGTCTGGGACATCACCGTCATCACCATCTACCTCGTCATCAACGTGGTTTACCTGGTGAACATGGTGTCGAGCAAGCCAGGTGCCGCCCATCGCGTCGAGATCACCTCGCGCTTCGCGCTGCCGGTGGCCATCCTCGTGCACACGGTAACCGCATGGATCTTCGGCTTGCAGATCGGCCGCGAGTGGTACTCGTCGATCATGGGTCCGCTGTTCGTCGCCTCCGCGATGGATTCCGGTCTGGCGCTGCTGCTGCTCGTACTGATGGGACTGCGCAGAAAGGGCTGGTTCGATACGTCCGACAAGCTCATCTCGAGCCTGTCCGGGCTGATGATCACCTGCGTGGCCGTTGATGCCTACATGGTCGGCTGCGAGATCGTCACCGCCGCCTACCCCATGGACGCGAGCGCGCTGCAGGCGCTCAACGAGATGTTCGTCGGTGCTACCGCTCCGTTCTTCTGGTGCGAAGTGCTCTGCGGCATCGTCATCCCTCTCGCGTTGCTGCTGTTCGCGAAGAACCGCCGCAACATGAAGCTCGTCGCCTTCTCGTCGGTGCTCATCGTCATCGGCGTGTTCTGCAAGCGCGTCTGGCTGCTCTTCACCTCGTTCATCCACCCCAACATCGCCTACGGTCCCGGCGTCTCGTCGGGTTCCTACACGGCGCGCCAGTCCACGGGTGACCAGATCTGGGCTACCGTTTCGAACTACACCCCGCAACTGCCGGAGCTCCTCATCGTTGTGGGAATCATCGCCTTCGGAGCGCTCGCGTTCATCGTTATAGCTTTCAAGCTCCTGCCGCTCTATCGCAAAGCACAGGGCGAAGATGCCGAAGGACGCGCGGCGAAGATTCCCTACGCCCCCGCTGCGAACATGTCGGGCGCTCGCGGTAACCGCGCCTCCGTCACAGCGAAGACGCATGAGGGCGCCGTTTCAGTCGCGATGGAGTCATGCGATGCTGCCTTTGTCGCAAACGTCGCACAAGCCGACGCCGCACCCGCAGCGATAAAGTCGCAGGGTACCGCTTCCGCAACAGCGAGAGCCTGACGGGAGGAGAGCGGAGATGGATGCTGCGATGACGACTTCGCGCGGGCTTAAACCTGAAACCCTGTGCGCGATCCTCGGTTTCGTGGGAAACGAGCTGCTCACGCCGATGAACCGTTCGGGCATTATGAGCGGGCTCGACCCGGCGTTTTGGGCGGACGCCCCATTGCCGGGTAACGAACACGGTCGGCGGGGGCTCGAGCGTCTGTTGGCGTATGCGCAGACTGCCGCCCAAAACGAAGCGGCATCGGGCGGAATCGAAAGCGCGAAGGTGCCGGGAGCGCTTCAGGCCTCAGTCGAATTCGCGCATCTGTTCATCGGTCCGCCGAAGCCGGCAGCGCTTCCCTGGGAAACCATGAACGACCCCGCTAACGAGAGGCATGTCGGCTACGGCCGCGCGACGGTCCTCATGAAAGAGCTGCTCGCCGAAGAGGGCTTGGAAGTCTCGAACGAGAACCGACAATACGAGGATCACATGGGCATCGAGCTGCTGTATCTCTCCGTCCTCTGCGAGAAAGCGGCCACCGATGCGGCATATGCCAGAAAGGCCACAGCGTTTGCCGGCGGGCATCCGCTCAGGTGGATGCCCGAATTACGCGCCGCTGTCGATGCCGAGCGTCCGCGCGGGTACTACTCGGCGCTCCTCGAGTACGCCCAAGGGCTGCTGGAACAGCTGGCCGCGCAGATAGCGTAAGACTATGCGCTGCACGCTGCGACCTCTCGTCGAGGCCGCAGCGTGCAGTCAGTCGTACCAGGCATGGCGGAGCCGTTCGATTCCCTCGGGTATCAGCTCGTCTTCGATAGATGAGAAACCGACGAGCACGAAGTTGTTCATCGGGTGACTCTTCCCCATCCAATAGCCGTCGGTCGTATAGATACGCACATCGTTTTCCCGCGCGCGCTCTACTAACTCCCGCTGCGCGCGCCGGTCGCGATCGCCCACCAGCACGTGGAGTCCCGCATCGGCGCCGAGAACCTTCACACGACTGCCCATCTGGGCATCGATGGCATCCATGAGCACATCGTGGCGTTTGCGGTACAGGTTGACCGTCGCATGCACGTAGCGCTCCCAGTATCCGCCGCGCATGAATCTGCGGAGCATCTCCTGCGGCAACCACGATATCGCGCAGAAGCCGTTCCGGTGCGTATCCTTCCAGCGTTCGACCAGCGCGGGCGGCAGCACCGCATAGGACAGGCGCAGCGAGGGTGTGAGGATCTTGGACATCGTTCCCAAATAGATGACATGATCCGGGTCGAGCGATTGCAGGCTGGGAACGGGACTCGAGCCGTAGCGGTATTCGCAGCAGTAGTCATCCTCGATGATGTACGCATCGCTGTCGCGCGCCCATCCGATCACTTTGAGTCGTGTGGCGAGCGGCATGATGAAACCGAGCGGGAACTGGTTCGAGGGCGTGACGAAGGCAAGATCGGCCTTGCTCGTATTGAGGAATTCGGTGAAGACGTCGTCGTTTCGATACGTGGGAATGGGAACGATGTCGCACTGCCGGTTCTCGAAAACCGCGCGCGCTCCGTTGTAGCCAGGGTCCTCCATAGCCACGCGCGGATGCCCGTGTCCGAACATATCCACGATGCCGAGCAACGATGGCTGGGTCCCCGGCTGGAGGACAATCTGTTCGGCCGAACAGCGCACGTCGCGCGTTTCGGCCAGATAGCGCGCGAGCAGGACACGCAGCCCTGGATGTCCGAACGGGTCCATGTAGGAAGCCGCGGCCTGCATGTCCTCCTCCGAGAGCGTCTCGTTGGCAAGCGAGCGCCATATAGCCGTAGGCAGATCGCGCGCCGTCCGGTTGCCATAGGAGAAGTCGTAGGTGCATCCGAAGCTATCGCCGAGCGGATTCGCCCCGAGCAACGATCCTTCATCGGGGTTCCCGGTCGTTGGAGGCGGCACCATCGCCCCATTCTCGCCGAGAAGCGAAAAATCGAGGTCTTCCACCGTGTAGCCAACCCCGCGTTTCGCGGTAACATAGCCTTCAATCAGCAGCTGTTTATAAGCCGCTTCGACGGTGTTTCGTGCGATATGCGCGCTCTTGGCAAGGTCGCGAATAGCCGGCAGCATGCTACCGGCCGTCAACGTGCCATCTTCGATGTCGTGACGTATCTGCCGGTAAATCTGCCGGTAAGCAGGGACGTCGAGGCTCCTATCGATCTCAATCATGCGCATCCTTGTCTCGCAGGGTTCTCGCACAATCGTAGCACGTCGAAGGCCCGAAGCTGCCATCGCAGTTTCGGGCCTTTAAATCGGGCGGCAGGAGCTTACCGCCTGTTCGCATTCCGTCCTCAGGCGATGTGATAGTCCACGGTCGCTTGAATCATCGCTTCCACGTTTTCCTTCTTCGCGTTCAGCGGGCAATCGCAGCCGGAGCTGACCACGAGGCCGGTGGAGCTTCCCACATCCTCAATGAGCGAAGTGACGTAGTCATAGACCTCGTCGGCCGTGCCGAAGGCGAGCTTCGTGGCGGGCACGTCGCCCATGAGCGCCATGTGGTCTCCGAGAATCGAGCGGGCACGGCGCATATCGGTGAAACCGTCGAGCATCAGCAGACAGGTCTGGGCGGGCAGCTCGAGCAGCGTCTCGATCTCGCGATCCCAGCAGGAATCGAAGTGGAGGATGGGCAGCACACCGCGTTCCACGGTTGCGTCGATGTATTTGTGCAGGTAAGGCCAGCAGAATTCCATCCAAGTCTCGTGGTTCATGAGCTGCGGCGCCGCACGCCAACCGCCTATCCATGCGCCGATCGGATGGATTGCATCCAGCATGCCGCAGTAGTTGGCGTAGCCGACCTCGAAGGCCTTGTCCAGGGCAGCCTTGACCAGCTCGGGTTACTCGATGAGGTCGATGAAGAAGTTCGTGAGCTGGCGCGCGCCGCAGAACGACTCTATGGGGCTGCCGGCGTTGGCGCCGTTGATGACCGCAATCTGCGCTTCCTGGGCCATACGCTGCGCCGTCTCCGGTGCGCTTTGAATGAACGGCAGCATCTTGGCCGCCGGATTGTCGAGCTTCTCGGCAAGGAACTTCTCGCTCCATGCGGCGTACCCATCCTTGATGATTGCCCGGTAATCATCGCGCGTCATCAGTTCCTTCTCGTCGAGCTGCCAGAGTTCGTCGGCGGGAAGGTCCTTTCCGGGAATCTTCACTTGCGAGTACCAGAGCATGCTGAGACCGTAAGGCGATATTGTCGGCGTATGGAGCGTATCGATGCCGGGGTGCTCCACGCAGAAACCGATCGCGGCCGTGGTGGCCTTGGGGAAATCGGAAAGATACTCGGCCATGGTCAGACCCTGGGAATGCGCCATGTAAGCCGGTCCGCTGTAGGAGAAGGGAATCTTGTCGACCTTCTTCATATGAACTGCGTCGAGCGTGCGTTGCAATCTCTTTTCATAGGTGTTCATGGGTTTTCCTTTCTGTCCGATACGAACAAAGTACTTCACGGAGAAACCGAGTTAAGAGTCGCGATCAGATTCCTTTGGAGAACAAGCGTAAAAAGTCGTGCCAACCTGCGTTTGTCTCAAGCAAATGGCTTCGGTAATCTCAGGCGAATCCCTTTCATGCACCCATGATATTTGCGATTCAGCTTCTTTGCTACGGCTGCTTCCGCTAAAATTCTGTTGGAATTTCGCTAAGCGTTTGTCGATTTTTAACAAAGAGGAACCCATGAAGCTGAGCATGTCCCTGTTAGCATGGTATCTGCGCGATTACCAGCCGGAGTGCGCCATCGGCAACGACCAGCTGACCATAGGCGGTGCGCGCTTTCTACCTGACAACCAGCTGTCGCGGCATTCGACCGATGACGTCTTCTTCGGCAGCGCCGAAAGCTTCTTCAGCGACCCGGCCTACCATGGCGTCTACCTGATGGTTCACCGCCAGAGCATGCTCTTCTTCCGCGGATACGGATACGAGGAACTGTTCAACGCCCTGCTTGCGGCCTTCGATTATTTCAACGACTGGGAGGACCGGCTGCAGGAGGCTGCTATTCGCCGCGCGCCTATTCAGGAATTCGTGGACATCGCCGCCGAGGTCATTCAGAACTCCATGGTCGTCGGATGGGGCATCGATTGTCTCGCCTGCTCCAAACCCCTCGAGAACATCAGCGACCCCTACTGGCAATACATGATCGAGCACCGCTTCAGCCATCCGGCCGCCTATCGGGACACCTATCTCGACAACGACGGGGCGCTCATCGACAACCTGTCCACCGAACCAACGCTGGTACGCAACGTCTATCCGGGCGGAGCGCCCGTGATGATGCTCTACGTGCAGGAGGATCCCGAGGACGGGGGCGTCATGGCCATCCTCCAGACAGACGCCACGCTCACCACGATGAACGGGCAACTCGCGCCCTATCTTGCGCGCTACCTGTGCAATTGCAAGGAATACACCACGCCGGATGGCCCTGCGCGCACCGGAAGTGCCATTCTCTATGACGTTCTTGACGGCAACGACGTAGGCGAAGCTAACCTGCAAGCCCTCGATCGCCTGTTGCCGCAGGGCGCTTGGCGGCTCTGCCTCTTTCGGCATCTCACACGCAACGACCAACTGGTCAGCCGTTCTCTGATGCTCGAATTAGCGCCGCGTGAAGAAGCGGCAATCCATCTTGTCTATCATGGCACGGCGCTGGCAATCGTCGAGGACAAAAATCTGACAACCCTGCTCGACTCGCAAAACCGCCTGCTGAATCTCGACAACATCCGTGTCGGCATCTCCATGCCGGGCGTCGACACCGCATCGCTGCCCGCCTGCCTCATACAGGCGGAGTTCGCGCTGGAGAACGCTGCCGATAAGGCCGGCTCCTACCGCTGTGAAGAATATGCTTTCGACTACCTCATCGGCATGCTCGGCGCGCAGAAAACAACCACCGCTCTGCTGCATCCGGCGCTGGGCGTCCTCGAGCGCTACTATCAGTCCACCGGAAACGACCTGCGTAAAACGCTCGGCGTCTATCTGCACTGCGCGCGGAACAAACAGGCAGCCGTTCAACAACTGCACGTGCACCCCAACACGCTGAAATACCGTCTGAAGCGCATCCAGGAACTGACCGGCCTGTCTTGGGAAGACGAGAACGATCTGAACTACCTCACGCTTTCCAACTGGCTCGAGGCGGCAATGCACAAACCGGGTCCCGCAGCCACAGCGAGCCCGATGGAACGCAGGTTGGATTCCAGTGGAGCGCAAGCCGGGGTCTGACGAAGCGCAAACCGGAACCTGATGCCACGGACTGCCCCGGCGGTTTCGCGGACAGGGACTCCGCTCGCTGACGATCGTCGTTTCAGTTGCGCGTAGTTGTCACTTCACCACAAGTGTGGGCTCAATCGTATCGAGTATATAGCTGCTGCGCAACGTGTTGCCGGAAGCCTGCGCTTCGGACAAGCTTATGGCGCCCCCGGTTTCCAGATCAAGTAATTCAGAGGCTTCATCATCGCTCATATCGGACGAGTATGTATTCCCGTTTTTCCGATGCTGGTACTGATCCCAGACGAGATAGGGCATATTCGCGCACCGCATTTCGATGCGTTTGCCCGAGCCGTTATCCTTGTGATATATAAGACCGCCGGCGATGTCCCCGCCGAGCAACTGTTCGGAGGAATCCACAACCACGACGCTGACGAGAAACATCGAGTCCTTGACATTGGCGTAAATCTTTACGGTCGAACCTCTGACGGAATAGTTCACGCGACCCCACCAATACTCGGGAACATCGAACTCATAATAGTCTGTCACCACATGATATTTCGCCTTTTCGGCTGCTGCTTCCTCGGCCTCGCGCTGAGCTTCGGCGGCAGCAGCTTCCTCGGCCGCTTTCTGATCGAGAGCGGTCTGTCGATTGGTGGTAAGGGTATCGCGATATGCATCGGCTGTGGCGGCATCCATACCGGACTTCACCGCGTAGTCGTGAATCTGAGCGATCTGCTCGTCGGTGAGGGCGGTCAGGTCGGAGACCGTTGTAAAACTCATCGGCTGGCCCGTGGCATCGATTGAAGCGTCGAGCGCCACATCTTCGCCAATCGAGATATGCCACTGCTGGCTGGGCACGACGTAAACCGTGCCATCGCTTGTGAGCGGCGACGCAATAACATTCACGACGTAGGTACCATAGGCAAGTTCCAACCCTTCGCCAGCCGCGTCGATGAAAGCGTCTTCGTCAACAGAGACACCATCCGCATCCGAGCCCATGACATGCACGGGAATCCGAGAAGCATTCGCGTACGAGTAGCCAGGCGCATCGACCTTGAAGACGATGGCATGTCGCGTATGAGCTGCGTCGTAGGCCGCCTGTACCGCAACCGATTCCGCAACATCTCGCTGGTTTTGCCTCCAGAGCAGGACGCCCGCAATGGTGCCGACGACGAGCGCCAAAGCCACAATGAGTGCGATCACGATGGTACGCGAGCGTTTTGAGAATTCTTCCCTAGAAGAGTTTGGTTTATACGGCGATGTCCGCGCAGCTACGAACGCTGGCCCCTGTGTCGATTCTTGCGATGGCTGCTGCGTCGGTTCCTGCGGCAGTTCCTGCAGCGGCTGCTGCAGCAGTCCTTGCGATGGCTGCTGCAGCGGCTCCTGCGTCGGTTCCTGCGGCAGTTCCCGCAGTGGCTCCTGCGGCAGTTCACGCGTCGGCTCCTGCGCTGGTTCATCCGGCTTTCCCACCGCAGGTTCCTGCGACGGCTCCTCGATGCGCGCGCCGCATTTTCCGCAGAAGATATCGCCTTCGGTAATCTGTTTACCGCAATTCGGACAGATCATAGTGACATCGCCCCTCATCCGAGCGCCACCCCCGTCGCGCCCAGCAACACCCCTCACATACATATCCGCAATCGTACCACGGTCGCTGTCCGCTTTCGAGCCGGAGCGTATCCGGCGAACTCTGCCGAGCATGCCATGGGCAAAAGAAGCTCCGACGACGTGAAGGCTCACGCTCAAGAATCACTTTGATGGGAAAGTTCATGCGCAACCTTGATGCTATCATGGGAAATTAACGTTAACGTGCGAGAGGGAGCTCCAGTGATTTGTCCGAATTGCGGCAAGGAACGGCCCGACAACACGACCTATTGCGGCCGGTGCGGTGCCTCTTTGACGGGACATGCCCAAAGCAGAGTCGTGGGCACATCGCAAAAAACCGTTCATAGTGCAAAACAGAAACGCGTCCGGTTGATGATTATCGGACTGACGGCAGCCTTGGCCGTGGCGATCGTCACGCTGGTGATGGTAATCGTCGACCCCTTCGGCAACCAGATATCTCACGATTGACGAAGCCTATGACGTTTTGCTCGCGCACCTGCCGAGCAGCACCACCGACTATATCGGCAGCCACGACGACTACATCGACAAAGACGATTCTGCGTACTACCGTTTCGACATCTACGCGCGCCTGTCGGGCGGCTTCGAGCATTCCCTTGGCTTCTACCGCGTCTCCATCGACAGGCAGCACGTCTACAAGCAGGACGTGACCGCCGACACACCGGATGCGTGGAACGAGATCTGAGTGGCGCTACTCCGAACCCCCGTTGCCCGCCTTCGCCTCCATCGGAGCCGCCGCCCTCACAGAGCCCTTCACCTCCGCCAAGCTTGTCGCCTTCGTAGAATTCCCCGATTTCGCCAGAAACGGGAAGCTGATGGCGCCGGCAGGGCAAGTCTCGGCGCAGCGATTACAGCGCGTGCACTCGGCGATCGGACGGATGCCGAGGTCGCTGTTCGGATCGATAAACTCGGGACAGGCACGCTCGCACTGGTCGCAAGGCGCGTCTTCCACGTGGCGCAGGCATTTCGTCTCATCCACCTGGGGCCTAAAAGTCTTGTTGCGCGTGGATATCAGCGAGAACAGCGCACCGAGCGGACATATCTTATGGCACCACTTTCGCATGACGACGAGTTCGACAGCAAGAATCGCGGGGAACACGAGCAGGCTCCATGTAGCCTCGCTGAGTTGGAACAGCTGCCAGAGGGCGATGAACGTAGCGAAGGTCAGCCCAATCGGGCAGATGAGGCAGAAGACCGGGAAACCGAAGATCGCCGTGGAGGCCAACGCGCCCAGCAACACCCAGTGCCGCGAGTCAACGATGATCTTTGGGCGTTCTACGGAACTTCCCGTCTGGTAGTTCTCGAGCGCAACATGTGCCGCTTCTTCCCGGTCCGCCTGATCGGCGTCCTTCACCTTCCGCGTCTTCAGGAACTGACGCAGCGGCGGCACGGGGCATATCCACGAGCAGAACGACTCCCCCACCAGAAAAACCGCCACGATGACCACCACGAGCACGATGACCGCGCGGGGGACGAACGCCCAGGTGCCGAAGAACGACTCCAGCGCACCGAGCGGGCAGATGCTCGCCACGATGCCGATGCCCATACTCGACAGCGTACCGGTACCGGTATGAAACGCCAGACCGATGGCCACAACGACGAAGACCGCGCCGATTGTGCAGCCCCTTATGACGGAAGGTTTGAGCTTGCGGTTCTCGTACTTGCGCGCCATCACCGCACTCCTTTCCAGAGTTCAACGTTGATGCCCCGTCTTCCGGAGCCGGAGTAGGATCCATAGGAAGCCGAGGGGCAGGCGTATTCGCAGGCACCACACCCGTTGCACGCCGCGGCATCGACCGCCACGTGACCGTCCTCGCCCAAGGAGAGCGCGTCGAACGAGCAGGCATCAATGCACTGCTTGGAGCAATGACCGGTCCCCGAGCGGAAAAGCAGGCATTCGTCTGCGTCAATGGCCGCGAGACCGATCTTGTCCGCATGCGTGTCGAATCCGATGCGAATCGCCTGGGTGGGGCACGCATCGGCACAACGGAACACTTCTACATCCGCGCAGAAGTCGCAATATCCCTGATGGAAGTCCATCTTGGGAATACGTGCGTTCATGAAACCGTCCTCCACATGCCCGAGCTGTATCGCCCCATGCGGACAGGCACCGCGGCATCGGTCGCATTTGATGCACGAACCGACAACGCGCGACTCGTCTTGTGCACCGGGCGGTCGGAGCAGACCCCGATCGCCGGCGAATGCCTTGCCAGCACCACCGACCGCAAACATCGCCACGACACCCATCCCCGCTTCCACGAACCGCCGCCGCGTGACCGAAGGCTGCGTGCCCGCGTTCATGACACCTTCTTCTCCCGCGCGATGTCCGCTGCCGCTACGCCGACATGCGCTTCAACCGCGCGCACGGCACCACGCGCACCGCTGGCAGGTTCTCCTACCTGCGCGTCGACGGATCCCTGCATGACATCCGCTTTTACACCAGCGGCTTCCCGCGCGTCCTCACCCGAAAGTGCCGCGATCAGATCATCGAGCGTCGATTTATCGAACTCGAGGTAGCCCTTCGTGACCTTCAGCACGCCGCGGTAGAAGCGCGTCTTGAGCATAAACTCAGCACGGCGTTTGAAGTCGTCGAACCAGCTCAGGATATGCTCATCGAGAAACGCGCGTTGCTTGCGCACGTTCGCGAGCGCCGCCGCGCTGTCTCCCGCCCTGAGCGCCTCAGCGGCACGTTCGCTCATCACCGCAAGATACTCCATCTCGAACGAGAGGTGGTCGCTCGGCAGGTTCACTCCCTCGGCCACCTTCAGGCGCTCGTGCTTGAACTCGTTGTAGACCTCCCCCGCTGGCTTGTCGCCCAGCCGTCCTTCCTCGCCACGGAACAGCGACTCAAAGGGCTCGGCGCTCTTGCCCTCGTAGGTGCGCGTTCCGATGAAGACGGAGGTGAAATCGACCGCGAGGTTCTGACGCGTGCCCGTATCGCGTTTGCGCAGGTAGCGGGTTATATCGTTGAAACCTTCCACGAGCAACGGGTCGTCTCCACCGAACACCGTGAAGTCAGTGGCGGCCATCGCGTCGATCTGATCCTGTCTGAGCTTCTGATAGTAGAAGCACTCGAGCGTGCGGTAGAGGTCCCGTCGGCCCTCCAGCACCTCTACGAGCTCTTCGAAGTTCTCTTCCATTTCTTTATCCTTCCCATTTATGTCTCGCTCAACGCCTGCCCGGTGACGTGATGCCGCCGGGCAGGCTTAGGGGGAGGGGGATACGTCGAAAACGCAACCGTCACGTACCGTCTAGAGCCCGAATAATACCCGGACTCCGGCTGCCGTACTGAACAGACTCAGGAAACCGGCACCGGCCGCCCACATGAACGCGCGCAGGCCCAAGCCGCCGAGCAGCGTCGCGGCCAAACCAGCGATGCCAACCGTTGTGGACGGCATCTTGATCTTGCCCCAGGCACCACACCCAAGCACGAGCGTGAGCACGATACCGCAGGCGACCATGCCGCCCCAGAACGCGAGCACGTTCGCGCCGGACGCCGAGCCGGCGAACGCCGCGTAGCCTATGAGCGCCACCGCGCAGATCACCGCAGCGACAAGCACCCAGAGGCCGATCTTCTTGACTTGGTCGGTCTCTTCCTTCTTGAAGGCCGCTACCGACAGGAAGAGAAATCCTCCCGCCGCGAGCGACGTGCCGAAGTAGGACAAAGGCAGCAGCACGGTGTTCCATGCCGGCCGCGAGAGCAGCTGGTAGCTGTTACCCAGCGCATAGCACATGACCAGCCCCACCACGAGGCCAATGACGGCGACGACCTTCGCCGCTTTGGCCGCGTTCTCGCGCTTGGCCAGAATCAGGTAGACAATCATGAGCACGCCTACCAGCGAGAGCAGCATAAGCTCGACCGAGATGCCGGAGAACGAACCAGCGTGCTGGATAGCGTACATGACCTTGTTCGGAGACGCGAGGTGCGTGACCGAGGCGATGCCGCCGACCGCCAGGAACGCCAGAGAAGCGAGCGCAGCCACGAAACGCGAATTCCTGCAGATGCCCAGCAGCTCGGAAAGACCGACGAACGCGAAGCCCGCGGCACCACAGCCGGCCATGAGGGAGAACACCACAAGAGACCATTGGATATCCATCTAGATCACCAGTTCTTTCCAGGAAGCAACACTCGGTGACAGGATGTAGCGCGTCGTGGGATGAACGCCACCGGGGTCGGGCAGGGTATGGATGCAGTCGGCATCGTACTTCGCCAGCTCCTTGGAGGCATCGCTCTCGGGATCGTCGAGGTCGCCGAAGAAACGGCCCCCGCAGGGGCAGTTATGCACGCAGACCGGCACGTCCGAGCCGTCGGCGGTCAACTGGCTGCACAGCGTGCACTTCTCGGCGCAGCCCTGTTCCTTGTTGAAGTCGCGCACGCCGAAGGGGCAGGCGTAAATGCAGTAGTGGCACCCGATGCACTTCTCCTTGTTGATGAGCACGACGTTGGTCGTCGCATCGCGATACGACGCGCCGGTCGGGCAGACGTCTACGCACTGCGGATTTTCGCACTGCTGGCAGAACACCGGCAGCCAATATTTCTCGATATTCGGGTAGGTGCCGGTGGGACCAACCGCTATCACGCGATTCCAGTACTCGCCGAGACCGATCTCGTTCTCGAACTTGCACGCCACGACGCAGCTGTCGCAACCCGAACAGCGATCGAGGTTGATGACGAGACATCTTCTTGCCATATCAGAACACCTCCTTGGTCTGAGGCTCGCCCTTGAGCGTGGGCAGGAAGGGCTTGAACTCCTCGGGCTCGACCCAGATGCGATCGGGCTTGGTAGATTTCTCGATCTTAACTTGGAACGCGCGGTAGGTCTCGGAGCTGAAGAGCTCGTTGCCCTGACCTTCCAGCGTGAGACAGTTGACGTTGCACTCCTGCCAACCGCCGGAGATGCTCTTCTGCGAATCGTCGAAGCACTCTGGGTTCCAGTAGCGTTCCATGAGTACGACGTTGGGCGCGATGCCCTCGGTTATGAACGCGCGGCCGTGCGCGTCTCCGCGGCGCGACGAGACCTTGACCCATTCTCCATGCTCGATGCCGTACTTGGCCGCGGTCTCCGGGTTGATCTGCACGTCGGGCGCGGGTAGCAGCTCGCGGTTGTAGGCCGCGTGGCGCATCGTGCCGTGATGCCAGTAGTGGACACGCCCCGAGGTGAGCGTCAGAGGATAGTCCGCCGAGTTGTCAGGGTTCTCCTCCGGCTCGACGAACGTGCAAATCGGTGAGTAATCGGGACAGGCCTCCTGCTCGAACGGGTACATGTACGGAAAACCGGTGCGCGCCTGGAGCAACGCGACGTACACGTATGGCTCGCACTTGCGCGACATGCTGATGAAGCCGACCGGCAGGCCATCCTCGGCGATATCCTCGTGCTGGTAGTACTGCCAGTACTGGTCGCCTGGGACGATCTTCGGGCTGTACTGTTCCTCGTTCTCGCAGAGTTCGTCCCATGAGGGGGCGCCCCACATCTTGGCCCAGACCTGGTGGGCCTCCTCGGTGGAGTTATAGGTGGCCGCCGAGAGGATGCTGCGGTCAAAAATCTTGTCCTGACCGCCGAGTTTCTCGCAGATCTTGTTGACCACGACGGCGGGGACAACAAGGTTGTGCTCGGTCTCGCCCAGATGGATGACCTGACGACGCAGAAACGAGTAGTTGAGCTGTGCATTGAAGTCAGCTGGCGAGCCGGTTTCCCATTCAAGCCATTCCTCGGTAGGCAGGAACAAATCGACGAACTCGACTGTGAACGACGTCATGTTCGGGTATTGCTGGCAGATGAAGTCCATGTTGTCGCGCACGGCGTACCACTGGTTGGCATCGCCAATCATGGCAAGCTTGTTGCCGGAGACCTCGTAGTAGCTCTTCAGCGGATAGGGCTCACCCGTGCGTACGGCCTCGCGAACCGCAGAGACCTGCGACTCGCCCCAGATATGGATGCCCTTGTGCTTGACGCCACCCAGACGATCCATCTGCATCTGCGCGTAGTGCTGCTGTACGTATTCGCCGTCCTTGCCCTTAGCGGTCCAGTCGGCCTTGGTCTGCGCGATGAAGCGGTCGTTCTGGCCCTTCGTCCAGCCGATCTTCCACTGGATGCCGTAGCGCCAGAAGTTCAGGTTGAAGTACTTGGTGGGGCGGGTGGTCGAACGGCTGGTGGGGCCGACATTGGTCAGGCTCGATCCCGGCTTGTTCACATGCCCCATCATCATCTCGATGGCAATGGTACCGAATGGCACCTGCGACGAGACGTTCTGCATGTCGGAGAACACGCCGCCGGCAAGTCCTGCATACTCGGCGCTCGTATACATCTTGATAGCTGCCTCGTTGCGGTCGGCGGGCACCCAGCAGACCTCTTCGGCCTTCTGAAGCGTCCAAGGC
>Ga0163159_1002523_pt1 | contig 14892 bp, 8 predicted proteins | sample BioMet9_FD_108702 | JGI IMG/M metagenome (GOLD analysis project Ga0163159, IMG submission 108702) | Microbial communities from bioreactor (seeded with sewage sludge) at Lawrence Berkeley National Lab, California, USA - Biofuel... | ecosystem: Engineered > Bioreactor > Anaerobic > Unclassified ... | reverse complement strand
GATATGCTTTTTCGGTTCATCAGAACATATCCAATGTACACTAATACCCGCAAACGCTCATTTTATCAGCATTTCTCAATTTCATAGGTTGAGGCTGTTGACATCCATTCTGAACACTCTGGCTCGATTGCTCTGGATTGATGTCTGGATGCTGCATATACGTTCCGGCTGTATGCGGAAATTTATCCAAGGTAAAACCGCCTGAAATGTAGTCAAAATATAGCCTTGTCCGTTCTCGGAAAAATGTCTATGAGGCGGCTCCTACTTATTATATGCAATCTAAAAGATTTTCCGACCGCCTCAAGACTACACTCCGTGGGAACAAGTCAGGATTGCCATCGTCTCAACATAAAATTATTTTTTTCCATGACAAAACTTATATTTTTTTCCGCTACCACATGGGCACAATTCATTGCGGCCAATCTTCTTGGGCCTATCAATTTGCTGTTGAACCAAAATTGGAACTTTCCCATCATACATTAGTGATAATTCTCTTAAACGATATAAGTACTCTGATATTCCCAATATTGCCTGAAACATATGCATGGCTTCATTTTCGAATTCAAGAAGATATTCTATTTCTTTTTTAGCTCTATCTTTGGAATTTGGAATAAAGGTTATTAACTGGTTGACCGAATCATACTCAACATCATTATGTCCAATAGCATTTCTCAATTTTGTATTCACAATAATATCTAAAAATGCTGTATAAACTTCTTTAGCCGAGCAAAAATGATATCTTGAGGCCTTTGTCAGTTTAATAAAATCATCCAGTGAAGAAACATTTTTCTCAATTGGGCACATATTATTAAGATCTGATCTGTATTTAATATTGTTAAGTGCAATTGAAATTATCAGTAAAGTACCTAACGCTTCATAAACGTCTAAATAGAATTGTTTCACGCTATCAAAACTACTTGTTGTTGATCCCTCATCTTCAAAATTAAAAGAAGCATCTTTGTAATACTGCAAGGAAAACGCTGGTATAAGTCTTTGGTATATGTCTACAAATTCTCCGTAAATTTTATAAATGAGTTTTTGTAATTCGTCCAGATGGTAGCCATCATGTGAATTTAAAAAATCTACTAATGCTTTCATTTGAGTTGAATCCATTTTTAGTATATCGCTACTAAACGAAAGATCGACCAAAATTTCCTTTTTTAGAGGCGAATAAAAGCCGCGAACCTCTATCATATGAACTGCTCTTAATACTTCGGATTCATCGCGACATTGAAAGTATTCTCCTGAAAATTCCTTTTTTATTTCTTGAGTTAAATATTCACTTTTGTTTTGGAATAAATCAATAATTCTCTTATAATCTTTCCATTTGCTTGCTGTTAAATTAATCTGGGAAATAGTTTTACAGAATTGTTCATATGAGTCATTATCTACCATACGGTTCATGGCACGTATATAAGGTGAAATAACCATACACTCCAAATCCGATGCCCTACCTTGCTTCAACGTAGGAAATTCACCGGAACATTCGACTATAAAATCAGCTGTGTTTTCCGTAACCTCATCCGCATTATCAAAATAAAATTTCAACCCCGGACTATCCTGCCTTATTTTAACATTACCTGATAAGGAGGTCCCACATTTACCACATGCTATAACAATAGGATGTTCTGCTTGCCATCCAACCTGTAGACGAATTCTGGTAATGCTTCCACAGACTTGACATTTAATATAAGTATTAAACACCATGTTCGGTTCCTCCTTTTCTAATCTTCATTCTCTAATTAAGATATGGCACAACCACATCATAGAATTTCTTTGTCCACTCTGCATGGAAGTTCGCCATTTGAAGCCAATCGGTCTCATTTTCAATGCTGACATTATTCAGTTGGATAAAAACCTTGGACGACTTAATATCGTCACCACGATTCCACTGAAGCGAAGTCCCCAGCTTTGATTCAATCTCCGCCTTATTTAAAAACAGTCGGTCGAATGCCTCTTTGTTCTCTTGCTTATTGCTTCTTGCAAAAACAACTTCTGCGCGCGCTGCATCATAGTTTGCTACGCAGCATAGATAGAATCCCCCCGTGCCGAAGAAGCCATTGATCCAATTATCGCGTGATGGACTAACATTTGAGAAAGCACCATCTATGCCGTGTGCTTTTTGAATCAGCGGCAACGCATATGTCCAGTATTTTCTCCGGAGCTCATAACGACTGCCGGGCTCGTCTACATTGGCCTCGTTATCGTTGCGTAGATAAAACACCAGGTCAGACGGATCCTCCTCGTAAAGCTTAAACAGGCGATTTAATACAGATAACTTGTTTTGGGTACTTGTGTTTGTCCAAACATAGATCCCATCCCCAATCTCCAAACATTTGGAGAATGAGTCCTTTTCCGTATTAAAGTGCAGTGCAATGTTATCGTCATTGGACATTGCCAGTTTTGTAAGGATGGTTTTGTCTTCTGCATACAAGATCTGAATAACCTTCTGGAACATCTCAACCCAACTGGACACAGGTAACTCAGTATTCTTGAAAGAAAATTTTGCGATCAAGCGACCGGTCAACTCTCCCTCATCTTCCAGCGTATAGGTATCCAGCTGCTTTTCCATTGGTTTAAAAGACGTAGCCGTTGCGTTCCATATTGTTAACGCTCTACCCGCAAGATACTGGCTGCGTTCTTCCAACTCCGCAAGCGTCCACTTATCCTTCTTGGCAATCCATGTGTTCATCCGGATACCGCTGTCGTCAAAACCGTTCTGCATGGTTTTCTTTTCGGTGAACGAGCTGTTACTGTATTTCGAGTTATAGGCAGTTAGCGTCAAATTGGCGATCCTATGAAGCCACTGCTCGTGGATCTGCTCATAATCGTCTCCCAGCTCTTTCTGCCATATCGGCGTAAGATGCTGCGGCATGATATGTTCAATCGAATATGTACCATCATCGCAGTGGCGGTATACATCCTTGTCCTCAGAAGTTCCGAAGTTTTCCAGCCTCTCAAGGATATAAATCTTGTTCTTGCTGTTCATCAAATAAACAGGCCGCTCCTCAAATGCCGCAGAGAACTCATCATCATCCGGGAAGCGTGCACGTTCTTTCTTCGACAAGAGTGCGAACTTAAACTTTTCAACATAATTATCCTCTGTACCATCGTACCGGACAATTTCTCGGTGCAGCATAAGGAAGATTTTATTCAGAGCGTTTGTAGGAAGGTCGCACATCGTTCTACGGAACAGATAATTCTCCGTAGTCAGGAAAATCTCAGTGACCTGCGCCAACATCAGCTTGTTCTCATCATAAAGGCGAAGAACCTCAAGAAAATACGGTCTCGTAACCGTCGTCTCCAAATGGTTAAGTCGTGCGATGCAGGCGTCAAGTGCTGTATTGCCCGTGTTGCCATCAAGAAGAATCTGATAGCGTCTGGCGTATGCCAGCATCTCAATCAGCAAAGGCTCTGTCTCAATTTTGTCGAACTCCACGAAGTCCTTAAAATTGGTATAGATTTTCTTCTGCTGCGGAATAGCCTGCTGCTTCACGCTCAAGTAATCCCGGATGAACGCACTGACGTCATACTTTGTGCAGACTTCGATCTTATTCCAGTATTTCTCGTAGTAGTCTTCCTGCTCCTTAGACGGCAAGCCCATCAGGATAAAATTTCTGATCTTATCGCCTTCGCTAAGGTCAAGGCCGGTCGAATTCAGGCTTTCAAAAATCAGTTGAGGATTATCCTCCATATCCAAACGAATATTGATAATCTCAAGACAGCAGATGGCATCATAAAGCTGATCGATGGTGATTTCCTGTTTCTGAATCCGGTCATAAAAATAGTCGTAGTTCACAGTCAGATTGGACTCACGAATGTGCTCGGTCGGATCAGCGAACAGCTTCCCGAAGGCAGTTTGATCGTTTTTGACCGGTTTCAGCTTAATCCGGGTGTCCTCTGGCTTCCACTTGTCAACGAGGTATTCCTCGAAAATTCTCAGCTTCAGATTTGCTGTTTCCGGCACAACCACACCCTTGTCAATCAGGTTATACATAGCAAGGAATAACAGCGATACCGTCGTTAAACGCTGCTGACCGTCGATGATGAGAAACTCCTCATTATGGCCATCCGGATTGTAAACAGATACAAGGCTCCCGAAAAAGTGGCTCTTCCGGTGGCCTTTGATTATTTTTACAAGATCATCGTAGAGCTGTTTGCAGTTCTCGGTCTTCCAGTCATAATTGCGCTGATAGACCGGAATCACAAACCGCTTGTCAGAGCCCTCCATGTATTTAACAAATTTGCATTCTGAACCCTTCATATCGCGTCACTCCTCCTCGTTAACAAATATTCCCGGAACGTTCTGCCGGATGTATTCGACTTCGTTCTCTACGCTGGTTCTCCCACAATTTGATAACGAGGCCTTCAATCTAAGCTTTCCGGTACTGCCATCCTTCACGACATATTCCGGATTTTCCTTTATGAATCTCGCTGACTCACGAGAGAAACCGTTTCTCTGTAAAAGGATCGTCAGCGGATTTGTTGTTCCATATTCCACATATTCATACCAATTATTTGCATCCAGCTCATCATCACCCTTAATACGTCTGAACTCATTTGAGAAGCGCAGAAAATAATTTGAGATGCTAAACAAAATTACGTTTTCAATTACTTCAAGCGTATCGGCAAATACGATGTTACGATGAACAATATTCGTATCATCATATATGCCCCTTGTGTATCTATTTATCCAGAAGTCTTCTGGGTTCTCCTTATGATGTCGAAGGGCTGCTTTCATAATGAAATTTAGCCCATTTCCCTCCATCCACTGGCAGAGAATTACGGCATACCATGTTCTGAGAGATTCTTTCCCAAGCGTTGCAGATTCATATATCGGCCACTGGAAAACTCGGCTCAGCTTATTCAGAAAATCCAGCACCACTTTATAATCAAATTGTCCATTGACGACTTTCGGATAATGGAGTTCGTCATTCCTTATGGCAATTATGAGCCGCTTTGTCTGGTCAACAGACGTATTTATATCATCGTCTGGTATAGTCTGGGCATTCTTGAATTTAGCACGAATGTTCTTCTCATCTTCATCCGTCAAGAGTGACTTGAACTCACGACGCACAAGTGTATCCTTATCCTCAACAATATCTCTGAGCAGAATAAGTCCAAATTTTCTCATCATGATGTAGGACTCCTCCGATTGAAGGGGCTCACCTTTATCATTGACACGCTGTGGAATCACGGAGTTACCGCTCTTGAGAATATCTGCGACATATTTTTTCTCAACCTTTTTGAGCACCTTCGGATTAGTAGCAATGGATAGTACTTGTTCCGGCACCTTCTCTTGCAGCATTCTTACATAATCGTCAGCCCTTACTGTTTCTTCTTCATCGGTAACAAAATACACGTTTCCAAAAAGATTGAAGCTGATTCTGCCTACGCGACCTATCAGATTTCTGAAGTCAACAGCCTCCATCTCACTACGAAATATCTTATTGTCTGTAATGAAGAGATTATCCGCAGGCAGATTTACGCCTTCCAGCAAGGTGCTGGTGCAAAACATGATTGTAATATGCCCTTCCTGAAACAGCATCTCTATTCTTGCACGTATTGAAGCAGGCAGATAACCGATATGGTATGCAATGCCCTTTCGGATCATATCAGCAAGGAAATAGTCGCCGTGAACTTCCTGCCGGATATCTTTGGCAAGCGTCTCAAGCGCAGGATCATTTATTATCTTCGTATCGCCAAGGGCATCAGAAAACTTCCGAGCGGCATCGATCGCCTTATTCCTGCCATTAAAATAAACGATAGTTTGCTTCCTTTTTTTCTCAGACAAACCATCATTCATTTGTTCAAATTTCAATAGAATATCTGTAAGATTAGCTTTACGACCTTGCCGATCATTGATATTTGCCACATGAATTCTGTTTTTATTGTGCTCGTTATAAACTTGAATCTCTCGATTCTTCAGATCCACGAGAAACTTCACCTGCACAACCGGCGAATATGTAATGGCCAACTTGCTATCGTCACCGGCCTCAATGTCCGTCATCATCCGAAGATAAACCTGCGGATTCGGGATGTTTGGCGAGGCAAAGATAAAGTGTGGCTTATGATCACGTTTTAAAAGCATGTTCACAGCCTTGTAATAGAACGGTGCACGGCTGTTCTTCCCGGACAACTTATGCGCCTCATCAATAAACAGATAGTCTATCTGAATCTTCGGCTCGCTGATAAGCAAGTAAAGCAGACGCTCTGGCGTAAGAACGAGAATAAAGTTGTGCTCCTCCTCCAGCGCAATATCGCTGGCCGCTGTGACAACACGATAATTACAGTGGTCGAGATAGTTGATCTTTTCAATATTTCCATTTTCTCCAAGGTCGTCGATCACCTTGCCACGAACTTCATTTATGAGAGCCTTCGTCGGTACAATAAGCGCATAATTTTTCTGTGCTCCATGAATGACTTCGTTTTTGATAAACATCCTCATAATGAAAGATTTTCCCATAGAAGTCGGAGCCGAATAGCTGAAGTAATCGTCTGTCATATGGTCATAGGCCATCTTCTGGGCAGCGAAGAACTTTTCATTCGGTTCTGCAGGAATTGTAAGGTAGTCATCCCTGAATTCGGAAAAGAATCTCTCCAATGCGGTGATGTCCTGATATTCAGCATTGATGTGTTCAACGCCTTTATGGTTTCCGATGCTTGAAAAGACATCTCCTGCATAGAGCTTAATCAGAGAGTCCTCCGGATAAAGCTCATTCAGAAGGATTACGATTTCTTGCGCCCAGATTTTATGTGCGTATGCTCTCTCTGGATCATTGGACTTTGACAGCAGATCAGCAAAGCGCAATGCGTCGCGCTTCTCCTTCTGGTCAAAAGGCATAGGTTCTTTCTTGGTAAGCTGTAGCAACCGAAGGGCATAGTTATACAGCACCTTCTCGTGAAGCTTATTCAAGTATTCATTGTCTTCGATGTCGGCAAAGATGGCGGCACCAAGTGTTCTTTTTTCACCGCTCATAAGTCAACATCTCCATCCAATACGTGCTGCATTATCGTTTTCTTTTCATTCTCGGCGTCATTCAATGGAAGCAGATAGAAGTAGAATGCATGGTTTTCCAGTCCACAGTCTTTTATTTTCTGCGCAATGTATGCGGCATGCTCCTGTGCATCCTGTTCCAGCTTTTCCTTTATAATCTCCCTCAGCTCATCGTCAGTACGTCCAGCAGGAAGAATGCCGAGATCATAGCTTAGAAATACACCATAGGATGTTTCATAATTTGTTTTCTTGCCTTCCACCGGAATGACGCACTTTTTGAGAATGGAAAGATCGTCTTCTTCAAAGAACCGGTCAAGAACAGTGTGCTCGATCATATAGATTTCGCTGTCCTCGTGCGCATCGATTTTGACGATTGACTCAAAAGCCTGATCGATAGCATCTTTAACATCGCCCTTAATATGCGAAGCTCCAAACACCATCTGGTTATAGGTCGCGCCGGTACCATCAGCACAAAGGAAATGTATACCATCAGCCTCACTCATATACTGAGCTGCATCCGTGCTAAGCTCAATCTTGCTTAACAACTTATAGGCCTTGAGCTTTTCTTCAAGGAAAGCGTATATCATAATCTCTCCAAGCTCATTGCCGGTACCCTTGGTATCTGCGGCCCCACGTTTACGCATTATGCGGATCGCCTGTTGCATAACAGCATCAAGATTGCCTGTCTTATCGTATTGTTCTTGCCTTGCTCTTGAAAAAACATATCTGCCAATGTTCAGCATTGTAAATTTTTCAAGATCACTAATCTTTATCTTTCCGCTTCTGACATTGAGGTGAAAAAGCCGCAAAGAACCTGGGCGAACCATATTAATCGTTTCGTTATGATTCACCTCCGTAAAATAATCATCGAAAGTTTTATCTTTTATGGTTTTTGAAAGTTCCAATGCCTTTACACCTCCACCCTGTTAATTTTTCTTCACTTGTCACCATATGGTGTCGGACTCTCGGCGACCATTCCGTATGAAATATCATCTTTATCATGAGATGAATACTCAAGTGTTTCTTCTGCAGATGTTGACCGTTCCGGCATCAAATAGGGTTTTCCATCCGGATTGTATGTCAGATTAAACACCATGTCAGATAGCCATTTTTTAAACGATGGATTGTCTTGGAACTGCTTAAACAGTTCCATGTTGTCTTTCATTATAGAGAATATTACTTGCTGCAATGCGCGTTCGCTTTCGGTACGAGCCTCCTGTGCATCAGAATTTCTCATTGCATTCTGATATTTTTTATCCTTAGAAACCATCTCCGGAATGGCAAGAATTTGCCGTTGAACATTGTCAGCATCATCCCAGTTGATGTTTCCAAACATGTCATTGAAATCCATAATAATCTTTGAAAGCAGATCCATTTCCGGATCAACAATATGTCCCACTTTACCTGCAGGTACCGGTGCAATTTCAGCATCACTATCTTCAAGTTTTATAGAAATGGCTTCCTGTGCTTCATTTCTATAGCTATTTAAATCAATCGTAGATAAAATTCCTTCTGAGAAATCATCATCACGTGGAGACGGTAATTTCGGAATTAATAAATTCATGAAGATAGAAAGTTTTTCCCACTCAATATTTCCATAAGGGAGAATTGCTCCAAGGAATCCATAAGTACGCACGAAAGATTTTGCGGCACTTTTGAACTTGATTTGATCGTCCAATTCCAGTTGTTTGTAAACCGCGGTACAAGCGTCGAGTATCGGATCAAGGCGGTCGCGCTCGGCACCATTTAAGAACAGCTCTACCAACTTTTCGACATCATCCGTGTCATAAACCTGATATCCTTCCATGAGGGAAATCAAGTCATAAAGCTTGTTTGGATCGGTTTCGCCAGAAAGAATAGTTGTTCTATAGAACTTAGAAAATGCTTCTTCTATAGTAGATGTCTTGTTTGCAAAATCGAGTACATACACTTCGTCTTTACCAGGATAAGCCCTGTTTAAGCGGGAAAGCGTCTGAACCGCAGCAATATCATATAAAGGCTTGTCCACATACATAGTTTGTAATAGTGGTTCATCAAAGCCTGTTTGAAACATATCCGCCACTATCAGTATCCGGTAAGGGTCTTTTTTGAATTCTTTCGGAATCTTCGCATCCGGGAAACCATTCATAGAGGCAGATGTGAGCGCCGGTTCCTGGCCGTTATATTTATTCTCACCGGAGAAAGCAACTATTGTTTTATATGGGCTGTGCCTGTCGGCAAGGCATTTATTTATTGCATAGTAGTATTCAATACATCTTGGAATGCTGGCCGTGACCACCATTGCACGTGCTTTGCCACCAACCTTCTTTTTGGCAATTACCTGCTCGTGAAAGTGCTCAACCATTATTGCTGCTTTCTTAGCAATAACATCAGGATTTCCTTCTACAAAAGCACGTAACTTCTTCTGTGCACGCTTCTTGTCGAACATCGGATCATCCTCGACCGTTTTCATGATTTTGTACCAGCTGTCAATGGTCGTGTAATTGCGCAATACATCCAGAATAAATCCCTCTTGGATGGCCTGCTTCATTGTATAGACATGAAATGGACGATGTTTGACTTCTCCGTCCTCTTCATAAGCATCGCCAAACATTTCCTCAGTTTTATTCTTTGGAGTCGCCGTGAACGCAAAATAGCTGGCGGTCGTAACAAGTTTACGGCCTTCCATCATTGCATTAATTTTATCCTCGTTGTCTGTGTCCTCTTCAGTAGCAAGCCCAGAAAGTGCAAGATTCATGTTAGCGGAATTACGCCCACTCTGACCCGAATGCGCCTCATCAATGATAATTGCGAACTTATTGTCCTTGTGTTCCTGACCGATTTCAGAAACTATGTACGGAAATTTCTCAATTGTGGTAATTATGATACGCTTTCCGTCCTGTATCGACTTCCGCAGATCACCAGAGTGTTCAGCCCATGTTACAGTGTTTTTCACCTGCATGAACTGCTTGATGGTGTTACGGATCTGCTTATCCAGAATACGGCGGTCAGTAACCACAAGAACCGAATCGATCATCGGGTGCCCGTCTTGCTCAAGGCCAATTAACTGATGGGCCAGCCATGCAATAGAATTTGATTTTCCGCTTCCTGCACTATGCTGAATAAGATACCGCTTACCGACACCATTTTTCTGTACATCAGTAAGCAATTTCTCAACACAATCGAGTTGGTGATATCGAGGCCATATTTGTTTTACAGACTTCTTTTTTGTATCTTCATCCTCTTCTTCAATAACCTGTGCGTAGTTTTCTATGATACGAGACAATTTTCCCTTGGTAAGAATGTCCTTCCAGAGATAGTCTGTCATAAGTCCGTCCGGATTTGGCGGATTACCAGCTCCATCGTTATAGCCTTTATTGAATGGTAGGAACCAACTGTCCTTACCCGAAAGCTTTGTACAGAACTGTATTGTGGCATCATCCACTGCAAAATGAACCATACAGCGTTTAAATGAAAATAGTAAATCATGCGGATCACGATCTTCTTTATACTGCCGCACAGCGTTTTCTGTATTCTGCTTTGTGAGCTGGTTCTTCAGTTCCATTGTGATAACTGGCAGACCATTAATAAAAATGCAGACATCCAGTGCCAACTTGCTCGCATCCTGCGAATAATGGAGCTGTCGCGTCACGCTGAATATATTCTTTGCATACATGATTTTGGCCTGCTCATTATTCTCAGTCGGTGTCAAATAGAACATAATGAGATCCGCCGGATAAACCTTAATGCCATTACGCAGCACATCGATGATGCCGCGCTTGGCAAGTTCTCCGGACAAACGGTTCAGGAACTGACGCTTTTTGGTATCTGACTTGAAGACGCCAAGCTTGTCCATTTCCTTTGGCTGAGTATCCTGCAGGAAGCGGAACAGGCGTGTTTCGTCAACAACGTACTCTTTGTTATAATCGGCATTTGTACCTTCCTCGTAACCGTTCTGCTCAACAAGCCACTTCACAATTAAAGTTTCAAGGCCGTTTTCCTTGGTATTGGTAAAAGCCATGATCATTCCTCCTGTTCCTCAGTATCGTCTCCGCCCGATTCTTCGTCGGTATCTTCATCAGACTGTTCCTCAACGTATTCATAGTTCGGGATCACAACATCACAGACGTCAATCTGACCTGTAACTGCATCAGAAATAATCCTTGCTTTCAGTTCCTGCAAGAGCTTTATATCCTGACGTTCTATGTCTATGGCCTTATCTATCTGAGCCAGGCGATTATCAATTTCAGCAAGAATCTCCTGCTGTTCATCGATTAACGGTATGCCGACCGTAAAATTCTTAATATAATTTACAGAGACTCTTTTTTGGCCAGCCGAACCAGTCATCACTTCCTCGCCAAGCTTCCTGAAAGCCTGTGTCATTGTTATCATGTACAAATACCTTGATAGTACTTTTTCCGAAGGACGAAGATTAATGAACTCTGTAGTTCCAAAGCCAATCTCTGTATCAATATCATCCAAACACGCTCCCTTGCCATTTTCAAAACAAGGTGTGATTTTAGCTACAACAACATCGCCCTTTGCAAAAGATGAAAAACCGGTGCGAACCTCAAAAATAGGCTTCTTTATAGAACAATCTAACCCGCCAGTTTCAGAAACATTCTCCATCGGCAAGAATGTAACCCGCTCTGAATCATTCATAGTGTTAACCTTATCTGCTATTGATGCATTTGCACGACAAATTCTCTTCAGCGGCATTACTTCCCATGAGGCAGAAATCATTCCAAGCCAATATACATCACTGTCTTTTTTCTCGGCATTTTTAAATCCGTGAAGAATTCCTTTATCTATCACAGTCTTACGAAGCTCATGATAGGCTGATACCTGTTTTTTCTTAACAGAAATCAGCTTATTAACCTCCGACACCTTCCAATCCAAAAATCGTACTATCTGATCCTGCTCTGCACGGGGAGGAACGGGAAGATAGATATTGCGCATGGTCTTCCATTTAGTAGTCCAGAGATCATCAACAATTCCATAGCCATTACGATAAAACTCCTCCGAAAAATAGTGGCTTCGAAGAAGGTAATGATAAAAATTACCGTTTATAGCATTATGCGGCTTTAATACAGTAATGATCATTGAGCAAGAGCCATTATACTTTGAGATGCCGCCTGCACCTTTCCTGTCTGATCTACTGTTAATTGCAAAATCACCCGTCTTAATAAGCTTCCGGTTATCGCCGTTGTCAGTTTTCGCTGCATTCTCAAGTTGCGGAACAACGCCCATATATCCAACAGATAACGGAGCATAGTCCTTGTCAGATACTTTTGTTGATCTTTCCGAGAAAAGCTCACGCATTTTAATTGCCTGCCATGTATCCGGGAGCGACTTAAACCATACGGCTTCCTGTGTGTCTGTGTAGTTTAAATATTTACTCATTTAAACCTCCCAGCACTTCGGCTAATACTCCGTCGGACTCTTTTTCAAGTGCATTCAAATCTCCGATAATGTCGGTCATGCTACGCAGCTCAACCGGTTTATAGAAATATTTAGTGAAGCTCAGCTCATATCCTATAGATGTTTTCTTTTCATCCACCCATGCATCCGGAGCGTATGTCAGCACCTCGTTCTTCATGAATGCATCAATGCCGCCTTCATAATTGAAAGGCACAATTTCGGTATCACGCAGATCAGAATCTGCTTCGCCTTCTATTGCCTTTGCCGAGGGATCTTTTTCTGTAATAAACGGACATACTTTCTTAAGCATTGTTACCTTCAGCTTTGTAGCCTTTGCAAACGCTGCCCAGTCATCAAGCGGCGTGCCTTCAGGTAAATGAGCAATAGCTTCTTTGTATGTTTTCAGCTCATCTGCTTTCTTGAATGTTCCCTCCGGAATCTCTCTGTTCGGATAAACACGCAGACGCAGCGGTCTCTCAACAGTCACCGACCAATAGCCAAACTCGCTGTTGTCAAAAACACGACTGACCTCGCTTTCTTCCATATCCAGGAAAATGTGTACAATTTCTTTTCTTAGATCTGAAGTGAATTCACAGTTTTTCTTACCCATGTTCTTACGCAGAGGAGACTTCATCGCGGTAGCGTCGATCAGCTGAATCTTGCCCTTTCTGCGATCTTCCTTTTTGTTGGAAAGAATCCAGATGTATGTTCCAATACCTGTGTTATAGAACATATTTTCTGGAAGAGCGATGATTGCCTCGACAAGGTCATTTTCAATCATGTGACGACGTGCATTGCTCTCTCCGCCGCCTGCATCACCCGTGAACAGGGATGAGCCATTATGTACCTCTGCAATTCTGCTGCCAAGCTCAGTGTCTTTCTTCATCTTAGCTACATTGTTGAGGAGGAACAGAAGCTGACCATCACTTGTACGCGGGATCATCTTCATCTCTTCGCCGCCGTCAAGATAAGTATTAAAACGGGTATCCAGAATTTCCTTCTTGCCGCCTAACTTTTCAGCGTCGGTCTTCCAGCTCTTACCGTACGGCGGATTTGAGAGCATGAAGTCAAACTGACGGGATGCATGTTGATCGTCAGAAAGTGTGGAACCATATGTAATATGTTCCGCTTCTTCGCCATCTCCCTTCAATAACATATCTGCTGTACAAATAGCATAAGTTTCCGGCTGGATTTCCTGCCCGAACAGATGGATGGCAACTTCTTTACCACGCCTCTTGGCCAGCGTCAAAAGTCTATCCTGAGCGACAGTGAGCATTCCTCCCGTACCGCAGGCTCCGTCATACACAGAATAAGAAGCGTCCTTGATCTTGTCTTCTATCGGAACAAATACCAAGTCAGCCATAAGTTCAACAACATCACGGGGAGTCCAGTGCTCTCCGGCTTCTTCATTGTTCTCTTCGTTGAACTTACGGATCAACTCTTCAAAAATAGTACCCATGCCATGATTATCAAGACCCGAATGTTTGAGAATTGTTTTCTCTGCATCTTTATAAATCGGGTTCGGGCTCAGATTAATATCTGAAGATGTGAATTTCTCTATAACGGCACCAAGAATATCTGCATCCACCATTGTATCGATCTGGTTGCGGAATTTGAATTTATCCAAAATCAGCTGAACATTCGGAGAAAAGCCATCAAGATAAGCTGTAAAATCAGCCTTAAGGGTCTGTGCTTTTGAGCGGCTGGTAAGATCTTTCAGTAGGAAAGGAGACGCATTACAGAAGGCCTGTCCCGCTGCGTTACACAGTGCAGGCCACTGATTATCAATTTTAGCTGAGTCCAGCTGCTTCTTCATTGTCAGTACTGCCGGTTTTGTCTCTTCCAGCATAGCATCAAGGCGACGAATAACTGTCATAGGCAGGATAACATCACGGTACTTGCCACGCACATAAACGTCTCGCAGGCAGTCGTCGGCAATTCCCCATATAAAGCTCACAATTGAGTTATACTCTTGATTATCCATTATTAATTTTCCTCCAATTTATCCATAGCAATATCTGCCACTCTATTTTTTCATCTTATCAAATTACCTGTACAATAATCAGGACTCATCGTCTTCTTGATTCTCTTTTTCAGGCACATTATCATCGGAAGCTCCGCCAGAACGAATCCAATCATCAACCTCCGACAGTTTAAACTTCCATAGTCTGCCAACTTTATATGCAGGCATATTTCTTTTAGCGATCCACTGTAAAATTGTTTCTCTTCCTACACCAAGATATGCCTGTACGTCTTTAAGGGTAACCCATTTTTCGACCTGCAGTTGTTCGCCCACTTTGTTACCTCCATCTGTTAGAAACCTTTTCTTTTGAATTTAACATCTATTTCTATATTGAATGTTCTACTGTCCGGGAAGCAATCATTGTTCTCGCTATCGACCATAATCCACTTGCATACGGTATGACCTTCAAACGGTCTCAGCTCAATGACTGTAGAAATTTTTACACCTTTGTTCGGTATCGTCTCAGGTATTT
>Ga0163159_1002520_pt1 | contig 14904 bp, 12 predicted proteins | sample BioMet9_FD_108702 | JGI IMG/M metagenome (GOLD analysis project Ga0163159, IMG submission 108702) | Microbial communities from bioreactor (seeded with sewage sludge) at Lawrence Berkeley National Lab, California, USA - Biofuel... | ecosystem: Engineered > Bioreactor > Anaerobic > Unclassified ... | reverse complement strand
CGGACTGTTCCAATACGACGAGAGAAGGGTTTTGACCTTTGAAGGGCATCCCAAAGCGACTTGGAAGCCAAACGGCGTCTACATGCCCGATGCGATCGTAGGGAAGCGGAAGAACAGCTCGAAGGGCCCCGGCGTGTTCTACTGCGGGATCTGGCAGGAGTTGGCCCTCAAGGAGACACCAGAAGCCGAGCGATGGGCGGTCTCCCTGTTTTAGCCGGGCCAATTCAGGAAATTTGGGGGGCAATCTCTATTGAGCCGCATCAAGGAGCGGCCTTTCTTTTTTTACTGATTCTTTTGAAAAATCTTTACTCTAAAAATCCAACGTGTTTACGCAATTGAACGTCCACCATGCTCAGCTCTTATGAGTAAAGACAGTCCAAGTACGGACGGGGCAAAGTGCGGACAAAGGAAGAAAGGCTAGACGGCATCGGAATTTCTTCCGGTTTTTGTCTTGCTTTTGCTGTTAACGAGACCGATGTTGGAGCCAAGGAACGGGAGGCTGCTCCAAAGGCGGGATCCCGCCCATCGGGCAGGCCGTCCCGAGGCGTTCGAAAGGCTTCGCTCACGGGAAGCGGACTTGTCCGAATCCCGTCCTCGTTCGGCCCGCAAAACACCGGGAAAAGGGGTTCCCACCCCGTTCGAGGCGTTCCCGCAGGTTCATGCGGACAAAGCAGAGAAACGAGCCAATCTCGGGACTTTCCGGTAAGAGATTCCCAATCCTTCCAAGCCGTTCAGAAAAGACTTAGAGACTTAGGATCTAATGAGGCAACTCATGCAGGTTCGAGTCCTGTCGGGCCCACCAAAATGCAAAAAACCCGATCGGAAACGGTCGGGTTTTGTTCGCTTTAGATTGAAGAGAAGATATAGACCTACAAATCCATTTGTGTCGGTAGGCCTATCGCATCGGAGTCCTTTTATTTTGCGATTTCAGCAGCTTGTTTTTCGCGGTCGCCTTCAACGTAGAGCAAACCGAAGGCCATGCCAAACCAGATGCCGCAGATCGAAAGATCCCAAATGCCATCAACGCGATAGCCGGTGGAACGATCGATGATTCCGGCGGCCAAATAGCCTAAGCAAGCTTCGAGGGCCATCAGGATGCCAATGATCCGGAAAAGCTTGGCCTTGCTGGTCACGAGATACGAAAGCAAGAAAAAGAGCAAACCAATAAAGCAACAGGCGGCGTTAATGGCGGCCAGCCAAACGTTTAGTCGGGTCTTATCAGGATTGCCGATCCAGCGGCAGTACGGCAAAGTGTTGATGCCGTTGATCGCCAAGTTGATCGAGACGAGACAAATTAACGCCGGATTGACCAGAGCGTGGGCCTTCTTGGCCCACGTGCCGACGATGATGGCCCCAAAGACGATCCATCCGATGACATCGTCGGTGGTGCGGCCTCCATTGGCCTTATTCACGATGACATAAGTAATGTAGATGGCGAAACCGAGGATAAGGAAAATCGTCGTCAGTAAACGCGACTGTTTTATGATTGCTTTCGTGTTATGGCAACCCCTTTCTTAACAATGATAGGAAAACGGGCGTGCGATTGCATCTTCGCTTTTTTCACTTAGTCGAGAAAGATTCGAATAATGCCGTGGGAAATTCCCGAAAATATTAAGAAAGGATTGTGCTACACTTATTTTTGATGAATATCGCCATTCTCGAGGACGATGATGCCGATGCTTGCGCTCTCAAGAGCATTTTAACCTCTTATTTGGAGCGGCATTCCATCGCTTTTCAGCTTGAGCGTTTTTCCAATCCGCTTCAATTCCCGGAGAATTCGTCCCAATACGACCTTATTTTCCTCGATATCATGATGCCCAATCTCAATGGGATGGACCTCGCCAAAAAGATTCGGAAAAACAATGCCTCCGTCTCTTTGGTTTTCGTCACCAACATGCTTCGTTATGCGGTGGAAGGCTATTCGGTGGAGGCGGCTGATTTTATCGTTAAACCCATTAACGCCTACCGCTTCGAAAGAATGATGGACCGCCTCTCGGCGTCTTTCGCTCAGAAAGAAGACAAAATTTTGACGATCAAGAACCTTGATGGCGTTTATCGAATCAAACTTTCCGATATCTCTTTTATCGAGGTTCGGAGCCATCGTCTTTCCGCCCATAAAGCCGATGGCACCGTCCTGGAATTTTGGGGCAATATGAAGGAAATGGAGAGTAAACTTGCTCCCGATCATTTTATCCGTTGCAACAATTGCTATTTGGTCAATCTTCACTACGTTAAAGGCGTCGAGAAAGATATGGTTAATGTTCAGGGCGCTTCCTTAAAGATCTCGCGTTCGCGGAAGAAGAGTTTTCTTCACGCCATGATGGATTTCATGGGATAAAACTATGGAGTTTTTTCCTGCATTTCTCAGATATGTCCTGTATGCCATTTCTTTTTTCTGCGCCATCGAAATATTTACGGTTCAGTCCTCCTATCAACGGAAACGTGCCTATCTTTTCGCTGTCATGGCCGCTTTGGTCTTAGGCATCAGCGGACTCTTCTCTTATCTCCGAATAAAGGGCGTCACGTTATTTGATACCAACTATCTTTCGATGATGCTTCTTTCTTTGGTGGTGTGGTTAAGCTGCTTTTTCATCTATAAGGAGCCCATCAGCAAACGCTTTTTTAACATTTTGACGGCAACTGCAGGAAGAAATATTGGGGCAAAAATTGCTTCTGTCATCTTTTATTTTTGGGAAATCGAAAATCCTTATTTAGCATCTTTCTTTCAGTTTTTCGTGGTGATGGTCTGTTTGGCGCCGCTTTATTGGTTTATTGGCCGGAAAATTAAAAAGGATTCTTCTTACGTTCCGCCCGGCCGAGACCTTCTTTTGGGCTTCATCGTCATGATCTTCCTTTTCCCGATGGCTTATCTCGAACCTTACCTCGAGAAGGAGGGGTGGTTGCCTTATCTCTATCTTCTTTTCGCCGAAGTGGTATTTAGTCTTTTTGTCGTGATGTTTAGCTATCACCTCTACGTCAACGAAGTTACGAAAATGAAAGATCGTTTTGCGCTGCAATTGACGGAGCAGCGCCTGAGCCAGGCTTCCGATTTCAAGAACCTTATCGATATCATGAATATCAAAATCCATGATTTGAAGCATCAAAAAAATGGAACGGTCAGCCCCCAATTAAAAGAAGAAGTAGGGGAATTTGCGTCTTATATTGAATGCGGTAATCCCTCTTTGGATGCCATTTTGACGTCGAAGAGTCTTTTGGCTACGGCCAAAGGCATTTCTTTCCAAGCCATGGTCGATGGGAAACTTTTTTCCTTTTTAAGCGAAGAAGATCTTTCGTCGCTTTTTGGAAACTTGATCGATAACGCCATCGAATATTTGGAGAACGTCGGCGATCCTTCTCAACGCTCCATGGCTTTGCGAAGCGTGAGTCAAAACGGTTTTTTGAAGTTGACGTGTGAAAACTATTTTGTTGGAAAACTCACTTTGGAAAATGGCTTACCTCTCACAAGCAAGGCAGACAAGGATTACCACGGTTTTGGAACTCGTTCGATTGTCGCGATTGCCTCAAAATACGGCGGGAACGCTCGCTTTTCAACCCAAGAAAATACCTTTTTGGCGGAAGTCATTTTCCCAGAAAAAATATAGTTTTTTGACCAACTAAGCGCTTTCAAATGACAAAATGCGCTATTTTTTTGACCAGCAATGTCGCGCTCATTTTCCTTTGGCGACGTTTTTTTAGAATGCTAGCGGATTGATACCTTTGAAGGAGGTTTTTTATGAAAAAATCCAATCGAAAAGTCTTTCTCCTCTCATCTCTTCTGTTGGCTGCAGGCCTGGGACTCGCTGCTTGTGGCACGGCGGAAAACAACGTCTTTGAAAAGAACGATTCCTATACGCAAGCGAACGCTAAAACCGAAATCCCAGCCGATTGCGTGAACTACGTGATGTTCGCCTATAGCACCTCGGATTTTAACGTCGTCATTTCCAGCAAATTAACCTTGGATCGCAAGGCTAACACTTACACCCTTTATAAATTGGCGGAAGCCAGTGCCTATAATGACAAATCCGTTATGGCCGATACCTTTAAGGGCGAATACGAATTCTATGGTTCTTTTAAGAAAAACGACAGCAAATCCTACACGCTTTCGGTCCCAACCTCAGGCCGATATAACTGCTATTACCCGACCGTTTTGAATTACAAATCGGTTGAAAAGCAGACTCAGGGTTGGGTTTCGAGCACGGATTATCCGACGCTTTTGACTCGGTTCAACAAATGGTATCCCGCGAAAAACGAGGCGGTGATTGATCAACCGGTGACTTTGGATGGAACAAGTCTCACTTATGGCGAGGTCACGATGCCCGTGACGAGTTCAGCGGCGGCTTCTTCAAGCGCTGCGACCAGTTCGGTGGCGGCCTCTTCTTCCAATGCGGCCACTAGCGCAGATTCCAGCGCTTCTTCGGTAGACAGCAACGTGATTGCTTATAGCGAAGACAGCGGTAAGACAATCACTTTTAAAAAGGATTACACCTACACTTGGACCTATGATGCTTACAAACTCAGCGAGGCAGGCACTTGGAGTTGGGCGAATTACACCTTAACCACAACCACACCGAAAGGCGTTGTTTCAAGCGCTACGGTGAATTCTGAGGACTATCACATCCATCTGAGCTTTGTTCCCGATGTATCCTCCCAGATTTCTTGCACGTTCGTGATTACCGATATTTCGAAATTACTCGCGTTGTAATTGCCACCCTACGGGAGCCGACTTTTCCTCGCCGACTCCCGCCCAAGAAAGGATTTTTATGAAATCAAACAGACTTCGCATGAGCAATAGCGTTTTCCGGGCTATTTTAATACCGGTGATGGCTATTTTTTTGGCTTTAGCCATTGTCGCCCCAATCGTCTCTGAATATTACGCCACCAGTTTGGATACCTACATTGGACGTGGGAAATTGGTCTATGACACGGCTTCTGGCGGGGCTCAATACGACTTAAAGGATACCGCTTATTACGATCAGCCTTTTAAAGCGATCGCTGCCCAGAATGGAACAAGTGAAAAAACCGAAGCCAGTTATAACGGCTACAAAGTCGGCGAACAGATTTCCGATGAAGGCGAAGTCTTGTTGAAAAACGATGGTGTTTTGCCCTTGGCCAAGCAAGAAAAAGTCACGCCGCTGGGCTACCGCTACGTAGATCCGGTCATGACGGGGACGGGCAGTGGAGCCGCCACCCTTTTGCAAAACTTTGTCGTGACGCCGAAATTAGCTTTACAAGAATATTTTGAAGTGAATAAGGAGATGGAAAACGTTCTGTCCCAAGCCAGCGTTCGCTATGCCACCTCTTCAGGCTATAAGAGCAAATCGGATGAGAATGGAACCTTCTCAGGAGCGACGTCCTCGGTCGGGGAATTTAATTCGACCATTTATAACTCTTCGATGATCGGAGATTACAAAACTGGGCTCGTCTTCATTGGCCGCCAAGGCGGGGAAGGCGGGGATCTTCAAACGACCCCGTATTTCGATGGAACTTCTCTCATCGCCTTGCATCAACTGCAATTGATGCCTGATGAGAAGAACATGATCGCCTTTGCCAAAAATAACTGCGACAAAGTCATCGTGATCGTGAATTCATCGAATCCGTTAGAACTCTCTTCCCTCGCTAGCGATGACGGCATTAACGCTATCCTTTGGGTCGGAACGACCGGTTCGCGCGGTTTTAGGTCGATGGCGAAAATCCTGACGGGCGAGGTGAATCCTTCGGGTCGGTTAACGGATCTCTACGCCAAGCCCTTCATCAAAGATCCGGTTTACCAAAATTTCGGGGAATATCTTTATAGCAACGATTCTGCTTTCACTCACAATCCGGGCATGGATCTGGGCAAGGCACACTTTGTCGAATACGAAGAAGGCATTTATTCGGGCTACGCCTATTATGAAACCCGATACGGCCAGGACGAAACCGCCTATGCTGCCCAGGTTCTTTATCCTTTCGGCTATGGTCTTCATTATGAAAACGATAAGGTGAGTCAAACTTTAGATAGCGTTACTTTTGACGATGCTACCGGAACGTTTACGTTTAAAGGCACGATCACCAACGCTTCTTCTCGCTCGGTCAAAGAGACCGTTCAACTTTACGCCGATGCTCCTTATTCGGACGAAAGCAAAATTGAAAAATCGAGCAAGAAGCTTGTGCGTTTTGCCAAATACGAAGTCGCGGCTTCTTCGTCGACCTCCTTCAGCCTGACGCTCGACAAAGAAGACTTGGCTTCCTATGACCAAGCGGGCTATTACACCTCCGGAGCAGGCTCTTACGTTCTCGAAGGCGGAAACTATACGTTCTTTTTAGGGAAAAACAGTCATGATTCCTGGGGTCAAAAAACGATAGCGGTGACGGGCAACACCGTCTATTATCCCAGCGGATCCCACGCGGATTCGGTTTATGTGGGCAAACGCCCTCATGATGAAACCCTGGCCACAAATCAGTTCACTTATCTCGACGATTACATGGAAGGGGTGGGGGAGTTTGGCACCGAAGGAGCGACCAGTCGATTAACCCGTTCCGATAATTTCCAAACAACGACCTCTTCGCCTAAGAACAAAAAAGCCCCCGATGCTTTGGTGGCTCAATATGGTAAAACGACGGCGGGAAGTTTCGATTATTCTGCCGAAGTAAAAGCGCGCCTTGGCGATGTCGCACCTCAAGAAGGAGCTCAGAATGGATTAACTCTTTCCGAACTACGCGGCTACGATTATTCCGATCCGAAGTGGGATAGTCTCCTCGATCAATTGACCTATTCTGGTGATTGCCTCGCCCAGATCGTTCGCGTCTTAGGTAATGGCGCCTTCCAAACTGGAAAGATTTCAGCGATTGGCAAAGAGGTTACCGCGGAAAGCGATGGGCCGCAAGCGATCGGGAAAACCGGCGTTTCAGATGGCACAGGCGCCGCCAATGCCTATCCTTCTGAAATTGTCATCGCCTCGACTTGGAATGTCGATTTGGCCAAAGCGATGGGCGAAGCCATCGGCGACGAAGCCTTAGCGCAAAATTCCAATGGCTGGTATGCTCCAGCCTGCAACTTGCATCGTTCGCCTTTTGAAGGCCGCGTTTACGAATATTACAGCGAAGACCCGATTCTCAGTGGCGAAATCTGCCGTTATGTCGTGGAAGGCGCTGAGGGGAAAGGCTACACCTGTTATATCAAGCATTTCGCGGTGAATGAGCAAGAGTATGGTCGGGAAGCCTTGATGACGTGGCTCGACGAACAGACGCTTCGTGAACGTTATCTTCGCCCCTTCGAGATTGCCGTTAAAGAAGGCGAAGTCAATGAGAAATACCTCGCTTCCGTTAATGGAACCAACGTTTATAAACAAACGAGCAAAACGAGAAAGGCCGCAATGGGAATGATGACTTCGATGAACTTCCTTGGTGGCGTTTGGACTTCGCTTGATCATACGTTGACCAACGTAGTTCTTCGCGATGAGTGGGGTTTCCAAGGCGCCGTGATTACGGACTCGGCAACGCCGATTAATGCGCAGTTGAATAATTCGTTGGCCGCTGGAAATGATTTCTATCTTAGCTTCATGCAAGGGAGCTTGGCTGATACGACTTCTGTTCAAGCCAAGCTAACCATCCGGCGTTCGATTAAGAACATTTGTTACGCTGTCGTGAATTCTAATGCGATGCAAAATGTTGGACCTGCCATGAGCTACCATTACACCATGTCGCCCTGGCGAGTTTACATCATTTTGATTGATGTCTTCTCTTGCCTAATCGTCTTAGGAGGGGGAACATGGATCGTTCTCAGAACGCGTTCTGAGAAAAAGCATCCAGAGCGTTTCTCTCGGCGCAAAAAAGATTGATTATCGCTTAAGAAAAAGGAGCTGCGACTTGACCCTGAGGTTTGTTGCAGCTCCTTTCTTTTTTACTTACTATTTTACGCTAACTGTTTTTCGCCCTCGCCTTCACAGTAGAGCAAACCGAAGACCATTCCAAGCCAGATGCTGCAGATCGAAAGATCCCAAATGCCATCAACGCGATAGCCGGTGGAGCAATCGATGATTCCGGCGGCCAGCCAAACGTTTAGTCGGGTCTTATCAGGATTGCCGATCCAGCGGTAGTACGACAGCGTATTGATGCTGTTGATCGCCAAATTGATTGAGACGAGACAAATTAACGCCGGATTGGCCAAAGCGTGGGCCTTCTTGACCCACATGCCGACGATGATGGCCCCAAAGACGATCCATCCGATGACATCGTCGGTGGTGCGGCCTCCGTTCGCCTTATTCACGATGACGTAAGCGAGATAAACGGCGAAACCGAGGATGAGGAAAATCGTCGTCAGCAAATGCGACTGTTTTATGATTGCTTTCGTGTTATGGCAACCCCTTTCATAGAAATGATAAAGAGGCGATCATACAATTGTATCTTCGCCTTTTTCACTTTCGATAAACATAGCAAATATAATAAAAAAATCGGATAAGCATGATGGTTTTCCTCGAACAAATGCTCTTCATCCTTTTGGAAAGACTCGTTCTCCTGCCCCAAATCTGCGCAGCCTGCGATCGCTCCCATTTTAAAGAGCTTTTATGTTCAGCCGCTTAGCGTTGACAGGGATGGCAAAAAGAATCAAAGTGGTGATAGAGTATCTCTATCCTTTGAAAGGGGGCACTTAGGATGGTATGTAAAGCGGATTATTCTCTTGGACTCGACAAGATTACTCTGCGAAAAGATAATCATTTTCGAATCCGTTACATCATCTTTTGCAGTTTGTTTGGTTATCTTATCTTCATCGGTATTTTTATTTGGATTCTTTTGGATAATCAGGTTTTCAACGATTCGGTACGGTTCCAGGCTTTGTGGATATTCCCTCTTGCTTTCGTTTTCATGATTTTTGCAGATTTTTTGTCGGTTTGGGTCCTTAAGAAAAGCGGAAAAGAAATTGTTGTCATTAACCCTCAGGGCATCCGAATCGAAGGACGAAAAGGCCAAGGCGAAATCAAAAAAGAAACGATTCATAAAATTACCTTTCAAACGAATTTGGTGAGCAAATGCTGCCTTATTCAAATCTCTACGGGTTCCTCTCAGCCGATCGCGGTTGACGATGTGGCAATCCCCGAAGGAGATGTTGAACGGGTCGAAAAAGCTTGCAAAGCGATGCTTGGTCTCCAATAGAAGTTATCAATATCTCTGCAAAAACTGCTTCGATTTTGAAAAACCGTCTTCTTTTCTTCTTTACCAAGGATCCCGAAAGGAATAGCCTTCGAGAACAAAGATTTCACTGACGCTTGTTCGGAGATTATTTGGCGGAGGGCTTTTTATTTCCTGAAGCAATGGCCTCAGCGATGGTCCGATAGAGGATTGAGGGATCGATTGGCTTAGCGATATGACCATTCATTCCGAAAGAGAGGGCGTGGGTCACATCTTCAGGGTAGGCGTTGGCCGTCATGGCGTAAATGGGAATGCTTTTCGCTTCTTTTCTTTGCGAAGAACGGATGACTTTTGTTGCTTCATAGCCATTCATCACCGGCATTTGAATATCCATCAGAATCAGCTGGTATTGATTCTCTTTTGAAGCAGAGAACATGGCAACCGCTTCTTCGCCATTCGTGGCGCAATCGGTAACAATGTTAACCATTTTAAGAAGTTCGACCGCGATTTCGCGGTTGATGGCGTTGTCTTCTGCGAGCAAAAGCCTGGCTCCATGGAAATCGTATTTGAGGGGTTCATTCGTTTTCTTTTCAAGGGGGTTCCCATCAGGTTTCACCGGCGCTAAAAGAAGCGGCAAATCGATGGCAAAACTGGTGCCTTTGTTCGGAGCAGAAACGGCCGAGATTGTTCCACCCATCATATCGACGAGGCTCTTCACGATGGACAAGCCTAATCCCGATCCGCCATATTTCTGCGCGGTTTGGGCGTTCTCTTGTTCGAAAGGTTTAAAGAGGCGTTTCTGCATTTCCTCAGACATGCCAACGCCATTATCTTTGATGAGGAAACGGTAGTAGGCTTTGTTCGCTTGGACAGAAGTTCGCTTGGCTTCAAAACGAATTTCGCCCCCCTCCGGGGTGAATTTATAGGCGTTGCTTAAAAGATTAAGAAGAATTTGAGATAGGCGAAGTTCATCGCCGATGAGCTGAGCATCAGGAACGTCAAAAGAGGTGTTCAATTTGATTCTTTTGCCCGTGCATTGAGGGAGATAGATATCGCGAAGATTTCCTAAAGCGGCAGCTAAATCAAAAGGCGAGGAAGCGAGTTTCATCTTGTTGTTTTCGATCGCCGACATGTCGAGGATATCGTTAATCAAACTGAGAAGTACCTTTGAGGAGGAATCGATCTTCATTAGACAATTGTCAACTTTCTCGGGATCTTCTTCATAATGGCGGGCGATGGTGGAAAGTCCGATGATCGCATTAAGCGGAGTGCGGATCTCGTGGGACATTCGGGCGAGGAATTCGCTTTTGGATTTATTCGCCATTTCGGCTTGGTCAACCGCGCTTTGCAATAAGGCTTTGGCGTGAGCCTCTTTCTGTTTTTGCTCATCGATGGAGCGAATGAAAACCATGTAGTTGGCCGGTTGGGCACGGGTTGGGACGATGCCCTGAATGATGATGTAGGTCCAGAAATAGGTTCCATCTTCTTTGCATAAGCGAGTTTCAAAAGCTTTTTCGCCACCGAGTTCGATCAAAGGCCGCAAAGTCTTCTCATCCATCTCTTCGGCAACCATCGCTTGGTCTTCTGGAGCAATTTTATCGATAAAATCAGGATGGAGCGAAAAAGCTTGGGGGATGTTTTTAACCTCGCCTTTCTCCAATTGATAATGGTTGATCATTCGAGTTTGGAGATTAACCTCAAAAACCGCTTCATTCGTCTGACAGACATAAGTGATGAACCGTTTGAACTCGCGATTGGCGAGGAGGGTTGCCTTGCGGCGCCCCGCAAAGAAAATGATAAAAATGATGGCGATGAAAACCAAAAAGAGGCTGCCAAAACCAATGGTGTACGGAACGGGGTTCAAATAAACCTGGTCGAAGAAAGACGGCGTTGGTTTCACAAAATGAGAAAAGCGTGAAACAATCGCATTAAAGGAATCTTCGCTGGTCGCGTCAATCGCATCGTTTAACGCGGTTAAAACGGCGCTGCCAAGGCTCTGCTTCACGGCGATTTTTAATTTGAGGGTTCCTTCGGAGAGTTTGGTAAAAGAATAGACGCTTCGAATGTCTTCATTCTGGAGTTTTTGAGCATAAAGCGAATTGATGATCGCGGCATAGCAATCTTGATTTTTCACAGCAGAAAGGCATTCGTCCATGGTCTCGAAAGGTCGGACCTGATTAGGATAATAGAACGAGCGAGCATAGGCGCCGGCCATCGAGTTATCGCCTAAACAGGCGATCGTCGAAAGTGATGTCGACCCACTTCGGAGAATCGCTTTGGAATAAGAAACATTGAGATAAGAATGGCTAAGGTCGTATCCCGAAAGATAGTCGCTCGAAAAGAGATCGGAAGCATCAAGAAGCAAATCAAAATCCTTTTTGACTAAGTGATCTTGGTAATCGGCGTAATTGGCAACTGAAAGCATTTCGATCTTCTGGGAACTCTTTTTTCCGAGCAACGCGGAAATTTCTGAGAGCACGCCGGTCTCCACCCCATCGACGGAGCAATAATAAGGGTCCTCGCTCGGATTGGCCAAAGCCTTTAAAGGAGTCGAAGAAGAAACGGAAGTCTCCTCCAAAAGACGGGGACTAAAATTCTGTTGAACTGTTGGAGTTGGAACGGAAAGAAAGGAAGCGGTGAGGGCAAGGAGAGAAGAAAGGAAAGCCCAGAACCTTAGCATGGCCTATTCGGCGTGAATGAGACCGGGTTCGGTCTCAACGCCCTCCTCCCATGCCGTTTTGATGTTGGTCGATAAATCCAAGGTGAATTTAGCGCCTAGTGAAGTCTGAGTTGAGGTATATTGCGAACGAGGAATGCGCTTGTCTTCTAACTCGCTCGGCAATTTGACCGAACGAATCGGCGTGGCGTAAAGCGCCGCGACGTTCAGTTGTCCTTCATCGGAAAGGATGTATTCCCGTGAAAGCATTGCCGCGTAAGGGTTCTTGGCCGTTTTGCTGATAATCGTTGCATAACCGGAAGTCACAGATCCGTCGCCGGGGATACAGGCGCTAAAATTTTTGGCGGGACTCCTTGAGGCAGCTTCATCCCGATAGGCCAAAGCGGAAAAATCCCAACTGATGAGAACTTTGATTTGTTCCTCGTAACCGCTGGAGAGAAGGTTGTCGGTTTTGAGGTTTTCGACGAGTCGGCCTTGGCTTGCTAATTGTTTGAAAAAGCGAATCCCTGGTTCGACGTTTTCGGAATCGCCGCCAAAGGCCAAGGCAGCGGCATAGACCGAGAATTGTCCTGTCGAGCCGCTGGTGACACTGGCGATGCCTACCTTATAGGACCCATTAACTAAATCCGCAAAATTCTTCGGGCCATTTTCGCCCAGGGAAGAATCACAAAGAAAAGCGAGCGTTCCGGTGAAACTCACGATGTATTGGCCGCTATCATCTTTGGCCCAGGAAGGAATTTCATCCCAATAGGATGTCTTATAGCCCGCTAAAAGCCCTTGGTTTTTGGCTTCGCGAGCGTATTCAAGGCCGATATCGCCGATATCGGGAGAAGAAACTAAAGCGTCGCTGTCGCCGCGGAAGCATTTGAGAATCTTGGCTGAACCCATGTCCGTGTCTTGATCTTGGAGCCCGTAATAAAGGCTGATGTCATCCCACATCTTTTGTCCAGTCGGCCAGCCATCATGCATCCCTAAAGAAACAACCTTGCCTTCTTTTTTCGCTTTGCTCACTAAGGTGGTGTAATCCAAAGTGGAGTAGTTTATCCCTTTTTCGCTGCAGCCGATCAACACGAAAAAAATTGAAAGAAAAACCAGATAATTCCGAATCCTTTTTCCTTTTGAAACCATGGTTGTTTCGCGAAATCATCAAGCGCTCAATCCCATCAAAGAGTGCTGATTTTTTCGGTTTCTTTCTTTAAAAATAGTATAAGGCTAAGACTTTGTAAAGAAAAGAAAAACGATGAGTTTCAAGCCTAAGGCGTTAGAAGAAAAAGGTTTTTCGTCAGGAAAGAAGGTTGCTTGCGTTTTCGCGGAGCCCTTGAACAATGTTAAGAAAACGCCTATCGTTGCATCATGAATAAGAAATTTTTCCTTTCTCTTTTGCCCATCTGGGCTTTAGGGCTGTCCTCTTGCTTTTCTTCGACAAAGACGATTACGCTTTCCGGCGCGCTTTTAAGCAAGGATTATCAAAATGATTCGAGTCTGGATGGCACGACTTTGTTTGACCTTAAATTCAAGAATTTCACCCTCTCGAGTGGTGGCATCCGCGTTTGCCCAGCCTATCTCCAAAGCGATAAATCCGCAGACATGTCTACGATTTCCCAAATGGAAGCCAAACTCAAGCCCTTGGTGAGCGTTAATGCGTCCCAAGGCTTCTTTGACGCGGGATTTGCAGTGGATTTTTCAGAAAATCAGATTACCTGTTCTTTCCCTCAGCAGTATCAGTTCGAAGGCACGGAAGTCACTCTTGTCGTTTACGCTAACGCCAAAACGATAACGATTGACGGCGGAAGCGCCATGTCGCTGGACCTCTCCCGGAGCGAGGCGGTGGCAATTAACGTGAATGGGGCTTCTTCGATCAGCGCCGCAAAGGCATTTGCCCTTTCTTCGCTGAGCTTGGACTGCGATGGGGCGGCCTCCTTTGAAGCTAACGGTAGTGTCACTAGCGCAACCTATACCATCAACGGGACGGCCTCAATCAAAGCGAAAGATCTCCTCTCGGAAACTGTGAAAGTCACGATTGACGGAGCTGGTAGTGCCGTCGTTAATGCCAGCAAGAGCCTTGATGTTTCCATTGATGGGACAGGCAGCGTCACCTATTATGGCGATGCGACGCTCACCAAGACCATTACTGGATTGGGCAGCGTCAGCAAAGGAAACTAAGGCCGTTTTTTAGAGTCTTTATTTGTTTGTTCATTCCGCCCTCATTATTGCCTTGATTCAGGGAATAGGGTATATTTTGCCCAGTTATTCCTGTTTTAAATCAAAGGGGTGTTCTCTATGAAAAAAGCCTTGCTTGCTCTTCTGTTGGGCGTTTCGCTTGTGGCTTGTCCGCTTCTTTATGCCTATGTTGGTCCTCAATTCGCTTCCAACCAAATCGAGGTTTTTAAAATCCTTCTCTATATCGCTGGAGGCAGCGCCCTTTATTGCTTCGTGGTTGGCGAGATTACCCACAATAACTCGCAGATGGATAAACTTTGGAGTTTACTCCCGCCGATCTATGTTTGGATTATTGCCATTCAAGGGGGCATGACGCCTCGCCTAGTGGTGATGGCTTGTCTTGCTACGCTTTGGGGAATCCGTTTGACGTTTAACTTCGCCCGCAAAGGCGCCTACCACTTAAAGTTTTGGGAAGGCAAAGAGGATTATCGTTGGCAAGTCTTGCGCGAAAAGAAAGAGTTTCAGCCGCATTGGAAATGGCTGATCTTCAATTTGCTTTTTATTTCGGTTTATCAAAACGCTTTGGTTTTGATGATTACCTTCCCCGCTTTGGCCGCCATGAATTCGGCGGCGGCGTTTGGCTGGATTGATTATCTTGCCGGCGGCTTGATGACATTCTTCTTGGTTTACGAGACGATTGCCGATGAGCAGCAGTGGTCCTTCCAAAGCCAGAAATGGGCGCTGATTCGAGGCGGCAAGAAATTAGACGAATTGCCTGCGCCTTATAACAAAGGTTTCAACACCGTCGGTCTTTGGGGCCATTCCCGTCATCCGAACTATTTCGGGGAGCAGGGGATTTGGCTTTCTTTCTACGTGTTCAGCATCGGCGCCTTAGTCGCAACTGGTCTTCGTTACATCTTCAACTGGAGCATCGTCGGTGCGCTTCTTCTCGTCGTTCTCTT
>Ga0163159_1002519_pt1 | contig 14906 bp, 9 predicted proteins | sample BioMet9_FD_108702 | JGI IMG/M metagenome (GOLD analysis project Ga0163159, IMG submission 108702) | Microbial communities from bioreactor (seeded with sewage sludge) at Lawrence Berkeley National Lab, California, USA - Biofuel... | ecosystem: Engineered > Bioreactor > Anaerobic > Unclassified ... | reverse complement strand
TTTGTTTTACGCATGGGGAGAACCGGTGTATGTGTTGCTCCTGATCGCCATGGCTGGCGTCAACTGGTATTTCGGCATTCTGCTGGGCCGGCGGCGCAGGAAAGTTCTTCTTGTGCTGGCGATTGTGCTCGATCTGGGCTGTTTGGCCGTGTTCAAGTATTCTGCGTTTTTCATTGAAAACCTGAACGCGCTGCTCCGACTGAATATAGCCGTGCCGAAGATTTCTCTTCCGATCGGTATATCCTTTTACACCTTCCAGGCGCTCTCCTACACGATCGATGTCTGGCGGGACAGGGTCCATGTTCAGAAATCCTTCTGGAAGTTCCTGCTGTACGTCTCCCTTTTCCCGCAGCTGATTGCGGGCCCGATCGTGCGTTATTCTGACGTCGAGGCGCAGATGGACGAGCGAAAGGTCAGTCTCAGCGAGATATTCTATGGAATGACCAGATTTTGCATCGGGCTTGCCAAAAAGGTTCTTCTGGCGGACTATGCCGGCAAGATCGCCAAGCAGATTCTGGATGGAACGCTGGCGACGCAGACCACGCTGGCACTTTGGCTCGGTGTGCTCATGTATACGTTTGAAATCTACTTCGATTTTTCGGGTTACTCCGATATGGCGATCGGACTGGGCCATGTGTTCGGCTTTCATTACCCGGAAAACTTCCGGCTGCCGTACATTGCCCGGTCGATTACAGATTTCTGGCGGCGCTGGCATATTTCTCTCAGCAGTTTTTTCCGCGATTATGTATACATACCGCTGGGAGGGAACAGAAAGCATGTCTATTTGAATCTGGCGATTGTGTGGACCCTGACAGGCTTCTGGCACGGAGCCAGCTGGAACTTCGTCCTGTGGGGCTTCTATTTCTTCGTGATTTTGACATTTGAACGGCTGTTCCGCGAGAAGATCAAGAAAATACCGCGCCCGGTACAGCACATTCTGACAATGCTGCTGATTATGATTGGCTGGAATATTTTCTATTTTACCGACTTCAGCCGTCTGACCCAGAGCTTCGGAATTCTCTTCGGTTTTGGCGGAACCGGCTTTTCAAACGAGCAGACCTCCATCATGCTGCTCAACAATCTCCCGCTCCTTCTTATTTGCGCGATCGGCTGCACGCCGATTCCGCAGGCCATCGGCAATACATTCGGAGCGCTTTGCGCGGATAAAAACCGCGAGGGAAAAAAGCAGAAAATCTATGTGATCGTAACATATGTGTACGATCTTCTGCTTCTGGGTCTGTCCACGGTGGCGCTGGTGGGATCCAGCTACAACGCCTTCCTGTATTTCCGATTCTGATGAGGGGGTCATAAAATGAAAAAACTGTATATGACCCTGCTGAGCGTGTTTCTGCTGCTGCTTTTTGGGTTCGGTCTCGTCTCCTTCTTTGATAAAGACGCGACTGTTTCGCAGATCGAAAACAGAGAGCTTGCGGAAAAACCAAAGTTCACCTTTTCTGCGCTTTTCGACGGGTCCTATATCTCCGGCATGGAGAGCTACTACACAGATACATTCCCGCTGCGGGAAGAGATGCTGAAGCTCAACCGAAAGCTGAACCATTTCTATTATTATTCGGGCAGCGGAGACGACAACCTGCTGATCATCAACAGTGCGAGCGGCGCGGAAAACGGGGGAGAATCCCTTTCCGACGTGCAGGCTGAACTGGCTGGGAAGACCGGAACGGATCAGAGCAGCACGAGTTCTGCGCAGAGCAGTCAGAGCGCCGCGCAGAGCAGCCCGACTCCGGCACAGGAACCGGAAAGCTCGGCGGCAGCCGCTTCTGCTGCCCAGAGCGCGGCCGCTTCTGAACCGGCGGATGAACCCGCGCTTGACAATCCGGATGATTCTGAGGCCACACAGGCCGGAAACGTGATTGTAGTCGGCACCCGCGCGATGGAAATCCCGACTGCGGACAACAAGATCATCAAAAGCTACGCGGAGGCCATCAACAATCTGTCCGAGGCAATGGGCAGTTCTGTGCGGACAATCTCCCTTTTGACGCCGAACAGCGGTGAGTTTTATTCCCCGGAGAGTATGCATACCGGACTGCACAGTCAGAAGGACATGATCGATTACTGCTACTCCTGCATGAACAAGGACATTTTAAAGGTCGATGCCTATACAGTGCTGCGTGAGCACGTGGATGATTATATCTATTTCCGTACCGATCACCACTGGACAGCGCTTGGCGCCTATTATGCCTATACGCAGTTCTGCAAGACGGCAGGCTTTGAAGCTGTCCCGCTCGATCAGTTCCAGAAGGGCACCTACGAGAATTTCGTCGGCTCCATGTACACCTTCACCTCCGGCTATCCACAGAGCGAAACGCTCAAGGAGAATCCGGACACACTGGATTATTATCTTCCGATCGTGGAGACACATGCGAAATACTATGCGGATGCGACGCTAACAAACGGCATCCCCATCAGCGTCGTTTATACAAAACTTGAGGATTCGGTTTCCAACAAGTATCTGTGTTTTATCGGCGGCGACAATCCCGTCTGCGTCATCGAGTCAAAAGTGGACGGCCCGACCTGCATCGTGCTAAAGGAATCCTACGGCAATGCGCTTGTACCGTTTTTAACAAGCCATTACAGCAAGATCATCGTCATCGATCCGCGTGAATTCAACCGGGACGGACTGCCGTCCCTGGATCTGAAGGAGTTTGCAAAGGAGCAGAAGGCGGATGATCTCATCATCGTCAATTATCCGTATATGATCAACAGCAAGGGCTACATTGAGTGGCTGAACCGTCTGGTCGACAAAGGATAAAAAAAGATGCGGCCCACAGGGCCGCATCTTTTTTTATCCTTTATTTGACCTTAAAATCCTTTTCTGCTGCCAGCTTGCCGTTGAAATAAATGGACAGGGTATAGGTGCCGGAAGTCTGCGGCGTGCGCGGGAAGCTGCCTGCAAAGAGGTTGTTCTTCCACATGTCGTTCCAGACCTGTTCGCCAGAGGAGAAGTCAACGACCGCTCCGTTCGAGTCCCGCACCACGTAGGTGACGGCGACCTTGTCGCTGCTGGACTTCACATTGTTGATACTCTGCACGGCAAAGGCAATTCCCTCGTCTTTGTCGTATTCTTTTCTGGTAACGGAGAGATTCTTGACCGTCCAGTTGGACATGCTCGGACGCAGATAGAATCCAATATAGACGCTGCCAAAATTATAACTGGTGAATTTTCCTGCTTCCGGTGTTGTAAACGTGCCGCTGAGCGTGCCGTCGAGCTTATCGCCGTTCTTGAGCGCGAGCGTATAGTTATAGGTCGCGTTGGGGATCAGCTTGTCGGCAGGTATGGTCGCGCTGTTGACATTGCTCACGTCTATCTCTGCATTTGCAACGCCGGCACTGTATTTGATCTCATAGGAGAGCGCCCAGTTGTCCTCGGCCGGATCGGCGTCACATTCCCACGAGACAACCACACTGCCGTCATCCTGCGCTTCGGCCGTCAGTGTTTTGAGCTTGGTGACGGACGGCGTGATGGTGGTGGTGACGTTCTGGAGCATGGTGGGCGCCGAGATCGTAATGTCATAGGAGTCACCGGAAGTCAGACCGTCAAAAGTGACAGTCGGGGAGGTGACATCCTGAGTCTTGCTGTAATCGTTCGGACCCGTGATTGTGACAGTCCAGCTCTCCGGAGCGTCACCCTTGATGGTCCAGGACAGAATGGCCGAAGAACTTGAAAGCGCGGCGGTGATGTCCTCAATGTCGACAGAGGGCTGCGTTGAGAAACTGGCGGAGGTGGTTCCGGTCAGCTCGGTTCCGGCAGGCTGCTGAAGCTCGAACGTATATTCCTTGCCGGATTCCAGATTCGCGATCGTGGTGGAATGACCGGAGAACGTGGCTGTCTTTGCCTCGACGCCGTCGGCAGAGTAGGATACGGTCCAGTCGCCGGGATCGGGCCCGTCCTTGATGATGAGATTCAGTTCGCACTGCGTAACGGTTACCGCCGTGGCCGTGAAACTGAGAATCTCTGTCTGCGGGGTGGTTGTGACCATGACAGAGCCGTTGCCGATGATCTTTTCCCCATTGGACGGCGTGACGGAAATCGTGTACTGCGTGCCGGGGACGAGATCAGTGAACGTGTTGTTTTTGCCGCTCACATAGGCCTGCGGGAAGCTGTTTCCATAGGCATCCGCGCAGACGACCTGGAAAGCTCCGTCCTTTTCCGCAGAATTGACAAGAACCGTGACGCTGTTTGAGGTTTTACCGACAAGAGAGACTCCGCTGACCCGGACCGTACTGGGAGCAATTACGAAGATGTAGAGAAGCACAGCCGCTGCGATAAGCAGCGCCGCGCCGCCGGCTGCAAAAGCAATCCAGCGTTTGCTCTTCTTTTTCTTCCGCTCTTTGGGCGGCGCCGTTTCCACGGGAATGGCGTCCTCCTCCTCGGGCTGTTCCAGAGAATTGGGGACAGTGTCCGAGGCCTCCTTTTCCATCTCCTTGTGGACAGATTCGATGATCGAATTGAGCATCTGCGTATCAGGGGAGAAATTCTGCTTGAAATCCTCCGGCAGCGACTCGGTATCCGTAAACTGGACCGGCTCGACCTCTTCTTCTCCGCTCTGCGGGTCGATCGGCTCATCATCCGCCACGATGGGCGGAGCAATCAGCGAATCCTCCACCTGATTGCGCTTCATGTACTCGACGAGCTCAACACGGAGCTCGTCCGGTGTCTGGTAGCGGTCTTCGGGCTTAAAGGCGCAGGCTTTCAGGATAATGCCGGTCATCTCGTAATCGGCATACATGGGGGCCGGAAGCGCCTGACCTGTGACGCGGAGCTTGTCCGCGGCCTTGGCCGAAGTTTTCTCATCCTCGAACGGCCCGTGATTTCCATTGTAGATCCGGTAGAGAATCAGTCCAACTGAGTAAATATCGGTCGTTTTGTCGATGCTGCCGACCAGATTGAACAGCTCCGGAGCAGAGAAGGAGCTCAGCATGTGCTCCGGCATGGAACAGTATTTAAGGTCGTCTATTTTGGCGATGCCGAGATCGCCCAGCACAAAATGTCCCTGACTGTTCAGATAGATGTTGGATGGCTTTACATCCCTGTGAATGAGACCGGCTGCCCGGAGATCGACCAGAGCGCTGCAGAGGTCCATTCCAAGATTGACAGCGCGCACATGCGTCATGGCGTTTTCGGCCAGATAATCGACGAGCGTTTTTCGATGCTCGGCCAGAAGATAGACATCATAACCGACAGCGTCTTCCTTGGGTGCGATCTGATAACTGCGGTAGGAGTCCAGATTCGGGCTGCTGGAAAGAGATTCGAGCGTTTCCAGTTCGGTCTGATAATCTGCGACGACCTGTTCGTAGTATTTTTGCGCCTCTTCCTTCGTGGCTGCAGCTCCTGTGTAAAGAAGCGCGTCGACCTGCTTCTGAGACTCCGGCACGGAGATATGCTTCAGAATGTAAGTCTGCTGCGTCTTGGTGCTTCGCACGATGTACACGGATGTCCCGCCACGAATACTGACGCTTTTTACGATTTCCATGTTGGAGAGCAGCGGCGATATAAGCTTGATTTCTGCCAAATGCTTCGCCTCCTTGAACAAAACCTGCCATGGATGCCGCCTTCGCGGTTACACAGCTTATATTATTTTAGGACATTTTTAAGAAAATTGCAATACAAGATCTTGACGGACACACTTGGAATCCGGGGGAAAATGTGTTATTATAGAAAAACTCAAAGGAGAAATTTTCGCGGCGGCGGGATTTCTTCTCCACCCATGCGCCGATACGGAGGATATAAAATGGATTTGAGAGTCTGTGAATATTGCGGCACGGAATTCTCTGCCGATCTGACCGAATGTCCGCTCTGCGGGAAGTCGGTCGATTCGGCGGAACTGGATTTCACCTCCGTGCCCGAAGAGACCGATTTTCTTCCGGATGCGGAAGCAAACAGGTCATCTGCCAGAAAACCGGGTCAGCACCTGGCAAAAAAGAAACGCGGCGGGCGATTCGCCAGCAGTGCGAAAAAGGAAAAACCGGCTGCTAAGGCGGAGCGGGAGGTTCCGGCGGACGGAAATGTCTATAAAATTCCCAAATGGATGATGGTCCTCATCTGTGTTTTTCTGGGTCTTGCCGTTGTGATCGGAGCGGCCTACGCCATCTATAACCTTGGCTGGTTCGGAAAACGCACGTCCAGTCTTTCCGCAGCGGCTTCGGCTTCCGCTTCGTCCGCCTCCTCGTCTGCACCGTCGGGGAGCCAGTCCACCACATCGGAACAATATACCAATGAAGAGGACTATGCGGCCGAGAAGTCGACTCAGAGCAGCAAGCCCGATGTCGTGACCTGCACCGGGCTGACACTTGGAAAAACCACGGTCACATTTGATGAAGCGGATCAGTTTGACAATCTGACCTATACGCTGGAGCCCGCCGACTGTACGCAGGAGGTCGTGTTCACCTCCAGCGATGAAAAAATTGCGACAGTCAATGCGCAGGGCAAAGTCGTTGCGGTATCCGGCGGAAGCGCGACGATTACCGCAACCTGCGGGACGCAAACAGCCAGCTGTCTTGTAACCTGTGATTTCGCTGCCAGCGAGGAGACAACCGAGGAAACTGCCGTGCCGGCGTCGCTCAGCAGTACGGATATGACACTCTTTTATCCGGGAGAAAAGGCAACGCTGACGGTGAGCAACATTCCGAAAGGGTCCTCTGCCGTATTTTCGAGCGCAGATTCGTCGATCGCCTCGGTTACGACAGGTGGAACGGTCAGTGCCGTCGGCAGCGGTCAGACAACCATCACCGTGAAGGTCGGGGACCAGACGCTCAGCTGCATTGTACGCTGCAAGCTGGACGACAGCGCAGAAAACAACGGTCAGGATACCAACTGCACCATCAGTCACTCCGATGTTACCATGTCCATCGCGGGCGAGTATTTTAAGATCAGCCTGAAGGATTCCAGCGGGAACACGGTATCCGGCGTGACGTGGAGTTCCTCCGACAATTCCATCTGCACGGTGGACGGCTCCGGCGTCGTTTATGCGGCCGGGTCCGGAACCGCCTATGTTTCCACAACGTATGGCGGAAAAACATATCAGTGCATCGTGCGCTGCAATCTGAACTGACAAACGCCGCCGCAAAGTGTCCGACACTTTGCGGCGGCGTTTTTCGCATCCGGCGGGAAAATGCCGGGTGATTCCAAAAATTCAGTTTCTGTTGACCCGGCGATGTTTTCGCCTGAAAATCAGGGAAATGCTCCACAGACCGGCCAGCCCGAAGAGCGCGTAAACAATTCGGCTGAACTGGGCCGTCTGACCGCCGAAAAGCCATGCGATCGGGTCAAATCGGAGAAATCCGACAAATCCCCAGTCCAGAGCTGCGAGAATCGTCAAAATGAGAGAAACAGTATCCATGCGCTGCCTCCTGTGAGAAATCTAAGCAACATTATACACAGGCGGGAAGCAACTTATTCCCGTGCTGCCGTTCCGGAAAAGTGAAAAAGACGTTGCAATTATCCCGGAAACATGTATAATGAAAGCGTGCCTATTATTTTTTTAGCAACACACAAAATTTTTTAGTACCTGGCGGGATGCGCATGAAATACATATTGGTCATTGGAGACGGCATGGCCGACAACCCTGTGCCGGAACTCGGAAACCGGACGCCGCTCGAGGCGGCGAACAAACCGGTGATGGATCGGCTGGCAAAGCAGGGAATGCTCGGCAGCGTTGTGAACTGCCCGAAGGGTCTGCCGGCCGGCAGCGAAACGGCGATCCTCTCCATTTTTGGCTATGACCCGCTGCGGTTTTTTACCGGACGCTCGCCGATGGAAGCGGCGGCCTCCGGGATTCATCTGCACTCCGGTGATGTGGCGTACCGCATGAATCTCGTCTCCCTCGAGGATTCCGACAAGCCGTATGAGGAAAAGAGAATTCTCTCACACAGCGCAGGCTCCATCGACGGCGAGGACGCATTCGCGGCGGTCGACGCGCTTGAGCATGACGCGCGCTTTGCGGCCCTTCTGAAACAAGCCAACATGACGATTCACCGCTTTCCGGCTTTCCGGCAGATCCCGGTGCAGTCGGGCGCGGACATCAAGGGACTTGTCACGATCCCTCCGCATGATCATCTGGGCGAACAAATCGGACCGCTGCAGCCTTCGGGCTGTGAAAATGCAAAGCTGCTCGCACACATGATGAAAACCGCCCATGAGGTCCTCAACCATGCGCCGGTAAACGAACGCCGGCGTGCAGCAGGCAAGCTGCCCGCGAACGGAATCTGGTTCTGGGCGCAGGGCACGGCGGTAGAGCTGCCGGATTTTCGCAAGATGTTCGGCCACTGGGGCTGCGTGATTTCCGCAGTTCCGCTCTGCCACGGCATCGCCGTGCTCGGCGGGCTGGAAATGACGACGGTCGAGGGCGCGACGGGTGAAATCAATACGAATTTTGAAGGAAAATGGGAAAAGGCGTGGGAGCTTCTGCACCGGCCGGACGTGGATTTTATCTGCATCCATCTGGAAGCGCCCGACGAATGTACCCATAACGGCGATCTGAAGGGGAAAGTGCAGGCCATCGAATGGCTGGATTCCCGAATCCTCGCCCCGCTGACAGAGCGGATGGACGCAGAGCATCTGGACTACCGCATGCTGATCCTCTCCGATCACAAGACGCTGACCGCCACGCGCGGCCATGACGGAGATCCCGTGCCGTATCTGATCTATGACAGCACGAAAAAAACGGATGCGGGTCTGCCCTATACCGAAAAAAATGGTGAAAAAGGGCCCTTCCTGAAGGCCGGAACCGGACTGATGAAAGAGCTTTTTGAAGAGTCTGAAACGATCAAATAACAGAAAGGTGACAGAACGATGAACGCTTTTTTACCCGCTGATATCCTGATCCCTAAGACCGATTCCATGGAAAAATGGGCGGTGATCGCCTGCGACCAGTTTACCTCCGACAAGGCTTACTGGGAGCGCGTACGCCGGAACGCCGAGGGTGCTGTTTCGACGATCAATCTGATCCTGCCGGAGGCCGAGCTCGGCACGGAGCAGGAAGCCGCCCACACGGCGGAAATCAACCGCACGATGGCGGACTACATGAACCGCGATGTTTTTACGATCTATCCGAACAGCTATGTCTATGTCGAGCGGACCCTTGAAAACGGCGCCATCCGCAAGGGCCTCATCGGCATGGTCGATCTCGACGCCTACGACTATACAACGGGCGCGACTTCTGCCATCCGTGCGACCGAGCGCACGGTGCCGGAGCGCATTCCGCCGCGTCAGCGTGTGCGCCGCGACGCGCCCATCGAGCTGCCGCACATTCTGATGCTCTGCGACGACCATAAAAAGGTCCTCATCGAGCCGATCGGCGCGAAGAAGGACAGCCTTAAAAAGCTCTACGATTTCGATCTCATGGAGGGCGGCGGCCATATTGCCGGCTGGCTCGTGACAGGCAGGGACGTGGAGGAATTCAACAGAGTCCTGACGGACTATACCGCTACGGTCGGCGAAAAATACAGGGATCTCAAGGGCGTACCGATGGTCTTTGCCGTCGGCGACGGCAATCACTCGCTTGCCACCGCGAAGTCCTGCTACGAAGAGCTCAAGAAAAGCCATCCGGGCGAGGATCTCAGCCGCCATCCGGCGCGCTTCGCCCTCGTGGAACTGGAGAATATCCATGATGAGGCCCAGGCGTTCGAGCCCATCCACCGCGTCGTGTTCAAAACCGACCCTGAGAAGCTGCTGAAGACGCTTGAAAACACCTACTGCGCCGAGGGCGGCTTCCCTGTGAAGTGGTACATCGGCAGCCAATCCGGCACGGTTTATCTCGACCGGAAAAAGAGCGAACTGGCCGTCGGCGCGCTTCAGGCGTTCCTGGACGCCTATCTCAAGGAAAACGCGGGCGAGATCGACTATATCCATGACGACGACGCGCTGGTGGAACTGGCCAAAAAGCCCGATTCGATCGGCTTCCTGCTGCCTGCCATGGAAAAGAGCCAGCTCTTCCGCGGCGTGATCGCGGACGGCATTCTGCCGAGAAAGACCTTCTCGATGGGCCACAGCCGCGAAAAGAGATATTATCTGGAAGGCAGAAAAATCAAGTAATGGAAATTTTGACAGAGGGCGCCTTTGCCAAGCTCAATCTGACACTCGACGTATTAAGACGCCGGGACGACGGGTATCACGATCTTCAGATGATTGTGCAGACCATTTCGCTCCATGATGACGTCACCATTCATGCGGAAACGGGAGAAGCGTGGGCAGTCCACTGCTTCCGGGAGGAGGCTGATCCTCAGAACCCGGAGGCAGAGACGGTGCTGGTCACCGATGGCTATCCGCAGAATGAAAAAAACCTCGTATGGAAAGCGGCCAGATTGTATTTCGACCGGATTGGCAAAGAGCCGGACGGAATGGAAATCTTTATTAGCAAACGGATTCCCATGCAGGCGGGGCTCGGCGGCGGCAGCGCCGACGCGGCTGCCGTGCTTCGTGCGCTTAACCGCTATTACGGCAATCCGCTCTCGATCCCCGCGCTCTGTGAACTGGGCTTTCAGGCCGGCTGCGACGTAGCGTTCTGTGTCCTGATGGGCACCGCGCTGGTCGAGGGACGCGGAGAGCTCCTTACAAAGCTGCCCGACGCGCCTGAAATGTTTTATGTGGTCTGCAAGCCGGACTTTTCTGTCTCCACACCGGAGCTTTATGCGGAGATCGACGGGAAAGCCATTGCCAGACGGCCCGAACAGAAGGCGATGATGGCCAATCTTCAAAAGGGCGACCTTTTGGGTATCGGCGGGAGCATGGTCAATGTGTTTGAGCCGTTTGTCATGGAAAAGCACTTTGACATCAACTACATCAAATCCATGATGTTTACCTACGGCGCCTACGGTGCGCAGATGACAGGCACAGGCTCGGCGGTATTCGGGATCTTTGATTCCTTTGAATATGCGACGGTGGCCTGCACCATGCTCAGGGACCGTTATCCGCAGGTTTTTATGGCCAAAAACGTATAAAAAAGAAAAGCACCGTCCACAATGTAGATAATTCTACATAAGGGCGGTGCTTTTTTGAAAAAACGGATCATTTCTCTGGCAATTTTGCTTGCGGTCGTGTGCTCCATGGCGCTCTGTGCCGTGCTGCAAGGTCAGCAGCAGTCTCTGAGCCGCAAGATTATCCGGCTGCACGTGGTGGCAAATTCCGACTCGGCTGCCGATCAGAGTATAAAACTCCAGGTGCGCGACGCCGTTCTGCGCGCTGCTGCACAGATTCTGGAAACAGCTGCAGACCCGCTCGCGGAAATGGAAGCGGGCCTTCCAAAAATCGAACAGGCTGCTTCCGCCAGACTTCAGGCATTGGGCCTGACGGTCCCGGTGAAGGTAAGCCTCAGAAAGGAATTGTTCCCAACCAGGACTTACCGGGAATTTTCTCTGCCGGCCGGCGTGTATCAATCATTGCGGGTCACGATCGGCAGCGGCGGCGGGCACAACTGGTGGTGCGTGATCTTTCCGTCGCTCTGTATGTCCGCATCCATGGACGAGCTGGAAAAGGCTGCGCAGGCGGCCGGATTCTCAAGGGGTGAAATCAGCCTGATCACGGAAAGCAGCGATGGGTTCGTCTTGAAATTCAAATCGCTGGAGCTGCTGCAAAAACTGAAAAACGCGCTTTTGGGAAGCTGATGCCCGATCGGATTCACGATAGATCGCCTTGGACCTCCCGGAGCAGTTCCTCGGCGGAGACGCCGAAGAGCTTTGCCAGAGCAAGCAAATTTGCCGTGCTGGGATCGGAGCTTCCGTTTTCCCATTTGGACACAGCCTGCCTGCTTACGCCGATCGTCTCGGCGACAAATTCCTGCGTCATTTTGCGCTGCATTCGAAGCGCTTTCAGCACCTCGCCGAGCGACTTTCTCGAAGCTGCTTTTTCCTGACGCACGTTCTTTGAGCGTAGGTACTTGAGCAGCGCGCGAACAGCCAAAACAAAAAGGGCTGTAAAAGCGGCCAATAGAATGAGGACGACCACGGACAGGAGAATCGTGGCTTTCATAAAATCACCCTCTCTGATGACTCCAATATAACAGATTTTTCGCGGAGCATCCACCAACTATCGGGAAAGAATCGGTTGCGCCATCGTTGCGCGGCCAACGGAACAGTCTCCCGCGCCCTTGCCGCAGAGGCGTCTTTTTTTTGCCCATCTTTCATGTTATAATGATCCAAAAGACCGAAAAGAGGGAAACGGAATGCTGTATCTCATGAGCGGAACAGACCGGCTCGCCAACAGCGACGAGGTGCTTGCGCGGATCTGCCGGAGCGCCGGGCGGGGAGACGGAAATCTCATCCTCATCGTGCCGGAGCAGTTTTCACACGAGGCCGAGCGCGCGCTCTGCCGTGCGGGCGGCGATACCATCAGCCGCAGCGCCGAGGTTCTGAGCTTCACGCGCCTGGCCAGCCGCGTCTTTTCCCTCTACGGCGGCGTGTGCGAGGACTATCTGGATGAGGGGGGCCGCCTGCTCACCATGTATCTGTCTGTGCAGCAGGTGCTGCTGCAGATCAAATACTACGCTTCCGCCTGCACGAAGCCGGAGTTTTTGAAAAGATTATGTGCAGCGATGGAGGAATTTATGAGCTGCTGCCTCTCGCCTGCGTCGCTCATGGAGGCTTCTGCGCGGGTAAGCGGCTCTTTTGCGCAGAAGCTGACGGAACTCAGTCTGATCTATGAGAGCTATTTATCTGTGTGCAGGAACGGACGGAATGATCCGGTCACGAGGCTTCTGCGTCTGGGAGAGATGCTCGAACAGGAGCCGTATGCCGAGGGAAAGACGTTCTATCTCGACGGATTCAGCGATTTTACCGCAGCGGAGCTCCGGGTTCTCGGTACCCTGATGCGCTCGGCTGAAGCCGTCACGGTCACGCTCCTGTCAGACGGGAGCCGAAATACGGTTTTCCGTACCGCGGAGGATACCCGGCTTCAGCTGAAGACAATGGCTGCACGGATGAACGTGCCGGTTCAGATGGAGACGGTGGAAAAAGACTCAGCCCGTCCCGCAGATACCTCGTTCTGGCTGCAGCGCGTTTTTTCGAGCAGCGCGGAGATCTGGCCGGAAGAGGCTCCTCACATCTATCTGCACCGCGCGGAGACGGTAGAGGACGAATGCCGCTTCGCGGCGAGCTTTGTGCGGCAGCTGACGCGCGAAGGTCTGCGCTGCCGGGAGATCGCGGTCGCCGCCGCCGATCCGGAGACGTATCTTCCGCTGCTGCGGCCGATTTTTACCCGCGCCGGCATTCCGTCGTATTACGCCGGGAACACCGACATCCTGAAAAAACCGCTTTTCTCTGCGATCCTCTCCGCCATGCAGGCGGTCGAGCGCTATGATGCGGATGATGTACTGCGATATTTAAAATCCGGGTTTTCACCGCTTTCTGAGGCTGCATCCGACCGTGTGGAGCAGTATGCCCGTTTCTGGAACCTGCACGGAACAGCCTGGGAAAAGACCTGGGAACTCCACCCGAAGGGATACGGCGAGAGCTGGGATGACGATGCGCGGGCGCAGCTTGCCCAGCTCAATATCTGGCGGGAGGCCTCGGTTGCTCCGCTTTCTCGTCTGCGCAGAGCCTGGAAAACAGCGCCGAATGTCCGATCGCTGGTGGATGCGCTGTTCCGTTTCCTTGAGGAAATCGATCTTCGGGACACCCTTCAGATGATGACCGACAAGCAATACGAAAAAAAAGAACTGCAGCAGGCGCGGCAGACGGAGCAGCTGGCCGAAATTCTGCTGGGCGCGATGGAACAGATGGTTCAGGTGCTGGGGTCTTGCCCAATGGCGCCGGAGCAGTTTGTACAGCTTTTCCGAATGCTTTTGAGCTGCTATCAGGTCGGCACAATCCCGGCCGCGGCGGATGAAGTGCAGCTCGGCGGACTGCCGTCTTTCCGGCACAGCACCGAAAAAGCGCTGATCGTGCTTGGTGCCGATGACGGGCGGCTGCCATCTTTTCACCTTACACTCGGCATCCTGACCGATGAAGAGAGAAAACGGCTTTTGTCACTCGGCGTGACGCTCTCTTTGGCGCAGGAGGAACAGATCGACCGGGAACTGGGCTGGATCTATTCCATATTCTCAGGAACGGTCGGACGGATCGCGCTCTCGTGTTCCACGGCGCAGCCCTCCTACCTCTACCAAAAAACGCAGCTTCTCTTCCCAAAAGTGAACGTCAGCGGTTCGGAGGATTACCCCTATCTGCCGGACGCGGGGCGCGCGGCTTCTGAGCTGCTGAGCAGAGGCGGGGAACGTGTACCGGAAAACATCCCGGATTCGCCCGTGCTGCTCCAATGCCTGCGGGAACTGAACGAAAAACGGAATTATCAGTTCACGCCGCTTTCACGGAACTCCGTGGAAGGACTGTACGGCCGTGAACTGCGGCTTTCCGCTTCCCGGATCGATAAATTCGCCGCGTGCAAATATGCCTGCTTCCTCGACTACGGTCTCAAAGCCGAGCCATGGAAGAAGGCCCGGTTCGACGCACCCGTTTTCGGCACGTTTGTCCACTATGTGCTGGAATGCACGGTGCGGGAGGTGCGTGAATCGGGCGGCTTTGCCAAAGTCTCTGCGGAAGAGCTGGAGAGCCTTGCAAAAAAGCATGTGGATGCCTACACAAAAACCTATATGCCGGACCTGGAGGCGCGGGGAGAGCGCTTCGCCTATCTGTACAGGCGAAATCTTGACGAGGTCATGGCTGTTGTTCGCGACGTGGGCCGGGAACTGCACGCGTCGGAGTTTCAGCCTGGCGACGAGGAGCTGTCTTTCGCGGAGGGCGGCGCGCTGCCGCCGGTGCGGATCGAATCGGAGGATGGCAAAAGCGTGATCTCCGGCGTCGTGGATCGGATCGATCTCTATCATAAAGACGGAAAAACGTATTTTCGGGTGGTGGATTACAAGACAGGGCACAAGGATTTTGACTATGCGGATATTCTG
>Ga0163159_1002515_pt1 | contig 14911 bp, 13 predicted proteins | sample BioMet9_FD_108702 | JGI IMG/M metagenome (GOLD analysis project Ga0163159, IMG submission 108702) | Microbial communities from bioreactor (seeded with sewage sludge) at Lawrence Berkeley National Lab, California, USA - Biofuel... | ecosystem: Engineered > Bioreactor > Anaerobic > Unclassified ... | reverse complement strand
TCAATGAAGCTTCTGATTATGTAAGTGCTGATACATATGACAGTTATTTTGAACAATCGTTTTTCTGCAAGTATTTTAAAAATTTATCCAAATCGCTGCCGTACGTATTTATCAGTGGACGCTGCAAGAATCTGATGCTGCACACCAGTACAAAAGCAGCTGATGAGTTTAAACGTCAGGGTTTTATCGCGCTCCTTCACAACGCTGCTTATTCCATCTGCGACGGCATCAACCCGAACGGAACATACTGCGAAGATATTTACGCAGGTCCGATCAAGGAATCTTTTGCAGCGACAAAGCCGTACGAAAAATACATCAGCGGCGATCTTCTTCACAACGCAGCCGTCTGGTATCCAAGTCATTGCAAGTATGACAGGGAAGACAACGGAAAGCGGGTATTTGAAGCAGGCTGGAAACAGCCGCCGCAGTCAAAATTCTACGTATCCAAAGTCAATTCCGGCAGACTTCTTCGCATGGAAGGTATTCCGTACGATGTAATCCCTTCGAAAAAGCTGAAGAGTTTAAAAGATGATCTGCTGATCATATCCAGCGTTGCCAATATCCGCGATGAGGAAATGACCGATATTGAGAGCTATATCATGAACGGCGGCAATGTATATATATCCGGCAAGCCCGGACATCCAAGATTTCTGGAGCTGCTGGAAGCTGAATATGAGGGAGATACCGAGTACTGGACAACGTATATGAATCCTACGGAAAGCGGGAAACGTTTCTTTAAGGGATTTCACAAGGACAACCCGGCAGTAGCCGCCGTACAGTCCATGCTGTCCTTTAAAGGGGAATATGAGACACTTGCGGCACTGGCTCTTCCTTATACAAAGCCAATGGATTACGAATATGCGTCGATCCATTCAGACCCGCCAGGCATTTTTACAGACAGACCGTGTGCCATTTTAAAGAAAGTCGGCAAAGGACAGATTCTGTGGGTCGGAGGAGAAATCGAAAATGCCGAATACTACAACGGCAAAATGATAGTGGCCCGCATGTTCCGGAGCCTTGTAAATACACTCTGCTTCGAAGCTGAAACACCGCAGGGATCAGAGATCATGTCATGGAAAAAAGATGGAAAGCAGTACCTCGCGGCAGTCAATGAAATCGATGATATGCCGGCTGCACCGATATACGGAGCCAAAGCAATACTGCCCTACGAGGCAAAAAGCGTCCGGCTGCTGAACAGTGACAAATCCCTTGATGTTGTAAGAAAAAACGGGAAAACAGAAATCACTTTCCCTGTCTTCAATCTGTTCGAAATGGCCGAAATCGAGAAATAAGGCCAGATACTATCAGACAGTCAGCCAAAATGAATCCTTATAAAATGAAAAGGCGGATCCCCGCTCACCCAGGGGTCCGCCTTTTCATCGTTCCGGCTAATCTATATCGGCATACGTTGTACCGCAGCCGGCAATTCCGTAATTAAACTTATACAATCCGCCTCCTGGTTCCAGTACATCGTATTCATAATGCGTCGGCGTATCTTCAAGATATGCCCAGCGGCCTGCGGAAGTAACATAGATATCACAAAGATCGCTGCCGCCGAAGGCAAGCGCGGATGTCTGCTGTGCCGGTGTACGAATAACAAAATCCACATTGCCTGTTGGATCATACCGCACCAAAACACCTCCGTACCACTGTGCGGACCATACATATCCGTTCCGGTCAACCGCCATGCCGTCTGGAATTCCCTGATACAGCGGTATTTTTGCGAACACTTTCCGATGCTCCGGAACACCTTTTTTCAAATCATATTCATACACATAAATTGTGCGGGCCGCACAGTCCGTAAAATAAAACAATTTTCCATCCGGCGAAAATGCCATTCCATTGGCATGTACAAAGCCCTCATCGACCTTCCGGATCGTCCGGTCGGGATCCATGACATAAAGATTTCCGCGATCCCCGTGCCTAAGCCCCGGATCATAGAAAGATGTCCCGAAAATAAACCTGCCGTACGCGTCCGCCGTACAGTCATTACATTTCAGGAAATTGCCTTCAGCCTCATTCGCGATGAATTCCAGGTTCCCCTGCATGTTCAGAAGATAGAGACCGGTATGCGTGGCACATACAATTCTGCCGTCTTTGTTAAAGCAGAAGCCGCTCACGTTTTTACCTGCCGGCAGTTCTGAAAAAGAGCCTGTTTTCGGATCAAAGATATGCAGCTTCTGCATGGGTACGTCCGTAAACATAAGAATCTGCTGTTTTTCATTCCATCTCGGGCTCTCTCCGACTGCAAACGGTTCATGACTGATACAAGTATAACTCATTTTATTCTTTTCTCCCTTTTCCCCATTCTAAATATGGATTGCAGACCTTTAAACCTTCACCGAGCTCATAGCCGCCTGAAACCATTAATTCTGCTCCCGTAATAAAGCTGGCCTGATCACTTGCAAGAAACAATACAGCATATGCAACCTCCTCTGCCTTTCCAGGACGTCCCATCCACTGAACATTGTTGTTCCACTTGATAAATCCATCTTTATCTTTTTGTCTTTCTGTCGTAGCCTCAAACATTTCCGTAGCGATCAGCCCGGGCTTGACATTGTTAACACGTACGCCATTGCCGGCCTCATCGATCGCAAGCGTCCTTGTAATCGAATCGATTGCGCCTTTCGTCGCATCATAGCCTACAGAGCCTTGTACTGATGTTGTGCCGTGCACACTGCCGATATTGACGATATTTCCCCTCGATGTACGCAGATATGGAAGCGCGTATTGACTGGCTGCCAGATATGCCATGAGATTTGTATGTATGATATCCTCCAGCTCATCTAATGACCATTCATCTGCCCTGCGCTGTCCGGGAAAATACCCGGCACAGTTGACAAGTATATTAATGGTGCCGTTTTTCTGCGCTGTCTTGTCAATGATTTCCTTCAGCCTTTCAACATTCCGTACATCGCATTCATAAAAAGTACACTTTCCTTTTCCACGCTCATTGATCTCTCCTGCAAGCGCATCACCGAGTTCCTTTCTTCTGCCCATTGTTACAACATTTGCACCGTTTTCACAGAACATCCGGACACAGGCCTTTCCAATACCGCTTGTGCCGCCGGTAATAATGGCCGTCTTTCCTTTCATATTATCTTCGATTGAAAAATATGACATTTCATCACTCCCTCCGTAATAAACAGACGACGGCTATCAGCCGCCGTCCTTCTATATACTGTCTGTTTTAAATCAATTTATATACATGCAGCCTTATCGCAGATAATCGCCTGCCCGTTGATACCGGAAGATTCATCGCTTGCCAGAAAGATCACCACATTTGCCACCTGTTCCGCACTGCAGATTCCTGCTTCTCCTACACTGTGCTTCATGCACGAAGCGGTCGTATGCTCATCCCGCATGATCCATCCGCTTTCGTTCCGGATCAGCGGCGTATCGACACCATCCGGACATACCGCGTTGGAACGTATGCCTTCCAGATGATAATCAAACGCGACCTGACGCGTCAGCATAACCTGTCCGCCTTTTGTCAGCGCGTACGCAGCACCGCCGTGTCCCAGGACACCGCCGGTGGAACCTACCGTAACGAATGTTCCGCTCTTCTGCGGAAGCATATATTTCAGTGACTCGCGGATAACACGAAGCGTTCCCATGGCATTTGTTTCAAACAGTGCCAGCGTATCTTCATCACTGATATTGACAGCCCCCTCATTATTGCGAAGAATACCAGCGTTATTAACCGCTATATCAACTTTTCCATATTTGTCGACCGCTGTTTTAAGCAGCTTAGCAACATCCTCATCCTCATCGACACTTCCGGTGATCGCGACTGCCTCACCACCATGACTGCGGATTTCATTTTCTGTCTCTTTCAGCTTCTCGCCCTGGATATCCATCATGACAACCTTCGCGCCCTCTTGCGCTGCCAAAAGCGCCGATGCCTTGCCGATACCGGATGCTGCTCCTGTAATTACCATAACCTTGTCTTTCAGTCTGTCCATTTTTAACTCTCCTTTTTATATATATGATTTTATCTTGCTCTTATAAAGCAGTACTCTCCTCTTTCATTTTCTGTCCATATGCAAAACACTTGCTGTAAAACAAACCAATCAATACAAGCAAAATACCCATGACCAGCCACGCTGCACGATATCCGGCATGCTCAGAAAGAAATGCTACAACCGGTGTTGCTACAGCGCAGCCGACCAGATAAAAAGCATACGTGTAGCCGTAGATACCGGCAAAATCCTTTGTCCCGAAAATAGCCAGCACCGACTGTGAAGGGATCAGCACGGACAATACACATGCCAGCCCCAGCAGTGCCGCAAAAATATACGCAAGCGGATGAACAGCAATGGACATTGTCAGACACACCAGCGAAACCACAATCATGCACACTGCTATCCACATGCCCTTCTTTAATCCGATCTTATTCATGATCGCGCCGCCCGCAGTGTTTCCTAAAATGCCAAACAGCGTAAACGCAGTCATAACAAGACCGGCTGCCGTAATTTTCCATCCGCCGGTGCAAAGATATGTAACAACATAATTAGCAATTCCTGCCGAATAAATTCCCGTGATAAAAAAGACAATTACAAGCAAATGCAGAGCCGGTGTTTTCAACGCTGCCTTTTTATCGATTCCTTCCCACTGCGCAGCTGCAGCACCGGCGCTGCTGTCCGTCCGGCCGGCTCCGTATGCCTTTTCTCCATATTCTGCAGGAGAACGCCGTATCAGCGCAATTGCAAGAAGTGTAAATACCAGACACAGTATACCGCCTGTACGGTATGCGGAGCGCCATCCCTGATTCGCAATGATCTGCGATATAACCACATTAAAAATAGCTCCCCCAAGATTTCCACCGGCAAATGCCGCCCCGGTCATTGTCGTACGTTTCTCCACAAACCAGTTGGATACGATCATTCCGACCGGCACATACGTCAGCATATTATAACCGAGATTCCAGACAGCTGACATGACAAAGAACTGCCAGAGCTGTGTGCAAAATCCCATGCAGGCAAACCCACCGCATGTGATGAATGCGGATACTGCCATAATGATCTTCATGCTTCTGGCACTGTTCTTTGAAAGATACTGAACCAGAAATGCGCTTGTAAGCGCATTAACCGCAGCCGCAATTGTAAGCGTCAGCGAATAAACCGATGTCGCGAATCCAAATTCTTCACAGACCGGATATAAAAACAGTCCTGCTGTATAAGAAAGCAGGCCTCCGGGAAAAATCATGAGCAGAATACAGCCTGCCATAACCCGCCAGCCGGAAAAATGTTTTTCTGATACACTCATTTTGTTTCACCTTTCCAGCCCGATACTTGATATTCTTCCGGTGCCATAACCGTTTCCGCCCTCATTTCACCGATCTGTTTCGTTTCAATCAGACGATACGCTGCAATTTTCCATGTACCATCAGCTTGCCTGACAAAATCATTGCAGTAAATATAAAACTGTTTCAATTCGTCCGAAGGATTGTCCATATAATTCATCGCACTTTCAAAGAAAAAGATTCCGCGTGCATGATCCTCATCCTTGATCCATACGAGCGGCTGATGTCCCATATGTGCTGTATTCATAAATGAATTCCCATATTTAGCGTTTTTTGCCCATCCGTATGAGGATCCCGGATATTTACCGAATCCTGTGCAGTATGCTTCAAAATTCTCTGTGAAAATGACATCGGCATTCTCTTCAGCTTTCATATCATTCATCCACCAATAATAAAACTGAGTGTCCAGAATTTTCTGCAGCTGACACAGCTTATCAGGTGTATAGCTCTGTTTACGAGCCTCCTGCATAACCTCGAGCACCATCTTCCGCTCTTCTTCTGTTAAAACAATATTTTTTACTGCCATCTTGTTCCTCCTTCTCATAATTAAACACTGGTTCAATTCTTTATTTATTATTGAACCGCACTGTTCCTTCCTTTATACTATCCCGAGTGTTTCCTGTGCCACAAGTGAGATATATCGACCGTATTTGACTCCTTGTGCCTTTATTCATTCACATGATAAACAGATATTTGAGCACAGAAAAAGGATTCCAAAATGGCTGCCTGCCATCTCAGAATCCTTTTCTTAATTTGTTTTATTCAATCTCCTTGACGTCATGATAGAATTACATACCGTCGATAGAGCAGTCAGACTACAGAATCATCAAGGAGAAAATCAATAATTCCGATGTTGAGAATCCCGTTATCGTCATACCAGCGCTTTCCGATATCATGACGCACGATAATTTTCGGAAAAGAGTCGCCAGTCAGAGAGAGTGGTTTGTTCTCCGTTTCCGCCTTCTTCTCCGAACCGAGGGCATAAGCAGATTGGATATAGGTTTTCTTTCCTCCGCGGTTCGCAATAAAATCGATTTCTCTTGCAACGTTTGCCGGCTTTCCGGTTTTGCCGGGTTCAGTGGAATAGACGATCCCGATATCTACCGCACATTCACGGATCATCAGCTCGTTGTATATAATGTTCTCCATAATGTGCGTCATTTCCTGCTGCCAGAATCCGATGCGGGCATTGCGAAGCCCCACGTCTTCGCAATAATACTTGTTGGGGTAATCAAAGTAATCCTTGCCCTTTACGTCCCAGCGTTTGCACTCACTGAACAGAAACGCATCGGAAAGGCAGTCCATATAGGATCTCACCGTATTGTTGGACACAATATTTTCTCCGGAGCGTTTCTGCCTGGAATTGATGGTGTTGGTTACATTCGTCGGATTCGTCAGAGAGCCGACAGATGAACACAAGAGGTCGAGAATGGAAGACAGAATATCCTCACGCTTTATTTTCTTCCGCTCAACAATGTCTTTCAGATATACTTCCGAAAACAGTGATTGCAGATAATTCATTTTTGCGGTGTCCGTCGGTCTGGACAGGATAAGAGGCATCCCGCCGAAAAACGCGTAATTGTCCAAGGCTTCGCTTTTATCACCGCCGACGGCAGAGTAATATTCTGAAAAGCTCAGCGGATGAACGCGGATTTCATCACTGCGCCCGCGGAACTCGGTCAGAATATCTTTGGAAAGCATTCTGGAATTGCTGCCGGTAACATAAATATCAAGGTTGGAAATAGATTTCAGATCGTTCAGAGCGTCGTAAAAGGTAATCTTCCTGCCGTCCTTGTTATAGGGGTTGGCCACCTCATCCGACATCTGAATTTCATCAACAAACAGGTAATATTGCTCACTGCTGTTTTCTACGGCGCTTCTGACACGGGCGGAAAGTTCCAGGGGATTGCGAAAACGGATATCCTTCGCCAGATCAAGTTCATATGAAAGGATATGTTCGTCGGTAACTCCGGCGGAGAGGAGATAATTGCGGAAAAGCATGCGCAGCAAATAGGACTTCCCACACCTGCGAATTCCCGTAATCACCTTGATCTGACCATCCCACATAAAGGATTTTATTCTGTTCAGGTAGCTGTCTCGCCTGATTTCCATAACGTCCTCCATTGAAAACTTATACTATATATTATGCTACTTTTCAATTAATATTATACAGTGAACAGGTAAAAAATCAAGCGTTCTATTGAAAAGTTATGCAAAATACATGCTAAGTCTGCAACGAATAGCATTAAAAAGCCGGAGCCCGCCAACTTTTACAATAAAATCGGCATGGTTCCGGCAAAGAATTCTGGCGGGAGCATGTGGGAATCGAACCCACCCAGGACGCGCGAACGCCCCGCGACTGGTTTTGAAGACCAGGAGGCACACCAGTTACCCATCTACTCCCCTAATCACGCACCTGTGGCGTGATTTAAACTTTACCATAATAATCACGTTTCTTCAATACTTTTTCCAAAAATGCATTATTCCGTTTTATATCATCATTTCCCGCGTAACCTCTACAGCAATCCTGTTGTTTTCAAGAAGCGTGAGAATCTCATTCTTTTCTTCCACGGGAGCGGCCCACGCGAGACCGCAGCCGGCGCTGATTTCGCCCGGGATCGGAATGAGACGGCCTGCATGGCCGTTTTCCTTGCAGGCTTTCTCGGCGGCGATCGCGTCCGACGTGGATGGAAACGCAATAATCAGTTTTAATTCTTTCCGCAGCATATGTATCGTTCCTCCCTACTCTGCCGCAATTTCCCGAACCGCTTTGATGGCGGTGTCGATCTCTGCTTCCGTGTTGAAGTGAGAGAAGCTGAAGCGGACAGCACCGCATTCCGTCGTACCGAGCGCCTCATGCATAAGCGGCGCGCAGTGGCCGCCGGCTCTTGTCTGAATCTTATAATCCGCGAGCAGCGCGTCGCTGACGGCACCCGAGGTGTAATCCCGGATATTGATCGTTACGATCGGCACACGGTCCATCGAATGGAAATCGCCGTATACCGTCACGCCGGGCACATCGGCAATGCCGTTGTAAAAGCGTGTCATCAGTGTCTGCTCTTTATGACGGATAAAATCGATGCCGACTTTTTCAAGGTAGGACAGGGACGCGGAGAGGCCGGCGATACCGTGTCCGTTTACCGTGCCTGCTTCCAGTGATTCCGGCATGGCAGACGGGTGTTCATGGTCAAACGTATGGATGCCGCTGCCGCCGACCTTGAGCGGACGGATTTCAACACCGGTACGGACTGCGAGACCGCCTGTTCCCTGGGGACCGAGCAGACTTTTGTGGCCGGTGAAGCAGAGAACATCGATATGCATGGTCTGCATGTCGATCGGGAAAACACCGGCTGTCTGGGAGGCGTCGACGATAAAAAGCAGCCCGTGAGCCGCGGCGGTTTTGCCGACGCGGGCAATGTCGACCAGGTTTCCTGTCAGGTTGGAACCATGTGTGCAGACAATGGCCTTCGTTTCCGGGCGTATGCTGCGTTCAAAATCGTCGTAGTCAATCAGGCCCTTGCGGTCGGCTTTAATGATCGTTTCCGCAACACCTGCCGCTTCGAGACGGTACAGGGGGCGGAGCACGGAGTTGTGCTCCATCATCGTCGTAATTACATGGTCTCCGGGGTTCAGGAGCCCGTTCAGTGCTGTATTTAAAGCTTCTGTTGAATTGGACGTGAAGGAAACCTGCTTCGGACCGTCCGCGTGAAACAGATCGGAGAGCTTCTGTCTTGTTTCAAACAGTATGCGGGCCGCGCCTACGGAAGCATCGCCCGTACCGCGGCCGGCATTTCCCATTCCCTTAAGTGCCCGGCAGACCGCGTCGATCACCTCCGGGGGCTTATAATAGCTTGTTGCTGCATTATCAAGATATATCATGACTGTGACCTTTCTTCATTTGAGCTCTGGTATGTGGACGCAAAGCGGACAAGTCTGCGGACCGACGGGCGCAGACGCAGCTTATTCGAGTAGACGACATTCAGTTCGCGGTAAAGCTTTTCTCCTGGGAACTGAAAGATCAGTGCTTTCCCGGAATCTTCATATTCCGCTGCCGCGAGACTTGATATGACGGTAATGCCGAGCCCGCTCGCGACGGCCTTCCGGATCGATTCCGGATTGTCCATGCTGGCGGTAATCTTCAGGCGGTGAAGATCGACGCCCTTGGACTCCAGATATTTCTCGGTTTCGCGCCGTGTACCGGAGCCGTTCTCCCGGACGATCAGCGGTTCCTTGTAAAAAATCGACAGATTGAAGGATTGCTGCTTCATATCAAGGAATTTCTTCGTCGCTGGTGTCATGATGACGAGCTGGTCATGATAAAACGGAATGCTTCGGCACCGCGCGCTTTCTGCCTTCATACCTGTAAAGCCGAGCTGAACCTCGCCGTTTACGACTTTGTCGATCACATCGGCACTGTCGCCCTGACGCAGCTCGAATTCTTCTTCCGGATTGTCCCTGCGGAAGCCTGCCAGAAGCTGCGGCAGCACATACTGCGCAGGAATCGTCGACGCGGCGATCGTGATCCGTCCGCCTTTTTCCGTACTGTCAGAGATGCCGAATTCCATGTTGATCTCACGTTCGACGTCCAGCATCTGACGTGCGTACTGATACAGTTTCTTACCCTGCTCCGAAAGGCGTACTTCCTTCGTATTCCGGATCAGAAGACGTGCGTTCAGCTCCGTTTCCAGCGCGGATATATGGGCACTGATCGTGGGCTGTGTCAGATACAGATTTTTGGCCGTTCTGGAAAAGCTTCCGGTATCGGCTACACTTACAAATGCTTCGAGCTGTTTCAGATTCATGTTAATACAGTATCCTTTCATCCCCGCGCCGCTTTGTGATTCTGCATTCATCGAGATATTCGAGGAATGGCAGCGCGATCTTGCGGCTCGTTCCGAACATGTCACGGACTTCCCCCAGTGTAATGGAGGCACCGTCTGCCAGTTTTTCGCGAACACGCGTTATCATGTCTTCCAGCATTTCGTGCGATACGAGAAAATCTCCTGTTATACGGTTTACTTTTTCCTCCGCGATGAGCAGCATCATGACATCCTCCGCCGTCCCGCGGTCACTGCTGCCGTAATCAAATTCATCGAACCGCAGGAAATCATAGCCGGCAGCGGCCAGCTTCTTCATGATATCAGCGGATATTTTCCCGTATACTTCATCATGCGGTATGGAAAAATCGCTGTCCTGTATGTATTCGCCGCGGCGCACGAGCTTGCCGTCGGATACCATCGAATCGATCAGCGCGTCATAAGCCGTGTTCTTCCACTGGCTTAAGAAGGTGGAATAAATCTCGGATTTGCTGATGCCCGGCCGGTACGGATGCTTCTCGTGATATTCACGAAGCTTTGTCCGGATCTTTTCCGACATTTCATACTCAAAGTCCTTGTGCCAGTAATACTCGTCCTTCTTCATCGGGAAGACGCCGATACGCCCCTCCTCTGCCAGTTCTTTTGTAATTTCGCGGATCTCGTCCACAGACATCGCGGAGAGCTTGGCCGCTTCCGCCGCCGTAACCGCGCTCTTACTGTGCTCCTTGATCAGCAGCTCGATGATGTCGCTCCCGGAGCCGGACTCCTTGGCCTTCAGCTCATCCAGCGCTTCTTCATCGCGGCGTTTCTTTTTGCCCGGGTTTGTTTCGAGTATTACCCCGCCGCCGATCGTTTCCATCGGGGAATAAAAACGTACGATAAACCGGTCATCCTTCCGGACCGCGACCGTATCCTCCAGATGAAGCTGCGCGTAGCAGCTTTCACCCGGCTTCAATTCGTCGGCGTCCAGGAGAACCGCGCGGCAGAGTACCTCGGCGGTGCCGGTATAAAAATGAAGGCGGCTTCTGTTTTCCAGTATACGCTTGCTGTCCGGCAGGACCGAAAGGCGGACATCTACCATCGTCGTCGGTTCCATGCTGCCGGGAGGCGCGAGGACACAGCCGCGGCGCACTTCGTTCTTGCGGACGCCGTTCAGGTTCAGGGCCGTACGCTGTCCTGCAAAGCAGCAGCTCTCATCGTCTCCGTGCACCTGGACACAGCGGACCTTGCACGTCTTTCCGTCCGGAAAAAGCTCCAGCGTGTCATCCTTGTGAATCTGCCCGGAAACAAGTGTGCCTGTAACAATCGTGCCAAAGCCGGACATGCTGAAGACACGGTCAATCGGGAGACGCGGAATCGTATGGATGTCTTTTTCCTGAATTTCATGCTCCGTCATTTCCTGGATTGTATCGACAAGCTGATCGATGCCCGCTCCTGTCGCGGCGGAAACCTCGACAAGCGGCGCGCCCTCGAGGAAGGAGCCCTTCAGTTCTTCCCGGATATCCTCCTTCACCATGTCTTTCCAGTCTGTATCTACCAGATCGCATTTATTGAGAACCAGGATACTCTTTTCAACACCAAGGAGCCCGAGAATGTCGATGTGCTCCCGCGTCTGCGGCATAATGCCTTCATCGGCCGCGATGACGAGCAGAACCATGTCCATGCCGATGACGCCGGCTGTCATATTATTGATAAATTTTTCATGGCCGGGAACGTCGATGATGCCGACACGGCTGCCGTTCGGGAGATCAAAGTACGTAAATCCGAGGTCAATCGTAATGCCTCTCTGCTGCTCCTCCTTCAGACGGTCGGTATTGCGTCCTGTAAGGGCACGGATCAGCGTCGTCTTGCCGTGATCAATATGTCCGGCTGTACCGATAATAATGTGTTTCATGAAAGGATATCCTCCAATTCATCCGCGATAACCGCAAAATCTCCCCGAAAAAGTGTCCGTGCGTCAAGCAGAATCCGGTCATTCACGACACGGCAGATGACCGGCACCTTCGCCGAACGCAGCGCTTTTTCCAGGGCTGCGGTCGTCATTCCGAGACTTTTTATTACAATGGCTGTACTCGCGATCCGCTCGAGCGGCAGTGCACCGCCGCCGATCTGGGATTCGCATGGTTCTGCCGCAATTTCCGCGTTTAAATTTCTGGCTTCCAGCATGCCCAGAAGCTCCTCGGCTTCCGTTTTCACTTCAAGGGCTCCGCGGCTGATCATCCTAAGAACCGGAATCTTGTTCACCGCCTGCTCTTCATCAAGATACTCGCGGAGGACCAGCTCAAGCGCCGCCGCTGAGAACTTGTCGATCCGGATCGCACGAAGCAGCTGATTCTTCTTCATCTGATCGATGTACTTCTTCCTGCCGACGATGATACCAGCCTGCGGCCCGCCGAGCAGCTTGTCGCCGCTGAAGCATACGACGTCGACACCGGCGCGGACCGATTCCTGAACCGTAGGTTCATGGGAAAGGCCGTACTTCTCAAGGTCCACGAGGACACCGCTTCCGAGATCCTCGACAAAAGCAATTCCGTTCCGGTGCGCGAGCTCTGTCAGCTCCGCGCGGGAAACCTCCTCTGTAAAGCCGACGATCCGGTAATTGCTTGTATGAACCTTCATCAGGACACGTGTATTTTCACCGATCGCTTTTTCGTAATCAGACAGGTGCGTCTTATTCGTCGTACCGACCTCATGCAGCACCATTCCGACCTGCTCCATCACCTCGGGAATGCGGAACCGCCCGCCGACCTCAACGAGCTCGCCGCGGGAGACAATCGCCTCCGAGCCCTTTGGAAAGGTGCTCAGGATAAGCAGGACAGCCGCCGCGTTGTTATTGACAGCCAGTGCCGCTTCCGCGCCTGTAATGCGGCAGAGCAGATCTTCAAAATGGGAATACCGCTCGCCGCGCTCACCGGCCTCCAGATCATATTCCAGGTTGCAGTACCCGGTCACGATCTCCTTGATCCGCTCCGCGTGTTCCTCCGAAACAGGGGAACGGCCGAGATTCGTATGAAGAATCGTTCCTGTGCCGTTGATAACGGGGCGCATATTCAGTGTATAAAAACGATCCGCCGCCTCCAGAATATCCGGCACGATCGCGTCGATCCGCTCCTGTGCCTGCGCTTCGCTGCCGCAGGATGAAATCTCATTACGGACACGGTCAAGCTGCGTGCGGATCAGGTCAGTAACCGTGCTCCTGCCGTGTTTTTCAATCAATTTCTGTATTTCTTCGCGCTCCAGAATCACATCCACCTTGGGGATCATGCGAAAAAGCTGGTTTTTGTCCATAATATCTCCTCATTCCGATAACATGCTCAGTGGAACACCACATTTTTTCCGTTAAAAGCAGACGCGCGTCCGATGCATGCTGCCTTCGTCTCCAGCTTCGCGTCCTGCAGGGATTTCATAAAACGCTCCTCCTCGTCCGCCGGAATGGAAAACAACAGTCCGCCCGATGTCTGCGGATCGAACATCAGATCCGATAAATAATCCTCGATCGCGCCGGTATCGGTATCTTTCCCGGAATATCCGCGGTTCCGGTACGTTCCGGCCGGCACCAGTCCCATCTTCGCATAATCCGCCGCGTCTGTGATAAACGGCACGCTCTTTGCGTCTATGTCAAGCGTAACATTGCTGGCCTTTGCCACCTCCACGGCGTGTCCGGCCAGGCCGAAGCCCGTTATGTCGGTACACGCGTGGATGGTAAAACCAGCCGATGCTTCGATTGCTTTCTTGTTTAAGGATGTCATAACCTTCACCGCTTCCTCAGCGGAAGCGCGTGAGGCCACCTCTCCCTTTACTGCTGTATTGATGATACCGCTTCCGATCTGCTTTGTGAGGATCAGGACATCGCCTTCTCTGGTCCCGAAATTCTTGCGGACCGCGTCGGGATGCACAAAGCCGGTAACACAAAGTCCGTATTTCGGCTCGTCATCCTGGATGGAATGGCCTCCTGCGAGAACAGCGCCGGATTCCTTCACCTTGTCTGCCCCGCCCGCAAGTATATCGCCTAAGATCGCGGGATCAAGGCAGTTCGGAAACGCGACGATATTCAGCGCCAGCACGGGCTTCCCGCCCATGGCGTAAATATCGCTCAATGCATTGGCTGCCGCGATCTGTCCGAACGTATACGGATCGTCCACAACCGGTGTGAAAAAATCTACTGTCTGGATAATGGCTGTTTCATCATTCACTTTATAGACAGCCGCATCATCTGACGTATCGATGCCTACAAGCAGACGATCGTCATGAAATTTGGGAAGCTTGTCCAGAACCTGGGCAAGGGTCTCGGGACCTATTTTGGCCGCTCAGCCCGATGCTTTCGTCATCTGGGTAAGCCGTATCTCATCACGCGTCTGCATGAAGGCACCTCCCTGGAATTAAAATTCAGTAATATCATAACCTTAAAACGTATTACGGACGAAGAATCCTGCCGGCCTTCGCCATTGTCTCCGTGATGACATACATATTCGTGACAGAGCCGACTGCCAGCTTCTCTTTCAGCTTATAGTAGTCAAGGCATGTGCCGCAGGACATGATGACGGTTCCTGCTGCTTCCATCTTCTTTAAATCCTCGAGGGAATCCGATCCCTCCGTCGACAGACGGACCCCGCCGTTGTAGAAAAGAATCGTCTTCGGCGGTTCAGGCAGCTGTGTCAGCGCAAAAATAAAGCCCTTGATCAGGATCCTGCCAAGCTCGTCACTGCCGCTGCCCATGCAGTCGGAAGAGATAACTGCTACCGTATCACCGTGAACGCCCTCGCCGTCCGCTGCCGTGCACGCTGTCTTT
>Ga0163159_1002511_pt1 | contig 14940 bp, 11 predicted proteins | sample BioMet9_FD_108702 | JGI IMG/M metagenome (GOLD analysis project Ga0163159, IMG submission 108702) | Microbial communities from bioreactor (seeded with sewage sludge) at Lawrence Berkeley National Lab, California, USA - Biofuel... | ecosystem: Engineered > Bioreactor > Anaerobic > Unclassified ... | reverse complement strand
CATGTATTCTCTTGGCATTTATACCTAACTGAATTCCAACCACGGCTCTATCTTTAGGATGCCAGATATCGTTATAATCATATTGGTACATAGCACCTCCCATAAAAACATTTTTCTTTTCTTTTACCAATTTTAATTGAGCAAAACTTGGTCCGCACCCTTCTACAGGAGCCATTTGATAGGTAATAAAATTAACATCTTTTTTCTGTTTGGTTATCGATTTGATGTCAGTATTTAAATCGATGAATATTCTTTTTAATTTCTCAAAATACTGTTCTTCTGCATCTTTTTCGTTTGCCTCTCCCTGAACCCAAAAAAGACAAGGAACTCCAAAGGTTTTATTTGACTTTTTTGAAAATTCCTGCGCTTTTTTTACACCCAGCAGAAGACGCTTGTAGTATTCTGTATCTTTTGATAACATTTCAATTGAAACACCTGAACAACCGGGGGTTGATAGTAAAAAATGATTATCAAATTTACACAAATCTATTCCATTTTCTTTCTCAAGAAGGTCCATCCAGGCAATAGCAATTGACGCCACCGGAGGCCAGTCCTTATTGGCAATTGAGCTTAAAAGCACAAAACTATCACCATAATAGTCAGCTATACTTGCAGGATCATCAATATTGACATTTGAAGCCCATTCATTACAACCACCTTTGAATGAAATAATGTTACGGAAGTTGCTGTTTTTATCTGTTGTTCCCCAACCGACAGAAAGACTTTGCCCATAACATATTAACATATTAACGTTGTAATCAAGTAATTTACAAAAGGGTTTTGCTTCTTGTCCCGCAAGAAATTGATTACAAAAGAGTAATGCAAATAAAACAGACTTGATTTTCAATTGCGAAAGCATATTTAATTTTTTAGGTCGATCATTATCTACTTTTAAAGGTTTGCCAACATCTAATCATGGGCTCATAGCTTTTCGTTTGGACGAAGTGTTGCAGTTGACGGATCCAACTCCAGGTATCCATTCCGATGTACAATTCCAAGTTCTTTGTCCATGCGCTCTTCGACCGGATCAGACCCTGTTATTCCAAGGCGTTGTCGCACTTCACGCCTCAGCCACCAATATCCCGAATTCCACGAATAAAGGTGGTGTCCATGCGGTTTCCCGGTAATTGTACTTATTGATTCATGGAAAGCTGGCATATAAGCAAGTTCTTTCCCCAATCGCCATATAAGTTGATCATCAATCCACTTTGGATCCATACCATGAATCAGACCGTCCAGGTAATTGGCGGCATCATTTAAAAACCAGGAACCGCCATTGGTATAAACTCCGCTGTGTCCATCCAGTAAATCGCCGTTTGCTTTCGAAATAATACGCATACCATAAGGAGACTGGATGCGCATCGTTGTTTCAAGGTGCTTCTTTACCATCTCATCCGGCAATAATTTTTTTCCAAAAACCGCATAAGTCAGGACTTCGCCATACAATGCATCCTGTCCGACATGTTCCTGCTGCTTCAGGCTGGTGGCCATATACCCTCCAACTTTGTTAAACATCCGGCAGTAACCCTCAATCGCTTTGTTGATATCTTCGGCAGTAACCGGTAAGCCGAGTTCTTTGGCTGCCATCAGCGCTCCACAATGAAACCCCTGATTAGAAGAAGGAGAATCGTCATCTTCATAGGGTAATTGATCATGATATGTTTTGTTAATTTTCCATCCCGGGAGTACGCATGGGGGAATATACAATCCATCTTTTTCATGTTCGCGGATAAAATTGTAGGCACGCCCCACCATTTTCATATTTGGATTTCCTCCGGCACGTTTACTAAGTGCAGACCAGATCAGATAATACTGGGCATTATCTTCATAACTCACCCTGTCAAAAAAGATTGATGCAAGAGCTTCCCTGTCAAATGTTAAATCATCCAGACCGCGGCTCATATAAAATGCATCTGAAACCCATTGTTTCCATCCATAACCAACGCCTGAAATAAAAATATAATCACTCTCGGAACGTAATAAATTCCGGCGCAATAACAAGTAAGAAGTATTTCTTAAAATTGCCTCGGTCCCTGATTGATTAAACCCTTTGGCATTGCCCAATGCCAGGTGTGCCGCCAATTGAATATCATACAAAGATTTAACATTTGAAGTAAATATCCATGTTTTCCAGGTTTGGGTTTCACCCAACTCGATGTGCTGCCATCCATCAAGGTGCGCCCTGTATGTATTTGGGGCCTCCAGATCAACAGGAAACGTAATCGTCCGCCGGACAGAACCATCACCATTGCATAATGACAGGTTCTTGTTCTCCTTGTCAAAATACAGAAAGCTCAGGTTTTCCCACATTCCTGGCGTGTCGCCAATCAATCCGTATAATTTATCATTGTTGCGGAGGCCTAAAAACGTAAATGTCTCCAAGCTTTTATTCTCGCCAAATTCGGGACCAGAAGGACCGGGTGCATATTTTACTGACGTTTTTTCCTCTCCCGTAAATGAGTAGAATTCACCAGGCTGCATTGTTTTCCAACCGAAATCGATGTAATATCGTTGATCTGATTTAGCTGTGACCATTACCGTCCGTTCGATGAGGCCAGAAGTGATTTTCTTATAGGATTCCGAAATTTCCAGTCCCGTTGAACGACCACCTCTAAGATTTAAAATCCCATTATTTGTAACTTGTTCTTTATACCTGACCTCAGTAGTCCCTATCGGTTGTACAACCATCAGGCAGGCATCGTTTTTTAACGATGAAAAAACAACGCGGTTGCTGTCCTGAATTTGAACCCATAACCCTTTGGCAGAAGACTGGACAACCGGATAAATACCAGCTTCTGCAAAAGATGTCATTAAAGACAAAAGGATGGAAACAAACAGCTTATGATTGAATAATTTCATTTACTCAGATTATATAGATTTCATTTTTATTTTGATCAAGCATCCTTTTTCTAAAGATCGACAGGCAATTGTTTTCCATAAGATATTGCCTGCATTTACGAATTAGTTCTTTTAGTTGTGTGTTCCTCCCATGAAGATTTAGATATTGAGAATAGTTTTACCGGAATAGGCATCTATTCAGATAGTGAGGACTCTGCTATTTCTATTATTTAAATTTTGGATTTAAATAGAATAATAGAGGCTGTATCAAAGGTTGTCATACACCATGATTTTGTTACGCATAACTCACCCTTTGTATTACATACAGTGCATTAGTCCCCTGCAAACAAGAGCAGGATGTCTTTGTCAACTGCTTTTGATACAGCCTCTTAGTTAGAAATTAGTACCCTGGATTCTGTTCCAGTTTAGCCTTTGTATTCGCTTCGATGTCGTAATTTGGAATAGGCAATTTATTCACATGATTATCAAGTTTCCAACCATCACGAATAGCAACATTGTTATATTTCATTACGTATTCAGCCAGTTTTCCCAACCTCATAAGCGTACTCAGACGAAATTCTTCCATGTAAAGTTCCCTGGCCCGTTCATCCAGAATTAAATCAATGTTGACATCACCTGGAATGACGGGTGTTGCCTGAGCGCGATTTCTGACAGCATTGATGTCGGCAGCAGCATGGAGCATATCATTTTTCCCCAAATATGCTTCTGCCCGAAGAAGATATACTTCCGGCAACCGCATAATGTACCAGTCTTTATAAATTCCACCACCATCATAGTTTTGCCCATCAAACTTAAACATTCCATGATGAACAGCCGAGGCCGCTTTTTTAAACGCTGGTGAAATAGACCTGTAATAAACTGACGGATCGCCCATGCTTTCCTTTGTAATCACTTGTCCATAATACTTACTTGCATGGTTTACCCAATAATATACACGTTGAATATTATATTGGGAATTACGGATATCTTTGTTCCAGTCATCTTTATATTGCCATATTTGATTTCCGGCATATTCTGTTGGAATTAGCACATTAGTTCCTGCTCCACAACATGTATCTTTTAATTGATTTGGCACCCCGTCTTTATCTACCAGATGCCATGGCCAGGGATTCCACCATCTTTCCAGAACAAAGTATCCTCCATCTTTATTATTGCCTCCACCCAGGATGTTAAAATCCATTTCCATATTCCAGATGGCTTCATGGTTCCCCTCGAGCCAGTTCATATTACCTTCCTGAAACAGATCCCAGTAAACGTCACCCCATGGTTCTGCAGGTCCCTGATAGTCATATCCCTGAAATTTAAAATTCTTATTGGTCCCAAAACGTTGTGTCATCAGGTAAAAATTTGGATCATTGATCACCTGAGATGCAGCCTGAACTGCTCCGTCATAATCTTTAAGGCAAATGTCAACCTCGGTTAACAACTGATAAGCTGCTGCCCGGGGGGGCCTTCCACCCTTCTGTTTATCCACGGTAATCATCCATTTAGTTGCAAAATCCAGATCTTCTTTGCATTGCTTGTAAACTTCTTCCTGTGTGGCCCTTGTGTAGTCAAATTTAGCAGAAGTCGTTTCATTTAATACCAGGGGTACACCGCCCCACATATTTCCAAGGAAATGGTAACACCAGGCCCTGAGAAACTTGGCTTCGCCTATTATAGCATTTTTCTCTTCATCAGAACTCCAGGTAACACCACTTGCACCCGCACGGTCAATGATGACATTGGCCCTGTAAATTAACGCATACAAACGCGACCACCATTTATCTGCAAAATCGCTGTCTGCATTTATGGTATTCCAGTTAAAATATGGGACAAATTCAGGGGACCATGATTCAGCAGCGAAATCCACATCAATTCCCTGCATATCAAAATTTTCGTAGCTGTCGGTGTTGGCATAAAAATATTGACGGATTTTCCGGTAAATATCAGCCAGGCCCGATTCAAAACCAGATTTATCAACAAATGAATTCTCCGGACTTAAAAAATCTTTTGCTTTCTCTTCCAAAATAGCATCCTGGTCACAGGACATTGTTCCGATAATGATGAAGAGATAGATGATTATATAGGTGAAATTTTTCATTTTCATTTCTTTTAAAAATTGAATGTTGCTGACAATAAATAAGTACGAATTGAAGGTATAGCGTTATCGGTAAGTCCGTTATTGGTTTCAGGATCCAATCCGACCCAGTGAGGAGCATAGGTAAATAGATTGTCGGCACTTACGGAGAAACTCAACCCGTTAATTCCCCATGGTTTAACCAGGCTGGTTGCATCATAGGTTAACGACACTTTCTGTAATTTGATAAAACTCCGGTCAATGTATTTTCTCCCTTTATACCTTGCATTCTGGCTATAATCGGTACGGGGGAACATCGCATTGGTATTTGTTGGCGTCCAGTAATCATAGACAGGGACATTACAGCTTCCAGAGTTCGCATATCCATCATAGTACGGAGTGTTTGTAGTTGACAAATACCAGTCATTCCCTCCCCATATCGAATATAAATAAGCCATCAGGGAAAATTTCTTGTATTGCAGGGTATTGGTAAAGCTCCATCTGAAATTAGGATTTGTATTTCCCAAAAATTGTCTGTCTTTAGTGGAGGTGATGGCACCATCATTATTGACATCTTCCAGCTTATAATCGCCGGGGCGCATACCTTGCATTATTGTTCCATTATCCTTGTCAGCCTGTTGCCACATTCCGGTTACTTTGTAGTTATAAATAGTTCCAAGTGGTTTCCCAATGAAAATATTAGAATTGATCAGATCATCTTCTTTACCATCCCCATTATTGTCTTGTCCAAGGATAGTCACTACTTTATTACGGTTAATTGAAAAGGCGATATCAGAATACCATTTAAAATTACCCATGTCAAGGTTTAATGAATGCAGGTTGATTTCAATACCTTTGTTTTTTATTTCCCCGATATTTGACATGATAGATCCGGTTCCGGAAGCACTGGGCACTGCCAGGCTAAACATCAAATCATTCGTTTTTGTTAAATAACCATCGATTGATCCACTTAACCGCTTATTATCAAAAAGTGAAAAATCAATCCCCAGGTTTAATCCGGTTGTTGATTCCCAACCCAGATCATTATTTGCGAGAGAAGAAATATACTGGGTTATCGTATATGAGTTGTCCGGATAATAGACATACATGCTGGTGGCTATCCGTGCCAGCGTACTGTATGGCGAAATTGACTGGTTCCCGTTCACTCCATACGAAGCGCGCAGAGCCAGGTTTTTGACAGGGGCAACATCCTTCATAAAACTTTCTTTAGAAATGTTCCAGTTTATACCGGCTGAAGGGAACACACCCCATTTTTTGTTTTTACTGAAAGCAGAATAACCGTCCCGACGAATGGTTCCTGTTATTGAATATTTTTGGTTATAGGTATAGGAGCCACGGGCCATCATACCGATTGCATTAGTTTCTCCGCCACCTGTTGTTACCGTTTGTACAGACCCGTTTTGCAGGGAATAAGTGCCGAGAATCGCATTGTCAAATTTCTCCGCGTAAGCATTCACGTTTTTCCAGGAAGTACTTTCCCTTGAATACAATAAGGTAACATCAACATTATGCTTTTCGGCAAAAGTGTGGTAATATTTGATCATATTATCCAGCAACATGTTGTTGGTTTGCGCGTTAGCACGATTACCATACCCGTTTTTACCTTCTCCGTTGTAGGTACGCTTATTCCAAAATTGATCCTGATTGGTCCAATTAAGGGAATTTGAATAATTAACCTGATAAGAAAGTCCTTTTACCCATGGGGCCTTTATGGTAGCGGAAACGATTCCGTTAAGGGCATTCCGGATATCTGCATCCTCGGTCGCTATTAACCAGTAAGGGCTTACACATGATGTAGTCGATTGCGGGAGCTCTCTATACTGACCATTTTCATCGTATAAAGAACCGTACGGGCTTAAGGTATTGACCAACCACATCATTGAAGTCGGAGTATAACCTGAGTAATCTTTTAAACTATAGGAACTCTTGATTCCCAAATTAAACCATTTGGTCAGGTCACTGCTAATGTTAACTCTTCCGGAAATATGTTTGAAATCATCGTTTATCAAAACCCCTTTTTGTTTGGTCAGGGTGGTAGATATATAATAATCAGTCTTTTCGGTGCTGTTGGAAACACTGACATTTAAATCTAACATATTACCTGTATGACTAAAGATTTTGGCAGGATCAACAATAGTAGGTCTGTGATCCGGCGTCGCATTATAGTTTGCTGCTTCGATAGGCTGCAAATAGAGGGCTATATCACTCGGGTTGGCTGTGGCGCCATTGGTTGCACGGATATCCAGTACGCGTTGCAGGTAGCCGGGTCCATCATAAGTCTTCAATGGTTCCAACTGATTGCTCAGGCCAGTATTTAACTTAACGTTGAATTTCGGCTTACCGGAAATACCTTCACCTTTTTTTGTTTCGATGAGAATGACTCCATTTGCAGAACGGGAGCCATAAACAGCGGCTGCACTGGCGTCCTTCAACACGGTAAATGATGCAACATCCTCTGTGGGAATGTCGGCAAGAGAACCGCTATAAATTGCGCCATCTACCACGATTAAAGGGGTAGTACCTGCAGATATGGTGTTTTGTCCTCTGATTGTTAAATCGGCCACACCACCAGCCATGTTAATCCCTCCAATGTTTAACCCGGCTACACTTCCTTTTACAGTTTCCAGGATGTTGTTTACAGGGACATTTTTATAGAGATCGAGGTTGGCTTTTGTTACAGCTCCGGTAACAGCCTCCTTCTTCATCATTCCATACCCAACAGCAACCACTTCTTCAAGCCCTATGGTTTCCTGAATTAAGGAGACATCTATAGTTGTTTGACTTCCAACTAAGATCTGCTGTGTCTTCATTCCTATAAACGAAAACTGCAACGTTGCGTTCTCCGGGATATTGGAAAGTGAATAATGCCCTTCATTGTCAGTTATCATCCCCATTGTGGTTCCTTTCACCACTACCGATACGCCAGGTAATGCGGCACCGGACTGATCGGTCACTTTGCCGGAAACGGATTTTTTTTGCTGGCTGGGTGAATTCCCCGTTTCTTTTGCCGAAAGGATAATTTGCCGGTTGTTTATGGTGTATTCTATGCCGGTATCTTTAAATATCACATTTAATATTTCATCGATCGTTTTATCCTTTAGATCAACTGAAACCTTTTTATCAAGTTTGACAACTTTGTTGTTGTAGAAGAAAAAGAACTCGGATTGAGCTTCAATCTGCTCCAGGGCCGAGACAATACTTGAATGCTCGATTTTTACATCCATCTTTTTGGTTTGGGCATAATTGTCGAATGCATAGGTTTGCATAGTGGCAAAAACCATAATGAAAATAGAAATTTTCATAATTTTTAAGAATTTACCGACACAGGCAAATAAATACCTGTGGTTGTTGAAGAACCATAATTTTTCCATACTTTTGTTTTTTCTTGGGTTAATTATTAATAAATTAATGATTGATTCCTTAAGGGTGGTGCCGCAAACACTACCCTTATTCTTTCGACTAATTTTTATTGTTGATATACACCTCCCTCTTCTCGATTTTAGTTTTTATCCTTGTTGATATTTCTATCATTTTCATTACCTCTCCTAACGTTTCATCCTGAATCGTTGCCGTATAGCTCAAACCGGATTTTAACAATTCAGGATCCACGTGTATTTTACAGTTAAACCATCTTTCCAGTTGTTTCGCTACATCAGGCAATGATGTATTTCTGAAAATAAGTTTTCCGTCTTTCCATGAAGTGGTCAATAATGTGTCCACGTCTCTAACCTCCAATATATGGGTTGTTTTATCAAGTATGGCTTTTTGTCCGGGCTGTATTCTTATTATTTCGTTGCCATTCAAATCAATAAGGGCGATAGAGCCTTCTTCCAACGTGGAACTTATCTGGTTGTCATTATCATAACATGACACATCAAAGGAAGTTCCCAATGCCTTAACAATGATCCCGTCGGTTTCAACAAGAAAAGGATGCTTCTTGTCTTTGGCCACTTTAAAATATCCCTGCCCCGACAATTTAACTTTCCGGAAATCCTGTCGGTTCATGGAAAGAGGAAATTCAAGGGTACTTCCCGAGTTCAGCCATACTTCCGAATGATCCGGCAGTGTGAAATGCACTCTCGAACCGGGATTTGCTGCTACACGTTCTCCGGAAGTAATCATTTGATCAATTTGCAGGTCCATCCGGTGAAAAACAAATAAAGATCCCAGCAAAAGAGGGATAAACAGTATGGCGGCAACACGTATCACATAATTTTTCCACCCGGAGGGGAAAAGCCGGTGCTCGCTATTCGTTGAATTTTTTATCTGTTTTATTCTGGAAATTATCCTGTTTCTCAGAATTTGCAATTGCAATTCATCTTCCACGACTTGCTTCCCTTCCAAACCCGACCAATGTTTACGCATCAGCAAATCCAGTTCTTCATCCTGGAATGAATGCTGAATATAATTCTGAAGATCTTCTTTTTCAGCATTGGTCAATTCGCCGGAAAGCATCCGGTCAAGAAGGTAGTTGTGGTTTATATGATAATCTGAACCCATAATGATTTTTGGTTATTCAGTTAGGTATACACGCAAAGCAAACAAAACCCCTATTGGGAATTTATTTTTTTCTTATTTAAACAATTCAAGGAAGATAATCGCTGAAAATCCAAGGGAACGAAGGTTTCTTCTTATTTCAGACAAGGCGGATGTCATCTGATTTTCAACTGTTTTTACCGAAATATTCATCTTGATTGCAATCTCTGTATTCGAAAAAGAGTGCTCCCTGCTCAGTAGATAAATTTCTTTCCGCCGGGGGCTCAAATGCTCTACAGCTTCATGATATGCCTTTTCAAGCTCATTAAAATTTAATTCCTCTTCGAGCAGAACGTTTTTTCCCGGATTATTTTTTACATAATCCAAATAGGCCAGCTCCGATTTTGATTTGCGGATGGTGTTTAAAATGCCATTCCTGGTAATGGTGAATAAGTAGGATTCAATTGATTTACAAGCTGACAATTCTATTCTGTTATCCCAGATTTTCAGAAAAACTTCCTGAACAATTTCCTCTGCACTCTCCGGCGATTTCAAATACCCTTTTGAAAAATAGTATAACCTCTTCCCATACCGGTCGAATAATTCATTAAAAGCCTGCAGATTGCCTTCTTTTAAAGCAAGAATCCATTCCGTTTCCGATACGAAATTGGTTTTCATCAGTTATTGTCAGGTTAATATTTTAAGTAGTGCAATGTAAGAAAAATTTCAGTAGGATGATAACATTTTACTAAATAAAAATTCAAATAATCTGCATCTAACTAAGGATATGCTGTGAAAGTCATAACCCTGTCAAAACTATCGACTCTTCAGGTTCATCATTATCAACCCTCAATTGACATAAGATATCATGACGGGGGATGCTTTATTAACGTGAGTTCGATCCAAGCGAAGATTACAAACTATATTTCACTTCGGGTCTGCTTTTGACCCTTATCTTCTTCGGTGTTTATTCGTAGTTTATTCGTAGATCATTCGTATATGAACGAATGATCTACGAATAAACTACGAATAATATACGAACAAACTATGGTGTTGCTACGAGACAACAAGATGGTCACTACACGATAATTTACCGGCTGAGTGTCCGGCGAACCTGGCCTTGTTGGGGGATAAAATCAAGGGGAGAAGGGAAACGTGATGAGCAGAAAGGGTAAAACAAGGTCTTGTTGTCCTCAATTCAACTGTTTTTCGCAAATCTTACGTCGAACTCACGTTATTATAACTTTTTAATATCAGGAAAGCTACCCAATACCACGGACCTATAAAATAGTTTTTCCTGAAATTTTTGGAACGTGTGAAAACTTATTACGCTTGAAGCGTTGTTCCCAAAAGTAAGAGAAAACCAATAAAGATAGCTGCGAGGCAGAAGTTGTTAGCCAGCCGGGCGTATACCCCTGAACTCATAAGTTCAAGTATTGTCCCCGCTACTGATTCAAATTAATGAAAACCAAAAATTAAATCTCCGTTATTCATCTTTTACATCATTGACGACCTGGTGCACTTTTTCTGCAATTCTCTCTTCGACATCGTTTCTCCATCTCCAGGCGGGATGACCGTATTCGTCGAGATGAGGGCCACCTTCGTAACCGCCCTCTTCCCATACGCGGCGTGAAGGAATATAAGCCACCATATAGCCAGCATAACCGCAGACCCATGTACCCTGGCCATACTCCCGCTTAAAACGAAGTGAATAATCAACCACGGACTCACCGCCAATGCCAATCATCAACAGCTCTTTGCCTAATTTACAGGCCTGAACCGGATAGGTGGTGGATGTTGGGAAAATCGTATCCCTATCGATCAGATTCAGCATTCGTTTTGCCCAGCGTTCCTGAACTGAGGCATTTCCCCCGGCTATGGGAACAAGTTTCTCCCGGGTAACAATCTCTTCATAGGCAAGGCCGGCAGACTTAAATGAGGTACGAATCACCGGCGAAACGGGCTTCATCGGGTCGGCCAATACTTTCTCGACAGCATCCGACAACATCCTGCCATATTTCTCGCAAAGTTCAATTGTTCTGCGGGGAAGGGGATTCTGATCAGCTCCACAGGCATTGAAAAACATGGCCGTTACGCCCGGATGGCTGCTTTCCAGGTTTATCTGGGCAAATCCGGGATAATCCCCACACCATGAATTGATTGAAAGAGTGGTTGGATGGCAGGCATATCCAAAAAGAACTCCAAGGAGCTTGCCTTTAAGACTTTTAACGGCAAGCACGGGAACATAATGATCAACGACGCCTTTGAAAGGTATTCCGGCCCCGATCATCCCGGGGACTTCTGCTTCCGGATTTTCCCTGCGATTAACAGCAAAAGTACAATCGCCCTCCCCCATCAGGAGTTGCGCAGGTTGCCATTTTGCCAGAGCATCACCTATTGCATCAAGAACCTGATTTTCCATCCAATCGGTATATTTTTCGACAGCCTTGTGTTGGTCATCATCACTGGGGTAATAATCAATAAGATCATCCCGGAGACATGGTCCACAGTGGTTGTGCGAAAATGTAAGCATAAAATCAGCCCGGTCTATTTTGAACCGCTGATTTACTCTTGAATATATGCTCTCATAAACTGTCTTTGACATTCCCATATGGTCTGTGGTCACCAATACAATACGCTTACCATCAGGACTTTTCAGGACCATTACTTTTACCCAGAGATCGTGGATCACATTTTCGGCCACTCTTTTCCTTCCGTAACCTCCAAGCCATACATCATTATTTTGTGGAGTAATGATACGTCTGCCCAAACCCACATGCCAGTTGCTTCTTCCCCTTGCTGTGGCTGAAGCATCGATGAATAATGAAAAGGCGGCAATTATGAGCAGTAAAAATCTGCTACCAGAATGTTTATTTATCATTCTGTACCAAATTTTAAGTGAATACTAATTCTCCAAAGTTACAAAAAACGATTTTGCGAAATCTAATTTTACAAAATATTCCCTCTTAAGGAGCTAATTTGTAAAAATCACAAATGATACCGGATCAGAGATATTCTCTTTTAGCGATCTTTGTTTTTGATCCCCAATACTTTCCTGCACTTCCATGACTTATGAAATTGTTTTTTCTGAAATATTTGGAATGCGTGAAAAACTTATTACCTTTGCACCGTCGTTCTAAACAAGCTAATAAAGCAATAAAGATATATTGCGGGGTAGAGCAGTTGGTAGCTCGTCGGGCTCATAACCCGGAGGTCATAGGTTCAAGTCCTGTCCCCGCTACTAAAAACCCTTGTAAGCAATTAGTTTACAAGGGTTTATTTTTTATGGGGGTACAATTGGGGGACAGTTTTAAACAATTTCAATCAAAATTTAATTATTCATAATAACTCTCATGTCCACATTGAGGGCATTTCATCATTTTTAAAGGTTGTTTAAATCCCTTTATTAATCCACATTTAGCGCATTGATATTTATTGGGCATATATTTTTCATCTAATGGGGAATTAAAAGACCATATTAAAGCACCAATCCACCCCAAGACGGTCCATCCCAAAAGTAAATTAATCCAGACTATTGAGGTAACATGTTTTTTATTCCATCCATTAATAGACGGAATCATGTAAATTAAAATTCCGATAATTACCAAAAATCCAAATCCATCACAAAGAATAAAGGTTTTCATAGGTCTAAAGTTTTACCCGGTTGCTAATTAATTAATGAATAAAATTACATAAAAGAATCATGTTAAATATCCCCTTTTTCAAGGAAAATTAATTGCCTGAAGAACTGAATTTTATGGTAGTTACATTAGTTAAATTTTATCCTTTGTGGATTAGTTTAAAGAGCATCCCCTTTTTGAGGTCCTATTACTATAATTGTTTGGTTATCCTCATCGCTGGTAGTCAAGTCTATGGATTTAAGTTTAGGGAGAATAAACTCAGATAACTTTAAAAATAATTCTATTGCCTTAGCCGGGTTTTCTGTTGCAATATCTTTTAACCATGTATCAATATTATTCAAATTTCCCTCAACAATCTCTTTGAATACCTCTCTTATTTCTGAGGTCGTTTTATCTTTTGCTCCTTTTGGCCTTCCATTTTGATTCCCGGATTCTCCTTTTTTAAACATTGGAATTGTATTTTATTTGTTATTATCAATAAAAGTAATCAAACACAGTAACACGGTCAAATTATATTTATATCGTTATGCTGGTAACAAATTTAGGGTACAAAACACATCTTAACATAGAGTACTACCAATACCGGGCAGCCTCTTTAACTTTCCGGTTGAGTTCATTTATTAAATCGTTTCCCTTTTCATCAATTGGGATTTTACTTAATTCCTTTATTTTATCCCTGTGATCCTTGGCTTGTTTTTTTGTAATTAAGCCCTTGCTTTGCCATTCTTCTACAATGTTTAATATTTGAGGCTGTCCCACTTCTAAGAGTTGAAATAAAGCCATGTTTTCAATCAATTCCTTTGTACTCCCTGTTGGTTTCATTGTAGTAAGTTTTGATTTAATTTTCTGTATTGCTAAATATTCATCCTTCCATCTTTTTACAAGGCCACAATAAAAAGCCTCATCATAAAGTAACCCGGCTGTAACTTCCGATTGCTTTAATTGCTGTCTTAATTGTTTTCTAAATCTCATTTCAAACCTCAACACATTTCTATTTTTATACAGTTCCGGGATAGGTTGCTTTTTTAGTTTTTGCTCATACTCTTTGCCATAAAATACTAATTGCCTCAACTGATTATTATAGTAAAGTCCATTATTTTGCTCTAATCGGTTGTAATATTGTGCCTCTCCCAAATAGGGATAATAAACCTTTTCATCATATTGCATGATGAGGTTTTTAGCAAAGTCAATCCGGGTAACATTAGCAAGGTGAAAAGGCAAATGCAAACAATTACTTATTTTTTCAATTGCCCTTTTTGTGTCCCCTTTTGATAAGGTTTTGAAGTTGTCCCCCAAATAGTATTTACATAGGGAACTATCATAAATCTTAACTCTGTTTTCTGATACGCTAACTTTAAGGCTGTCTAAATACCCGGTGACATACTCCCCGTATTGGTTCACTCCTTGACTTGAAACATTGGTTAAAAATTGGGGGACGTTCTGCAAAAGGTCAGTTCCTGGGATCAGGTCTTTTGATAGTGTAAAATCTAAATTATCATACATAGGTTACAAAATTAGGGTACAAAACACATCTTAACATAGTGGGAAAAGGTAAGGGGAAATATTCCCCCTGCCTCTTATTATTTTTCAGCATAAAACCCCCTCTGTTTCCTAATCTTTCCCGGTAACGCTTTTTGTAACCGCCTTTTGCCTAAGTGATTCTATATCATTATTTAACTCCCCATCAGTAAGTAAGTTCCAAAGTGGAATTTTATCATTTTTACAACCACGTGCAATAAATATTTCAATGGTTGTTAGACCTATCCCGGCTTCTTTATAGTCATTATTGAACAACATTATACATCCATCGGTTGTGCCGTTTATATCCCCATAAGCAAAAAGGGTTTCAATGTTTGGCCTGAAAACTTTTGTGATGCTGTGATT
>Ga0163159_1002508_pt1 | contig 14952 bp, 11 predicted proteins | sample BioMet9_FD_108702 | JGI IMG/M metagenome (GOLD analysis project Ga0163159, IMG submission 108702) | Microbial communities from bioreactor (seeded with sewage sludge) at Lawrence Berkeley National Lab, California, USA - Biofuel... | ecosystem: Engineered > Bioreactor > Anaerobic > Unclassified ... | reverse complement strand
TCACCGCTGGGGGGACGCGCGCCCCGCTTTACGTGTAGTTTCCACATTGGCTTGACTGGACTCTGTTGGCATACTGTATCCTGAGATGGTTTTCCGCCAGTGTAATACTTTCGTTTACGATTGAAGTGAGTGACTTTCAAGTCATCAGCGAGATTTATCTGTGCCAGGATAACAGCGGGACGGGGTGTCCCCTTGTAGCGGAGCGAGCGTTCGGTCAGCCGCCCTTCTCGTATGTCTGAGCGCACGATGTGCTATCGACCTACCTCAGCAACTCAACGGCGGCCTTCGCGAGCGCAGTCACAAGGGGTGCCCCGGCCCACAGTCAGTGTCTGCCCTGGATTCTTGCCAACCTTTATGTACGGCATCTAGTCAGTTTGTAAGAATGATTGCGATACAATAGTATTGAAAAGTATCTCACATCCCATGCTTTATACATGCCAGCCAGTGTTAAAAATAGTTAGATAGTAAATTATCGCTTAATAAACACAGTTCTTGCAGGTAAAAAAAACGGCAAAAAAATGTTCAATTTTATGTACTTCTATGTATTTTAAAAATCTTTATCGATACACTGAAACTGCTCAATTACCAGTCTCTCAAGATATTTTTTCCATTTCACGCATTATATTGCATTTAGTAGTCGATTTTGAGAATGAAACGTGCTAGAATATAGAGAAATGTATTGATATTGATTCTTTATGAGAAAATTGGTGTGATGTACATGCAGAAAAGATGGCAAATCCCTGAAAATGATGTGGAACAGAATAAACTTTTGGCAAAGTCCTTGTCTGTGTCGCCAGTGCTGGCGCGCATATTGATGAATCGTGGTATCACCACGGCAGAAGCAGGAAGGCATTTCTTATATGATTCAGTAGATGATCTGGCCAATCCGTCAGGTATGAAGGATATGGATAAGGCGGTCCACCGGATTAGCCAGGCTATCGACCAAGGCGAGCGGATCGTCATTTATGGAGATTACGATGTAGATGGGATTACGTCTACATCTATGCTATATCTGGTATTGCAGGCATTGGGGTCCAAACCGGCTTATTATATCCCTGAGCGGCAAAGCGAGGGCTATGGCTTGAACCGGGAGGCTCTGGACGAATTGGTTTCACGCCAGACGCAGCTGCTCATCACAGTGGACTGCGGCATCTCATCGTATGACGATGTATCCTTGTTCAAGGATCGTCTGGATATTATCATTACCGATCACCATGAAGCACCGGAGGTCGTACCGCCTGCCTTTGCCGTCATTAATCCGAAGCAGCGCGGCTGCACGTACAGCGATAAGAATCTGGCCGGCGCCGGCGTTGCCTACAAGTTATGTCAGGCCTTGTGGACTTTCCGCAGGAACGAACCGCTACAGGAGTACATCGAATTGGCTGCACTGGGAACGATTGCCGATCTCGTACCGCTGACAGGTGAAAACCGGATTATCGTCAAAGCGGGGCTTCAGCGCATGCGCCAAGGAGCCAATGTAGGGTTGCAGGCTTTATTGGCAGCGGCTAATTTAAGCGGCGATGCCATAACGGCAGGACGCATTGCCTTTACGGTAGCTCCCCGCTTAAATGCTTCAGGACGGATCAGCCGCGCTGAGCAGGGCGTAATGCTTTTGTTGGCAACCGACCCGGCTGAAGCCAGGGAAAAAGCGACTGAATTAAGTGACATGAATTATCAGCGTCAGGATATTGAACATAAAATTACGGACCAAGCTATGCAGCAGCTTGAAGCCGATGGATGTACCCGGGATCCGGCTCTGGTTGTATGTGGGAAGCAGTGGCATTCCGGCGTCATCGGAATCGTGGCGTCCCGACTTGTAGAGCAGTATTATCGTCCGGCCTTAGTCATTAGCCTCGATGGGGAGGTAGGCAAAGGCTCATGCCGTAGTATCGAAGGTTTTAATATGTACGATGCCTTGTGCAGTGTACAGGACCTGCTGGTGAAATTTGGCGGTCATCCCATGGCGGCGGGACTTACGATTTCCAAGAAGAATATTCCCGCTTTCCGGGAACGGTTAAATGAATACGCCAAATCGCATATGACGGCAGAAGACTACATCAGACGGATTTCTATCGATATGGTACTGGAGCCCGAAGCGGTTACCTTGGATTTAATCGATGAGTTGGCACTCCTCGAGCCATATGGCATGGGCAACAGCCGTCCTGTTTTTCTGTTGAAGCATCAGCATGTGACTAATTGTTATCCCATAGGGAAAACAAAAGAGCATGTACGCCTTACGGTAGGGCCGCCGCAGGGGAAACGAATCAATGGCGTCGGCTGGTCCATGGCGTCAGAATGTGCGGATATATTGGAAGGTGATTCCGTAGATGTGGTATGTACACTGGAACGGAATGAGTATAACGGTACGTGTACCCCACAGATGATGCTGCAGGATATCCACCAATCGCCTCCGGCAGTCTGCCTGAACCGGGCAGTCATGGTCGATGTATATACCTGCTTACGGCAGATTTTGGGTAAACGGCCTTTGCCGGATTGGCAGATACGCCAGCGCCTGCTTGCGCAGTTAGAGGGAATCCATGAGGGGCATACCTTATGCATGGCTCTTATGGTCCTAAAGGAAATAGGCGTTCTAGAAAAAATAGACAGTGCAGACGAACCGGAATATTATATGCCGGTCATTCAGGGCAAGATGAGTCTCAGTTCGTCGCCGACCTTTGTGAAATATAAAGGAGAATAGACATACGTATGGATTTTAAAGACAAACATGTAGAATTCCAAAAATTAATAGATACAATTCATACTTATCAGCCCAATGCTGATTGCCGCGATGTGACACAGGCTTTTGAACTGGCCGATGCGGCTCATGCAGCACAGCATCGGGTCAGCGGCGAACCATATATCCTTCACCCTTTGGCAGTTGCCCAGATATTAGCCGATTTGCAGATTGATACGACGACGATTACGGCGTCGCTGCTCCATGATGTCGTAGAAGATACGACATTTACGCTCGATGACCTGAAAGACCGGTTCGGCGGCCAAGTGGCGTTTCTCGTAGACGGAGTCACGAAATTGAGCCGTATCGATTATCGTACGAAGGAAGATCAGCAGCTCAACAGCCTGCGGAAGATGTTCCTGGCTATGGCCAAGGACGTGCGCGTCGTCGTCATCAAATTAGCCGACCGGCTGCACAACATGCGGACACTGCGGTATATGCGCAGCGACAAGCAGAAGCGCATCGCCCAGGAAACGCTGGAAATTTTTGCGCCTTTGGCTCATCGCCTGGGCATATTCAATATCAAATGGGAACTGGAAGATTTGTCATTCCGCTATTTGGAACCGGATAAGTACTATGATTTGGTCGACCAGATGAAGCAGAAGCGGCATGTCCGGGAAGATATCGTCAACGAGGCTATTGAAATCCTCCGCAAGGCGCTGGAGGATTCAAAAATCAAATTCGACATCAACGGCCGGCCGAAACATTTTTACAGTATTTATAAAAAGATGAAAAAAGACAACCGTGATTTGAGCCAGGTCTATGATTTGTATGCCATTCGCGTCATTGTCGATACAGTCCAGGATTGTTATGGTGTCCTGGGCATCGTCCACAGTCTTTGGAAACCGTTGCCGTACCGTTTCAAAGACTATATTGCCATGCCCAAACCGAACAATTACCAGTCGCTGCATACGACGGTCATCGGCACGCGGGGACAGCCTGTAGAAATACAGATCCGTACGTGGGAGATGCACCGCGTCGCCGAATACGGTGTAGCGGCGCACTGGCGGTATAAAGAAGGCCATGCCAATGCCGGCAAGAACGAGTTCGATGAAAAGATGGGCTGGCTCCGCAATCTGCTGGAATGGCAGGATACGAGCAATCCGCAGGAATTCATGAATTCACTGAAGCTCGACGTATTTTCAGACGAAGTATTTGTCTTTACGCCGCGGGGCGATGTCGTCGATTTGCCCCAAGGTTCCATTCCCATCGATTTTGCTTACCGGATCCATACCGATGTAGGACATCGCTGCGTCGGCGCCAAGATCAACGGTAAAATCGTGCCCCTCGACTACGTCTTGAAAAATGGCGATATCGTCGAGATTATCACATCGAAGGTAGGGCGGCCCAGCCTGGACTGGCTCAATATAGTAGGCAGTTCGGAAAGCCGGTCTAAAATCCGCAGCTGGTTCAAGAAAGAAAACAGGGAAGATAATATTTCTAAAGGTGAAGAATCGCTGGAACGGGAATGCAAGCGTCTGGGCCATGACTGGAAAGCGCTGAATAAAGCTGGCCGGCTGGCGCGCATTGCCAAACAGATGAATGCTGGCTCCGAACAGGATCTGATGGCGGCTGTCGGCTATGGCGGCTTTGCTGTCAATACGGTTCTGATCAAGCTGCTGGAATTACATAAAAAAGATGTACAAAAGGAAGAAGCGAAAAATAATCATCTGGCTATAGAAAAAATCGTGCCGAAGAAGATTCCTCAGAAAACCGGGACAGGTATCCTGGTCAAAGGAGAATCGGGTCTTCTCGTGCGATTGGCAAAATGCTGCAGCCCCGTACCGGGAGATCCCATCATCGGCTTCATCACGCGCGGCCGCGGCGTGTCGGTCCATCGGGCCGACTGCCCCAGCATTACGAACAGCCAGAATGACGTGGACCGGCTTATCGACGTGGAATGGGATTATGACGGCAGCGAATTATTCGAAGTGAATATGGAAATAACGGCGTATGACCGGACCGGCATCATGGCGGAAATCATGGCTACGCTGGCTGAAATGAAGATTTCTATCATTAGTGTCAACGCTAAAGTGAACGATACGAAGACCGTTACGATCCACATGGGTGTGAATATCAAGGATCTGGCCCAGTTTGAATTTGTGGCGACAAAAATCAGGCGCCTGAAAGATGTATATACAGTGCAGCGCTTTACGGGAGGTGCATGATGAGAGCAGTCATACAGCGTACGGCGTCTTCCTCCGTCACATCGGAAGGAAAGCCTGCCGGCAGTGTCGGTCCGGGCCTGACGGTATTGCTCGGTGTCGGGCAGGATGACGTTGAGGGAGACGTAGCTTATATGGCTGAAAAAATCAGCCATTTGCGTATATTTGAAGATGACCAGGGGAAGATGAACCGTTCTCTGCTGGATATGGGCGGCGCTATGCTCGTCATATCGCAGTTCACATTGTATGGAGACGTGCGTCATGGCCGTCGTCCCGGTTTCGACCAGGCGGCAGACCCTGTCATAGCGGAACAATTATATCAACAGTTTGTTGAGCAGGTCCGTTCCTATGGTATTACTGTCGAAACCGGACGTTTTCGGACGCATATGGTTGTCACCTTGGAAAACGATGGCCCGGTCACGATATTGATGGATAGTAAAAAAAATTTTTAGGAGGATTGTCATGAAAATTATTCCGATGCAGTTAGGGCCCATTGAAACGAATTGCTATATCGTATTTGACGAAACGACGAAAGATGCCATGGTAATCGATCCTGCTTGGGATTATCCGGCAATTGATCGGGCTTTGAGCAAATATGAGCTGAAATTACGCCTCATTTATTTGACTCACGGCCATGCCGATCATATAGGCGCATTGCAGGAATTGCGCGAGAAGAAGCTGGTACCGGTCTATATCGGGGAAAAAGATAGTTTCCTCATACAAAATTCGGCAAATAACCTGTCTTTATTCATGGGTAAGTCCATCGAATGTACCTCAGCAGAGCATACAGTAAAGGAAGGGGATACGATTACGGTTGGTCCCATGCAATTCAAAGTTCTGGAAACACCAGGGCATACGCCGGGCGGCACGTGTCTTTATGGGGACGGCGTCGTATTTTCCGGTGATACATTGTTCCAATACTCCATCGGTCGTACCGATTTCAGCGGTGGTTCCTATGAAACCTTGTTGGACAGCATTGAACAGAAATTGATGACTCTTCCGGATGATACGGTCGTGGCTCCCGGTCATGGACCGACGACGACCATCGGTACGGAACGTCGGTGCAATCCATATGTAGGTGGCAGGGGTTGATGTGACTATGCTCAAGACATCCCAGTTTTGGTTGCGTATAACCATAGCTGTTCTGGCAGTATACATGTTTTTATCAGTCCGTTCCGTGTATTGGCCCGTTGTCTTATCGCTGATCATCACATTTATTCTCATACCGGTGCGAGATTTTATCTTACGGACCGTTTCGCGGCTGTGTGGCAAAAAATGTCCTGTCGGAATTGCTATCTTATTGTCTTTCATCGTCTTCATTTGTGTTTTGGTGCTGATTACCAATAGCATATTGCGGCCATTGCTGGTCCAGGTGAATTTGTTATCGGCCAACATCGAGCCTTTGATTACCAAGATCACCGATTTGGTCTCACAGTATGAGGAATCACAGACACAGATCTATATACCGGATCAAGTGAAAATCATCATCGATGATACATTTGTCAAACTGGGGAATTATAGCGTAGATGGTGCCCGCAATCTCGTGTCGACGGTCTTTAATATTGCCGGTACTGTCGTTGAATTATTTGTGGTGCCGTTCATTACGTTCTATTTCATGAAAGATGGAGCTTCCATGGTAGATACATTTATCCGCTTATATCCATCTGATTACCAGTCGCATCTGCGCATGTTTTTTTATGAAGTGCAGCGCGTCCTCAGTTCGTATATCCAGGGGCAGCTCCTCATGAGTTGTATCATTGCGTCTCTGACGTTTGCTGGTATGTGGGCATTGGGCGTTCCCTATCCGTTAGTCATCGGGTTGTTGGCGGCTATTACCGAATGGATTCCTATTATCGGGCCAATCCTGAGTGCCCTGCCGGCGGTGCTGCTGGGTTTGGTCATCAGTCCGGCCCTGGCGATTAAAGTCTTGATATTTTATATCGTCGTGCAGCAGTTGGATAGTCATTTAATCATGCCTAAGGTAATGGGAGCCGTCATCAGTATCCATCCTGTCGTCATCGTAATCGCCCTCCTCGTAGGGGGGACATTATTCAGCGTGCAGGGAATGATATTGGCAGTTCCGGTTACAGCGGTATTGCAGATAGTGTGTAAGCATATGTGGTTTTACAATACATATAAAGCAAAGGCGATGAATATATATGGAAAAATGTAAGGAAGATATCATGGATTTGATGATGAATCGCATGAAGGATAAAATCAAAAATCAAAAATATAAGTTGACGACACAGAGGCAGGTGATCTTGCGGGCCTTTGTAGAGAGCGAAAAAACACATTTAAGTGCCGAAGATGTTTTCGAAATCGTGAAGAAAAAATCTCCCGATATCGGTCTGGCTACGGTATACAGGACGCTAGATTTATTCACGGAAATGGATTTGTTGAAAAAACTGGATTTTGATGACGGCTGCAACCGCTATGAAATGAACAGTAAGGAAGATGATGGCCATTTCCATCATCATTTGATCTGCATGGGGTGCGGCAAGGTATGGGAATGCCGGGATGATTTGCTGGAAACCTTGGAAACTATTTTATATAAACGGTATCATTTCCAGACTGTAGACCATCAGTTGAAAGTATATGGATATTGTGAAGAATGCCAGCAAAAGCATAAAGCCGAAATCCAGGCCGGAGAAGGACAGACCGTCCATGGTCACCATGAATGACACTGCCGGTGCTGGCGTTATCGGTGAGGCCTATAGCTATACCGGTCCGGAAAGCTATCATTCTTTTATCGGCCAGGCCATGTCCAGTCTGGGATATATGGGCGGCCATGACGCAGCTATGGCAGTCCGGGCCCGCGTCAGCTTGCAGTTAGGCGGACGCTCACTGCACCTGGTCTGCTCTTTTGGACCGCTGCATAAGGAATGGCATGCCGAAACGGATTTGCAGCGTTCGCCTGTTGAAAGAGAGGAAATCAAGCACTGTCTGCTGCGTTGGCATAGCGAATATACGGGTACCTGTCTGGGGCCGTGGGGGCTGTTGACCGGTGTCCGGCCGACGAAGCTGGTGCACCATCTGTTGGACCAGTCTTTGACGGATAGGCAAGTGCAGCGGGAGCTGGTACAGCGCTATCAGGTGGAAGAAAAGATGGCAGCCTATTTGGTAAAGCTGGCCTGTCATCAACGACCTTATGTGACAGGCCAGGAAAAATCGGCAGCCCTGTACATAGGCATACCATATTGTCCCAGTCATTGCCTGTACTGTTCTTTCCCGTCCCGTCTCATCGGTCAGGAAAATCAGCAGGAACTGCAGCAATTTGCTCACGCTGTCATAGCGGAGATAGACAGCATCGGTGATTTGTGCCGCCGTCTGGGCCTTCATATCGACAGCATCTATGTGGGCGGTGGTACGCCGACGTGTCTGCCCTATGATATCCTGGAGAGCATCCTGCGGCGGCTGTACCAAGTCATCGGTCCCGTAGCGGAGTATACAGTCGAAGCGGGCCGGCCGGATACGGCAGATGAAGCTATGCTTCGCATGCTGCGCCGTTATGGCGTGGACCGGATCAGCGTGAATCCCCAGACGATGCAGCAGTCTCTGTTGGATCGCTTGGGACGGCAGCATCGCGTCGAAGATATTTATGACATGTATGATCGCTGCCGCAAACTTGGATTTGCCGTAGTCAATATGGATTTTATTGCCGGGCTTCCCGGACAAACTGCATTGAATATGCAGGAAAATATGGAAATAGTTTGCCAACTACGGCCTGAAAATGTTACAATTCATACGTTGGCATTAAAAAAACGAGCGCCTTTGTTCCATCATGCCCTGCGCCAGGAAATACCATCGCCTGAAGTGGTGGCTTCCATGCTGGATATATGCAGCCAGGCCTTGGCCGAGAATGGTTACAGCCCGTATTACATGTACCGGCAAAAGTACATGGCCGCCAGCTTTGCCAATACCGGGTATACGCTGGATGGATACATGGGAAAATATAATATCCAGATGATGGAAGAGCGGCAGACCGTGTTTGCCGTCGGCCCAGGAGGCGCGAATAAGTTCATCGCCCGGCCGGGTGGCACGTTTGAGAAACTGTATATGCCAAAAGAAATCGACGCTTATATAAAGGCTGTACAGGAAAAAATACGGCAGCGCCAGATGCTATGCAGCGCCGTATACGAAGGAGAGGATATATAAATGGCCATTACTGCACCCAGAGGGACGCAGGATTTTTTACCGGATCAAATGGCAGATTGGCAGATTCTTGAACAGGAAATCCGCCGCATATGTACTTATTACGGATTCGGGGAAATACGTACGCCCATATTTGAACAAACGGAATTATTCTTGCGCGGTATCGGTGAGACTACCGATGTCGTGACGAAGGAAATGTATACATTCAACGACCGGGGAGGACGGAGCATGACGCTGCGTCCCGAAAATACGGCATCGGTCGTGCGTTCCTACCTGGAACATAAATTATATGCCGATCAACAGGTACAAAAATTATTTTATATCGGCCCCATGTTCCGCCACGACCGGCCCCAGGCGGGTCGCTACCGCCAGTTCCATCAATTCGGCGTGGAAGCGATCGGTTCTCAGGATCCAGCAGTGGATGCGGAAATCATCGCCATGGCTTTCCAGTTGTTCCATGAATTGGGTCTGAACGATTTGGTGCTGCACCTTAATTCTGTGGGCTGCCCCAAGTGTCGTCCCTTGTACCGGCAGAAATTGATAGAATTTTTCTCCACGAAAAAAGATCAGCTCTGCGACGACTGCAAGGCCCGTTTGGAAAAGAATCCTTTGCGCGTCCTTGACTGCAAAGAAGAAGGATGCCGGCAGGCTTCAGTTGGGGTCCCGGAAATCACGGAAAATTTATGCGATGAATGTAAAGATCATTTCGAAAAGGTCCAGGCTTATTTGACGAAAATAGGTATTCCTTTTGAGTTGGATACGCGGTTAGTGCGCGGTTTGGATTATTATACCAAGACTGCATTTGAAATCATGTATGCGCCGTTGGGTGCCCAAAGCACGGTATGCGGCGGCGGACGTTATGATGGATTGATCGAAGAAATAGGTGGTCCGTCTACGCCGGGCATCGGTTTTGCCATTGGTATGGAACGGTTGCTGCTCACATTGAAGGAACAGCAGCTTTTGCCGGAAGTGGTCAAACCGCGTCCTATATATATTGTAGCCCTGGGTGATGCGGCCAAGCTGGCGGCATTTGATTTGCAGCAGCAACTGCGCAGCGGCGGCTTGTATACGGAAATTGACCTGATGCAGCGCAGCATGAAAGGGCAGATGAAGTATGCCAATAAGATCCATGCAGCCTATACGATCATCATCGGTGAAGATGAACTGGCTCGGGGTGAAGCCCAGGTACGCAACATGGAAACGAAAGAACAACAGAGTATTCCCCTTACTCAGGTAGTAGCATATATGGAAACACAACAGAAAGGATGACAATGGAATGGACACAATGGAAGGTTTGAGCCGCAGCCATTACTGTGGTGAAGTAGCAGAAGCAGAGCAAGGTAAGGAAGTCGTTTTGTGCGGCTGGGTAGAACGGCGCCGTGATCACGGCGGCTTGATTTTTATTGATTTGAGGGACCGCACGGGCGTAATCCAGGTCGTAGCTTCGCCGGATTATGAAGTGGAATCGTTTAAAAAAGCGGAACAAGTGCGGACGGAATATGTATTGGCTGTCCGGGGCCTCGTGCGTATGCGCGACAAGGATACGGTCAATCCTAAGATGGCGACGGGCACTATTGAAGTACGCTGTGATGAAATGCGGGTTCTGAATTCGTCGAAGACACCGCCGTTTTATATCGAAGATAACGTCGATGTCGACGAAAGCATCCGCTTGAAATATCGTTATTTGGATTTACGCCGGCCGGAAATGCAGCATAACCTAATCATGCGCCATCGCGTAAAACATGCTATGCGGGAATTCCTCGACAAGAATGGCTTTTTCGAAATCGAAACGCCGGAATTGTGCAAGAGCACTCCTGAAGGGGCCCGCGATTATCTCGTTCCCAGCCGCATGAACCCAGGGAAATTCTATGCTCTGCCGCAGTCGCCGCAGTTATTCAAGCAATTGCTCATGATTTCCGGCATGGACCGCTATTTCCAGATTGCTAAATGCTTCAGAGATGAAGATCTGCGTGCTGACCGCCAGCCGGAATTCACCCAGCTCGACATGGAAATGTCCTTCATGAGCCAGGAAGATATCCAGCAGCTTACGGAACAGATGATGCACTATATCTTCAAGACTGTCCTGGGCCATGAAATCAAGTTGCCCATTAACCGGATTACCTGGGACGATGCCATGAAGTATTATGGTTCGGATAAACCGGATCTTCGTTTCGATATGAAATTTACGGATATTACTGACCTCGTCCGGACGACGGAATTCAAAGTGTTCCGCAGCGTCATCGAAAATGGCGGCCAGGTTAAGGCTATCAATGTTAAAGGATATTCCCAGATTCCCCGGCGTGAATTGGACGGCCTCGTAGAATATGTCGGCCATTATGGTGCCAAGGGCTTAGCTTGGATTTGCTTTACGCCTAACGGCATCAAATCCCAGATCATGAAGTTCCTCGGCGAAGAAACGATTCAAGCTATTGGCCAGGCTTGCGGCTCTGAAACGGGCGATCTCGTATTGATGATTGCTGATAAACCGGCTGTCGTTGCGGCAGCTTTGGGTGAATTGCGCAAAGAAATGGCCCGCCGTACGAATTTGATCGATGAAAATGAATTTGCTTTTACGTGGGTCCTCGATTTCCCCATGTTCGAATACAGTGAAGAAGACAAACGGTTCGTAGCCATGCACCATCCGTTCACGGCACCGCGTGATGAAGATTTGGATAAATTGGAAACAGACCCTGCTCATGTGTATGCCAAAGCGTATGACCTCGTACTCAACGGCGTCGAATTGGGCGGCGGCAGCCTGCGTATTTATCAGCCGGAACTGCAGCGCCGCGTGTTTAAAGCTATCGGCCTGACTGAAGAAGATGCAAATCAGAAATTTGGCTTCCTGCTGCGGGCCTTTGAATATGGTGCGCCGCCCCATGGAGGACTGGCCTTTGGTTTGGACCGCATGATCATGCTTATGCTGAAACGCAAATCAATCCGCGACGTCATTGCCTTCCCGAAGACTCAGAATGCTATTGACCAGATGAGCGAAGCTCCGTCCGAAGTCATAGCGAAACAACTGCGTGAACTCCATATCCGCGTCGATGATGATCTTGTAAAAAAATAAGCCGATACTTCGGCAGAGACAGGTACCGGATATGCGGTGCCTGTTTTCTATATTGAGAAAGGGGTGTCTGAAATGAATGAAACAATACGATATGTAGTAGCGAATCCCTGCGGCAATACGACGGCTCTGGTATTGGATCCCGTGCCTGAGGCAGAACGCAAGGTCCTGGCTAATGAGCTCATGGCAGCAGATGGGGCCGGCGTAGAGCAAGTAGCCTATATTACGACGAAGCCGACAAATGATGTCGATTTGCGTGTAGATATGATGGGCGGGGAATTTTGTGGCAATGCGACTAGGTCTGCTGCCGTTTATGCTGCTGTCTGTGATGGTGTGAGCGAAGGTCAGTATGGTGTTTCCTGTTCGGGGTGTGATTCTCTCTTGAAGGTGGATGTCAGCCAGAAAGAAGACGGGATCTATTATGCGGCGACGGATATGCCTATCCCAGAATCGATTACGGGTTTGCTCCTGGCTGTTGAAGATATGCCGCGCCGCTTTTTCCGCGTGGACTTCAACGGTATCATCCATTATGTGTATTTGACGATGCATCTGGAAGCTGTTGATAAAAATGTATATTGGCAGGCACTTCAAGAGTATTTGGCCGATGAACCGTGCGGTGAAGCGTATGGCCTGATCCTTTATGATCCCCGTTCATGTCAGATGATTCCGGCCGTCTATGTCAAGGATACCGATACTGTGTCGTGGGAACAAAGCTGCGGTTCTGGTACTGCTGCCGCCGCTGTTGTCGTGGCTTTCATGAGTCATCGTGACTATGCTGCTGATGTGATACAACCGGGTGGCGTCATCCATGTCGAAGCCGTACCTGGTGAAGAAACCATAGAATCCCTGCGGATCGGCAGCCCTGTGACCTTGGGCAGCGTGCAGCAATGGAAACGGTGATTTTTTGTGTACAGCGTAATGTTTTTGTTTTATAATACAGATATGTCGGACTGAAAACAATGACACGGGCCGGCGGTAGAATGAATTTAAGCTGATAGGAGTTGAGACACAGCATGGGCAAAGTATTAAGCGATATTGAAATCGCGCAGAAAGCTACGATGGAACCCATCGTACATATTGCGGCAAAATGTGGTCTTCAAGAAGATGATTTGGAATTATATGGTAAATATAAAGCCAAGATTTCTTTTGATGCTATTAAACGGCTGGCTAAGAATCCCGATGGCAAGCTAATCCTGGTGACAGCTATCAATCCGACGCCGGCTGGCGAAGGTAAATCCATGACGACCATCGGTTTGGGGCAGGCCTTGAACCGTATGGGCCATCGGACCATGGTTGCTCTGCGGGAACCGTCCCTGGGTCCTGTATTTGGCATTAAAGGCGGGGCGGCTGGCGGCGGCTATTCCCAGGTCGTTCCTATGGAAGATATCAATCTGCATTTTACGGGTGATATGCATGCTATTACCGCTGCCAACAACTTATTGGCTGCGGCCATCGATAATCACGTCCATCAAGGCAATGATTTGCGTATCGATGTACGGCGTATCATCTGGAAGCGAGTCATGGATATGAACGACCGGGCTTTGCGCAATGTCGTCGTCGGTCTCGGTGGTAAAATCTGCGGCTTCCCGCGGGAAGATAAATTCATGATTACCGTTGCCTCGGAAATCATGGCCGTGTTGTGCCTGGCCCATGATTTGATGGATCTGAAGAAACGCATGGGGGATATCGTCGTAGCTTATAACCTCGATGGAAAACCGGTCACGGCCCGCGACCTCGGTGTCGATGGAGCTATGGCTATTCTCATGAAAGATGCCATCAAGCCAAATTTGGTACAGACCTTGGAAAATACGCCGGCGCTCGTCCATGGTGGACCTTTTGCTAATATCGCTCATGGCTGTAATTCCGTCGTGGCGACGAAGCTGGCTATGAAAATGGGTGAAATTACCGTTACAGAAGCCGGTTTCGGTGCTGACCTGGGCGGCGAAAAGTTCATGGATATAAAATGCCGTTTTGCCGGCATTAAACCGGATGCTGTCGTCATCGTAGCGACCATTCGGGCTCTCAAGATGCATGGCGGCGTCAAAAAGAGCGATTTGTCCACAGAAAATTTGCCGGCATTGGAAGCGGGATTCGCTAATTTGGCTAAGCATATCGAAAATATGCGCAAATTTGACGTGCCCGTCCTGGTCGGTATCAATAAATTCCTCACGGATACGGATGCAGAAATAGAACTCCTGTCCCGGAAATGCAAAGAATACGGTGTAGATGTGGCACTCAATGATTGCTGGGCCCAGGGCGGCGCTGGCGGCATTGAAATGGCGGAACATGTACTGAAGCTGATGGAAACACCTAAAACGCCATATAAACCGCTATATGATGCCCAAGATACGATTGCCCATAAAGTGGATACCATCGTCAGAGAAATCTATGGCGGCGACGGCGTTATCTTTGAACCGGCAGCGCAGAAACAAATCAAGGAATTAGAAGCACTGGGATTGGATAAAATGCCTGTCTGCATGGCTAAGACGCAATATTCCTTGTCTGATGATCCGGAACTGTTAGGTGCTCCGAAAGGATTCCACGTGACAGTGAAAGACGTCCGGGTTTGCTGTGGTGCTGGCTTCATCGTCTGTCAGACCAGTAATATCATGGTCATGCCGGGATTGCCGAAGGTACCGGCAGCTAATAAAATGGATATCGATGAAAATGGCGTGATTACCGGTTTGTTCTAAGCGCTTATTAAATTACATAACGTATGGGATGTGAGACAATAGCCGACCCAAAGGCAAGCGGGGCGCACATCCCCCCAGCGGTTCAAAGCCGCCGTCCCTATTTTGCTGCCTCCTTCTGGTAGTACCTGGAAATCCAGACACGGC
>Ga0163159_1002497_pt1 | contig 14995 bp, 18 predicted proteins | sample BioMet9_FD_108702 | JGI IMG/M metagenome (GOLD analysis project Ga0163159, IMG submission 108702) | Microbial communities from bioreactor (seeded with sewage sludge) at Lawrence Berkeley National Lab, California, USA - Biofuel... | ecosystem: Engineered > Bioreactor > Anaerobic > Unclassified ... | reverse complement strand
CGGAAAAATTCATTATCAACGGAATATGAGCCATAGTAAAAGTAAACTTACTCGCTTCATGCCCCTTATTTGCATCTGCATCATCGCCATGGTCAGAAAAATATATCCAAGCCTTATAATCAGGATTATTATGTATTTTTAAATATAAATTTTGCAATACTGCGTCATTGTAAAGAATACTGTTATCATATGTATCAACAATTTTACCTTTACCAGAATATTGATTAAACTGACCTGGATATCTATCACTATATGATTGATGCGATCCCATAAGATGTATTATTATAAATGCATTATGAACAGTCGTTAAATCTGGAATGTAATTTACTAGAGCTTCATCATAATACAAAGTAGATACCTGTTCTCCAGCATTACCATTTACCAACACTTGATGATCAGCAGTTGACGCAATTTCTGCCACGGGCGTATCCCAAGTACTAAAGCGTTCTTGATTGCTAATCCAATACGTTTGATAACCAGCCGCTTTTGCACTTTCCATAATAGAATATGCATCAGCTGATTGGATATCATTATATTGATTCTTTTCACTTAGAGCATAGGTTAAAGCCGCAACTGTATGCGTATGGCATGAATAGGCATGGTTGAACACTATTGTTCCATGGACAGTTTGTAACTGCTGCAGCCACGGTGTGTTTTCTCTGTTATATCCATATAACGACATATGGTCTCTACTTTCCGATTCTCCAATTACTAATACATATACGCCTCCCTGTCCGGCAGCAATGCTCACATCATGCAACGTTTGCAACTTTTGTTCTCGTAGAGTTTTCCCTTCAGCATAAGCTTTAAATGAGTTTAAAGCTTGATATGTATTGCATATAGTATTAATAAAATATATATTCATGACTTTTGTCTTCATCGTATTGCCAAGAAAAATCAGAGAAAGCAACACAAAGACAATCAATAATTTAGATTGCTTGTGAATAATATTAATCTTATGTATACGATATAAACTAATTAACAAAATCACAAAAATTAACACCCCTGAAATAATCCATCGCGTAATATTTTGATTAGCCAAATAAGACCGAGTTTCAGATAAATTAGTTTGAAATAACGTTAGTAAGATATCAGCCGAGAGCAATTGACCACTTACCAAATAATATCCCCAAAACAGCAAGGGTAAAATTAAAAAGAAGCCGAAAAAAAGATACGTAATTAAAAGCATAGAACGTTTAATTATTAAATAGGGGCATTTAGCTATTAATTGATTCGCAAATAAAATCACTCCTACTATAATAACACTAAAAACAAAGGAATCGAAAATAGTAATGCCTCTTAATGGTATCCCAACTAACATTTTAATGTACTCTGCCGATGTATATAGAAGGCAAACTAACAAATATGTACATATAGCTTTCCGTGAATATTCATAAACGGAACAGATGGATGTGCAAAATAACGCACTCCATATTAAAATATTATTTTGTTTATTTAAATCCCATGTCTCAGTACCAATAATTCTCAAAATAATAGTGAGCACCATATAAACTAAAAAGAAAAAAATATATTTTTTCCAAGGTCGCTTTAATATACCATACATAGTCAAATCAATCACCACTCCAAATTAGGTTTTGTCAACAGAATTTTTTTATTTGTCAAAATAATTTTAACGTTAAGCATGCATTATGTTTTTTATAAATATTATAAATTTATTTTATCATAAATATATTCTTATTACTAGCCGTTCATGTATCATTGCAAACAAGTAATTGCAGTTTTATCATAGATGTGTGACAAAATATAAGCCAATATATTTTTCTATTTTTTATTCACTGCAATTTAATATTAGCTAGCCATATTCTAAAAGTGGTCAAAAAAAATAAAACACCACTCCCTATTTCAAAGCGATGGTTTTATCTGCTTCATCGATATGTCGACTTGTACAATCTTGTTTCCCTTTTCCCAGAAAGCATCCCTGATATAGTCATTCTTTTCTGTTTACGTTCATGCTTTCTATTATTTTCGTTTGAATGACTTGGTACATTCGCCACAAATGAACTTACAAAAGAACGGATTGCGCTCCGGCCGGTTGTGGTTGGGTTTCGTAATCACAGTTGGATAAGTCGGATTAGATTATCTATGAATGTTTTTTTGCGGTCATATTTATCTGTGCTATACTGAATATACGCAATATTTGAGATAGGAGAGATTTGATTGAGCAAGCAATTCCGCGCCGATTTGATGCTGGTCTTGGTAACAGCATTCTGGGGCACATCCTATTGGCTAACCGATGTATGTCTTGTAGATATGCCGCCTATGTTCTTGAATGCCTTTCGTTTCCTGTCTGCCTTTATAGTACTGGCAATATTTTTCTATAAACGGATGCTCCGTTTGAACCGTTCCACGCTGCGATACAGCCTGCTCATTGGACTGGCCTTGACAGGTACGTATATTTTCTACGGCTATGGCATATCGCGCACATCTTTGTCCAACGCCGGCTTCATCTGCGGTATGCCAGTGTTGTTCACGCCGTTCTTGGACTTTATCGTCAATCACAAACGCCCTTGCCGCAGGATGTCGCTCTGCCTTTTAATGTGCGTGGTGGGCCTGGCGCTCCTAACCTTGAACGAGGATATGCGTCCAGCCACTGGCGATATCATATGCATGGGTGTTCCTATTTGCTATTCCATCGATTTGCTGATGATGGAGAAAGCCGTCCAAATACCTGATGTCGACGCACTCAGCCTGGGGGTCTGCCAATTGGGCGTGGTCGGCCTGATTACGCTGACTATATCACTCTTAATCGAGCAGCCGCATTTCCCCACCACTGCATTTGCTTGGGGAGCAGCGCTCTTTTTAGGACTATTCTGCAGCGGTGTAGCTTTTGTTGTACAGTCGGTGGAACAGCAATATACCTCCGCCACACATGTAGGACTGATTTTCACATTGGAACCGTTGTTTTCAGCCATTTTGGCATATTTTGTGGCCAGCGAAGTACTGCTCACCAGAGGCTATATTGGTATGGCTTTGATGTTCTTAAGCTTAGTGCTCATGGAATTGAATACCACTAAATACACCGCTGAAGCTGATATTTAAAATACTGCCTTGTAAATACGCTAATCGTTCATCCTGCAAATAGTTCTGCTGATTGATAGAAATATAATCTATATTCTCATTGGTCATCGGCCAAGTACCTTGAAATGTTTTCATTCCGGATTTCCTAACAGTTATGCAGAAATCTCTTTATTTCACATAATTTTAGTACACTTTGCAATGTTGCAAAACTTCTGAGACTAAAGTTTTCTGACCTGATATAATAATAGTTATCTTCTATCACGAGGGGGCTTTTCCATTGACACGCGAAACCCTTTGGAATAAAAATTTTATTCTACTAGTCTGTATGAACCTGCTGGCGCAGGCAGCTTTCAATCTCATTACGCCATTGCTTTCTCTCTATGTACTGCAATTTGGTGCCAGCCTCGCCACCGCAGGACTAGTCGTTGGCATCTTTGCACTCGCAGCTCTTTTGCTCGGTCCTGTTGCTGGGCTGCTCATTGACCGTATGAATAAAAAATATCTGCTAATGTCCTGCACACTTATCAACGGACTGGCAACCTTCGGCTATATGCTCGCGCCAGATACAGCCACCATGATTTTTCTGCGCATGCTGCATGGGGTAAGTTTTACCGTTGCAATCTCGACAAATATGGGCTGGATCTCAGACTTCATTCCCCAAAAACGGCTGGGAGAAGGTATGGGCTATTATAGCATTGGACAGGTCATCGCCATGGCTGCCGCTCCGACCGCTGGCATCGAAATTTCTGAACGCATCGGTATCGATAGCACTTTTTTACTTGCTGCACTGCTTCTGATTGCTGCTACAATTGGCATGAACTTCATGCAAAGTTCCCCCGCTCTGCCGCATCCGAAGTTCTCCTTTTCCGCACTACATCTGTCTGATATTATTTCTTTCCAACTCCTGCCGCTTTCCTTGATTGGCGGTTTATTTTCTATGGGCAACGGCCTGGCAAGTTCATTTCTGGTCCTTCTTGCACAGGAACGCGACATTCCCAATATTGGCTTTTATTTTACCGTAAATGCTCTATGCCTCCTGCTCACGCGCCCATTGGCCGGCAAACTATATGACAAAAAAGGGCTTTCCTTTATCCTTTACCCCGCTTTGCTCTGCGCCATCCTAGAAGCCTTACTCCTAGGCCATGCAGCAAGCCTGAGCATGATTCTTGCCGCAGCTGTCATTAAGGCCTTCGGGCAGGGCACAGCCCAGCCTTCACTACAGGCCGAATGTCTGCACCGTTCAGGTTCTGCCCAGCATGGTTTGTCGGCCAGCACTTTCTTCATCGGCGCGAATTCCGGCCAAGGCTTCGGACCACTCGCCGGCGGTGCAATTGCCTCTGCCTTCGGCTATACCACCATGTTCAATTGCAGTGCTGTCCTGCTATTCAGCGGCATTGCTGCATACTGGTTCTTCGCACGTCAGAAATGAAACAAATGAACACAGTCTTACAAACCGTAGAATCCATCGCACGGAAGCCCCCCGGCTAAGGGAAAGTTTCAAGACTCTTGATTTTAAACTGTTAATCCTAATGTATCGGAAAAACGTTTATTTTCTGTTGCGGAAATCCATAAGTCCACGGCAAACGTCCAAAAGCCATATTCTTTTGCTAAAAACGTAGAGGTCAATCCTTTGCCGCAACCCAAGTCCATTACTATGGCATGCTCTGGAATCTGATGATGCTGCAATAATTCTTCTTCGAACTTAAGTGAGTTCGGTCCCATAATATACTCATTGAGAAGTGCCTGATACTTATTTGCTTTACTATATTTCAAGATATTCATTCCTCTCAAATATAAACAAAAAGACATCGTTTCATAAAAGAACGATGTTCGGGTACAACAAAAAAAGCTGCATTAAAACCACTGCTCTACTTGCTGCCCTCATGAAATTCGTTCTTTACGAAACAATGCCCAAAAAGACACTTCCTTATATTTGATGATACTATTATATCACTTTATTTGCCATAAACCGACACAAATTTTGTTATTTCTTCTGCCAACAACAAATATACTTTTGCTAATAGATAACCATCTGCTATAGCGTGGTTCAGCCGTACACTGACCGGCATCAAAAATCGTCCGTTTTCCTCACGATATCTGCCCCAATTGACGATAGGCTGGAAATATAAATGCCCATCGGGTAATTCTATATGGAGTGCATCGTAGGACAGCCAAGAAACATACGATGCATCGAACCAATTGGGATGATTCTCCATATCTAAGTTATAATCACGGCTTTTTTTTGCTTTTTCGATGTCTCTTTCACACCAGTCATAAAAGGTTTCATAAACTACGTCATATTTCGTATAAACAGGTGTGCAGGTTTCCGTATCTTCATGGAATATATATTGGGTAGGATTGATTTGCTCGTAAACAATGACCTCCCCGCTCTGCCAAAAATATCCCATCCGGTAATCCTCCCGGGAATTCAAGACCTTTGTCAAAATGTACAGGAAATTAATATAAAACTTAGTATCTGTACTTTTTGAGTACGTCACCAATTCCGTCACATCAATACGATTCGTCATAGAAATCGAACATTTGCAATCCTCCGAAAAATGACGAAACACTCCACTACGATAATAACTATTTAAATCAACTTTTTTATAATTCATTTCATCAGCCTTCCTTGCAATAGTTTGTTAACCATAAACACAAAGCCGGCTGCCAGCGACCTATTAGCGCTTCATACAATCGTCGCTGCAACCGACATCGTATGAAGCCAAAGCAATGCAAAGAAGCATTTTCATTTTCTCCTTTTATTGAAAAGAATCCCAAAATTACCGTGAACCCGGTTCAATCCCCAACACTACGTCTTGCACATCCTTCACTTCCGCATAAAATACTTTTACAGTATCATCATTATTATATTCCAATTGACATCCTTTTCCAACAAAATTTTCATACACAGATACAATTTCTTTTTCTTTGTTCATCAGTCATTGAGCCATCACGCCTTTTTACTAAGAAGTAATGGTTCTAATTTTATCCTTCTTTTTTCCCTTCCTGCAATGCTGCTATTTTCTTACCCGTCAGTGCTTTTGTCTGGCTACCTGCCAGAGCAAATTTCTGGTTATCGATTTGTACGTTGCCCTGAGGCCATGTAAAAAATGTTAAATTATCAGTTCGACAAATTTGAAAGGATGCCAATAATAGAAAAATCCAATACGCCTTGTATCCGCATTGCTTTCCAGCCATCATCCTTTGTATGGTATTAAAAGGAACGGAGCGAGCTAAACACTTAACCTTACATACAGAAAATTCTTCATTGATTCCCATATTAAAGCCTCCAAAACTTCCAGTTTATAGCCCTAACATCTATCCTGGCTACTCAACTATTCATTTTGGCCAAATTCTATATAAAACACAAGATAGTAGAAATGTCCTTTCATACCGTAAGCTTTACATCTTTTCATTTTATTTAGCTCAAAATCGTCAATAGTTCAATGATCTTTTGGTTCCACGTTATGTCTTTGCCAGGTACTTGCTCAGCACGTTGTACAGTTTTATTACTTCGATAGGTTTGGTGATGTACTCATCCATGCCGGCAGCCGTAGCCATTTCCACTGTTTCCTCGAAGGCATCGGCCGTCATGGCAATGATAGGCACAGTGGCTGCGTCAGGACGATCCATGGCACGGATTTCCCGGGTTGCCGCCAAGCCATCGACGACAGGCATGCGGAGATCCATGAGAATCACCTCGTAGTATCCGGCAGCAGAAACAGCAAACATATCCACCCCTTTTCTGCCATCATCAGCCCATTCTACATCGAGGCCGATATTCTTCAGGAGCTGCTGAGCAATCTCTGCATTCAGCATATTATCCTCACACAGCAATATCCGATGACCGCCCAGTTGCATATCTTCAGAATCGACTAGTGCTTCTGTATGCTGCACATCGGCCATATGAGGATGCTCTTTCCAATGTTCGATAGGCAGGTCCACAACAAAGCGGGTCCCCTTATCAAGCTCACTCGTCACCGTAATCGAGCCACCCATCAAATCGACAACACTTTTGACGATGGCCAGTCCCAGGCCGGTACCGACAGCGCTCCGGTCACGGTGCTCCTGGGCGAAAGGCTCATACATATGCGAAATGAAATTCTGGCTCATGCCGATGCCCGTATCCTCAACAATAATACGCCGGGTGCACCCCTTTTGCGGAGGCTCTAGTGCCTGGATAGATACATCGACAAAGCCGCCGGGCGGAGTATATTTAATGGCATTGGAAATCAGGTTGAGCAACACTTTCTTCATTTGGACCTTATCCACCATGATAATTTCTTTCGGATAGGCATTCGTATCCGAACGGAGCTGCACCTGTTTCATTTCAGCCGCCGGGACAAGGGCGTTGACCACTGAAGCCCAGAAAACGGTTCCATCCACCAAGGCCGGCTTCAACACCAGCTTGCCGCTTTCAATGCGGGCCATTTCCAACGTATCGTTGACCAGATCCAGCAACAGTTGCCCGGAACTCTTGATTTTCCCGATATAGTCTTCTTTACTCTGGGAATCCTTCTCCTGCAAGGCCAGTTCCGCAAAACCGATGACACCATTCAAGGGAGTGCGCAGATCGTGGCTCATATTGGACAGGAACACCGATTTGGCATTATTGGCACTTTCGGCAGCTAGTTTCGCCGCCATCATAGTCTTATTGAACCGTTTTTCCCGGCGAACCCACATGAACAGCACCGTGATTCCCAGCATCAACAGGAGGATGGCCAGTATGAACGGCGTGCCGTATTGCAGATAATCCCGAAGGTTATAGATATGCTCTAAGGAAGAATTCTTGACGATGATTGTTTCCGGTATGTTCCCCAACGATGCTGCACTCTTTTCTATGATACGGTACAGAAGCGAGCTCTTGTTGGGAGAAACGCCGAGGCAGAGATTCATATCTAACGAGGGTACTGCATAAAAATAAAGCTCGTTGTATTTTGCATGATAGGATTGACTATCAAAAGCCAGGCTATTCGTCACGGCAGCATCCACCTGGTAGTCTGTGACAGCATCCAAGCAAGCCTGCAAGGTGTCATATTCATGCACTTCCAGGCCCAATTTTTCCAATTTCGCTATCGTCGCCTGTCTGCCTCGTATGACAGCGACGGACTTAACATCCCGTCCTCGTTCCAACGTGGCAACGAAACCATAATGCAACTGCATATACGGCTGGGTAACGTTCATATCGGTGCGTTGCGAATACATCAGGTCATCCGGTATCTGGGCACAAATATCGCCCTCGCCATTTTTATACCGGTTCAGCATTTCCTTGCTATCGGCACATAAGATATATTCAAACTGCAACCCTGTCTTATCGGCAATAGCTGCCAGATAATCCGGGACAATCCCCCGCGGCTGGCCGTCTTCCACATAAGAGATTGGCAAATCCCGGGACGGCATCAGCACCCTGATGACCGGCCGTCCAGCCAGATAGTCCATTTCCGGCCGGGTAAAGGCAATCATGCTGCCACTGTCCGTGTTGCCAAAATATTTATTGAACAGCCGTTCTTCCAGAAAGATATCCGTCGATTGCAGGATGCGTATGGCGTCATTCATATCCATCAGGATGTCCGGCCGGTTCTTGGTGACCACGAAATAGAACGGATTCGGTTCCCACTCGGACAGGACCTTATAGTTCGAGTACGTCGTTACATTGCTGAAAATAGCCACATCGACTTCGCCGGCATCCATCGCCTGGAACACGGCCTCTTCGGTGGGATATTCTTTATAATTGACGGTGAAATGATGGCGGGCAGCTTCACGATCCAGCAGTTTTTTACGGAAAGAAGAAGGAATAGTCCCGACAGTCAATCCATCAAAAGCTGCGTAGTCGTTATACCCGAAGCGGTTATCATCCTTACGGCACGCCATGAGCATACGGCTATGGCCGCTGGGCAAATCACAATAATCATAGAACTGCAGCCTTTCCGGTGTCTTGGCCACATCTCCCATGATATCGATTTCGCCATTCTTCAACTTCTGTTCAAGCTCGGTCCAACTGCCGGACACGAATTCAAAACGCCAGTTCGTATATTGCTGCAGCTTCACCAGATATTCATAATCATAGCCCCCCAAGGTACCATCATCCTGCCGGTCTTCCATCTTGGGGATGTTCTCCCAGCCCACGCGCACGGTTTTGTAGGCATCGCCATCAGCGGCCACAGCAACGAAAGGGGAAAGGACACACGCCAGCAACAACAGCCAGGCCGTAGCTATCAGTCTCAGACAATGCAGACTGTTCATCGCAATCACATCCTTCTACTCTACAATATATCCTATCATAATCATTCATGCAGTCTTTGCAGCCAAACTTTTATGAATATCCCCTGTAATAAACGCCCATTTCCACAATATTTCTATAAAAACATCAAAATCAAATTTTGATGTTTTAATGATGATAAGCATGTTTTCTAAAATTATTAACGAAAGTTTGTCCACAGCTATTGGAATAATAATGGTTTCATTTTCAGCTAAGAAGTCGTTGATAATACTTTCAATATGCTTTGCAACTTGCGTCACTTACGTTTTCTTTATGACAGCAAATCGTTCTATATTTCCTCGTTCCGCACCAAACTGCACCCAAATAGCATCATAGGTGTTATTAAACAGTTTAAGTATTTCATAAATTTTACGAAGTTTTCCATCCAGCGAAGTCTTATCATTAATTGCATTATCCATGGAATTCAACGTACTCTCCCAATCTGCTTGCACAATATCCACTACCAAATCAGCTTTACTTGAAAAATAATGATAAAACGTACCTGTACCCATATGACAAATATGCGTTAGTTTTGTAATAGATAAATCAAAGTATCCGTTTTGCAATAAAAGTTCTTTCCCACAATTCAGCAATTTATTTTTTGCATCATTAATTGGTCTAGACATCATATCACCTTCATATTTAAATTATGTTCACGGGGCAGCCAAAATCGGAACTCAGTAAGTTCATCAACGCTTACAAAAGTGCAAGCAGCAGACTTATCAAGAACGAGTTTCCTGCCATTAGGCAAAAGCTGTGGAAAGAATATTTCTGGAACCAAAGCTTTTGTTTACTGACCACCGGTGGCGTACCTATTGAGGTAATCCGTAAATATATTGAGGAACAAGGCAATAAGAATTAACGAAGGGTGGGGAGATTGTGAACAAAGCCTACAAATTCCGCTTATATCCGAATGCCGGGCAGCGAGTCCTGATTGCTAAGACCTTCGGTTGCGTGCGCTTCATCTATAATAAGATGTTGGGCGACCGTATTGAACATTATCAGAGGACCAAGCAAAGCCTGAAGAATACGCCTGCCCAATACAAGGCGGAGTTCCCCTGGCTGAAAGAAGTTGACAGTCTCGCTCTCGCTAATGCGCAGTTGCATCTTAATGCAGCGTATCGTAGTTTCTTTTCTAAGCCTGAACATGGTTTTCCACAGTTCAAGTCAAAGAAAACCAGTGAAGACACCTATTCAACGAACAATCAAAAAGGTTCCGTACGAATTGCGAATGGCAAGATTAAACTGCCCAAGATAGGCTTCGTGAAGCTGAAACAGCATCGTGCCATTCCAGATAGCTGGACGATTAAGACCGTCACGGTGTCTAAGAATCCTGCCGGAAAGTATTTCGTAAGCATTCTCTTTGAGTACGACAACCAAGTACGAGAAGTTGTGCCCAAGAAGTTTGTCGGTTTAGATTTTTCCATGCGCGAACTGTACGTGGACTCAGAGAATAACAGCCCTGAATATCCGCGTTTCTATCGGCAGTCACTTCATCAACTGGCAAGGGAACAGCGCAAGCTGAGCCTCTGTCAGAAAGGAAGTAATAATCGGCAGAAGCAACGCCGTAAGGTTGCCCTTGTCCATGAGAAGATTGCCAATCAGCGCAAAGACTTCCTGCATAAGCGTTCCCGTGAGCTGGCAGACAGATTTGATGCAGTTTGTGTTGAAGACCTAAACATGCAGGGGATGTCGCAGTCGCTGAACTTCGGAAAGTCTGTTGCTGATAACAGCTGGGGTATGTTCACCACGTTCCTGCAATATAAACTTACGGAACAAGGGAAGCCGCTTATTAAAATCGGCAAGTGTTTTCCTTCCAGCCAGCTTTGTCATGAATGCGGCTACAAATATGAAGGGACAAAAGACCTTTCTGCAAGAGAATGGGTATGTCCTTCCTGCCATGCCCATGTCCAGAGAGACTGGAATGCTGCTATGAATATCAGAGATGAAGGAAGAAGACTATACTTCGTCTAGAACTATAGAACCGTGGGGCACACGGGGATAGCTCGTTTAGGCTTGCGACATTGGTCGCATCGAGCGAGAAGCCCCCGCCTCTAAGCACCGAAGGTGCATAGGCGGCGGGAGTATGTCACCAACGTGAATCGCATTCATGTATAGTATATAGGTATATCATTGATTTCGCAAGTTTCATTCTTAAAAATTATTAATATTTTAGCAAGTAATAATTTATATTTTTAAGCATTATTTATTAATAAAAAATAATCAATGATAATACACGACTAAAATTTTATACTCAAGATCTTGAATTTTAAATTGATTAACTTAATTCTTTGCTTATCAGTTTGAAAACTAATGCAAAAAACGTCGATGCGTGGTTATTTCCACACATCGACGTTTTTTATATTCCTATCGTGGTTCCATCCAAGAATTTCACTTCAATGGCTCCATTCTCATATACCTTTATGTACTCAAGCACTTTAAGTATGAAATCCGTATCGATACACACACTCTCTCTTGTCAGCTCTGTAAATCGCATGGCCCGATACCGTTCCACGTCTTTACGCCTTCTTTTTCAAAAATGCGCGTAATGTAATCCACCGTCTTGCCACTCAGGTATTCTGTAAATAGCCGCTGTACGATTTTGGCCTGTTTCTTATTGACGACCAGTTTACCGTTCGCATCGTTGTCATAGCCGATGAACCCTACGGTAAGACGCCATCTGGTTCTCCAGCGACTCGCCCTGCTGCAGACTGTCCGTAGACACCCTGGCATAGGCGCAGACGCGGAGTTGCTTCGGCCGGCTGTAGTGTGATTTCGTAATGGTAATCTTCATGGTTAGCCCTCCTTTCGGTAGTCTATTCATCACTCCAGGGCAAAAAATAGCAAGCAAAGTAACTGTAAATTCACTCTGCTTGCCATATTTGCCATTCAGGCTATGCTATAAAAAAGATAGCTTGGTGAAGGGACACCGGCTCTCCTTGTGAATTAAAAATTGACGGAAGAAGACCGTATAACCACGTGATTACATGCATGAAAGCCCTATCTCTAGTAAGGCTTTTTTTGCGTATCTATAAATATAGTTTTATAAAGAATACCCCCACCCAGTATACCAACTACAATAACCCACAAATTTCATTGCATTTTAAGGCATTGCTCAGTTCTTCGCTGGAGTGTTTCGTATTGCTTGTAGGATGCGACGGCTTTCGTCAATTTGTCCCTTTCGGCAGTCTATTTATCCTAATTTAAGTGTTAATTATAATCCGTTACATCAAGAACTACCTCACGCCATGACCTGCCACCGACTTTAAAATTATCTAACAGTTCTTCCAATGTTCTATAACACACGCATTCATGGGCATCACTATCCGTTGCCCAGTAACCAGGACCATTCAAACCCGGAAATATACCAACATGGTATCCATCAACATAACATGTAAAATCATCAATCAGACATTCACTAAACTTCTTGATAGTCATGGTAATCCCTCTCTTAGATAGTTTAAACTATCTATTACTATACAATCAATCAGAATAACATATCAAACCGGCTATGTCTTACATTTCATGTTTACTCCACACTCTACAAATCAGCATTTTGTTTTGACCTTTCTATTCGTTGGATAATTATATGCCCCTAGCCGATTTGTTCAGTAGAACGGTTCAAAACACACCTCACCTGCGTCCTACTGAACGACAGGCTCAAAAGCAGCAAGTCCCAGAAGCCGCTTAACAACCAGATTTATGGGACCATGCTGTCCTCCATATTCCAGTTTATAGCATTGTGTATTTTTTCAGCTGCGTTTCAATATCTCGTCCGCCGTACATGACACGAATGATCGTTACAACAGCTTTTTCCTTGTCCGGAATATACAGCACGCAATAGTGATTGACGGGCATAATGCGCAGACCGCGGCTGTGCCATGGCTCGTTCTCGTAAGTGCGAAATCGCTCCGGTATTTTAGATAGTCCTGAAATACTACTTTCAAGCCGATCAAGTTGGCCGTCTGCATTTTCAGGTGCCTGCAATTCAAAGGCGATGTATTCGTAGATGCCGCGCAGGTCAATTTCCGCCTGTTTTGAAATTTCAACTTCAAAAATCATCGCTTATAGTCCTTGCGGATATCTACAAACACCTGCTTCACCGGTTTGGTACGACCGGCAACCATGTCCGCGTATCCTTTCTCCAGTTCTGCATTCATTTCTTCCTCAGAGAGAGTACTCATATCCACAGGCTTTGCAAACGGTATTTTCACCTCAAAGGGCAGACCTCTTTGAAGAATGATTTGCTTGTAGAACATATTGATTGCGTTCGAGGCTGGAATACCAAGTGCAGAGAGGATACTTTCTGCCTGTTCTTTTACGTCCGGTTCGATTCGCACGTATAAATTTGCTGATTTTGTAGACATAATGATTGCTCCTTTCGAGAGTTGATTCTTACGCCTATATTATACGCGATTGTCAGTACAACAGCAATACATAGATGGAATTTACAGGTTGTTCATAAGGCATCCAATAAAATGAATCGTAAGCGCCCGATAAAACGACGGCTGGATGTCATTCCATACCAAACCAAAATCACCACAAATGATAACCGTATCTGTCGCTGTACGGGAGATATCCTGCAATTGTAAATGCTTCGCCGAAAACCGAGATGGCTCGCTATGGATATCACCAGTAATATAAATCATAATGGATTCCCCTTTTTATTCACGCATTTTTTATATTTTTCTTATACACTGCCATGAACATTTTTACTATCCATTAGGATACATGCTGCGGTACCCGTTCTGTTCCCTCGCCCTGATACCTGCATACATGCAGCGGCAATCCCGCTACGGACTCGGCAATGATTCGCACACAGGCATAGACCGCCGTGGTCTGCAATGCAGTGAATTCATTGACCTTCTTACCGCTCGTTGTCGGGCCAAAGAGCCAGCGGAAATCGGTACCGGTGTAGTAGTTCTGTGGTTTATCTCGGGCCCGTAATAAGCGGGATAGAAATGGTAGTTCCATGAAATGCCTCCTATTGCTTTTGATAGCATTAATACTATCATATTAATAAGTAAGAATATAAACAATTGAATGAACGTGATGATTATTTGTCTTGAAAGGAGGCTGCCAAATAATGAAAACCTGGAGCAATTATAAAAACCATGTAAAGGCAATGGGACCTGAAGACAAAAAGAATATGGAAAATATTGAAAACCTTGCGGTCATTATTGGTGCTATGATTGATAAGCGAAGCGAACTGGGAATTAGCCAACGAGAGCTCGCTGCAATATGCGGCATCCCCCAATCTTCAGTAGCTCGGATTGAATCATTTAAAACCACACCGAATTTAAACACCTTATTAAAAATCATGCGCCCTTTAGGATTAAAATTAACAGTGGCATCAGCAAGTAAATAGCAATCTACAAAAAGAGCAGACCTTGGGCCTGCTCTTATTATATGGAAATAATGCCTCTGGAAGCCAGAAGAACGAGAGCACAAGAGCACCATATAATCACACTCCTCCGTCCGCGTCAATACAAACGCTCAGTGTTTTTTCTTTGCCGCGGCGGAGCCCATGGGAAGAACCCCTCCGGGTCCGAACAAAAACCATGTCCGGATCCACATCCAACAAAAGCATAGGCGACTTACTCGATTTCATGGAAAGTCATCATGAAATCGATGTGCGGCTTACCTGAGCAAGGGAGGCTTGAAACCGTAGAATTTTTAAAAAGGTCAAAACACATT